>Ga0247755_1000055_pt1 | contig 14681 bp, 11 predicted proteins | sample UWRJL096311B4_FD_180948 | JGI IMG/M metagenome (GOLD analysis project Ga0247755, IMG submission 180948) | Plant litter microbial communities from Arlington Agricultural Research Station in Wisconsin, United States - UWRJ-L096-311B-4 | ecosystem: Environmental > Terrestrial > Plant litter >... | reverse complement strand
GGCCCGCTCCGCGCTGCTGCCCCTGCTTCACCTCGTACAGTCCGTCGACGGCTTCGTGAGCCCCGACGGCATCGCGTTCTGTGCGGAGGCGCTCGACCTGACGGCCGCAGAAGTGTCCGCCGTGGCGACCTTCTACACGCAATACAAGCGTCGCCCTAACGGCGAATACCAGGTGGGAGTCTGCACCAACACGCTGTGTGCGGTCATGGGTGGGGACCGGATCTGGGACGAGCTCAGCGGACACTGCGGCGTCGGCAACGGCGAGACCACGGAGGACGGCACCATCACGCTCGAGCGCATCGAGTGCAACGCCGCGTGCGACTACGCGCCCGTGATGATGGTCAACTGGGAGTTCTTCGACAACCAGACGCCCGATTCGGCAAAGCAGGTCGTCGACGACCTCCGCGCAGGCAAGGCAGTCACCCCTACGCGCGGACCCAACGCGGTGCAGACCTTCAAGCAGGTTGAGCGCGTGCTCGCGGGCTTCGAGGACGGCCTCGCCGACGAGGACCAGGGCGCAGGCGGCCCGACGCTGGCCGGGCTTGAGGCGGCCAAGGCGGCCGGATGGAAGGCCCCCAAGCAGAAGGCGGGCAAGGCATGACCGCCCTCGAGCCGGTTCTCAGCGCGATTTGGGACCAAGAGAAGTCCTGGTCCATCGATACGTACTCCAGGGCCGGTGGTTACGGCGCCCTCAAGAAGTCGCTCGCGATGGACCCCGCGGCGCTCATCCAGGCCGTTAAGGACTCTGGCCTGCGTGGCCGCGGCGGCGCCGGATTCCCCACGGGCATGAAGTGGGGCTTCTTGCCTCCGGACGACGGCCTTCCGCGCTACCTCGTTGTGAACGCTGACGAGTCGGAGCCCGGCACCTGCAAGGACATCCCCACGCTGCTTGCGAACCCGCACTCGCTCATCGAGGGCGTCATCATCACGTCGTTCGCGATCGGTTGCAACCACGCCTTCATCTACCTCCGCGGCGAGGTTGTGCACGTCTACCGCCGCCTGATGCAATCCGTACGCGAGGCCTACGAGGCCGGGCACCTCGGCACGAACATCCACGGCACCGGGTACGACCTCGAGGTCACCGTCCACGCGGGCGCCGGCGCCTACATCTGCGGCGAGGAGACCGCGCTCCTCGACTCGCTCGAGGGCCGCCGCGGCCAGCCGCGACTCAAGCCCCCGTTCCCCGCCGTTGCGGGTCTCTACGCGCGCCCGACCGTCGTCAACAACGTCGAGTCGATCGCCTCCGTGCCATCGATCATCGACAAGGGCGTCGACTGGTTCACGGGCATGGGCACCGAGCGCTCCAAGGGCATGGGTTTCTTCTCGCTCTCCGGTCACGTGACCAAGCCGGGCCAGTACGAGGCCCCGCTCGGCATCACCCTGCGCGAGCTCCTCGAGCACGCTGGCGGCATCCGCGAGGGCCACGAGCTCAAGTTCTGGACCCCCGGCGGCTCGTCGACTCCCATCTTCACGGCGGAGCACCTCGACACCCCGCTCGACTACGAGAGCGTCGGCGCCGCGGGGTCGATGCTCGGCACCCGCGCCCTGCAGCTCTTCGACGAGACGACGTGCGTCGTGCGCGCCGTGATGCGCTGGACCGAGTTCTACAAGCACGAGTCGTGCGGCAAGTGCACGCCGTGCCGCGAGGGCACCTTCTGGCTCACGCAGATCCTCAAGCGCATCGAGCACGGCCAGGGCACGCTTGCCGACATTCAGCAGTTGCTCGACACGTGCGACTCGATCGCGGGCCGCTCGTTCTGCGCGCTTGGCGACGGCGCGACGAGCTCGATCATCAGCTCGGTGAAGCTGTTCCGCGAGGAGTACGAGGCCCACGTCACCGGCGGCGGCTGCCCGTTTGACCATGCGGCTTCCGCGCTGTTTGCCTATTCCACCGAGGAGGTGCCCGCATGACGACAACCTCGGACAAGGCCATCACCGACACGACCGCGCCGGTCGCCATCGACACCGTCACGCTGACGATCGACGGCACCGAGGTCACGGTTCCCAAGGGAACCCTCATCATTCGCGCGGCAGAAGAGGTCGGCGTCGACATTCCGCGCTTCTGCGACCACCCCGCGCTCAAGCCCGCGGGCGCGTGCCGCCAGTGCCTCGTCGACGTTGCCAGCCCCGGCCCCGACGGCAACCTGCGCGCCTTCCCCAAGCCGCAGCCGTCGTGCGCCATGACGGTGTCCGAGGGCATGGTCGTCAACACCCAACACACCTCCGCGGAGGCCAAGCGGGCGCAAGAGGGCGTGCTCGAGCTGCTCCTCATCAACCACCCGCTCGACTGCCCCGTGTGCGACAAGGGCGGCGAGTGCCCCCTTCAGAACCAGGCGATGAGCCACGGCCGCCCGGAGAGCCGCTTCGTGGACGTCAAGCGCGTCTTCGAGAAGCCTCTCGCGCTCAGCAGCGAGATCCTGCTCGACCGCGAGCGCTGCGTCCTGTGCCAGCGCTGCACGCGCTTCTCCAAGGAGATCGCGGGCGACGCGTTCATCGACCTGCAGAACCGTGGAGCGATGCAGCAGATCGGCACGTTTGACGAGGACGTTCTCGACTTCGACGGCTACCGCCCCATCGGCGTCGCGTCTGAGGACGAGTCGGGCAAGGCGTTCTCCTCGTACTACTCGGGCAATACGGTTCAGATCTGCCCTGTCGGCGCGCTGACCTCCGCGGCGTACCGCTTCCGCTCGCGCCCCTTCGACCTCGTCTCGAGCGCGGGAATCTCGGAGCACGACTCTTCGGGCTCCGCGATCCGCACCGACCACCGCCGCGGCAAGATCCTTCGCCGCCTCGCGGAGGAGGACCCGGTCGTGAACGAGGACTGGATCACGGACAAGGACCGCTTCGCGTTCACGTGGCAGGACCTCGATGACCGCATTACCAGGCCTCTTGTAAGGATCGATGGCGAGCTCGTCGAGGCCTCATGGCCCGACGCTATTGCGGCGGCAGCGGCCGGGATCCGTGCGTCGCTCGAGGCGAAGAAGCCAAAGGGCACCGCGGTTCTTCCCGGTGGTCGCGTGACCTTCGAGGACGCGTACGCGTACCAAAAGTTTGCTCGCGTTGTGCTCGGGACCAACGACGTCGACTCACGCTCGCGCATCGCGAGCGACGAGGAGCTCGCCTTCCTGGGCACCCACGTAGCGGGCCGCGGCCTTGGTGTCACCTTCGCCGACCTCGAGAAGGCTCCCGCGGTGCTGCTCGTTGGGTTCGAGCCCGAGGACGAGGGCGGCGTCGTCTTCCTTCGCCTCAAGAAGGCGGAGAAGCGTGTCTTCGCCGTCGCGCCGTGGCTGAGCCGCGGCAACGAGAAGCTCAACGCAACCCTGATCGCTACGCGCCCCGGTGACGAGGGCGCCGCGCTTGCGTCACTTCCCGCAGACGCTCTGACCGCACTGAGCGAGCCGGGCGCCGTCATCGTTGTTGGAGAGCGTGCCGCCGGTGCCCCCGGCGCCCTCACCGCGGCGCTCAACCTCTCCGCGAAGTCCGGCGCCAAGCTCGCATGGATCCCGCGCCGCGCCGGAGAGCGCGGCGCCGTCGAGGCGGGCGCCCTGCCGACCCTCCTTCCCGGGGGACGCGACGTCACGAACGCAGCTGCCCGCAACGCCGTCGCCGCGGCCTGGGGAGTCGACGAGCTTCCCGCGACTGCCGGGCGTTCGGCGAGCGAGATCATCGCCGCCGCGGCGAAGGGCCAGATCGGCGCGCTCGTGATCGGCGGAGTGACTCCGTCCGACCTCACGGGCGACGTGCTGAAGGCGCTGCAGAAGACTGACTTTGTTGTCAGTCTCGAGGTTCGCCGCGGAGAGGTCGCGGAGTACGCGGACGTGGTTCTTCCCGTTGCCCCGCCCTCGGAGAAGTCGGGCACCTACCTCAACTGGGAGGGCCGTCTGCGCTCGTTTGCTACCGCGATCCCCACCGACGCGATCAGCGACCACCGCGTTCTCGACGTCCTCGCTCGCGAGCTCGGCGTGAACCTCGGGACCGGCACCGTCCGCGAGATCTCCGCCGCGATCTCCACACTCGGAGCCGATGACAACGCAAGGGTCGCCGCACCGAAGGTCGCCGCACCCAAGCCAACCGCAGCATCGCTGCCAGCCACGGCGTCGGGCAATGTTGTGTTGGCGTCGTGGCACCAGCTCGTGGACGAGGGCTCGCTGCAAGACGGCGAGCCGTACCTCGCGGGTACGGGCCGCATGTCCGTTGCGCGCGTGTCGCAGGGCACCGCGAACGCCTTCGGCATCGGCGCGACGATCACCATCAAGGGCGCCTCGCGCGCCGGTATCGAGCTTCCCGTTGCCATCACCGAGATGGCCGACGGCGTTGTCTGGGTTCCCGCAAAGTCGCCCGGCTCGTGGGTTGCGCGGGACCTTGGCGTCGAACCCGGCGCACCGGTGACGGTCAAGGGGGCTCCCGCATGAGCATCGCATCCCTGTGGGCCGCCGTATCCCCAACGCCCATGCCCGTGGTGGAGGCCCCGGAGATCACCCAGGTGCAGACGTGGTGCGGCGTCACCGACACGCTCAACATCTCCGAGGAGCAGGCCAAGTGCATTAGCGACGCCACCCTCGCGGGCGACTCCATCTGGATCGTCATCATCAAGGCTGTCATCGTTCTGGTGTTCCTGCTGGTATCCGTGCTGTTCGCGGTGTGGTTCGAGCGTCGCGTTATCGCGCGCTTGCAACAGCGCCCCGGACCCAACGTGCACGGCCCATTCGGCCTCTTCCAGTCGCTCCAGGACGCGCTCAAGCTGGTGTTCAAGGAGGACATCACTGTCCGCGCGTCGGAGAAGCTCGTCTACATCGCGGCGCCCGTCATCTCCGTGTTCTGCGCGCTACTGATCTTTGCCGTGATCCCGTTTGGGCCGGCGACCAAGATCCCCTTCACCGAGGAGATCACGCCGCTGCAGCTCACAGACTTCCCCGTAGCGGTGCTGTACATACTGGCGTGCGCGTCGATCGGCGTGTACGGCATCGTGCTCGGCGGCTGGGCCTCTGGCTCCACATACCCGCTCATGGGCTCCGTGCGTTCGACGGCCCAGGTGATCTCGTATGAGCTCGCGATGGGACTGTCGCTCGTGACGGTGTTCATGCTCTCGGGTTCGATGAGCACCGCGGACATTGTCGATTCCCAGACCGACCGCTGGTGGGTGTGGCCGCTGTTGCCCGCGTTCATCCTCTACGTGATCTCGATGATCGGCGAGACGAACCGCTTGCCCTTCGACCTCCCCGAGGCAGAAGGCGAGCTCGTCGCGGGCTTCATGACCGAATATTCGTCGACCAAGTTCGCGTGGTACTTCCTCGCGGAGTACATGAACATGATCAACGTGTCGGCGGTCGCGGCGACGCTGTTCCTTGGCGGCTGGCGAGCGCCATGGGCGGACTCATGGCCGGGGGCCGATGTCCTGAACTCCGGGATCTTCCCCGTGATCTGGCTCATCGCGAAGATTTGGCTCATCATGTTCGTGTTCGTGTGGATCCGCGGCTCGGTGCTGCGCTTCCGTTACGACCAGTTCATGAAGTTCGGATGGAAGATCCTCATCCCCGTTGGGCTCGGTTGGCTCGGGTTCTTCGCGATCGGTCGCCAGGCGTTCGAGTCGTGGGGCCGCAACCTCGCAATGTTCGATGCCGTGGCTGGCCTTGTGGCGATCCTCCTGCTCATTGCCGTGTGGAGTTTCGTCTCCGACGCCCAAAAGGGCAAGACGGTTGAGGAGGAGCACGACGCGGAGCCCGAGGTGCTCGACGCCTTCGCAGGCGGCTACCCCGTGCCCCCGCTACCCAGCCAGGTGCTCCCCCCGTCCCCGCGTTCAGGCCGCACGGTCGATGCGCATGTCGCCGCCCGCGATTCAGCGAGTGAGGAGTCCGTCGATGACTGAGCACGACGAGCGCTGGGAGGTGAACCGCGAGCGCGATGGTGTGACCAAGCCTTTCGAGTCGAACCTGCCCAAGAAGGGCGCGATCGGCGAGGCGCTGGCCCCCGTCGCGGGCTTCGGCGTCACCCTGCGCAACTTCTTCAGGCCCGTTGTCACGGAGCAGTACCCGTACAAGAAGACGCCACCCATGCCGCGCTACCACGGCCGCCACCAGCTCAACCGTCACCCCGACGGCCTCGAGAAGTGCATCGGTTGCGAGCTGTGCGCGTGGGCGTGCCCTGCCGACGCGATCTACGTCGAGGCGGACTCGAACACGCCTGACGCGCAGTTCAGCCCCGGCGAGCGCTACGGCCGCGTCTACCAGATCAATTACCTCCGCTGCATCTTCTGCGGCCTGTGTATCGAGGCGTGCCCCACTCGCGCGCTAACGATGACGAACGAGTACGAGCTCGCTGGCCCAACCCGCGAGGGCCTCATCTTCGAGAAGCAAGATCTGCTCGCTCCGATGGGCGCCAACATGCTTGCCGCGCCGCACCCGATGGTGCCCGGAACCACCGACGGCAGCTACTACCGTGGCGAGGTCACGGGAGCGGTTGAGCCGCAGGTCGAGTGGGTTCGCGAGAACCGCCCAGAAGACCCGACGCTGCCCGAGAACCTCGTTGCGACCAAGCCCGCGGGGGGTGGCGAGTGATCAACCCGTTCATGTTCTGGGTGGTTGCCACCATCACGGTTGTGCCGTCGCTCGCGCTGTTGTTTGCGCGCAAAGCCGTGCACGTCGCGATGGCTGTGGTCCTCACGATGATTGGCCTCGCGGTGGCGTACATCATGCTCGCGGCGCCGTTCCTTGGGATGGTGCAGATCGTCGTATATACGGGCGCCGTGATGATGCTTTTCGTGTTCGTCATCATGCTCATTGGCGTTGGCGGCAAGGAGGACCTCACGGAGACCATCAAGGGCCAGAAGTGGCTTGGGCTCCTCGTTGCCACGGGCATCGGCCTGTTCCTCACGGGCGTCGTCTCACGCGTCTCGCTCAACGTGCAGGAGCCGCCGACCCAAGGAAACCCCACGGAGATCGCAGGCGCCCTGTTTGGCCGCCAGGTGGTCGTGATGGAGACGCTCGGGTTCGTTCTCATCGTCGCCGCCGTCGGCGCCCTCGTGCTCACGCACTTGCCGCGCCTTACGCCCAAGCACTCCCAGAAGGAGATCGCCGCCGACCGCGTGCGCGTGGGCGCGAACCCCGTCAACAAGCCGATGCCGGGCGTCTACGCACGCCACAACGCTCTCGACGTGCCCGCGCTCGATCCCGAGGGCAAGCCCATCGACGAGTCGATCTCTCGCGTGCTCGAGGTGCGTCACCAGACCCAGAGCGAGGAGCCGTTCCACGCGCACCTCGAAGAGGGAGGCGACAAGTGAACCCCATCGCCTTCATCTACCTCGCGTGCATCCTCTTCGCGATCGGCTCTGCTGCCGTGCTGTTGCGTCGCAACGCGATCGTCGCGTTCATGGGCGTTGAGCTCATGCTCAACTCAGCGAACCTCGCGTTCGTCGGATTCAGCCGCATGCACGGCAACGTCGAGGGTCAAGTCATGGCGTTCTTCGTCATGGTCGTCGCCGCCGCGGAAGTTGTTGTTGGGCTAGCGATCATCGTGGCCATCTTCAGGGCGCGGCAGTCGATCTCGCTCGATGACCCTGCGGAGTTGAAGGGCTGACCATGCTTGATCTGACCTGGCTCCTTGTTGCCGTGCCGCTGGCAAGCGCCTTCGTGCTGCTGCTCGCAGGCAAACGTGCCAACCCGTGGGGACATTGGGTGGGCGTGGGCGCCTCCGCCGCGTCCTTCGTGGTGGCGCTTATCGCCTTCATCCAGATGCTCGGCCTCGACTCTCACGATCGCGCCCACTCTGTGCAACTGTTCTCGTGGATCAACACGGGCGAACTGAACGTGAACGCCGGCCTGCTCGTCGACCAGCTGTCGCTGACCTTCGTCCTGCTCGTGACCTTCGTCGGCACGCTCATCCACATCTACGCGGTGGGCTACATGGAGCACGACGTCGATCGACGCCGGTTCTTCGCCTATCTCAATCTGTTCATCGCCGCGATGCTGCTTCTCGTCCTCGCCGATTCCTACCTCTTGCTGTTCGTCGGCTGGGAGGGCGTTGGCCTCGCGTCGTACCTGCTCATCGGGTTCTGGAACTACCGCAGCGACTACGCGACCGCCGCTAACAAGGCCTTCGTCGTCAACCGCATCGGCGACCTCGGCCTCATCATCGCGATGGGACTCATGTTCACCGCCTTCGGCGGCGTCGACTTCGCCACGGTGTTCTCCGGCGCAGAGCACGCGACGACAGCGCAGCTCACGGCCATCGGCCTCATGCTGCTGCTCGCGGCGTGCGGCAAGTCCGCGCAGTTCCCGCTCCAGTCGTGGCTCGGGGACGCGATGGCCGGCCCCACTCCCGTGTCCGCGCTGATCCACGCGGCAACGATGGTGACCGCTGGCGTGTACCTCATCGTCCGCTCCGCGCCGGTGTTCGAGGGTGCTCCCAACGCTCAGCTCGTCGTCGCAATCGTCGGCGCCGTGACGCTCGTCTTCGGCGCAATCGTCGGTATGGCGAAGGACGACATCAAGAAGGCGCTCGCCGCCTCGACAATGTCGCAGATCGGCTACATGATGCTCGCCGCAGGCCTCGGCCCCGTGGGCTACGCGTTCGCGATCTTCCACCTCGTCACGCACGGCTTCTTCAAGGCAGGCATGTTCCTCGGTGCAGGCTCGGTGATGCACGGGATGAACGACCAGGTCGACATGCGCCGCTTCGGCGCGTTGCGCGCCGCGATGGTGACCACGTGGGTGACGTTCGGGCTCGGCTGGCTCGCGATCCTCGGCGTGCCACCGTTCTCCGGGTTCTTCTCCAAGGACAAGATCATCGAGGCCGCGTTCATCGGCGAGGGCTGGCAGCCGTGGGTATTCGGTCTCACCGCGCTCATCGGCGCGGGCCTCACGGCGTTCTACATGTCGCGACTGTTCTTCATGACGTTCCACGGCAAGGCGCGGTGGACCGACGAGCAGCACCCACACGAGAGCCCCGCCATCATGACGGTGCCGATGATCATCCTCGCTGTGGGTTCGGCCTTCCTCGGTCTTATCCTCGCGAGCGGCAACCGCTTCGTCGATTGGCTCGAGCCGGTCACGGGCCACGCTGAGCACGGCGAGCCCGTGCTTTCCGTGCCCGTCATCACGGCCACGACGCTCATTCTGGTTGCCCTCGGAGCCGCCTTCGCGTGGCTCAAGTACGGAAGGGCAGACGTTCCGCTCACAGCTCCCGCGGCGTCACTCGCGACCCTCGCGGCCCGCAACGACCTCTTCCAGGACTCTGTGAACCGCGCTGTCCTTGAGCGCCCGGGCACGCACCTCACGCGCACCCTCGTCTACGCGGATGCCGCGATCGTCGATGGTGCGGTGAATGGCACAGGTGGCGGCGTCGCGAAGACGGGCGAGGCGATGCGCGTGCTTCAAAGCGGCAAGGTCCGCGTCTACTCGCTCATCATGCTCGCCGGCACCCTGCTCGTTGGCTTCTTCGCAGTGCTTGGGGGTAAGTGATGTTCCCGATCCTCACCGCGATGGTCGTGCTTCCCGCGCTCGGTGCGGGCGCGCTCTTCGCGCTGCCCGCTGGCCTCCGCAAGCGTTCCCGCGAGATCGCGCTCGGCTTTGCCGGGGTCGAGCTCGTCCTCGCCGCGATCCTGTTCTTCGCGTTCGACGCCGCCAAGGCGGGGGAGATACAGTTCGCGGAGACCTACGCATGGATCCCGCAGATCGGCACGAGCTGGGCGCTCGGCGTCAATGGCATCGGGCTGTCGCTCGTGGTGCTGTCGGCAATTCTTGTTCCCCTAGCCATCCTCTCGGCGTGGCGGGACGACAAGGATCCGCAGCGTCGGGCAACCTACTTGGCCCTCGTGCTCGCGAGCCAGGCGTTCATGATCGGCATCTTTGCCGCGCGTGACATCTTCCTGTTCTACGTGCTCTTCGAGGCGATGCTGATCCCGATCTACTTCCTGATCGGCTCGTTCGGCGGCGTGCAGCGACGCTACGCGGCGGTCAAGTTCCTCATCTTCTCGCTCGTTGGTGGGCTCGTCATGCTCGTGGGCGTCATCGCCCTCTACGCCGCGGGTCCCGGAGGCGACAAGGGATTCCTCACCGACAACCTCACGGGTCTCGACCTCGGGACGGCGCACGAGCGACTGCTCTTCATCGCGTTCTTCCTCGCCTTCGCGATCAAGGCGCCGATGTTCCCCGTTCACACGTGGCTGCCCACGGTGGCGGAGAGCGCGCGACCGTCGACAACGGCGCTGCTCGTGGCGGTGCTCGACAAGATCGGCACGTTCGGCATGCTCACCCTGTGCCTCGTGCTGTTCCCAGACGCGGCGCGCTGGGCCGCGCCCGTCATCATCATCTTCGCGGTCATCTCCGTGATCTACGGCGCGATCCTCGCGATCGGCCAAGAGAACATGCTGCGCCTCGTGTCGTTCACGTCCGTGAGCCACTTCGGCATCATGGTGCTCGGCATCTTCGCGTTCGCGCAGACCTCTGTCGAGGGCGCGGCGCTGTACATGTTCAACCACGGCCTCTCGACGGGCGCGCTGTTCTTCGCTGTCGCATTCCTCATCAGCAGGCACGGCAGTGCGTCGGTCAAGGACTACGGCGGCCTGCAGAAGATCGCGCCCGTGCTCGCGGGCACCTTCCTCATCATCGGCCTGAGCGCGCTGTCGCTGCCGGGCCTCTCGCCCTTCATCTCCGAGATCCTGGTGTTCATCGGCGCGTTCCCCGTGGTGCCCGTTGCCGTGATCATCTCGGCGATCGGCGTGGTGCTCGCGGCGCTGTACATCTTGCTCACGTACAAGAACGTCTTCACTGGACCTAGCCCCAAGGCAATGGAGGGCACGCGCGACCTTTCGCTGCGCGAGCGTCTCGTCGCGTGGCCGCTCATCGCTGCCATGCTCGTGCTCGGCTTCGTTCCCGGGATCCTGCTCGACGTGCTCCGTGAGCCCGTGCAGGACATCGTCACGATCGTGTCCGTCGAGGAGGCTGGCAAGTGAACTGGACTCGACCAGAGATCACCTGGGAGCCCCTGGTTCCCATCCTGGTGGTGCTCCTCGTTGCCGCGATTGGCATCCTCGTCGAGGCCTTCGTTCGCCGCGCCGAGACGCGGCGCGTCACCCAGATTGGGCTCGCGCTCGGCGCTTTCGTCGTCGCGCTCGGCACGGCGATCGTGCAGTGGGCAACGCTCGAGGGCAGCGGCACGGTGGTGCTGCGCTTCATGCTCGTTGTTGATCGTCAATCGCTCGCGTGGCAGGTCATGCTCGCGGTGTTCGGCATCCTCGCGGTGCTGCTCTTTGCCGCGCGCACGCGCAGCGGCGAGGAGGCGTTCACGCCGCTCGGGTCAACCGCGCCAGGCTCTCTCGACGAGACTCGCGCCCTCCGCGCGGGACTGCAGGTGACAGAGGTCTTCCCGCTCCTGCTGTTCGCCACGGGCGGCATGATGCTCTTCACCGCGGTCACGGACTTCGTGTTCCTGTTCGTCGTGCTCGAGCTGTTCTCGCTGCCCCTGTACATCCTGGTCGCGCTCGCTCGCAGGCGCAGGGCGCTCTCGCACGAGGCCTCGCTCAAGTACTTCCTGCTTGGCGCGTTCTCATCCGCGATCTTCATCTTCGGCGTCGCGCTCATCTATGGCGCGACGACCCAGACGTCCTTCTCCGCCGTTCAGCGCGCGATCGAGATCATCGCGGGCCACGACCCGCTCATCATCGCGGGCGCCGTCATGGTCCTCGTGGGCCTGTTCTTTAAGATCGGCGCCGTCCCGTTCCACCAGTGGGTGCCGGACGTCTACCAGGGCTCGCCCACGCCGGTCACCGGGTTCATGGCCGCCGCGACCAAGGCCGCCGCTGTTGCCGCGCTCCTGCGCATCGTGTTCGGGTCCTTCTACCCGCTCGAGTGGGAGCTCAACTGGATCTTCTGGACCGTCGCGATCCTCACGATGACCATCGCGACGGTCGTCGCGCTGGTGCAGACCGACATCAAGCGCATGCTCGCCTACTCGTCCGTTGCGCACGCCGGATTCATCCTTGTGGCGTTCGCGGGCTTCGGGCCCGACGCTCTCAGTTCGCTCCCGTTCTACATGCTCGCGTACGGCCTCGCGACGTTCGGCGCGTTCGCTGTGGTGACGCAGGTTCGCGAGCGCACGCCCGACGGCGTGGTGGGTGCGGAGGCAACGCGCCTTGGGCAGTGGGCCGGTTTGGGCAAGCGTTCGCCGTGGCTCGCAACCGCGATGGCGATCTTCTTGTTGTCGTTCGCCGGGATCCCGCTCACCGCGGGATTCGTGGGCAAGTTCGTAGTGTTCCGCACCGCGATCGACGAGGGCGCATGGCCGCTCGTGCTCGTTGCCGTACTCGCGTCCGCGGCGGCTGCCTTCTTCTACGTGCGCCTCATCGTGCTGATGTTCTTCACCGACGTGCCCGAGGGCCACGAGGACGCGATCGAGATCGACTATTCGCCGTACACGCGTGCGGTTGTCGTCGCGACGGCCGTGCTCACCCTCGCCCTCGGCATCGTCCCTGGTCCGGCGCTCGCCGCGGCAGAGGACGCCGGAGTGCTGCTCTCCACACTCGTTACGTCCGGTCCGTAGCTCATGGCGTCGCTCGTGGGCCAGGGGCCGCTCGATGATGCGCTCCAATCGCGCCTCGCGCTTGTCGAGGAGCGGTTGCGCGATGCCGTCTCGCAGTCAGACCGCCTCGCCGACGCGACATCGCGCCACCTCGTCAACGCGGGCGGCAAGCGACTGCGTCCCGCGCTCGCGCTGCTGACCGCTCACCTCGGGGATGCCTCTCGGCCCGAGGTGGTTGACGCCGCCGTCGTCGTTGAGTTGACGCACCTCGCGACGCTCTATCACGACGACGTCATGGACTCCGCTCCCACCCGTCGCGGTGCCCCCGCTGCCCACGAGGTGTGGGGCAACTCGGTAGCAATCCTCACGGGCGACCTGCTGTTTGCTCGCGCCTCGTCCGTCGTAGCCGGACTGGGCCCGCAGGCCGTGCGCATCCAGGCCGAGACGTTCGAGCGGCTGTGCCTCGGCCAGCTCCACGAGACCGTCGGCCCCTCCGACGACGATGACCCCGTCGAGTTCTACCTTCAGGTGCTCGCGGACAAGACGGGCTCGCTCATCGCGACGTCCGCGCGATTTGGCGCGATGTTCGCGGGCTGCGCGCCCGTCGTCGTGCAGCAGGTAACGCGCTACGGCGAGCTCGCGGGCGTCGCCTTCCAGCTCGCCGACGACGTCATCGACCTGCGCTCCGATGCCGCCACCACGGGCAAGACCCCGGGTACCGACCTTCGCGAGGGAGTGGCGACCATGCCCGTGTTGCTGCTCCGGCGTCGGGTCGCCGCGGGCGGCTCCGAGGAAGACGCGTCGCTGCTCGCCGCGATCGACGGCGACCTCTCCTCTGACGCCGCGCTTGCCGAGGTCGTTGCGCGTCTGGGGGCACATCCGGTGGTCGACGAGACCGCGGCACTTGCGGCCACCTGGTCCGCTCGCGCCGTCGAGGCGATCGACACGCTCCCCGATGGCGACGTCAAGGCCTCGCTCGTCACGTTCGCCACGGCGCTGGTAGCTCGGACGGCCTGATGGCGGACTCGACGAGTCTCGGAGGCGCCCCCCGCTGGGCGGCGGTCGATTCGTATGTCGAGGAACTGTACGTCGCAGGCGATCCCGTTGCCGCGCGCGTGCTCGCGAACCAGCGCGCCGCGGGACTTCCCGACATCGCCGTGAGCCCCGCCCAGGCCAAGTTGCTCTCGGTGCTCACGCGATCCGTTGGCGCTCGCAGGGTGCTCGAGTTCGGCACCCTTGGCGGTTATTCGACGCTGTGGTTCGCCCGTGCGGTCGGTGAGGGCGGAGTGGTGGTGAGCTTCGAGCTCGAGCAGCACCACGCTGACGTCGCGAACGCGAGCCTCGCGGAGGCCGGCGTCGGCGACAGGGTCGAGATCCGCGTCGGGCCGGCAGTGGACAACCTGCACACGCTCGCCGACGACGAGCCCTTTGACCTCGTCTTCATCGACGCCGACAAGCCGAGCAACGCCGCGTACTACGACGCCGCAATGACCCGCGTCCACACTGGCACGCTCATCGTCGTCGACAACGTCGTGCGCGATGGCGGGCTCGTCGACGCCGACTCCGATGATCCGCGCATCCGGGGCTCGCGCGCTGTCGTGGAGAGGGTCGCTGCCGATCCGCGGGTCGAGGGTTCGGTGGTGCAGACCGTGGGCGCAAAGTTTTACGACGGCATGATCATCGCGGTGGTTTTGTAACCCAACGATTTGCCCGCGAGCTCCGTGTGATGGGTAGTGGGGGACTACCGGGAGGCGTAGTGGGCGATTGGCAGGCGCTGGTCGAGCGGCTCATCGCTGAGCGCGGCTCGCGGCTTGTCGCGTACGGGGGCATGCTCGTCTCGCGCGGGGACGACGCGGAGGACCTCGTCCACGACGCGATAGTCAAGACCTTTGGCCGCCGCCGCGCCATCCGCGACGTCGACCACGCGGAGGCATATGTGCGCCGCGTCATGCCGACCATCGCGATCGATCGGGCCCGCTCTCGAGCGTCCCGGCGCCGTGCCACCGATAGGGCCTTCGAGCGCGAGGACCATGGTGTAGATCTCGAGGCATCGCTCGACGTCCGCCGCGCGCTTCAGGACCTCACTCCCCGCGAGCGCGCGTGCATCGTGCTCCGCTATTTCGACGACCTCACGGTTCCCCAGATCGCCGCCCAGCTCGGCATCGCGG
>Ga0247755_1000053_pt1 | contig 15050 bp, 14 predicted proteins | sample UWRJL096311B4_FD_180948 | JGI IMG/M metagenome (GOLD analysis project Ga0247755, IMG submission 180948) | Plant litter microbial communities from Arlington Agricultural Research Station in Wisconsin, United States - UWRJ-L096-311B-4 | ecosystem: Environmental > Terrestrial > Plant litter >... | reverse complement strand
CGGGAACTGCATCGAGTCGGAAGATCTCGTACTCGGCGCCCTCGACGCTCAGTGCAGCTTTCGCACCCAGGGAATTCACACTCATCGACAGCTCCTCTTCGCTTATAGGACCCCATTCTATCGGCCGTAAGGCACCCCGAAACCGGGTCGAAACGAGAGCCGTACCGCAACGGCATCCCGCGCGCGCAACAGGCCACACTGGTACTTTTCGGACATGGTGGGGATATCGGATTACGGCACGGTGCGATTGCCTAACCGCACGATCGAGCTTCGCGTTCACGGTGTGTCGGGTACGCCGCCGGAATCGCTCCTCAAAGGACCGTCGATCCTCGTGTCAGGGAGTGCAACCGCTGGCTTCCACCGCATCACCCCCACCGCGGACGTGATGACCCCGAGTTCGCCAGGGGTGCGCGAGGCCTATGCGTGGGGCGGCCTCACCGCGGGCACGCGGATCACCTCCGCACTGCGGCTCCTCTTGCTGCCCTTCAGCTTCGTCAACGTTGCGGGGTGGATGCTGCCGGGCGAGACGGACCCGAATGACGGCGCACCAACGCGACCCGCGGACGCGGGCGCGGTTGCAGGAAGGGCCGCAGCTCACGCGCTCGTCTCGCGGCTCCTCGCGGCGTGCCTTACGGCCTACGTGATTCTTGGCGCGACCTGGCTCGCAACCGTCGCGATCGAGCAGGTGAACATCAAGTACACGATCCCCCTGCTCAGAGACACCGGCTCGCAAGCGCGCGTGACAATGCTCGCGATGCTTCTTCTCGTGGCGTTGTGGGTCGTCATCACTCGCCGCAAGGCCGCGCCCGCGACCACTCCACAAGGCGCGATGGCGCGGGCTCCAGTCACGGCAGCATCGCACCCGGGAGTCGACGTCTCCAACCTGTGGGATGGCTCGCCCGTCACCAAGAGGCTCTCCGGGATCCACGCCACGATCGCGATCGCGTGCGCGGCACTACTCACGTCCGCGGCCCTCGGCGACGGCCCCGCACTGGCCGACGTCGGGCGCTGGCTTGCGTGGTTTGCGCTTGGCCTCGCGGCACTAGGCCTCGTGGCGCTCATGGCGAGCGACGGCTGGGGTCGCCGGCCGATGCGTGTGTCGAAGGTTGGCGGCGTGCCCGCCGCACTCGTCGCCGCGGCACTCGTTGCCACGCCCCGTGCGGTGCCGCTCGAGACTGTCGCGGCCCAGTTCGCGATGCTCAAGCGCTTGAGCCACTCGCTCACGCTTGGCATGACCGGCCTCGCGGTTGCGGTGTTTGTGCTGGTGGGGCTGCAAGTGTTCGTTGGCCCGCGAGGAGGGCCCCTCTCGGGCAGGCTGTTTTCGAGCGCGTTTACCGTGATCGGGTTTGGCAGCGCGATCACGGCGATTAGCGGCCTCGCGGTGATCACCACGTGGCTGCTCACGGGTCGCAATCCCGCGGTGTTCCTCGCGGGTCTCGCGCAGACGATTGCGATAATCGGCCTCGTCTCGTGCTCGGCGTTCGTCATCATCGTGCTACTCCGTTTCAACGCCACCGCGGAGCCTCTCGGCGTCGAGTGGTGGAGGAGACTCCGTGACACCACCGCCCACGCACGCGGCGCAATCATCGCCGGCGCGTGCGTGTTCGCGGTTGGGGCGAACGTCGTGGCCGCGATGTACCTCGCACGCAGAGACGTCATCGATCCGGCTGGCCTCGCTCCCGGCGAGCGTGGCTGGGCGTCGGCAGGGTGGCTCGTGATCGCGGCCGTGGTCGCGGCAATTCCGGCCGCTCGGCTTCGCACGTGGCCTGCTCGCATCGCCGGGACGGTCGTGGGGGCCCTGCTCGCCACAGTGCTTGCCTGGTACGGCGCCGCGATCGTGGCCGCATGGGTCACGCACACAAGCGTTCAGGCGCACGCATCGAGGTTCCTCGCGCTGAGCGATCAGTGGTTCGTCGTTGCCGCCGTCGTTGCGACGCTCGTAGCGCCCATGGCGGCCGTGATCGCCTATATGTGGCGCGGCTCGAAGGACCAGAGCACGCGGAGGCTCGTCGGCGTGATCTGGGACCTCGTCAACTTCTGGCCGCGCCAGTTCCACCCGTGGGCTCCTGCCCCGTATACCGACACGACCATTCCCGAGCTCGCGGATCGCGTGGCAAGACTCGCCCGCGAGTCGGGCGCGGACACGATCATCGTCAGCGCCCACAGCCAGGGAGCGATCATCGCGGTGCCCGCCCTGAGCCGGCTGTACGCGAACGGCGGCGCGGGGCCAGCCCGCATCTCCCTCCTCACGTACGGCCAGTTGCTCGACGTGCATTACCGGTGGCTCTTTCCGTGGGTCTTCAATCCCACGCTGTTCGAGGAGGTCGACGCCGCGCTCGATCATCGCTGGGTCAACCTGTACCGCGTCACGGACCCTCTAGGGCATCCGGTCCACGCGATAGGCGCTGTCGACGCGGCTCGCGACCGCGAGATCGCCGAGGACCTGCTGCTCGACATGGGCCCAACGCTGCGCGCGAAGACGCTTAACCACGGCGACTATTGGTACAGCAGGGCCATGTACGAGCAGGCGACAACGGATCTCTGCCCGCGCGAGCCCTAGACGCGTTCGAAGACCGCGATGGCCTCGACGTGGTGCGTCATCGGGAAGATGTCCCACGCCTCTGCGCTCGTCACCGCGTATCCGTGCCCGCTCAGGAGCGCGGTGTCACGCGCGAGCGCGACGGGATCACACGCCACGTACACGACCCGTTCCGGCCCCAACGCCGCAAGCGCCTCGAGCGTCTCCCTGCCCGCGCCGGACCGTGGCGGGTCAAGCACAACAACATCCGGGTGCCCGACGCCGTGCTCACTAAGGCCCGACCGGAGGGTATTGCGCACGTCGCCTTCCGCGACGGTGACGTTGTCTGCTCTCGCGAGGTTTCGCCTCGCGGCGCGCACCGCGTCTGAGTCGGACTCCACGGACACCACGCGCCCGAACCGATTCGCGAGCGCGACCGTGAGGAGCCCGGCCCCAGCGTAGAGGTCGAGCACCGTGGAGCCAGTGCCCGCGAGCGAGGAGACGCGCGTGGCAAGCAGCGAGGGGGCCTCGCGGTGAACCTGCCAGAAGCCCGTCGCATCAACCACCATCGCGTATTCGCTATCACCGGAGCGCACCACCTCGCGCACCCTGCGCGCAGCATTGGGCCTGGTATCACGGCGGCCACCGTGCCAGCGGTCCCCATTGACGGTGATGAAGATGTCGCCGTCGCTGGGGTCGACGACCGCGATCGTCGATCCGGCGGGGAAGCGCTCACCGAGCAGCGCCGCCTCGGCGTCTCGAGTGGCGAGCGGCATCGCCGTCAGCGCGCGCACATCGTGAGAGCGCGAGAGGCGCATGGCGGCCCTGCCTTCGGCGTCGGCGATTGCGCTCACGCGAGTTCGATACGCGAGGCCCCCGAACTCGTCGTCTCGGGGAGCAGGCTCGACCGTGCCGGCAAACTCGGTGTTCGCGAACCGCTCGAACGAGTCGCGCAGCACGGCGAGCTTCCACTCGCGCTGCGCCGCGAGCGCAACATGCCCCAACTCGCCGCCGCCCACTCCCCCTGCCCCAGCGTCGGGCCAAGGGGTTTCGACGCGATCCGCGGACGCTTCGAGAACCGACACCGCGTCGGCGCGCCAGAATCGCGCGCCCGGCTCTGCGTCCGTGAGCCGAGCGACCACTCGCTCGCCTGGCAGAGCGTGGCGCACGAAGATGACCCTGCCGTCGTGGCGGGCCACGCAGTGTCCGCCATGTGCCACGGCGCCCACGGTGATCTCGATGTCAGTCACCGAGTTCTCCCCGCTCAAAGGTCAACACCTGGTCGGCCGCGGACTCGAGGTGCCAGGGCACCGCCGCCACGACGACCCCAGGGGTGCGCAACAGCAGGGATCGGAGCCTCGAGGTCGAGCGGTTGTGGAGGAACTGCTCCCACCAACGCCCCACGATGTACTCGGGGACGTACATCACGACAACATCTCGCGGGCTCTCGCGGTGGATGCTCTTGACGTACTCCATGACCGGTCCCACGATGTCGCGGTACGGAGAGTCGAGGATCACGAGCGGGACGCCGATCGCCATCTCAGACCAACGCCGCTGGAGTTCGCGTGCCGCGGGTGCCTCGATCTTGACGCCCAACGCGGTGAGCGACGTGTGCCTGCTCGCCTTGGCGTACGCGATCGCGCGTAGCGCGGGCCTGTGGAGCTGCGCCACGAGCACAACCCCGTGAGTCGCTGACGGGAGCGCCGCGGCGGGATCGTTGGGTTGGAGCCTCAGCTCGGCGTGCACCTTCGCGTAGTGGCCCTGGACGGCACGCATCGCGATCACGAGGAACACCATCAGCAGGATCGCGATCCAGGCACCGTTGAGGAAATTGAAGACGCCGACGACCACGAGAACGGCACCCGCTGCGCACGCGGCGACGAGGTGCAGCGCGTGCAGCCCCTTGAGGCGCAGGGCGTCACGTTTAACCGTCTCGAGGGCGAGCTTCGCGCCGATGAGCCTTGTCATCGCGATCTGGCTCAGCAGTATGGATGTGAACACACCGAGCACGTACATGTGGATGAGTTGCTGGAGGTTCGCCTCCGCGACGATCAGGACCACGGCAGACGCGATCGCGATGACCAGCACGCCGCCCCGGTACACCATACGGTCGTTGCGCATCGCGAGCTGACGCGGGAGGTAGCTGTCCGCCGCGAGCAGCGACGTCAGTCCCGCGAAGCGCTTGAACACGGATGAAGCCGCGGCGTAGAGGATCGACGCACACGCGATGGCGATGAGCACGGTTGGCCATGACGGCCCGAACATGAGATCCGACACTTGCAGCACCGCGGGGCCGTCCGCCCACCCCGAGATCGAGAAGTGCCACACGACCCACGCGAGCGCGAAGAACGTCGCGGCCGAAACCGCAACGGCGATGAGCAGGGTCCTCCCTGCGCGCCGACCCTGAGGTTCCTCATGGGAAGGCCCCGAGGCCGCGAGGTGCTCAATGCCGGTCATCATCACCGACCCAGAGGCGATGGCGCCCGCAAACGCGATGATGAGGGTCCACACGGATCCCTGCTCAACGGGGGTCGACGGCGGCACTTCGGGTCCGCTGAAGACGCCCGTGAGAAACAGGACAGCCGCCGACAGCAGGAACCCGACGAGCACCGTCGCGAGGGTGCGCGAGCGCGTGCGCAGCCCACGCAGGCTCACGAGTGTCATGACGATGATCGCCGCGACCCCGATACCCGTCTCTCCGCGCTCGAGCGAGGGCACCATGTAGCCGACAAACTGCGCGAGCGCGGCGACGGACACCGCCACGGTGAAGAGGTAATCAACAAGAAGCGCAGACCCTGTGAACAGGCCCGCGTTCGCACCGAGCCGCTCGCGCACGAGCCCGTAATCGGCGCGCTCATCGTGACGCTGTCGCACGTTGTCGCGGTACGCGAAGCCGAACAAGAGCATCAGCGCAACGACCCCGGCGGCGATCCACGGCATCGCGGCCTCAAGGCCGCCGCCCCGCAGGGCTTCAAGAACGGCATCCGGCGCATACGCGGCGGTCGAGATCATGCCAATGCCGAAGACCGCGAACGCGACGCGGGATCGAAGCTGAACCGGACGCGCTGAATCCGAGGCGATGGGCGCCCCGAGGACCGCGGTCTTGAGCCGCTTCAGAAACGTCCGCACGTCGCACCATCCTAGGTGGAAGGGGTATAGCGTGGGTCCTTGTGCACATCGTGATCATGGGATGCGGCCGCACCGGCGCAACCCTCGCGGGTCAATTTGAGGCCCGCGGTCACACCGTAGCCATCATCGACCTCGCCGCCGACTCCTTCCGCCGCCTACCCGCGGGATTCCAGGGGCAACGCATCACGGGCGTCGGCTTTGACCGCGACACCCTCGAGGCCGCGGACGTCGCGAACGCCTTTGCCTTCGCAGCCGTCTCTGACGGCGACAACTCCAACATCCTCGCCGCGCGCGTCGTGCGCGAGACCTACGGGGTCGAGAACGTGGTGGCCCGCATCGCGGATCCCGGGCGCGCGGAGGTTTATCGGCGGCTCGGCATTCCCACCGTGGCACCCGTGCCCTGGACGAGCCAGCAGATCGTCGCGCGGTTGTTGCCCGGCGACCTGGGAGCCGCGTTTGAGGACACGGAGACGGGCGTCGCGCTACGGCAGCTCAAGGTGGCGAGTTCATGGGTTGGTCACGAGATTGCAGAGCTCGAGGCAGCAACAGGCAGCCGAGTCGCGTACGTGGTGAGATTCGGCAGCGCCGTGCTCCCCACCGCGACAACGCTCATTCAGGACGGTGACGACATCAACGCGATCGTGCCGATCGACGCGACCGCGAGCGTTGAGCGGCGGCTGTCCAAGCCACCGAAGGCGGCGTCATGAAGGTCATGATCGCGGGAGCGGGATCGGTTGGACGCTCCATTGCCAGGGATCTACTCGAGCACGGCCACGAGGTGTTGCTCATCGACAGCTCGCCGAGCTCGATGCGCGTCTCGCAGGTGCCCGAGGCCGAATGGATGCTTGCCGACGCGTGTGAGGTATCGGCCCTGCGCGAGGCCGGTGTCGAGGACATGGACGTCGTGGTTGCCGCAACCGGCGACGACAAGTCGAACCTCGTCATCTCCTTCCTCGCGAAGACGGAGTTCGCGGTTCCGCGCACCGTAGCGCGGGTCAACAATCCCCGGAACGAGTGGCTCTACGACGCGCAGTGGGGTGTCGACGTCGCCGTGTCGACACCGCGCATCATGACAGCGATGGTCGAAGAGGCGGTCGCCATCGGCGACCTCGTCAAGGTGTTCACGTTCCACCAATCGGGGGCCTCAATCGTCGAGGTGACACTGCCCGCGGACTCCCCCATGGTCGGCGCCCTGCTTCGCGACATTCAGTGGCCGCTCGACGTCGTGTTGTCGTGCATCATGCGGGGAGATCGCACCATCGCGCCAACCCCGGAAGACACGCTCGAGGCGCACGACGAGCTGCTGTTCGTTATGGCTGCTGAGGCTGATCCTGAGGCTCTGGCTTCCGTCCTACGCTCCTGACGATCAGCCATACGACCCACAGCGTCAACGCGAACAGCGGGGTGCCCATCGCGAGGTTGACCGTGCCGAGCACCGCCGTTTCGTCGGCGAGGTAGAGCGGTACCTGCACGGCCAGCCGCAATACGAACATGCCTGCGAGAACGGCGCTTCCAAGCTGAGCGCGGCGCATCTGGATGGGGTCCTCTCGCCATGCGGTGCCCGTCCCGTGGACGAGGCCCATGACGACTCCGGCGACGGGCCAGCGCACTGCCATGGAGATCAGGATTCCGGCAAGGTAGGCGCCATTCACCCATAGCTTGGGCGCGAAGTATGCGGTCTCGCTCCCGGTCCGCCACGCCCACACCGCGCCAATGACAACGCCGATCACGCCTGCAAGCGCCTGAGTAATGGGGCTGCGCTGAACGAGCCGGATGGTCACGAGCACGGCCACGACGGCGAGGGCCGCGATCGCGGGGATGAAGCGCTCGTCCGTCAGCAACACCGCGAGGACGTACACAAAGCCCGGCGCGGCAGACTCGATGAGGCCGCGCCATCCCCCGATCGCCTCAGAGAACGAGAACGAGTCGCCGCCGAGAAGCTTTGAGGCTCGCGATCCAGGGACCGTCATGCCGGGGTCAGGAGTTCATACCGGGGGTTGAACATGCGCGGCAACGCCTGAGACGAGCACACGGTGCCCTCGATCGCCACGTGCGCGCCCGGCTCTATTCCGGGCACACTCCGCCGACCCATGAAGATCGCGTCGATCCTGCCCGTGCCGTCGTCGAGTTGCACACCGAACTGCGGCGCGGCGTCCTGCGCCTCGACACGCACGGCAACGACTCTGCCCGCTATGCGAGCCGTTGCCCGCGGCTTCGCGTCTGCGATAGACGTGAGTGTCACTCTTCGTCACGCTCCTGCGGCGCCTCATCGACGAGAGCCGCTGCACGCTCGGCATCCATGCCGCCAGGAGGATCACTGAGCGGAATGACCTCGCCGGCCCCGGCGTCGGCCACAACTGCAGCGTCTACCGCGCAACGGCTCAAGAAGGCGTCAACGCGCGACACGACGTCGTCGTGCGTGACGGAAGGGCCCGAGGACACGGCACGGATCATCCACGTGTCGTTCTCTACGCCTTGGAAGCGCATCGTCGCGTCGATGAGCACACCATCGGTCGAGCGTCCCGTGAGCACGCCGATGACCTCGGAGCCGAAGCGCCCCTCGATGACCTGCTGGTGACCGGGGCGCTTGCGGAGGTTCGCGAGGAGGTCCTGGCGCGTGCGCTCCCACTGGCTCACGCCACGCTGCTTCGCGATCACTTGAAGCTGCAGCGCGCAGTCCGCGATACGGACGGTGATCGCGCCGATCTCTTGACGATCGGGGTCGATCTCAAGGCGCGCGCGCAATCCGGGAAGCGATGGCAACTTGAGTGCGCCAAAGTCGAGGAACTCGCTCTCGGCCGGCGCCTCGTCGGCATTCCACGGTCCGCCGGCGAACGACAGGTCACCCAGTCCGTCGTTGGTTTCTTCGATGTCTTGCTCGCTCATGCTCCCCGCACTCCCGTCGACCCGAATCCACCCTCGCCGCGATGCGAACCAGGCAGTGCTTCCACAGTAACGAATGCGGCGCGCTCAACACGCTGAATGACCAGCTGCGCGATTCGATCGCCCTTAGCGAGCCGCACCGTCTCGTGCGCATCCGTGTTGAGGAGGGTGACCGCGATCTCGCCGCGATAGCCTGCGTCGACGGTGCCGGGTGCATTCACGATCGTGACGCCCTGCTTGGCGGCGAGGCCAGAGCGCGGGTGCACGAGCGCGACGTAGCCCGCGGGCAGAGCAATGCAGACGCCCGTGGGCACGGTCACGCGCTCCCCCGGCGCGATTTCGACATCGACACGCGTGGTGATGTCCGCGCCGGCGTCGCCGGGGTGGGCGTATGACGGAATCGGTACGTCGGGCGAGGTGGTGCTGATCAGCACCTCAACGTCGGGCATTGCGGGTTAGGCCGCGCACTCCGAGCAGATGGGCTGGTCCTTGCGGAAGGTCGCCAGCTGGCTGCGATGGTGCACGAGGAAGCATGAGCTGCACGTGAACTCATCCTGCTGCGGCGGCAGCACGCGTACGGACAGTTCCTCGCCCGAAAGGTCGGCTCCTGGGAGCTCAAAACCCTCCGCAGCCTCCGCCTCATCCTCGTCAACGACTCCAGAGGACTTGTCGGCGCGGCGCGCCTTCAACTCCTCGATCGAGTCGGCAGAGATCTCGTCGTCGGTCTTGCGTGGAGCATCGTAATCCGTTGCCATGCGGCGTGAATCCCTTCACCGTGTGTGTGAGTACTCAATGCGCTTTCGCCCTGGTTTGTTCCCGGGGCCACCGCATTCTGCCCCAGTTGTCCGCCATTTACCACCCCCTGGCGGTTGTTTCCTGCCCGACGCGGCCTACAGGGCGTCGAATGGGTGGTCGGCGCCTGCGCTCACGAGAGCGTCGCGCAGTTGGTCCCAGAGGGCGGGGTGGGCGGCGATGGTGAGGTGCTCGTCGGGCATGCCTCCGTCGATCCCTGCTACCCGGATCCCGGCCTCCGTCGCGATGAGGGCTCCCGCAGCGAGATCCCACGCATTGAGCCCGTGCTCGTAGTACGCGTCGAGGTTTCCGGACGCGACGAGGCACAGGTCGACCGCGGCGGCGCCCAGCCGACGGATGTCGCGCACCCGAGGGAGCATCGCGGCGACGATGCGCCCTTGGGCGGCGCGACGCTCCGCTACGTACTGAAAGCCCGTGCCGAGCAGCGTGTTCGCCAGCGGCACGGGTTCGCGCGGTTCGATGCGCACACCATCGAGCCACGCACCGTGTCCGGTCGTCGCGCTCCACAGGCGCCCCGTGCTGTCGAACACTGCGCCAGCGAGCGGCGTCCACTCTCGCGTGCGCGGCGGTCCAGAGACCGCGGCGACCGATACGGCGAACGACGGCAGTCCGTACAGGTAGTTGACCGTGCCATCGATGGGGTCGAGCACCCACGTGATGCCCGAGGTGCCGATCACGTCGTCGCCCTCCTCGCCGAGGATCCCGTCGTCCGGACGGAGTTCAGCGATACGACGGCGTAACAAAGACTCCGACTCGACATCCATCTGCGTCACGATGTCGACCCCGGACGACTTCGTGCCCGTGATCTCCGCAGTGCGACGACCCTCGATGATGAGCGCGCCGGCTTCGCGGGCGAGGGCGCGAGCGGTATCGAGGAGGTCGAGGGGATACATGGCTCCATCGTGCCGCACGGTTCGCGGTGCACACCGCCCCGTCGCGGCGCGCCGTACCCAGCACGGAGTGCCCAGGCGTGGCAGTCTGGCTTTATGACGCGAGTGAACCTTGTGGGACCCGCCGAGGATGGGCTGCACCTCGTCGTCGAGACCGACGGCGGCGATCGCTTCAACCTTGCGATCACCGATGAACTGCGCCACGCGGTGCGTTACTCGCGCCCACGGCCCGCATACGACGAACAGCCCGACGCTGGCGACCCGTTGTCGCCAAAGCAGATTCAGCAACGCATCCGCGCCGGTCTGACGGCCGCGGAGCTTGCCGAACTCACGGGAGCGTCGCTCGACGCGCTCGAGAAGTTTGAGCCTCCGGTCATCGCGGAGCGCGCATACGTAGCCGAGCTCGCGCGTACGACGCGCATCGGTCGCGATCCGAGTGGCCCTGAGCTTGGCGGGCTCGTCATGGATCGCCTCGCGGGCCGCGGCGTGGATCCCGAAGTGATCGCATGGGACGCCTGGCGCGAGGTCGAGGAGCCGTGGCAGGTGGCTGTGGACTTCGAACTCGAAGGACGCCGGATCCGCGCGCAATGGACCTTTGACCACACCTCGCGCACGCTCACGGCTGAGGACGACGAGGCCCGGTGGCTCACAGAGACCGAACTCCTCGACGTGCCGATCCCGCGCCGCCACCTCTCCGCGGTCCCCGCAACGGGAGACGACTCGGCTCCCTTGCCGACGCAGCGACCCGCGATGCCCGTGGCAGTGGAGCCCGCGGCCGCTCCTGTCACACCGGCGGTGCCCGCGGAACCCGAGACGGACCCCACGGAAGCGCTTCTTGAGGACCTCGACGCGCGGCGCGGCAGCCGCGAGACGCTCTTCGATGACGAGGAGGACGACGGCGACGACTTCGAGGGCTTCGGTCCCGCCGTCCAGCGCACGGCCGAGGTTGGATTCGGACAGTCGATGCCCCACCCCGCAGGCTCTGCGCTGAGGCCGGCGGGCGATGACGTTGCCGCCGATCCCTCGGACTCCTCAGGGCGCGGAGAGGACCCCGATCCGCCGACAACAGAGGTCGATAAGGTGCCTCCGCGCAAGGGCCGCGCATCCGTTCCCAGCTGGGACGAGATCGTGTTCGGCGCGCGCAACGACCAGAGCTAGGGCCGCTACGCGCCGATAAGGAGCGGAACGTACAGCTCGTCCGGCGTGAGCGAGCCATGCATGCCAACGAGCCCCATCGAGCCGGGCGCCTGGGTGCGCGAGTCGACGACCGTCGAGCGTCCCGTCATTGCCACGACAACGTCGCCGATGCGCTCGAGCACGTGGTCCGCGACCGGGCCAAACACGCCCGCTGCGATCCACTGCTCGCGCGTGCCAATCACGGCGTGCTCGCCAAGCACCTCGGACCAGCGAGACGCAACTTCCTCGGGATTCACGCCCTCCTCGACGTGCACGTGAATCGCGCGCGGCTCCCCCGCCGTGAGTTCTACGCCCGACGCTAGGGCCGGGTTGGTAGCGACGTCCCAGCGGGGCTCACCAACCACATCCACCATGCCGTGGTCGGCGGTGACGAGCAACACGGTGCCGTTCCCGAGGCCGGAAGCGAGCCGCTTGAGCTGCCCGTCTGCCTCCTCGAGGGCCGCAACCCACGCGTCGGACTGCCACCCGTGAGCGTGGCCCGCTGCGTCGATCTCGGACCAATAGAGGTACGTCATCCCTGGTCGCTTTGCGGCGGCCATCGCGGCGTCGACCCCGTCGTGAATCGACTTCACGCCAACAAACGTGCCGCCCTCCAGCACGGCGCGCGTGAGGCCAGAACCGTCGAAGCGCGGCTTTCCGAGCGTGGTCACCTCGACGCCAGCCTTCGTTGCTGCGCCCATCAGTCGGGGCTCTCGCTGCCACCTGTCGGGTTCGAAAGCCCCCTCCCACGTCACGAGGTTCGCGAGCTCGCGAGTCTCCGGGTTGCGGGCCGTGTACCCCGTCATCCCCGTGCGGCCCGCGGCCTGACCCGTGCCGAGTAGGGCGAGAGACGTGGCCGTCGTCGTGGGAAACGACGCGCTAAGAATGGCGGATTCCGCGCCGCGCAGGTACGGCGCATGGCCCTTGCGCGCGTCGAGTTGAAAGTGGCCAAGCCCGTCGAGCAACACAACGATCACGTGGCGAGCGGTGGGCATGCCCAACGCGTCTCGGGCCGCCCTCGCGTCGATGCCGGGCACCCCCACGGTCACTCCGAGCGCGTCGAGCGCGGCCGGAATCACCTGGCCAAGGTGCGAACCCCCTAGGTCGGGGGCGACGAGCCCAGCGTCCGCGAGGTGCGCGGGGTCCGTCACGGACGTACCCCGATGACCTCCTGCAAGACCCCCGCGAAGTCAAGGAGGGCACGCACGGTCTCCTCGCCATCGGCGATGGCGCTGACCCTCACCAGCGAATCGTCTCCAGTGATCGCCCCGGAGTAGCCGTGGTCGGCCTCGCAGTTCTCGTCGCCGCAGTTCGCGGGCTCGAGCTCGATGCGCGAATGGATGCGCCAGCCAACGGCAAGCACAAGCTCGCTCGGGAAGTCTCCCTCGCGGAAGTGCTCTGGGTGATGGACGACGTGAGTGAGCGCAAGGTTCTGGATCGAGGCAAGCGTCGCGGACTCAAGAGTCGCGGAAGCCTCGTGGAGCGACTGATCCACGTGTCCCTCACCGTCGTCTACGTGCAGGCGCAAGAGCCGACGCTCCGTAATGACGAGAACGGTCATGTGCCTGCGCACCTCGTCCGCATCAAACGTCGTCTCTGCGTGCACAAAGTGCGCGCGGACGGTTTCGGACCCGATGGCGGTGTGAAGAACGGACGCCGCGAGCGCCGGGTAATACCCCGCGGTGGCGACGGCCTGTTCAAGCGTGCTCTGCATGGCGCACATTCTCCCACGCACGCCCCGCCCTCTCCACATGACAGCGCGCCTGGTCCACAGCGTCGGGCCCCCGCGAGAGAATACGGGGCAGACCCCGACCGCTAAGGAGCCCCATGCCCACCGACGGCCAGATCGTCGATATCGACGTCAGCGCCGAGATGGAGTCCTCGTTCCTCGAGTACGCGTACTCCGTCATCTACGCTCGCGCCCTTCCCGACGCTCGCGACGGACTCAAGCCCGTGCAACGCCGCATCGTTTACACGATGGGCGACATGGGCCTTCGCCCCGAGAGGCCGTACGTCAAGTCCTCGCGCGTCGTCGGCGAGGTCATGGGCAAGCTCCACCCGCACGGTGACCAGGCCATTTACGACGCACTTGTGCGCATGGCGCAGTGGTTCTCACTGCGGTTGCCTCTTGTCGACGGCCACGGCAACTTCGGCTCCCTTGACGACGGGCCCGCGGCCTCGCGCTATACCGAGGCTCGGCTCGCCTCCGCCGCTATGGCGATGATCGGCGACCTCGACGAGGACGTCGTCGACCTGGTCCCCAACTACGACAACAAGCTCACGCAACCCTCGGTGTTGCCTTCGGCGATCCCGAACCTCCTCGTCAACGGCGCCACAGGCATTGCCGTTGGCATGGCGACGAACATGGCGCCGCACAATCTCATCGAGGTCATTTCGGCGGCAAGGCACTTGCTGTACAACCCGCAGGCGAGCCTCGAGGAGCTCATGAGGTTCGTGCCCGGGCCGGATTTGCCGTCTGGCGGCAAGATCGTTGGGCTCGAGGGCGTGCGCGAGGCCTATGAGACGGGTCGCGGGAGGTTCGTCACGCGGGCAACGGTGCGGGTTGAGAAGGTGACGGCCCGACGCGAGGGCTTGGTGTTCACCGAGCTCCCCTACCTCGTGGGTCCCGAAAGGGTCATCGAAAAGATCAAGGAGGCCGTCTCCGCGAAGAAACTCGAGGGCGTCTCCGCGGTCGTGGACCTCACCGACCGCCACCACGGGCTGCGGCTCGTCGTGGAGGTCAAGAACGGCTTCAATCCAGACGCCGTGCTTGAGCAGCTGTACAGAACCACTCCGCTCGAGGAGGCGTTCTCGATTAACAACGTGGCCCTCGTCGATGGCGAGCCGCGCACCATGGGCCTGCGCGAGTTGCTGCAGGTGTGGGTCGCTCACCGCATCGAGGTCGTTCGCCGCCGCTCGGGATTCCGGCTTGGAGCCCGGCGCGACCGCCTGCACCTCGTCGACGGGCTCTTGGTCGCCATCCTCGACATCGACGACGTGATCCAGATCATTCGCTCGTCCGAGGACGCCGCCGAGGCGCGAGAGCGCCTCCAAACCGCGTTCGACCTCAGCGAGATCCAGGCCGAGTACATCCTCGAGTTGCGACTGCGCCGCCTCACGCGTTTCTCTCGCCTTGAACTCGAGAACGAGAAGGCGCAGCTGCTCGCCGAGATCGCGGAGCTCGAGGAGATTCTCGCCTCGCGCGAGGCGCTCAATGCGGTTGTCGCGCGCGAGATGGACGCCGTCGCCTCCGCGCACGGCACCCCTCGGCGCACGATCCTGCTTGCCGACGGCGGCTCCGCGGTGACGGCGGCCGTTGGGGCGCGCTCGTCCGCGAAGGCGCCCACGCTCGCGATGGAGATCGAGGACTCGCCGTGCTTCGCGCTCATGTCGGTCACTGGCCTCGTTGCTCGCACCGCAGACGACACCGTTCCCGCACGCGACGGCCGCAGGTCCTCTCACGACGTGCTGCGATCGGTAGTAGCCGCTTCCGCGCGCGCCGATGTTGGCGTGGTGACGTCCGCCGGTCGCGTGCTTCGCCTTTCGCTGCTCGATGTGCCCGCGCTCGCGCCCACGAGCGAGCCACCGTCGCTCGGCGGTGGCTCGCCGCTCGCGGAGCTCGTGCAGCTGGATCGCGGTGA
>Ga0247755_1000052_pt1 | contig 15100 bp, 17 predicted proteins | sample UWRJL096311B4_FD_180948 | JGI IMG/M metagenome (GOLD analysis project Ga0247755, IMG submission 180948) | Plant litter microbial communities from Arlington Agricultural Research Station in Wisconsin, United States - UWRJ-L096-311B-4 | ecosystem: Environmental > Terrestrial > Plant litter >... | reverse complement strand
CCTCGTTCTTTGTGGGGACGGTAATGTTTCGCCATCCATTATCCCAGGAGGAACCCATGAACTTTCGCCGCCATCTGACGGGCCAGAACATCGCCCTCGTGACCGTGTTTGCCGGGTTCATCGCGGCGTCGACAATTTGGGGTGGAGTGGAGCTCGCCGCTGGCGTGCCCATCACGCTGCAGACCTTCGCAGTACTGCTGGCAGGTGCCGTGCTCGGCCCATGGCGCGGCCTCGCATCCGTCGCCATCTACCTCATCCTCGGATCCGCGGGACTTCCTATCTTCGCGGGCCACACGGTCGGCGCCACGGCCTGGTTCAGTTTCAGCGCGGGTTTCCTCATCGGTTTCCTACCCGCGGCATTCGTGACGGGCTGGATCGTGCGCGGCCTGCGCCAGCGCAATGCGCTGACCTTCGCAGGCGCATTCGGCGCAGCGGTCATCGGCGGCATCCTCGTGCTCTACCCCATCGGCTGGGGATACTTCGCCTGGAAGACCGGAAGCAGCTTCGATGCGACTGTCCTTATCGCCGTCCCATTCGTCATTGGCGACCTCATCAAGTGCGCTCTCGTAGCACTCGTCGCCACCGCAGTGCACCGCGCGTATCCCTGGATCCTGCCCGCCAACTCCAAGGCGAGCAGCAAGGCAAACCCGCCCGCAGCGTCGGGCAATCCCGCCGAGGAAAGCGACGCGCTCGCGACCGCCTAACCTTTACCCATGATCGAGTTCATGGGCGCTGCCGTCATTGCGCCCGATTCGGGAGTGCCGATCCTCGATGCGACCACCCTCACGCTCGAAGAGGACCGCATCAGCATCATCGGCGCGAACGGCTCCGGGAAGTCGACGCTCGCGCGTCTCATCAATGGACTTGTCCTCCCCGTGGAGGGAAAGGTCCTGGTAGACGGACTAGACACCGTGAAGCACGGGGCCCAGGTGCGCCGCAAGGTTGGGTACCTCTTCACCGACCCTTCGGCACAACTGATCATGCCCACGGCGATCGAGGACGTCACTCTTTCGCTGCGCCGGATCATCGACGACCGGCGTGAACGCAATGCCGCGGCGATGGCCGCGCTCGAGGAGATAGGGCTCGGCGACAAGGCGGATGTGTCCGTCAACGCGCTCTCCGGCGGCCAGCGGCAGCTTCTCGCGCTCGCGGGCGTGCTCGCCGTGACGCCGTCCATCATCGTCGCGGACGAGCCGACAACGCTCCTCGACTTGCGATGGCGCGCGCACGTTGGCGCGCTGCTGCGTGCACTTCCCGTGCAGCTCATCGAGGTCACGCACGACCTCGATGCCGCCTCGCGCGCCGACCGCACTCTGCTCGTCGACCGCGGCAACGTTGTCTTCGACGGGGACCCTCGCGAGGCGATCGCGATGTACCGCGACCTGATGTTTGGTCGCGCCAAGGACACCGCGGAATGATTTCGCTCCTCGGCATCTACCGGCCGCGCAACACTCCGCTTCACAAGTCATCGGTGGGCTTCAAGCTCATGCTGATGCTCACCGCGACCGTGTTCGTGATCATCGTCGACGATCCCGTGACCGCGTGCGGCATCGCGGCGGCGTGCCTGCTGCTCTTGCTCAGCACCGCTCCCCCGGCAAAGGCGACCCTGCGTGGCTTGGCGCTCATCGCGGTCATGGCCGGCATCACGGTTGTCTTCCAGGTGTGGCGACAGGAATACGCGAAGGCGATTGACACCGCTGCCGACATCGTCGCCATCTCGGCCCTGGCCCTTGCGGTGACGAGCTCCACCCCCATGGAGGAGGTGCTCGACGTGATCTCGAAGCTCGCGCGCCCCGTCCGTCGCATCCTGCCTCCAGAAACCATCGGGCTCATGTTCGCCATGACGCTGCGGGCCATCCCCGAGGCGGCGCGGCTGCTTATTGAGGCGCGAACAGCGGCGCGTGCCCGCGGACTCGACCGCAGCCCTCGCGCCATCCTGATTCCTGCCGCTACCAGGTCCGTTGGCTTTGCGCTGCAACTGGGCCAGGCGCTCCATGCGCGGGGCATCGCAGAAGAGGCGCCCCCCGAGCGTCGGCCGTCCCCACCGCCCCCCGTGCGCGCATACGGTGAAAGCACGAGCCGCAGGTCTCGGCGTCGGGATAACCTGGATTCGTGACCTTCAACTCTGGCGCAAGGATTGACCCCGGTCGTGTGCAGCGCAGGCGCGGCGGCGCGGGCGGCGGGATCGCCATCGGCGGCGGCGTCGGTGGAATCGTCATCGTGCTCCTGTACCTCGCGATGCAGCTGCTTGGCGGCGGCGACGCGACGAGCGCACTGAACGGTCTCGCCAATGACACGAGCGATCAGACAACGGACGAGGACTTCGCCACGAGTTGCACGACGGGAGCGGACGCCAACGCCTCTGCCGATTGCCGCGTGGCGGGCACCATCAACTCGCTAGACGCCTATTGGTCCGACGCCATGCCCGCCTTGGGCGCTCAACTCGCCTACCCGGGGATCGTGGTGTTCGACGACTCGACGCAGTCTGCGTGCGGCACCGCCTCGGCGTCCACGGGCCCGTTCTACTGCCCCACGGACCAGACCATCTACCTCGACGTGGCCTTCTTCGACGAGCTCGAGTCCTCGTACGGCGCGAGCGGCGGGCCGCTCGCGCAGATGTACGTCGTGGCACACGAGTACGGGCATCACATCGAGAACCAGCTGGGCGTGTTCGATGTCGCCAACCGCGGCGACACGGGCGCTGACTCCGATTCGGTCAAGGTGGAACTCATGGCCGACTGCCTCGCGGGCGTATGGGCCGGTCACGCCGCGAGCACCGAAGATGCCGAGGGCGGTGCCCTCCTCAAGCCCCTCACGCAGCAGGACGTCGACGACGCGCTGTCGGCTGCTGCGGCTGTTGGAGACGACAGGATTCAGCAGCAGTCCACGGGGAGCATCGACGAGGGCGCGTTCACGCACGGGTCCGCGGAGCAGCGCCAAGAGGCCTTCGTCGAGGGCTACACCAAGGGCACCGCGACCGCGTGCGACGCGTTTGGAGTCGTGAGCTAGCTGCCGAGCATATCCACGAGGGTGGTGGTCGTGCGCCAGTTTCGAATCGTCATGTGCTTGTAGATCGGCGTTGACATCACCGAGTTCATGCGGCTCTTTGTGCGCTGCGCGCTGAGCCTTCTGAAGTACACGAGAGATTCGCCCTCCCACACCGCGTCGACGCCATCGCGCAACGCGAACGCGGCAACGGCGTCGGCGCTCGCCACGGAGGGATGGAGGAAGCACACGTCGTAGTGGTAGATCTCGGGCTCCGAACCGAAGCCCTTCGGCGCCTTCGCTTTCGCCGCACGCATGCGCTTCGCCGACACTGCTACGACAACCGTTTCCACGGAGAACTCGTCCTTGAGGATTCGCTCCACGTCTGCCGCCACCGCGGCCTCGCTCGTGCGCTTGGCTCCGAGCAGCACGTTGCCCGACTGAATGTACGTCGACACGTCGTCGTATCCGGCATCGGCAAGCACCTCACGCAGGCGCGCCATCGGAACGGCGTTCTTTCCGCCAACGTTGATGCCGCGAATGAGGGCGACGTGAGTGGCGGACACGGGACCGTCGAGTGCCTAGACGTTAAAGCCCAGTGCGCGTAGCTGCTCGCGACCGTCGTCGGTGATCTTGTCGGGTCCCCACGGCGGCATCCACACCCAGTTGATGCGGAAGCCGTCGACGAGACCGGTGAGTGCCGCGGATGTCTGGTCCTCGATGACGTCCGTGAGCGGGCACGCCGCGGAGGTGAGGGTCATGTCGATGACCGCGTGGCGGTTGGCGTCGAGCTGGATGCCGTAGACGAGGCCGAGGTCGACGACGTTGATGCCGAGTTCGGGGTCGATCACGTCACGCATCGCCTCTTCGACGTCCGCCGCATTGGCGGGGGTTGCTGTGTCAGTCATCGCCTTCTCCGTTCTCCGTGGAATCCAGTTGCGCCTTCGCGAGGGCGTCACGCAGGGCCATCCAGCCCAGCAAAGCACACTTGATGCGGGCCGGGTACTTGCCCACACCAACGAATGCCGTGGCGTCGCCGAGGAGGTCCTCGCGGAACTCGTCGAGCGGGATGCCGCGGTTGCTCATGAGCGCGCGGAACGCATCGTAGGTGAGGTCTGCGTGCTCGAGGCTCTCGCCAGTGACGAGGTCGCTCAGCACCGACACCGACGCCTGCGAGATCGAGCAGCCCGAACCCTCCCAGCTCACCGATGCCACGGTATCGCCCTCAAGGCCAACGCGCAGCCGTACCTCGTCGCCGCACGTGGTGTTTACCTGGTGGGACTCCCCCACGTGCTCAAGATTTAGCGTCACGAGTCCGCGCCCGTGCGCCTCGCGAGCGTGATCCATGATCACCTGCTGATACATCGACTCGAGATCACTCATACGGTCACTCCAAAGAAGCTCGGCACGGTGGCGAGCACGTCAAGGAAGGCTCGCGCATCGTCCTCGCTGGTATACACATGGCCCGACGCTCTGGTTGAGCCGGTGAGGCCCAGTCGCCGGTGCAGTGGCTGGGCGCAGTGGTGGCCAACGCGCACGGCGATGCCACGGTCGTCGAGGACCTGGCCGACGTCGTGGGCATGCACCCCATCCACGGCAACGGCCGCGAGGCCGAGCACGCCGTGCGGAGCATCGACCGGCCCAAGGAGACGGATGCCGGGGATGTCGGTGACCCCCTCGCGAAGAATGCGGGCGATGCGGCGCTCGTGAGCGGCGACGGCGTCCATGCCGAGTTCACCGAGGTAGCGTGCGGCCGCCGCCATGCCGACTGCCTGAGCGACGGGTTGGGTGCCGGGCTCGAACCGTTGCGGCGCGTCGAGCCACGTCGTCGTCTCCATCGTGACAACTCGGATCGCCGACCCGCCGTAGAGAGACGGAGGCAGCGCGTCGAGCAGTTCCTTGCGGCCCCACAACGCGCCCACGCCCGTGGGACCGAGCATCTTGTGCGCGGAGAACGCGAGGAAGTCGACGCCGAGCTCGGCGACGTTGACTGGCAGGTGCGGCACGGACTGGCACGCGTCGAGCACCGTGATGGCTCCCACTGCCTGCGCGCAGCGCACGAACGCGTCCACGTCGGTGATGACGCCCGTCACGTTGGAAGCGTGAGTGAAGGCGACGATGCGCGTGCGCTCGGTGATGACCGTCTCGAGCTCCTCATAGCGGAGCGTGCCGTCGTCGTTAATTCCGATCCACCGCAGGGTTGCCCCAGTGCGGGCCGCGAGTTGCTGCCACGGGATGAGGTTCGCGTGGTGTTCAAGTTCGGTGATGACGATCTCGTCGCCTTCCCCGAGCCGGAAGCGCTCTGCCTCGGCCCCACCAAGGCCATCGGAAGCGGCCGCGAAGCCGTTCGCGATGAGGTTGATCCCTTGGGTAGCGCCCGGCGCCCACACGAGTTCGTCCGGAGATGCTCCGATGAACTCCGCGACGTCTGCGCGCGCGGTCTCGAAGGCTTCTGTCGCCTCCTCGGCGAGGAGGTGCGCTCCCCGCGCTACCGCGCCGTTGTGGAACTGATAGAAGTCCGCCTCGGCGTTGAGGACCGCGTGTGGCTTCTGGCTCGTCGCACCCGAATCCAGGTACACCAACGGCTTCCCGTTCCGCACCGTACGGGTGAGGAGCGGGAAGTCGCGGCGAACGTCAGGGAACATGGCGATGGTCGTGTGGGTCAGGCCTCTGCCGCCACAAGGAAGCGGTCGTAACCCTCTGCCTCGAGGCGCGCGGCGAGCTCGGGGCCGCCCTCTTCGGCGACGCGGCCGTTCACGAACACGTGGACGTAGTCCGGCGTGATGTAGTTGAGGATGCGCGTGTAGTGCGTGATGAGCATGACGCCAAGGCCGGTGTTCTCCTTGACGCGGTTCACGCCCTCGGACACGATGCGCAGCGCGTCGACGTCGAGGCCGGAGTCGGTCTCGTCCAGGATGGCGATCTTGGGCTGCAGGAGCTCCATCTGGAGGATCTCGTGGCGCTTCTTCTCGCCGCCGGAGAAGCCCTCGTTGACGTTGCGCTCGGCGAACTCGGGGTCCATGCGGAGTTGCTCCATGGCGCCCTTCATGTCCTTGACCCACGTGCGCAGCTTGGGCGCTTCGCCGTCGATCGCGGTCTTCGCTGTGCGCAGGAAGTTGCTCACGGACACGCCGGGAACCTCGACCGGGTACTGCATCGCGAGGAACAGGCCCGCCTTGGCGCGCTCGTCGACCGTCATGGCAAGGAGGTCCTCGCCGTCGAGCGTGACCGTGCCGGACGTGATCTGGTACTTGGGGTGACCCGCGAGCGAGTACGCGAGGGTCGACTTGCCGGAGCCGTTCGGCCCCATGATGGCGTGGGTCTCTCCAGAGCGGATCGTCAGGTCAACGCCGCGCAGAATCTCCTTGGTGCCTTCTGGGGTGTCGACGCTGACGTGCAGGTCCTTGATGACGAGTGTGTGCTGTGGCTCTGTGGTCATGTCAGCTCCTTGGTAGAAGTCGTTGGGTTGTCGACGTCAACGAGCACGCGCTCGCCGTCGATACGGACGGGGTACACCGGAACCGGCGTAATAGCAGGAAAGTCGATCGGCTCACCGCTGCGAGCGTCGAAGCGAGAGCCATGGGCCCAGCACTCCACGAAGCAGCCCTTGACCTCACCCTCGGAGAGCGACACCTCGCCGTGGCTGCACTCGTCGCCAATGGCGTAGAAGTCGCCATCGTCGGAGCGAATCAGGGCCACGGGCACGTCTTTGCCAGACTCCTCCGTGAGCTCGGCAAGCATGGCCGAGCCTGGCTGCAGGTCAGTGACCATGCAGGCGAACTGCTCACTCACTGGCAAGCTCCTCTTCGACGTGTTCAAGTTCGAGGTCGATCTGGCCCATGAGGCTCGCTTCGACGGCGGGGACGCCAATCTCGCGAATCAGGTCCGCAAAGAAGCCGCGCACAACGAGCTTGCGGGCGTGGCTCTCAGAAATGCCGCGCGAGCGCAGATAGAACATCTGCTCCTCGTCGAAGCGTCCGGTGGCGGAGGCGTGGCCCGCGCCTTCGATCTCGCCGGTCTCGATCTCGAGGTTCGGCACAGAGTCAGCGCGCGCGCCATCCGTGAGCACGAGGTTGCGGTTGAGCTCGTACGTGTCGGTACCCTCGGCGGCTGCACGAATCAGGACGTCGCCGATCCATACTGTGTGAGCGGTGGCGCCGGCGAGCGCGCCCTTGTAGGTCACGCGCGAACGGCAGCGCGGCACGGCGTGGTCAACGAACAGCTGGTGCTCCTGATGCTGGCCCGTGTCGGCGAAGTACAGCCCGAAAAGGTCCACGGATCCGCCTTCGCCAGCGAAGGCGACGGAGGTGTTGAGCCGCACGACCTTGCCACCGAGCGTCACGACGGTGCCGCGCAGGTGAGCGTCCTTGCCCAAGCGGGCAACGACCTCTCCAACGTGCACGGCGTCGTCATCCCACTGCTGCGTGAGCACAAGGTTGAGAGTCGCGGAGTCCGCAACATCTACGGAGACGAATTCCGAGTACACGGCGCTGCCGCGTCGCTCAACGACGACGGTGACGTCTGACCCCTCGCCCACCTCGAACAACAGGTGACCGCGAACGTCGTCGCCGTTGCCAGTCATTGTCACGGTGATGTGCTCGTCCAGGGTGATGCCAGGGGCGACGGTAAGGGCCATGGCTCCCCCGCTGCGTGCCACCGCGATGGCCGACGCTCGATCACCGGGCGCGCGTACGGAACGTGCCGCAGCGTCGGGCCCGGAAACCTCGGTGAGCGTCACGCCGGCGGGGAGCACGGACGTCTCCCACACCAAGTGGCCCTCGCCGCCATCGTTGGCGAAGATCGACTTGAGCTGGCGAACCGGCGAGAAGCGCCAGTTCTCCTCGCGGCCCGTTGGCACGCCGAAGTCGTCCGGGTCAAAGGAGGTGGGGCGGTCGGCTCGCGAAGCGTCCGGGAGCGCGCCGTGGGAATGGTCGCCCGCGAGAGTCGCTCGCGAGTGATCGGTGGTGATGCTCAACCGACGGATCCTTCCATCTGCATTTCAATGAGGCGGTTCAGCTCGAGCGCGTACTCCATGGGCAGCTCGCGCGCGATGGGCTCGACGAACCCGCGCACGATCATGGCCATGGCCTCAAACTCGGTCATGCCTCGGGACATGAGGTAGAACAGCTGGTCCTCGCTCACGCGAGACACGGTGGCCTCGTGACCCATGTGCACGTCGTCCTCGCGGACGTCGACGTACGGGTACGTGTCAGAGCGGCTGATGGTGTCGACAAGCAGCGCGTCACACAGGACGTTGGACTTTGAGCCCTTGGCACCCTCGAGCACCTGGACAAGGCCGCGGTACGACGTGCGGCCTCCACCGCGGGCAACGGACTTCGACACGATCGAACTCGACGTGTTGGGGGCCGCGTGCACCATCTTGGCGCCTGCGTCTTGGTGCTGACCTTCGCCAGCGAAGGCAATGGAAAGCGTCTCTCCGCGAGCGTGCTCGCCGAGCATGAAGATCGCGGGGTACTTCATCGTCACCTTGGAGCCGATGTTGCCGTCGACCCACTCCATCGTGGCGCCCTCTGCGGCCGTTGCGCGCTTGGTGACGAGGTTGTACACGTTGTTCGACCAGTTCTGGATGGTCGTGTAGCGCACGCGAGCGTTCTTCTTGACGATGATCTCCACGACCGCGGAGTGCAGCGAATCGCTCGAGTAGACGGGAGCCGTGCAGCCCTCGACGTAGTGAACATAGGAGCCCTCGTCCGCGATGATCAGCGTGCGCTCAAACTGGCCCATGTTCTCTGTGTTGATGCGGAAGTACGCCTGCAGCGGGATCTCCACGTGAACGCCCGGGGGGACGTAGACGAATGAGCCGCCGGACCACACCGCGGTGTTGAGAGAGGCGAACTTGTTGTCCCCTGGCGGGATGACGGTGCCGTAGTACTCCTTGAAGAGCTCGGGGTGCTCGCGCAGCGCGGTGTCGGTGTCCATGAAGATGACACCCTGCTGCTCGAGGTCCTCGCGGATCTGGTGGTAGACGACCTCGGACTCGTACTGCGCGGCGACGCCGGCAACGAGGCGCTGCTTCTCCGCCTCGGGGATGCCGAGCCTGTCGTACGTGTTCTTGATGTCATCGGGGAGGTCTTCCCACGACGTCGCCTGCTTCTCGGTGGAGCGAACGAAGTACTTGATGTTGTCGAAGTGGATCCCGCTGAGGTCTGCACCCCAGTGCGGCATCGGCTTCTTCTCAAACAGGTTGAGGCCCTTGAGGCGCAGGTCGAGCATCCACTCTGGCTCGCTCTTGAGCGCGGAGATGTTGCGCACGACTGCCTCGCTGAGGCCACGCTGCGCGCTCATGCCTGCAGCGTCGGAGTCGTGCCAGCCGTACTCGTAGTTGCCGATCGAGGCAATCGTCTCGTCTTGCGTCATCGGAACGCCTTGTGTTGGTGCGCTCATGATCGTCCTTCCGTCCGTGTCGCCGCGGCGACGGGAATGGTCGTGGTGCACACGTGCGCGCCCCGCGCGAGGGTGGAGAGGCGCTGAACGTGAACGTCGAGAATGCGGGAGAAAGTCCTGGCCTCGGCCTCGCACCACTCCGGTGCGGCCTGAGCGATCGACTGTACCGGGCAATGGCCCTGGCAGAGTTGCACTGTGTACCCACCCGGCCCGGGTCGAACCGAGGTCGCGTAACCCCGCTTGCCGAGTGCGTCGGACAAGGCCTGGACGCGAACCTCCATGGGGGCGTCCTTGGGGACCGCCTGCGTCAGCTCGGCCTCGAACTGCGCTGCACGGGCCTCGACGAAGGCTCCCAGCTCCCCCGACTTGCGCAGGAACCCCATGGCATCCACAGCGACCTCCGCATAGGCGGAAGCGAGGGCCTGCTGGCCGTCGGGCGTTGCGACGTATGCGTGCGCGGGGCGACCGCGACCGCGAACGTGCGAACCGGCTGGCTCGTGGTCAACGATGTGGCCCTCGAGGATGAGGGCGCTGAGGTGGCGACGGATAGCGGCGGAGGTGATTCCGAGTTCGTGCGCGAGCGTGGCTGCGGTGATGGGACCGGCTGTCACAATGAGGCTGAGCACGCGATCCTTGGTGGTGTCGGCGGTCATGTTTCCTCTCCCTTGACGCTCGTGGGGGCGCGAGGCAATCAATTAACCAACATCTTGGTGCGTAAATACGTTCCCGGCAAGGAAGGCGAGCCTTACCTAACGGCCGAAGCTGCATCGAATCCCTCCTAGAATTGCCGGGTGACCGACGCCCCGCAGACCAGCCGCACGCCCCTCACCAGGGGACTCGATTGGATCGGCAACCACGCTCGTGGGCTCACGATCGCGAACATCGTGGCGCAGGGAGGCATCATCGTCACCGGCGCCGCGGTGCGCCTCACGGACTCCGGCCTTGGCTGCTCAACCTGGCCGCAATGCGAGCCGGGCGAGTTCACTCCCGTCTTGCACGATGCGACGAGCTATCACCCGTTTGTCGAGTTCGGCAATCGCCTCATGACGTTCGTCGTGCTCGCGGTGGCCGTTCTGCTCGCGATCGCGGTGTGGCGCACGCGTCGGGACCTGCGGTGGTGGGGCATCCTTCCTGCCATCGGCGTGCTCGCACAAGCGGTATTGGGCGGCATCCTGGTGCACGCGGACCTCAACCCGTGGCTCGTCGCGCCGCACCTCTGGATTTCGACAGCGCTGGTGTGGATCGCGGTCTATATCGCGCTGCGTTTCCGCGGCGCAGCGCTGCGGTCAGGGCGCCCGATCACTCCCCTACGCATCGTCAACCTGCTCGTCTTCATTCTCGTGATCTTCCTCGGAGCCCTCACGACCGGCGCGGGCCCGCACTCTGGAGACCCCGACGCCACCGAACGCCTCGCGCTCGATCCCGCGCTCATAGCGCGCGCCCACGCCGGTGCGGTGTGGCTCTTCATCATCACTCTCGCCGCGATCATCTGGGTCATCCGCAAGGATCGCTCCGCCGGCGAGCGCGACGAGGTTCGCAAGGCATGGGCCGTTCTCATCGTCGCGACGTTGCTGCAGGGTGTCATCGGCTATGCCCAGTACTTCCTCGGGCTGCCGATCGTGCTCGTCGAGTTGCACCTAGTTGGCGTGGCCGTGCTGAGCGCGGCGATGTCCGCCTTCTGGTACCTCGCGCAACCGGTCACGAACCGGTAACGGTTTCCAACCACAAGCTGGCGGGCCCGACGCTCGGGCCACGCTGGGTGCCATGAGACACCTTGCACTTGCCGCGGCTCTGGCAATCGGCCTCGCCGCCTGTTCCGCCCCAGCGGAGGAGCCGAGTCCGGCACCCTCCGACACCTCGGCCGCAGTGCCGAGCGACTCACCAACCCCAATGCCGAGCGCGGCCGCCGGCATCGTCCTCACGAGCCCGGACTTCGCAGACGGAGGCGAGCTCGACGTCTCGACGACGGCCAACGCGTTCAGCGGGCAGTGCACGGGAGAGAACCTGAACCCCGCCCTCGAGTGGGGCGATGGTCCCGAAGGTACTCAGTCCTTTGCGATCGTCATGATCGATCGCAGCGCGAGCAACTTCATTCACTGGGTCCACTTCGACATCCCCGCGGACGTGACCGGCGTCGAACGCGGAGCAAGCGCAGAACTTGAGGGCGCGTACGGTGCGATAGGCGTCGCCGAGGAGGGCTATTTCGGGCCGTGCCCGCCCGGGCCAGACCACCGCTATGAGTTCACGGTCTACGCGCTCGACGCGATGATCGGACTCGAGGACGGCGCACGCTTCGCCGACGTCAAGGCGGCGATCGACGAGCATCTGCTTGCGCAGGCAAGCATCTCTGGCTGGAGGTCCGGACCGGCAGAGGGCTAGTGCTCGCCGCGAGCCGGTGGGCGTCGCCATGCGGCGTCCGCCGGCCGTAGCGTCGCATAGTCCGAGCGCATCGCGGCATCGAGCGCGAACGCCCCGAGCAGCAGCGTCGGGCCCGCGATATCCGCGCGGCTGATGGCGTTGAGAATTGACGGCACGTCGACCCACGCTCCAACCATGTCCCGCTCCTCGGCGTCGCGCTCGTGGCGTTCTTCGTCGGGCACTGGGGTGAGGTCGCGCGCGAGATAGACGCGGATGCCCTCCGAGCTTCCGCCCGGGGACGAGAAGAAGTCGATGAGCACGTTCCACGTAGCCGCCGTGAGGTCGGCCTCCTCGTGGAGCTCTCGCTTCGCACCCTCCAGCGGGTCCTCTCCGCGCACGTCAAGGAGCCCGGCTGGCGGTTCCCACGTCTCGGTGCGGACGGGGTGTCGATACTGACGCACCAGGTAAACCTGGGACTCACTGTTCATCGCGAAGATCGCCACTGCGCCTGGGTGGTGCACGTAATCGCGCGTTACGACGCCGGACTCACCAAGGTTCACGAGGTCCGAGGTGACGTCCCAAACGCGCCCGGTGAATGCACGACGCGAGTGCAGCACAGCCCGCGGCGTGATCTGGTCCGCGAACGGCACGTACGTCACAGGGTCCGACGGTGGCTCGGGTTGGGCTTCGAGCTCACCTTCGGCGTCGGATTCAGCGGACTCTTCTGCGAGTTCCGCCTCGCTGTCCTCAACCGCGGGGTCTTCTACCAACACCACCTCGGCCTCGGCAACCTCGACCGCAGGCTCAGCGACAGCGTCGGGCTCATCGCCCTTCTTCTTGGCCACCTCAGGCCGTCGCAGGCACTGAGGCGTCCGCCGGCACGGACTCTGCCGCCTCGCGGCGCTCGAGCGCCGCGCCGATCAGTCCAGAGAACAGCGGGTGCGCCTTCGTTGGCCTCGACAAGAACTCGGGGTGTGCCTGGGTAGAGACGTAGTACGGGTGCACGTCGCGAGGCAGCTCGACGAACTCGACGAGCGAACGGTCTGGAGACTCTCCGCACACGACCAAGCCGGCCTCTTCGAGCTGCTGACGGTAGTTGTTGTTCACCTCGTAGCGGTGGCGGTGACGCTCGCCGACCTCGGTCGCGCCGTAAGTGGCCGCAACGACGGAACCAGCCTTGAGTACCGCCTTGTATTCGCCAAGGCGCATGGTTCCGCCCATGTCGCCCTCGCCGCCGACGATGGCGAGCTGCTCCTCCATCGTTGCGATGACCGGGTGCGCAGTGTCGGCGTCGAACTCGGAGGACGACGCGCCATCTAGTCCCAGCACATTCCGCGCGTACTCCATCACCATCACCTGAAGGCCCAGGCAAATGCCCAATGCGGGCACGCCATTCTCGCGTGCCCAGCGGGCCGCGCCGATCTTGCCGTCAACGCCGCGCACGCCGAAACCACCGGGGATCAGCACTGCATCGACTCCGCCGAGCGCTGCCTCGGCGCCGTCAGGGGTCTGGCATGAGTCAGACGGTACCCAGCGGATGTTGACCTTGGCCTTGTGGTGGAAACCACCAGCGCGAAGCGCCTCGCTCACCGAGAGGTAGGCGTCGGGCAGGTCGACGTACTTGCCGACGAGCGCGACCTCGACCTGGTGCTTGGGGTTGTGCACACGCTGGAGGAGCTCATTCCACGGCCCCCACTCGACATCGTGGAACGGTAGGTCGAGGCGTCGCACAACGTAGGCGTCGAGGCCCTCGGAGTGGAGCACCTTGGGGATGTCGTAGATCGAGGGCGCGTCGACCGCGTTGACAACGGCCTGAGTGTCGACGTCGCACATGAGCGCGACCTTCGCCTTGACTGAGGACGGCACGGCGCGGTCCGAGCGCAACACGAGCGCGTCGGGCTGGATGCCGATGGACCGCAGGGCGGCCACGGAGTGCTGCGTCGGCTTCGTCTTGAGCTCACCGGCCGGTCCGATGAACGGCACAAGCGACACATGCAGGAAGAACACGTGGTCGCGGCCCGTGTCGTGCCGCACCTGGCGCGCGGCCTCGAGGAACGGCTGGCTCTCGATGTCACCAACGGTGCCGCCGATCTCCGTGATGATCACGTCGACGTTGGGGCCGGCCTGAGCGCGCATGCGGCGCTTGATCTCGTCGGTGATGTGCGGGATGACCTGCACCGTGTCGCCGAGGTACTCTCCGCGGCGCTCCTTGGCGATCACCTGCGAGTACACCTGGCCGGTCGTCACGTTCGATGACGCGGACAGGTCCACGTCGAGGAAGCGCTCGTAGTGACCAATGTCGAGATCCGTCTCCGCGCCGTCGTCGGTCACGAAGACCTCGCCGTGCTGGAACGGGTTCATGGTGCCCGGATCCACGTTCAGATAGGGATCGAGCTTCTGCATCGTCACGCGAATACCGCGTGACCTGAGAAGGCGGCCGAGGCTCGAAGCCGTCAAGCCCTTCCCGAGGGAGGAAACGACGCCTCCGGTTACAAAGATGTGACGGGTGACGTGGTCCTGACCGGACGAATAACGAGTTCTCTCCACGGAACTCCAGGGTACCAGTGGTTTGCCGTCGTCGGCGAGGGTGCCACGCCGATTGCCCGAGAGAGGCTACGGATCTAGCCCACCGACGAGCTCATCCGCGTCGCTCGCGTCGTAGTGCCCGACGCTGCCACCGGCGGCCGCAATGGTCGCGCCTGCGACGGCCCAGGCGCCGTAAAACGTCGCGGCTCGTGTCACCGTTGTCGCTCCCCCGGCGTCTCCTGACTCGGCATCGGTGAAGCCAACGACGGTTCCGCTCGAGGCGGCCGCGAATGCGCCACCCAGGTCCGCGACGTCCCCTCCCGGAGCCACGAGCACGAACAGGTCGGCATCTGCGGAGCGCTCGCCCGTCACGAGCTCGGCGTCCGTCAGCAGCGCCCACATCGTGTCGGAGCGCTCCTGGGCCTCCGCGTCGAATTCGTCGCCGCCCGCGAGCGCCTGAGCGAGCGCCGCAGCGAGCACCTCTTGCGCGTTCGCGCCGGCAGGGGGATCGGCGAGGGCCGCGGTGATCTGCTCGGCGAGGGCGTTCCGGAACGGCGCACGGTCGTCCCCCGCCCAGTCGTCGGTAAGCGCGACTGCGGATCCGATCGTGGCGCCGGCGTCGGCAAGTCGGCTCGAGGCCGCAGCGAGGTCATCACTCGACGCATCAGCGGTGCGGACAACGGCGACGACATGCCCCTCGAGGAGCCCTGCGATCGCCGCGGGACCCACCGCATTCGCGAAGTCTGTCCCCTGTGTCGCGAGTTCGCGTGCGGACTCGGCATCGGCTCGCGCCTCCGCGAGCTTCTCGGCCTGCGATGCGCCCGCG
>Ga0247755_1000051_pt1 | contig 15134 bp, 13 predicted proteins | sample UWRJL096311B4_FD_180948 | JGI IMG/M metagenome (GOLD analysis project Ga0247755, IMG submission 180948) | Plant litter microbial communities from Arlington Agricultural Research Station in Wisconsin, United States - UWRJ-L096-311B-4 | ecosystem: Environmental > Terrestrial > Plant litter >... | reverse complement strand
CAGCACTACGATCAGTGCCCAGCTCTTGCGGAAGACCCTCAGGTATTCGCGTATCTCCACGTGCACCTCTCTAGGCGTGGCCAATGCTGGGACACAGTTTGCCACGGCCGGTCGCCGTCCCCGGGACTCAATGCCCGGCGCGCTAGCCTGGCGGCGTGCAGTCCAATCAGTCGGAGGGTGTCGCTCGGCCAGCGTCGGCCGAGGCGATGTACGGACCAAGGGGCTGGTCGCGCAAGTACCAAAGACGTCTCGCACTGAGCGACGCCTTCGTCGTGCTGTTGTCCATGGTTATCGCACAAGGCGTTCGATTCGGTTGGGACCCCTCGGCGCCGGTCGACGGCCCATCGGCCCCACCGTACTGGTTCGTAAGCCTCGCCATTGCGGCTCTCTGGCTCGCTTCGCTTGCGTGGACTCGGTCGCGCGAGCCGCGGATTATGGGTCACGGTCCGCAAGAGTTCCAGCGGGTCCTTTCCGCTTCCTGGTACACGTTCGCCATCATCGCGATCGTCGGTTTTCTCACGCAGTGGCAGATCAGTCGTGGCTACCTGCTCTTCGCCTTGCCCTTTGGCACCATCGCCCTCCTTGTCTACCGCGCCGCGTGGCGCGCCTGGATTCATGCACAACGCGACGCAGGGGAGCTTCAAGCGCAGGTGCTCGTCGCCGGACCGTGGCGCACGTCTGAAGAGATGATGCGACGGCTGAGGATCTCGCGCCGTGCGGGCTATAACGTGATTGGTGTGTGCCTTCCGCCAACGAGCAGCGGTGAGCTCTCGGAGGATCTGAAAGACATACCTGTGCTCGGCGTGATCAATGACTCGGTGGCGATTGCCCAGCGCGTCGGCGCCGAGTACATATTGCTGACTGGCAACGACGACCTCTCGTTGAGCGAGTCCCGGCACTTGGGTTGGGAGCTGGAGGGGACTGGGATTGGCCTCATTGTCGCGCCCGCCATCATGGACATAGCCGGTCCGCGTGTAGTGATGAGCCCGGTGGAGGGCTTGCCCCTGATCCATGTTGACCCCGCAGAGTTCAGCGGAAGCAAGTACTTCGTCAAGTCCGCGACCGACAAGGTCATGACGGTGGCGCTGCTGGTCCTCGCGGTGATTCCCATGGCGATCGTTGCGCTACTGGTCAAATTCACCAGCGAGGGGCCGGTGCTCTTCCGGCAAGAGCGCATTGGTCGCGACGGGGATCCGTTCAGAATGCTCAAGTTCCGATCTATGTACTCGGATGCAGAGTCGCGCCTTGGTGACCTTAAGCAAACGCACGACGGCAACGACGTGTTGTTCAAGATGAAAGACGACCCTCGCGTGACTCCCGTCGGACGTTGGTTGCGTCGATTCTCTATCGACGAGCTTCCACAATTGTTCAATGTTCTCAAGGGAGACATGTCGTTGGTAGGCCCGCGCCCGCCGTTGCCGAGCGAAGCGGAAATGTGGGATGACCGCGTCTTCCGTCGGCAACTCGTGAAGCCCGGCATGACTGGTCTTTGGCAAGTGAGTGGGCGCTCCGACCTCACGTGGGACGAGAGCGTGCGCTTGGACCTCTACTACACGGAGAACTGGAGCCTCGGGGGCGATCTCCTCATCATGCTGAGGACCGTTGCCGCCGTGTTCGGTCGCAGCGGGGCGTACTAGTTCCTCAGTGTGGAGTGGTGATCTCGGTACCAGTCCACAGTCCGCCGCAAGCCGTCCTCCAGCGAGATCTGGGCGGTCCACCCGAGGCCCGCGAGCCTGGACACATCGAGCAACTTTTGGGGAGTGCCATCGGGTTTGGAAGTGTCCCACCGCGTCTCGCCCTGGTAGCCGACGACGTGTGCGATGGTGTCCGCGATCTCGCGGATCGTCACGTCAGTTCCGGTCCCTACGTTGATTTGGGTTGGCCCGTCATAGTTTTCGAGCAGGTGTAGGCATGCATCGGCCATGTCGTCGGCGTGCATGAACTCCCGCCGAGGCTTGCCAGTGCCCCAGTTGCTGACGTGCTTCGCGCCCTCCGCGACGGCATCGTCGTATCGCCGAATCAACGCTGGCAGGACGTGTGAGCCTGCGGGAGAGAAGTTGTCGTTCGGTCCGTAGAGATTCGTGGGCATCGCCGAGATCCACGGAAGGCCATACTGACGGCGAACCGCCTGGATGTGCAGGATCCCTGTGATTTTTGCGATCGCGTACGCGTCGTTCGTCGGCTCCAGGAATCCAGTGAGTAGTGCCTCCTCGGGGATCGGCTGTGGCGCGTTTCTTGGGTAGATGCAGCTTGAGCCTAAAAAGAGGAGGCGCTCCACTCCATGCTTCAGCGCGGCGTCGATGACGTTGGTCTGGACTTGCACGTTCTCACTCAGGAAGTCCACCGGATACGTCGAATTGGCGAGAATCCCGCCCACCTTGGCCGCAGCAAGAACTACGTAGCGCGGTTTGGTCTGCGCGAAGTAGTCGAACGTGGCGTCACGGTTCTTGAGATCCAGTTCTGACGAGGCTTTGCCCACAAGGTTCGCGAATCCTGCCCTTTCGAGTCGTCGCCATACCGCCGATCCAACGAGCCCGCGGTGCCCTGCAACATAGAAGGTTGCCGACCGGTCCAGCGGACCCGCCGTGAATGACACGCCGTCATCGGCAGCACTCACGCGGTGCCCCAGGACTCGAGCCGCACCTCGTCGATCCACGGCGTCCCCGCATGCTTGAGCGCTGCGATGTCGGCGTCCACCATGATGCGGGCAAGTTCTCTGCCGTCGACTGTCGCCTTCCAGCCGAGCTTCTTCTCGGCGTGTGAGGCGTCTCCGATGAGAGCGTCAACTTCGGTGGGTCGCAGGTAACGCTCGTCGAACTTCACGTGGTCTTCCCAGTTGAGTCCGGCGTGGGCGAACGCGGCACCGAGGAAGTCTTTGACGGAGATCCCGCTGCCCGTGGCGAGTACAAAATCCTCGGGTTCGTCGGCCTGCAGCATGCGCCACATGCCCTCGACGTACTCTGCGGCGTAGCCCCAGTCGCGGATCGCGTCGAGGTTGCCAAGGTAGATCTCATTTTGCACACCCGCTTGAATCGCAGCCACGGCGCGAGTGATCTTTCGCGTCACGAAAGTTTCGCCACGACGAGGGGATTCATGGTTGAACAGGATGCCGTTGACCGCGAACATGTCGTAGGCCTCGCGGTAGTTCTTTGTAATCCAGTACGAGTAGACCTTTGCCGCGCCGTAGGGGCTGCGAGGGTAGAACGGCGTGCTTTCGTCTTGTGGTGGTGGGCTCGCGCCAAACATTTCGGAGGAGGAGGCCTGGTAAAAGCGAGTGTCGATGCCGGACTGACGCACCGCTTCTAGCATGCGCACCGAACCGATACCGGTGACATCTCCAGTGTGTTCGGGCTCGTCGAAACTCACGCGGACGTGTGACTGCGCGGCGAGGTTGTAGACCTCGTCCGGCTTGACCTCGTCCAACAAGCGCACGAGCCGGGACCCATCACTCAGGTCTCCGTAGTGCAAGAAGAGTTTGGCGGACGGGTCGTGAGAGTCCACGTAGAGGTGGTCGATGCGACTGGTGTTGAACGTAGACGCACGACGGATGAGGCCATGAACTTCGTAACCCTTGTGGAGCAGTAGTTCGGCAAGGTACGAGCCATCTTGCCCGGTAATGCCGGTGATGAATGCCTTCTTGGTCACGAACTCTCCTCGTATCGTCGCCGCGTTTGAGAAATTCTACCGGCGCAGTGAGAGGCGACGGTGGGGCGCAAGTTTTGCGGCACGCTGAGCAAGCGCGCTGCTCACGTCCCGCGTCCACTTGGCCCCTGAGTTCCGAGGGATTCCCACCTTGCGCGCCGCGTACTTCACCCATGCTGAGTCGTCCATACTCATGAAGCCATCGAAGTCGCGAACGAGGTCGCTGTAGATCCTCCTAAGGCCGTACTTTTTCTCGGCTGGCACGTGCCACAGCGCGCGGCCCAGATCGTTGGCCGCCACATTCCTGTACTTCAACGGTTGGGTCCAGATGCGCCGGATCGCCGCAGGCTCGGTCAGGGCAGTCGCGGAGAGGCGCGAGTATGCGGCACTTAGGATGTGGGCTTCGTCGAACTCGAGGGCACTGTCTTCGCCATGAGCCGCCATCAGTGCGTCGTATGTTGCGTGCGCCTCGAGATAAAGACCCGGCAGCTCGCTCGACATCGCGCCAACGAACTCGCCACCGCTGTAGTCGAAGGCAGGGCCCGCCAAGAGCATGGCAATTTCCTCTGTAGATGCGCCGTTGACTCGACGGGAACGGGGATAGCCAATGGGCATTGTCGCAATACCCCTGGTCGAGATCTCCGACGAAAGACTTTGCGATCCATGCGCCGTCGTAAACAGAATGTCGTCGTCCAGAATCAGTACGGGCTCATCGCTCGCGCGGGAACGACTGAGGTAGTCGATGACGTCGAGCACATAGAACTGGTTCCACCATCGCCGCGCGAAGGTGCTCGGCGGCTGGTGGTCATAGTCGACGACGGCAAGTTCGACGCCCAGAGTGTCGAGCAACCTGTCAACCTCGGCTGCAACCTGGGTGGCCTCCGAGTCCCACAGCCGATTGGTGACAAACTCGAGGGTGGCGCCAGGATTTGCGCGCCGGGCCGATGCGAAGAACACGCCAATACAGCGCCGATACGTGTCGAGGAACTCGCTGGCGCGTGGGTCACCAGAGACTTGCGCCCCCGTGCCACGTCCAGCCGCATCGAACTGGAACCACGTGACAATGTGTGGCACGGCGCGTCCCTCCGTACATGTCTAGAAGTCGCAACAGACGCTACCCTCCATGCGTGGGCTACGTGTCAAAGGTGCTGCGCCTACGCACGATCCCAGGAACTCGCCGCATAGCGCGCGAGCTCCTTTTGCTCTACGGCTGCGACATTCCACCCCAGGTTTCCATAGGCGACAACGTGCGCTTCGAGCACCGGGGGATCGGTGTCGTGCTGCACTCACGGGTCACTCTCGGCGACCGCGTCACCATCTACCACGGGGTCACGATTGGGCGAGCGGGAGTGTCTGGACCGCTCGGCGAAGTGGTCGTCGAGGACGACGTCATCATCGGCACCGGCGCGGTCCTCTTGTTTGGCGAGCGCGGGCTCCGCATTGGGAAGGGCGCTCGTATTGGCGCGAATGCTGTGGTTCTCGAGAGCATTCCCGCAGGCGAGACCTGGGTTGGCAATCCCGCGCGTCCGGTTCGCGGTAGCGAAAGTCCGCATTCTCACTAGATCCTTCGCAACCACCAAAGTCCGTAGGTTGCCAGGAACCAGAACGGCCACGCGACTGGCGCCGCTTTCTTGAGGAAGCGCGCGCTGGAACCGGGATGGCCACCACCCTTCACGGACACGAAGCGACGCCACGCGACTAGTGATCGTTCCTGCGGCGGCGCAGCGTTGCGTGCGCACGTCCCGAACGTGCCCGTGGGAAGGAGCGCGGGTGTGCCCGCGGCGGCGGCGCGGAAGCCGTAGTCAATGTCGGCCGCGGCGTGGCCATACGCGCCATCGATTCCACCTAGCCGTGCGGCGACCGACAGTGGGACGAGCACGATGTTGCCGTTGAAAGAGGCGATCTCGCGTGTGCCGGTCTCCGGAGGTTCGACTAACGCATACGCGAGGGGGTGTGGTCCGCTCCGGACGAGTCCCCCATATGTTGACACTGACGTATCTGGATCACGGGTAGTACCCACGATAATCCGGTCCGGTGCGCTGCGGCTGGCCTCGATCAGTCGCTCGATAGCATCGATGTCAAGGGTTGTATCGTCGTTGAGCCACAAGAGCCAACCCTTTGAATGTGAGTCCGCCCGACTCATCGCTAGAGACTCTGCAGTCGCCATGGACCGTGCCCAGTACCAGTTGCCGTCGCCGTCGACGACTGTGACGTCGATGTCACGCATGCCCCTGAGCGCGTCGCCCGTACCGTCGATCGAGCCGTCATCGACCGCGACAACGCCGACCCGTAGCCCTGCGTGGTTCGCGCTCGCCGCGAGCTGTCGAACTGCGCGCACGGTGGTGTCGCGGCGATTGTGTGCTGCAAGGAGCGCACAAACCAGTTCCTCGTCACGACGCCAAAGCACGTCCGATCCCCTCTCCGAATGCCGAAGCCATCTGCTCGACGCTGTATCGCCGAGAGTCTCGCTTGCCCTGTTCCGCGAGGGCGAGCCGTAGCGGGCGATCCTGGAGCACTCGCGTCAGCCCTTGCGCATACGCCTCGATCGAGTTGTCCGTCGTTATCGAGTTCGAGCGACTCAAGTACGCACGTTCGGGTCCGTGGTACGGCCAGTCGGTAGTCACGATTGGCACGCCTGCCGTGAGCGCATCGACCGCGACGAGTCCCACCGCGCCAGGGCAGGCGATGGCCGAGGAAGTCCTGAGCACCACCGCGAGTTCACGACCCTCAAGCCTTCCCATGACGCGTGCCCAGGGTCGATCCGCGACGCGTTGTGAGATGCTCGCGCTAGCGGGCCCGTCGCCGACCACTAGCAAGCGGAAGGCCGGCACGTCACGGGCAACGAGTTCGCTTGCTTCGATCAGGAACTCAATCCTCTTGGTCACATCGAGCGCGCCAACGTACGCCACGAATTGGGCGTCTGGCGACGCGGGCCCGCGCAGTCCAGCGATATCGCTGGAAGTCACCTTGGCCAGTTGCGCTCGCAGTGATGTCGTGTCGGTCGAATTGTTCACGACAGTCGCCCGCGCCGCAGGATATCCGTAGCTCACGACGTGGTCTACGCCCGCCGCCGTGTACCCAAAGAACCAGTCAGCGCGCAAGGTCATACCTCTTAGGAGGGCCTCATCCCGCGGCGAAACGCCGGGCGAGTGATCAAAGCCGTGTCCCCAGAGGCCGACCTTGCGACGGGGACTACGCAGGGCGAGGTGAGCATCGAGGTTCCTTCGCGCCTGCTCATAGATGACGAGATCTGCGTCCCTGATCTCATGAGGCAGCCTACGCAACTCAAGCCGGCGCCGGCCCACGTGGAGCCGCACGGTCCGGGCGTGTACGTCGGCCCCGCTAGACGCATCGCCCCGTGCCGCTTGCGCGCCGCGCGGCTCGCCGGCGACTACTTTGAGATCCCAGCCTTCATTTCCCGCGATCAAGCGCAGCGAGTCAAAGAACGGCCGACGATACGTCGGTATGTACTCCTGAACAATGACAACGCGTTGAGTCATTGGCGCGCCAAAGCACGTGCGATGGCCGCCCGATACGTTGACTCGATGGCGGCGACCCAAGCGTCCTGAGTAAACGCCGCAAAATACCTGGCACGTGCCGCCGGGCCGAGCGTCCCAGCGTTCAGTTCGACCTGTGCGATTGCACTGGCAATTTCGCCAATCGACGAGATCACGATGCCAGTACCAGAACTCTCGATGTCGTCTGCTGCTGAATTACCCGGGAGAGCGATCGTCGGCACCCCGGCGGCGAGCGCCTCGAGGTAAATCGTTGGCAGGCCCTCGCGCCAGATGCTAGGCAGGATGAGCCCGCGTGCCGACCTCAGGTGAAGTCCAACCGCGTCCCTTGGCACCATGCCGAGGAAGCGCACGTCCTTGTCTCGCGCGACGTCGCGGCACTCGACCTCATCTGGACCGGTTCCGAGCACGTCCAGCGGCTCGTGAGCGGGCCATTCCCGCAACAGTTTCAGCGAGCCTTTTTCCGGGGCGAGGCGACCGACCATTAGCCATGCGTCCCTCGTGTCGCCGATCGCGGTCGGCTCCATCGTCGGCGCGAAGTTGGGCACGACGCTGAGTCGGCCCGAGAAGTCAACTTGCGCGAGTGCTTCCATCGTGTCTCGGGAGCGGCTAGACAGCGCGACGATCTGGTCGGGTCGCGTGAGTTGGAGGGAATGGCTGCCTCCCGTTCGCGTGGCCCACGCAAGTGGCATGCTTGCGGTGGCGCTTCCTCGGTAGCACTTATGTCGCACGCTCGCGAGGCTGCCCATTTGAGGGCACTCTACGCAGTCGTGCCCATCGCGGAACAACACGCCAGAGGCGCACAGGGTGCGAAAGTTGTGAAGAGTCTGGACAATTGGTCCGTTCCAACTGGATAGCCAAGCGGTGCCGAAGTTCGGGAACAGATTGTGGACGTGAACAACGTCGGGTCGAAATGCATCCAGTTCGTCGGTGGGCGACGGACCGCGACCGGTGCCCACCGTGAGCGCGGCACGAACTGCGTGGGCCGCCTCGCGCGCGCGGGCATCTGTACTGGCCGAGACAAGCAGAACCTCGTGACCTGCAGTCTCGAGGGCAGCGCTTTGTGCGCGCACTACCTCGTTTTCACCGGACGGCGTTGCCGCTGAGTAGAAGGAATGCACGAGTGCGATTTTCATCGTTTGCGCGCAATCCACAAGAACCGTACGTTGCCCACGACGTAGCGTCGCCAGAGTCGACGCGGTTCCGTAGCCAGCCGGAAGGCCCACTCCAAGCCCATCCTCTGCATCCGAGGGGGAGCCTCGCGCACAGAGCCCGCGACAAAGTCGAATGCTGCGCCAACTCCTAGGCATGTGATGCCAGTGCGATCGGCGAGTGCTGCACATGCAAAGTCCTGCTTTGGCGCCCCCATGCCGACCCACACCAGATCGGCGCCGCTCGCAACAATGTCTTTCGCCGCGCCCTCTATTAGGTCGTCGGTCAGGGGTCCGAAGGGCGGTGATGCACTCCCGACGATCGTGGCCGCGGGGTAGTCGCGCGAGATCGCCTTGACCAGCGCCGCCATAACCTCGGGTGTGGATCCGAGCAGGTAGTGACGGGTGGCCGTGGCTTGACCGCGGTCGAGCACAGCTCGGAAGAGCGAAGGGCCGCGCACACGTTCAGTGCCTGTCGCACCGCGGCGACGCATCGCTGCGGCCACGGGGGCACCATCGGGAAATGAGAGACCGCGCCCGTTGAATAGAGCGCGGTACCGGGGATCATCGTGCGCGACGACGACGCACCAAGCGTTGACGAGGCGTATCGGGCCCGGGTTGAGGGTGAGAATCGCGGTCGCCGCGTCATCAAACGTGCAGGCGTGAAGCGTGATGGCACCCACCGTCACTGGTCGAAAACTCTGATCCATCGCCCGCGCGCCCTCCGCTCCTCCAGCATTCTTCCAGACCCCCACGACGGGACGGTGCCGCCGTTCCCGCGCCACCTTCGATACCGTGTCTCGGTGACAACAAGTTCCGACTCTCTGCGCGTGTGGCACCTGCTTGGAGCGCTTCGCCCAAGCGGCATGGAGAGGATGCTCGTATCCGCGGCCGGACATTGGCCCGACGGAGTCGATGGCAAGACGATCGTCTGCCAGGGCATGGATCACCCCTTTCGCGGTGCCTTGGAGGCAGCGGGGTACTCGATATCGACCGTCGGTTCGACTCAAACTCGTGCGGGCCGGAGGCAGCTTCGGGACCTGGTGGCGGCGGGAAGGCCGGACATCCTCCACATACACACGGAAGGGGCATTCGCCCCAACCGTGCGCGCGGTGTCGAACAGCACGACGCTCATACGCACGGTTCACAATGTGTTTCCGGTCCGTGGACGCGCAAGTTGGTCCCGGCGACTTCAGCGGACCATCGCCGACCACCATGTCGCTCGCTTCGTCGCGCCATCTCGCGACGTTGGGGAGAACGAACTGCGGATCGGCAGGCAGTGTGAGGTGATTCTCAACTGGGTCGCGCCCGAGTTTGTCGAGCCTCGGCCGGTCAAGCCGCCTGGCGGCTGGGCGATCATGGTGGGAAACGCATCCGCGGTAAAGAACCACGTCGTTGGACTCAGGGCGGTTCTTGAACTTGGGATGCCGCTCGCGTACGTCGGTGACGAACGTGGCGCTTCGCCTGAGGAGTTGGCGCTGCTCGACGACCTGTCGCGCCGAGGAAAACTTATCCATCGCGGCGCAGGCGATCCGTTGCCATACCTCGAGAGCGCAGCCGTATTCGTCATGCCGTCGCTCCACGAGGGCATGCCGGTCGCTCTTGCCGAAGCGCTTCAACTTGGGCTCCCGGCGGTAATATCTGACGCCCCGGGCATGCGCTGGGCGGCTAATTTGCCAGGGGTGACAGTCGTCGACGGTTTTGAAGTCGGCTGGTCAGCGGCGATTGCAGAAGCTGCACTGCTGGGGCGTGATCCCGCGCGTGAGCATCCCGATTTTAGTGCGAGCCGGGGTGTCGCCGAGTACGTGAGCACCTATCGCGCGGCCCTGTCACGGGGAAGTGGGGCGACGACATGAGCGCAGTGGGACTTGTCGGCGACGCCTGGCAGTTGCTCCTCCTCGTTGGTGCGCTCGCAGGTCTCGCCATCGCAATTGGTGCGATAGTTCGCCACCCGGGATTTGGCCTCGCGCTGACGGCGATCTTTCCGATCATCATCTGGGAGTCGCCTGTTGCGCCCGCGCTCGTGACGCTTCAAGGGATCACGATCTACGCAGATGACGCTGTGGCATTGATGCTAGCGGGCGCCGCCCTCGTCAACACCATCCGTGGCTCAGTGCGGCTGGCGACAGTTCACCTCGCGGCGATCGGGCTCGCGATCGCGATGATTCTGAGCACCCTGACCGGCACGCAGAATTTTCCGATCGGCTCCACGCTTGTCGAGGCGCGCCAACTCCTCTTCGTCGCGATCGCAATCCTCTGGGGCTTCACTCTCGAGTGGACCCGGTCTGGCGAACGGAGCGAACTACTGCGGCGCTACGCGTGGTGGGTGCTTGGCGCGCTCGTGCTCGTGGCTCTCTACCACGGCGTCCGCTATGGGATCGGGACGGCAGATGACCTACTTTCGAACTCCAGTGGCGAGATCGTGCAGACAGGGCGAGTTCTCACCTCTGGCCAGGCTGCCCTACTCGGGATGTGCGCGATAGTCATCGTTGGAACCGCGCCCTCGGAACGACGGGGTCCAAGCACGTCGGCGGCAGTATTTGCGGGCGCTGTGTTGCTGATGTCTCAGCAGCGCACCGCCATCATCGCTGTTGTCGCAGCCGCTGTGCTGTACTGGCTGGCCGCGGGGGCGCGTAGCAAGTTGAATGGAATTCTCGTACTTGGCGGTGTCACCCTCACTGCGATTGTTGTTGCCGCAAGCGGCGCGTTGAACGGGTTCCTCTCCGATCTCGGAACCTCCGCGGGTAGCACCGGTACGTACGAGGGCCGCCAAGCCGGCTGGATGGCCCTCCTCGCAGACGCCCGGGGGCAAGGCGCGGGCGCGGTGCTGTTCGGTAGGCCCTTTGGCTCCGGGTTCGGCCGGTTTGAGAACGGACGATGGGTCGAGTACGCACCACACAACTTCTACCTCACTATCTTCTTGCGCGTGGGTCTAGTTGGGCTCGCTCTGCTCGCCGTGTTCTTGGTCGCCGCCCTTAGGCAGGCATGGCGTCGCAGCACGCCACGATGGGTCGGCGCGCTGTGGGTTGTAGTAGTGATATTCGGCTGGAGCTACACGTGGCCGTGGTACCTGCTTCCGCTTCCAGTGATTGCCCTCGCGCAACCGCTATTGCGCCATCGTGTGGTGGCACGTCGCGTGACGAGTTCCCACCGGCGGCAAAGTTCGTCGGGTCGACCTCAGTTGCGCGGTGTTGGCGCATGAAGGCCCGGGTCCTCTACGTACCGAACGAGTCAGGTGAGTGGCGCCAGCGCGGCCTGAGGCGCGCGCTCCAAGATCTTGAGGATGCTGGGCTCATCGAAGCGCACCGTGTATTTAGTCTGCTGTGGCGCGTTAGGAATGGTGGCGACTCCAGCGCTCACCGACGCGGCCTCGTCACTGCCGTACGAGAGTTCAGGCCCACGGTGGTGTTGGTTCAGCACATGGACGGTTCTGGGATTACGCGCCGCGACGTGGCGGACATGCGCTTCGGAAATGAGTTCAACCTGATCTATCACGAGGGCGACGCGCACCATCCGATCCAGAAGCCGTTGCCGCCGGAGGCTCGAGTGCTGGGCGCAACATCAGACATCACTTACGTAAGTGGCCGCGGCCTGCTCATGCGTAACTTCATTCGTGCAGGAGCGAAGGACGTGCGATACGCCCAATGGTGCTTCGACACTGATCGGTTCCCGCGCGAAGCTATTAACGATTCGGACCGTGAGTTCGATGTGGTGATCGTCGCGAACCACCATCGACCCGGCCTGCGCGCGATGCCCGGCCTCCGCGCTCGCAAGCGATTTGTGGACGCCGCGCAGGAGCGCTGGGGCGACCGCCTCGCGCTATATGGCGCGGGTTGGGCGGGTTCGTCCGCCAGAGGTCCACTAGCTTTTGACGATCAAGTCAGGGCAGTTCGCTCCGCTTGGGTTTCTGCGAATTGGGATCACTTCCCAAGAGTCTGGGGCTATCACTCGGACCGATTGCCGATCTCGCTCGCGGCGGGAACCGTGCACGCAACGACACTGCACCCGGGTTTCGAAGAGGTCTTTCCGCGTGCCGTCGCCGCGGCGATGATCCTCGCCGAGCGCCCCAAGGGACTACTCGCATCGATTGATCGGTTACTTGAAACCACGACACCGCAGGAGCGCCTGACGCGCATGAGGATCGGCCAGGACCACGCCTATTCATCAATGGCACAGAACGACCAACTCGTCGGCTGGCTGAATGACTCAGGCGCCCAGATCGACGCGATGGCCGCGAAGAGCGCTTGGGCGAGAGGAGGCCCGCTCCGTGACGACCTCTAGCCAGAGTGCTGGGTCCACGGGGCGATCGGTAGCCCGGGGGGCCGCCTGGTTATACGGCGCCACGATTGCCACCGCCGTACTTCAGTTCGGCTATGCGGCGATAACCTCGCGCATCGTCGGTGCGGACGGGTTCGGCGCATATGCCGTCGCATTGTCCGCAGGTGCACTCGTCGCCCTCATTGGCACGGCTGGCATTCCAGGCGCCGTGGGGCGAATGGTGTCCCTTGACAAGACGAAACTTCGTGCGTTGTCTGTGGCGGCGGTGTGGCTGGGGCTCGCCAGCGGCCTTGTCTTGGTGCTGACCGCTCCGCTGTGGGCTGCGCTGTGGCGCACGCCGGAGGCGGCGCCTGCAATTAGGGCGACGGCGGTGGGGGCCGCATGTGCGCCGTTGTTGGGTCTCCTCACGGCATTGACTCGGAGGCTCGGCCGCTTCCGCTGGCTCGCGGGCGCGACTGTGGGCTCCAGCGCCGTCGGCATGGTTGTCGGGGTCTTAGTCGTCCTGCGCTCTCGGAATGCTGAGTCACTCGTCTTCGCGAGTGTGGCCTCCCAGCTCCTGCTGACAGTCGCCCTCTACTCCGCTGCGCGGATGGAGTTTGAGGGACGTTGGCGCGCGAAGAGCGCCCTGTCGGAACTCTCCTATAGCGCCAAACTCACCGGCTCTCGCATGGTTGCTTATCTGTCCGGCAACGTTGGTCGGTGGAGCGTGACCACTTCGTTGGGCGCCGCTGCATTCGGACAGTGGAACCGCGCGGAGGCGGTTTCCACAGTTCCGTTCCACCAGTTGCAGAGCGCGATGATGCAGGCGACGTACCCCGAGTTTCGGCACGATCGTGAGGGGCCGGAAAGGGCATTCCGCATCTGGGCGGACGTCGTCGCAATGGTCGCGTGGGTTGCGGTGCCGCTTGCTTGCGTTGGGGCCGTCATTGTCCCGCTCCTGGTACCTGCGCTCTTTGGGCCGGGTTGGGAGACCGCAGCCCGAATGGTGCCGGTACTGATGATCGCGGGCGGCATCCAGTGTGTAGTCATGATCCTGAGCTCGGCACTCGAGGCGCTTGGCGTGTTCAAGTGGCTGTGGCTGGCACAGTGTGCCGCGCTCACCGTGCAGATCGCAGGGGCCATCGGCGTTGCGGTGACGCACTCGATCGTGCCCGTATTCATCGCATTGCCGCTCTCACTCGTCGTGTTCCACGCCGTCGACGTTGTCGCCGGCTCGCGACTCGGCTACCTCTCATGGCGGCGGCTCGCTCGCCACTACGTCGCAATCGCGACTGCCTCAATTCTCATCGCGCTTGTGACGTGGGTGAGTGTGCTCGCTTTCAGAACTGGCTGGCCCGGGGCAGTGGCGGCCGTCGTTTGTCTAGCTGGAGTCGCGCTCTATGTGTGGCGCAAGCGGGAATCCCTGCCGCCCATCCGGCTGGCCCGCGAGTACGGCCTCTTGGGAGCGAGGTCGTGATGGGCGGACTCGACCTTGGTGCCTCCACGCTGCTCGCTGCGGCCCTCTCTCAGCACGGGGCTCAGGCGGTCGGAGTGCGTTCGCTCCTAATAAAGGGCCAACAGCTAACACGTCATCGCCTCCGCGCGCACCGCACAAGTTCGGATGTTGACGCGTTGGTCGATCCTGCCGGATTTGATCGGTTCTGCGAAGGGCTTGCACGCGGCGGCTGGGTCGAGCGCCCGCGCTGGCGCCTCTCCGACGACATGACGACACATTCGATAAGCCTGCTTCACCCTGAGTGGCCGTGCGACATCGATGTCCATCGCGCATTTCCGGGGTTCTTGGCGCCACCTGACCAGGTCTTCGACGCGCTTTGGGCACGTCGCACGACAATGCTGTTCGCAGGCATCGAATGCAACGTTCCCGACCGTGCCTCAAGCGCCCTCATTCTCGCGTTGCACTCGCTCCGTAGCTCGCCGGACGAGGTCCGTCACCTCAACGAATACAACGACCTTGTGGCTCGTCTCCTCGCCGAGGACGACGACGACTTCAGACGCGAGTTGACTGACGTCGCCGCAGCAACGGGAGCCGCCGGCACCTCAGAGCCGTTGCTGCGTGCAGTAGGCGCCGAGGTCCCGCCTTTCGACCGCGACGATCCCGCCTTGATCGCCTGGGTCGCGCACGTCAACGCGGGCAACGACGTGACAGCCGTGTTCGCGGAACGCTGGCGCGAGACTCCGTGGAGCAAGCGGCCGCGCATGCTCGCCCTCGCTCTGTGGCCATCCAACAGCGAACTCAGGCTCGCGCAGCCCGATCGAGAACTGGGCACGGCAGCGCTCATGGGTGCACGATTCAGTCGACTGGGCCGCGCGGTGATCGCGCTACCTCGCGCCTTGGGCGCTCGCAGGCGGGCAAGCCACGGCGAGTGGGACTCGCCTTACGTCAGAGTCGACCAGTGACAACCACCCCAACCCGAGCGTCGGGCCTGGCAGAGGTCACCCACCCGGACGTCGCCTACGTGCTCAACCTCCCTCGCATAGAGGAGCAACAGTCCCCGTACGTCTTCGAGGGCGCGGCATTTGAGATCTGGTCCCGGATCGATGGAACAAG
>Ga0247755_1000050_pt1 | contig 15341 bp, 12 predicted proteins | sample UWRJL096311B4_FD_180948 | JGI IMG/M metagenome (GOLD analysis project Ga0247755, IMG submission 180948) | Plant litter microbial communities from Arlington Agricultural Research Station in Wisconsin, United States - UWRJ-L096-311B-4 | ecosystem: Environmental > Terrestrial > Plant litter >... | reverse complement strand
GAGGCTCCCGTCGCCTACACCGTGTCGGCGCTGTCCGCGATCGTGTACATCGTGATCGCCGTGGCGCTCTGGCGCGGATGGGAGACCGTCGCGCTCGTCGGATCATCCATCGAACTTCTCGGGGTGTTGGTCGTGGGGACCCTTGGGTACGTCGACTCGTCGCTCTGGCCGGACGAGACCGTGTGGACTGGCTTCGGCTCTGGATACGGGTGGGTGCCCCTCCTGTTGCCCCTCGTGGCCCTCTATTTCCTGATCAAGGGGCGTCAGCGTCGGGCAACCACGAACCGGTGATACCAGTCGTGAGCGGACTTGTCCGTGAGCGATGCCACTTGGTCAACCGCAATGCGCTTGCGGGCGGCGGCGCCAGGCGCCTCGTCGTAGAGCGCCGAGAAGTGAGGCTCCATCGCCTCGGAACCGAGTTCCTCAAGCGACAGGACCAGTGCCGAGAGCCGCTCGCGTTGGTGGCGATACGCGGCACTGCGCTCGCGCGGGGCCATGAGAAAGTGCACGGCGATGCCCTTGAGCACCAACATTTCCGCCTCTACCTGCGGTGATATCACGAGATCGGCGCCGTGCCTGGTCAACGGCCCGCCGCCGTGACGGGCCCGCGTCTCGTCCACGACGCTGTCGCACAGTCGGCCAATAAGCTGGCTCGTCATGTCCTTGAGGCCCGCGAGAGATCGGTGGGAACCGTCGTACTCGTCGAGCCACCACGGCTGCTCGCGCAGGCGCTCGAGCGCCTCGAGAAGTTCAGCGACGTCACCCCTGCCGTACCACTCGAAGACGTGCTCCGCGACGGCACGGGCCTGGCCCTCGTCACGCAATACCGAGAGGGCGACGTCGTTGTGGACCACAGAGTCCTCGACGTCGTGCACCGAGTACGCGACGTCGTCCGCGAAGTCCATGAGCTGCGCCTCGAAGCTGCGCGCCTTCGCCGCCGCGCCGCGTCTCGCCCAGTCGAAGACGGGGGCGTCGTCCGCGTAGTAGCCGAACTTCCGGGTTGGAGTGCCGTCGCTGCGCCGCGGCGCTTCCGGCTCTGGCCACGGGTATTTGATCGACGCGTCGAGGACCGCGCGCGTGAGATTCAGCCCGACGCTCGCACCAGTGATCGGGTCAACAGACTTGGGCTCGAGCCGGGTCAGGAGGCGGAGGGTCTGGGCGTTGCCCTCGAAACCCCCGATGTCACGCGAGACCTCGTCGAGCGCACGCTCGCCGTTGTGGCCAAACGGCGGATGCCCAAGGTCGTGGGCAAGGCACGCCGCATCGACAACGTCCTCGTCAGAGCCAAAGACCTTGGCAAGCCCCCGCCCAACCTGAGCGACCTCGAGCGTGTGCGTCAATCTGGTCCTCACGAAGTCGCCGCTACCGGCGCCAAGCACCTGAGTCTTGGCACCGAGCCTGCGTAGCGCGCTCGAGTGCACAATGCGGGCACGATCGCGCTCGAAGGGGTTCCGATCAGCGCGTTTGGGCGGCTCGGGAACCAGCCGCTCCACATCCGCCTCGGTGTACCCAGCAGGCAAGTCGCTCACCCTGCGATGCTAGCGGGGACACCGGTGGGCGCCCGCACCACCGCTCCTCTCCCCGTGCGCGTCCCCCAACGGATCGGTGGGCGCCGCCACTAACCTGGCCGGATGACGCAAGTGGTTGGGTACTTGGCAATGTCGCTCGACGGGTTGATCGCTGGACCGAATGACGAACTGGCGTGGCTCGAGGAAGCGAGGGCGTCTGGCCTCCCGCTCGCGGTAGCCCAGTGGGCGGCGACGCGACCAGAAGGCCTCGAGTTCGATGACTTCCTCGCGAGCGTTGGGTGCATCGTGATGGGACGACGCACCTATGACGTCGTTGAGGGCTTCGGTGGCCCGTGGGCATACGGCGATACACCGATGCTCGTCGCCACATCGAGACCACTCGGCACCACGCGCTCGAGCGTTGAGGGCATGGGCGGGGACATCGAGGGAATCGTCGAGCGCGCTCGGCAACTGGCCGGCGATCGCGACATCTATGTTGACGGCGGCGCCACCATCCGCGCGTTCCTCGACGCCCGTCTGTTGGATCACCTCGTGCTGACAATCCAACCCACCGCGCTCGGTGCCGGAATCCCGCTCTTCGCGGGGCTCACGATGCCCGCCGAGTTCGCGGTGGAGAAGGTCGAGCGCTGGGGACCCGGCTTCGTCCAAGTTCACCTGACCACTCGCAATGACTAGCAGAGCGGCGCGCTAGCCCCCGGAGACGCTCAGTTCTGCCTCGCGCAGCCGAGCCTCGAGATCCGGAGTGATCTCACGCGTGTCGAGCCAGCCCTCTGGACACGAAGGCCGCTTGGGCGTCCCCTGCCTTCCGCGAGCGCCCTCGGCATCGCCACCCGGGTACGGAGAGTCTCCAAGCCCGTCCAACAGCCCCCGCAATTCGGCGAGCGTCGACACCAAGCCGAGCGAGCGTCGGGCATCTCCACCGACTGGGTACCCTTTGAAATACCAGGCCATATGCTTGCGAATCTCTTGCATGGCCTTGCGCTCGTCGTCGCCGAAGTGCCGCACCATGAGCTCACCGTGTCGGTACACGGCCGTCGCCACGGCCTGCAGCGTGGGCTGCACGCGCTCGGGCCGGCCCTCGAACGCGGCTTGCAGATCCGCGAACAGCCACGGCCTGCCCATGCACCCGCGTCCCACGACGACGCCATCACACCCTGTCTGCTTGACCATCGCCACCGCGTCCTCGGCCGCCCAGATGTCACCGTTGCCGAGCACGGGAATCGTCGTCACGGCCTCCTTGAGGCGAGCGATCGCATCCCAGTCCGCGGTCCCCGAGTAGTAATCCGCAGCGGTTCGCGCGTGAAGCGCCACCGCCGCCGCCCCCTCGCGCTCGGCCATGACGCCAGCATCGATGTAGGTGAGGTGATCGTCGTCAATCCCCTTCCGCATCTTCACCGTGACAGGGACGTCGCGCCGCGACGCCTCGCGCACCGCCGCGCGCACGATGTCGCGGAACAGATCGCTCTTCCAGGGCAGGACAGCACCGCCACCCTTGCGCGTGACCTTGGGAACGGGGCACCCAAAGTTCATGTCGATGTGGTCCGCCCGGTCCTCCTCCACGATCATCCGCACAGCGGCACCGATCGTCGCGGGGTCCACTCCGTAGACCTGCACGCTACGAGGGGTTTCATCCGGGTCGTGGGCGATGATCCGGAGCGACTCCGGCGTCCTCTCGACGAGCGCCCGCGAGGTGACCATCTCGGCAACATAGAGGCCGCCGCCGTGCTCGCGGCACAGCCTGCGGAACGCGGCGTTGGTGATGCCCGCCATTGGCGCGAGCACCACGGGGGTAGTCACAGTGATGGGCCCCAACTGCAGTGGCGGCAGCAGGGCCGACGCTGTTGCGGGCACGGTGCTCATGGTCACCATTGTCCCAGCCCGGGTGGGTGCCCACGTGCGTGGTGCCAGATGGCCCCCGCACACACCCGTGCCCGGGCCGCTGAGGGAGAGCCCGGGCACGGGGCGTCGCGGGGGTATGCGCTGGACAGCGCGCGACGCTTATGCGGACACCTAGACCAAGACCTGGTCCTTGGTGTCCTCGATGAGGTGGACTGTGTGTGGCTGAGCGGGCCTTCCGAGCGCCCTGTACTCCCAGCCGGCGGCGCGGTAGGCGTCGGCGTCGAGCGCATGCCTGCCATCGACGATGGCCCTGCGGGCAACGAGCTCGCCCATCATCTCGGGGTCGGCCTCGCGGAACTTCTGCCACTCGGTGAGCAACACCACGACGTCCGCGCCCTTGACGCACTCCGCAAACGTCGGCGCGTACGACAGTTGCGGGTACACGCGCTTGGCGTTCTCCATCGCCTCGGGGTCGTAGACGATGACGTCCGCCCCTTCCGCGCGAAGCATGTCCGCCACGTCGAGCGCGGGCGCGTCCCTGATGTCGTCGGAGTTGGGCTTGAACGCCGCGCCGAGGGCGGCGATGCGCACGCCAGCCAGGTTCCCGCTTGCAAGTTCGCGAACGAGGTCCACCGTGCGCTTGCGGCGGCGGTTGTTGATCTCGTCCACCTCATGCAGGAAGGCGACGGCCTGGCCAACCCCGAGCTCCTCGGCGCGGTGCGCGAACGCCCGGATGTCCTTCGGCAAGCATCCCCCGCCAAATCCGAGCCCGGGCTTGAGGAACCGGCCGCCGATGCGGTCATCGTAGGCAAGGGCCGACGCAAGCACGTTGACGTCCGCGCCCGTCGCCTCGCACACCTCTGCCATGGCGTTGATGTACGAGATCTTGGTTGCCAGGAACGAGTTCGCGGCGACCTTCACGAGTTCCGAGGTCGGCAGGTCCGCGATCACGAGGGGCGTGCCAACGTCCAGAATCGGCGCGAAGGCGGCACGAAGCATCGCCTCAGCCCACGCGGATTCGACTCCGAACACCAGGCGATCGGGACGAAGCGTGTCCTGGACCGCGTAGCCCTCCCGCAGGAACTCCGGGTTCCACGCGAGTTCGACAAGCGACGGGTCGCTCGCGGCGGCACGCACCATCGATGTCAGCCGCGCGGCGGTGCCGACCGGCACGGTCGACTTGCCAACAAGCAGCGCGGGCCTTGTCACACGCGACGCGATCTCCGCAAAGGCCGACTCCACATACGTGAGGTTGGCTGCGTGCGAACCGTGCGCCTGAGGAGTGCCCACACAAATGAAGTGCACGTCCCCAAACTCCGCGGCCTCGTCGAAGGACGTGGTGAATCGAAGCCGCCCGGAGGCGATGACCTCCTTGAGAAGTTCGGGGAGCCCCGGCTCGAAGAATGGCACCTCCCCCGCGGTCAGCTTGTCGACCTTCGCCTGATCAACGTCGAGGCCAAGCACGTCGTAGCCGAGAGAGGCCATCGCCACGGCGTGCGTGGCGCCGAGGTAGCCGGTGCCGATCACGGTGAGGCGAGGACGCTCGGGTACAGGGTGGGTGGTGGTGGTCATAGTTCCCCCAGGGGTGGTGTGGTTGGAGTTGCGCGGAACCGCGCGGGACTAACGACAAGCGACATTGGACAAACCCTCCTTCGCCTTGGCGACCGAGTTGCTGCACTCGACCACGTTGTTCTGTTCGGGCGTCAACGAGAACCCAAATCCTGGGCCGTTCACGACGGCCCTGTTGCTCCGGAAGACGTTCTTCCTGCCCCAGCCGTCATAGACGTCGTGAACCTGAAAGCCGTCCATGGGGCTGTCGACGCCCGTGTTCGAGGAGATCAGCCACGAGTTGCCCTTGACATCGACCCACGAGTCCGCCCCCTTCTTGACCAGCGACGATCCATCGAAGGAGTTCTTCGTCACGATGCCGGAACTCGTGCCCTCCTTGATGTCGATGGCCTCTGCCGTGGTGTCGGAGATGGTGTTGCCCTCGATGCGATTGCGATCCGACCTATCCGGCTTGCATCCGCTGACATCGCACCAATTGCTATGCGCGGAACCCACGTAGATGCCCTCGCCAAACTTCTCGCGGCGGTTGCCGGTGTCGTAGATGACGTTGCCCTTGACCAGGTTGTCCGTGGAGAAGTTGCGCAAGTGGATCGCCTCGTCCCCGATAAGGTGCACGGTCAAGCCTTGGATCACGGAGCCGACGGTGCCGTCGGCCATCACGCCCTTCTGCGCATTCGTCACAGTGAACCCGAGCAGGCGCCAGTACTTGGCTCTATCGAGATGAAATCCGTACCCCCCATTCACGCCGTCTCCGTCGATAATCGCGTCCGCGGTCCCACACAGCGTGATGGGCTTCGTGCTCGTGCCCGATCTCGCGGTGCGGAACTCGCCGACGTAGCGGCCCGGCTTGAGCACGACAACTGCGCCAGCCTTCGCGCTTGAGAGCGCCTTCTTCAGCTGGGCGGCCGTGCTGACGGTCACCGTCGCCTTGGGGCAACGGGTCGGCGCCGCGACCGGGCCGGCTGGAGACACGGCGGACGTTTCCACCGGCTCTGGTTGGGGGGTGCCCGACGCTGTGCCTGGCGGGTCGACATTCGTGGCCGTAGCATCGCCGGTGGTTGGGTACGAAGGAGCACCAGGGGGCGTGTCGTCACCCGCAAGCGCCGAACATCCACTCGCGCTCACCGCTAGGGCCACAGCGGCGGCAGCGACCATCGCCCGCATCGTGGCGCTCACACTCCTACCTTTTCCTCGTCGCGCGACGGGGTGCGCCGCGGCAACTCTGCGGGAGGGTGATCCGTGCGCGCCCTACGCGGCTCGGGAATCTTCGCGCCCGGAATCGTGGCCGGGTTCACGAGGCCCCTCGTGTATTGCGACAGCGGCGTGCGGTCGTGGTACGGCGAGGTGAAGCCGCGCCTACGCTGCCGCAATCCGGAGAACGCCGTGAACACGAGGACCGCGGCGAGTGACACCCACATGAGCGTGAGCGGACGCTTGACGTTGTCGACGACCACCGCAGTGAGGCTCTGGTACACCCACTCGTCCGTCACGTTCGAACGCTCGACCTTCACGTTCTCCGCTCGCGCAACGTCGATGGCCGAGCTTCCCCTTCCGGACACGACGTTCGCGGCGATGACCGTCCCTTCGCCCTCGCCGACGATCGTGATGCCGTGGCTCGTGACGTCGGTGATCGTGTTGTGGTTGATCTGCGCGACCGAGTCACGCGAATACACTCCCGTCTCGCCTCCGCGCATGGTGGTGCCCGTGACCTCGCCGACGACGCCGTCGCGCAACGCAATCGACTGCTTCTCGATATCGGTGAAGATCGAGTTTTCGAGCCTCAGATTGACGGTGCCCTCGGCAGCGATCACACCGAACGGGCTGTTTTCCACGCGCAAGCCGGTGAGGAGAATGTCGTCTCCTCCCAGTACCGCGAGACCAGCGCGGGCGTTGCCGAGCAAGACTGCGTCGCGGACAACGTGCTTGCCATAGACGGTTGTCGGCAGGCCGACGGCCGAGGGGCCGGTCGCTAGGGGTCCCGCGTTGATCGTGACTCCGTTGCGACCATTCCCGGTCGCGGTGATCTCGCGCAACACGATCGCGTCGGAACCGCGCGAGACCCTGAATCCGTCACCAACATTGTCGTTGCTCGCGGTGCGCTCGACCGTGGACCGCTCAACCTGGCGGTGGAACACGACGCCGTCGATGAGACTTCCGGAGACCGACGAGTCGAGCAGTTGAATGCTCGACGCATTGGCGGCAAAGATCCCGAACGCGTTGCCGCGCACGGTCACATTGGACAGCCACGCAGTCACGCCCTCGGGGACGAGGGAGTTGCCCACGAGGTCTTCAACGATTCCCTCGTCCGTGGTGGTCACGATTCCGTCCTTGCCGTCCGGCTTCACGGCGCCTGCGCCGGGCTCGGTCTCGCCGAGGCCGTCGGTCTGACCGCCGAGGGTGCCGGTGTCTGCGGATCCCGCGCCCAGGCCGAGGCCGAACGTCTGCACGAGTCCCGTGAGCGCGATTCCGCCCGTGTTGCCGCTCCAGAACCCGAGGTCTGACACCGCGACGTCCTGCATCGACACCTGGCCACCCATCGCCCTGATGTATGCCCTGCCGTCGGCCGTGGTGGTGTCCGGAGTGCCGTCAAGGGCATTCCAGCTCGTGATTGAGGCGGGCGCGCCTGCGTCGCCTCGGATCACGAGGGTCCCACCCATCGACACGATCGTCACGAAACCCTCCGGTTGCGAGGCGAGTCGGAGCGTGAGACTGCCGCGAGCGTGAATGTCGAGCGTCGCGCCCTTAAGCACCGCGAGGGACTCGTTGAGGTCATAGGTGCCGTCACCGGACTTGACCACGGATTGCGGGGCGAGGGTGTTGAGCTCGTCCAGCGTGTATGCGGATTCCCGTGCGGGGAGCACGAGTGTGGAGACCGCCGTGCCCGTGACACGGAAGGGCCGGGTCACATCGAGCTCGGGAACGAGCACACCCTTGGAAACGAGGTCGACGTCGATGAGGCGCCGGTCCTCTGTTGCGACGAGCGCGGCCTCGGCGACAGGGTCGCCGCTGTATTCGCCGGGAACCGCGAGATCGGTGTCGGCCTCGGGCTCGGCAACGGGCGTCGTGACAGGAACACCAAGGCTCTCACCACCGGTCGACGCGCCAGCAGGGTCGGTGACTTCCGCGCTCGCCGGCGCACCAGCCACAAACACTGAGCCCACGACGATCGCGAGCACAACGGCCCGGCGCATCATGCTGGCACCGCCGTGGTCTTCAGCGTGGCCTGGGTCTGGCCCTCGCCTCCCATGGTCGTCGCGCTGCGCGTGAGCCATCCCTGCTTGTTCATGGTGACGAAGGCGTACGCCTTGATCGGCAGCGCGATCATGATCACCACGATCGCGAGGATCGGGAGGAAGAAGAGGTCAACAGGGTTGCGGCGCAGGTTCGACCACCCGCGAATCGCGCGCCCTGCAATGAGCCATCCAATGACGATGCCGCCGCCAACCGCCGACACCTCAAACCTCGACAGCGCTAGGTAGGCGAGCGTGAGCCCCATGGTTACCGGGGTCAGCAGGATCTGCAGCACGGTGATCTTGGTGACAAACGGGGTTCGCCATAGCCAGCCCTTGGCTATCGCCGTGATGTAGGTGCGATACGAGTTCCTGCTCCATCGCACGCGTTGCTTCACGAAGGCGCGGAAGCTCGAAGGGAACATCGAGATTGCCTTGGCCGTCGACTGGTGAACTGTCTTGTATCCCGACGCGATGACGAGCCACGTGAGCCGCCCGTCGTCGCCCGCAATGCACCGGCGTCCGAGGAAGAATTCGTTCTCGAGGTGCTCGAGCACAGGCATCACCGCCGACCGGCGATACACGGCCGTGCGACCTGAGATGCATGGGACGGCCCCAGCTCGCGCCATCGCGGGTACGTAGTCGTAGTAGCGAAGATTGACGAGCCAGTCCGCCATGCGGCGCCATACGCTCGAACCCCGCTGGTACACATTCTGTTGCGTGCTCACGCCGCCGACCTCTGGGTCTTCAAACGGCATCTGCACGGCCTCGAGGAGGCCCGGGGTCCATGAGGTATCCGAATCGACGAGGACAAGAATCTCCCCCGTCGCGAGTCGAATCCCGCAGCCAAGTGCCGAGCGCTTGCCCGCGTGGTGGAACAGCACTGGTCGGACGCGATCGTCGCCGAGACTGACGATGCGGTTGTACGCCTCGAGGTCCGCGACGTCGAGAACGATGATGATTTCCGAGGGGCCCTGCTCCCTCCACGTGTCGAGGCACCGCATGAGGATGTCCGGGTCCTCGTGATACGACGGCACCACCACCGAGGTCGTGGTGCGAAAGTTCGAGAAGGTGGGGCGATACATCCGCGACAGGATCACGCGGTACAGCCATAGGCCCCACACGATGGTGCCGGCGATAGCCAGCGGGAAATATTCGAGGCCCAACTGGATGAACTCCCAGGCCTGCTGCCAGAAATTGGCCACGCGACACACCCCCAACGGTTTTGTTTGCGTCTTGGTGTGTCATTGCCATCGTGTGTGGACACGAGGATCGCCGTTGATGGCGCCTGGTCCTCCGGCAATCGGTCCTCAATGTGAGGCCGGGGTTCCGGGGCCCAATGACGAGGACGACGCTAAGTGTGACCTATGTCACACGCAACCACTTGGGCCACAAGTTCATGCAGATTTAACGTGGAGCTATGAGGGCGCGAGAAGTTCTGCCTTTGCCGCTTGCCTGCATAGTCCCAGGTAAATCGCGGGACTAGCGGCAGGAGTTGGCACACCCGTGTCGGACTTGGGCGGATTATGCACTTCACGTCGCGAAACCGCCCTGCAACATCGACATGCACCCCGACACCCGCGTCGGACCCGACGCTGCGCGATCAACGGAGCCGGGCGCACCCGTGCCCGGGCCGCTGAGGGATAGCCCGGGCACGGGGCGTCGCGGTGCAACGGGCAAGCGCGCGACCGCAACGTTGAGTTGGCCGCGGCGCTACGACCCTAACTTCCGTGACATTCACAGGGAGTGTGTGCTGTCACTCCTCACGGTAGGCCGACCCTGACTCTCGCGCAAGCGTTTTGTCCTAATTGTCTGTTTCTGGTGCCACTTGCGGCGTAGTTGGGTTCAAACGGCGTTCGCGCCTGGCGCTCGGCGAGGACTTGAGCGCGCCGGGCTGCGCGACGACCGCACCAATCAGGGTGGTGAACGGCACGGCGAGCACGAGCCCGAGTGACCCCACCAGAGTGCGCACCACCTCCCCAGCAATCTCCGAGGAGCCCACCGCCCTTCCCACCGAGTTGTTGTACACGAGGATGAGCACGATTAGCGGCAGCGCGGAGCCGACGTAGGCGAACGCGATCGTGTACACGGTCGACGCGATGTGATCCCTACCCACGCGCATGGCACGCCGGTAAACATCCCACCGGGATAGATCGGGCCGCGCGCGCCGCAACTCCCACACGGCGGAGGCCTGGGTGACCGTGACGTCATTCAATACGCCCAAACCCGCGAGCATGAGGCCGCACAGCGCGAGGCCAGATAGCGACAGCGTCCCTGAAACAAAGCCGACGTTTACTTCTGCCTCGGAAGGCACGCCCGGAATGTGTGCAGCCCCAATGGCCCATGAACCCAGCAGGGCGGTAACCAACAGTCCTGCGACGGTCCCGAGGAATGCCGTGGTGGTTCTCGCATTGAAGCCGTGCGCGACGTAGAGAAGGATGCTCAGCGCTCCTGTGCCCGTCACGAGCCCCACCAGAATGGGCGGCGAGCCATTGAGGAGCGCGGGCACTGTGTAGAACGCGACGACACCGAGCGCGAGAGCGAGGCCAAGCAAGGCGCCGAGGCCCTTCCATCGCGCGACCAGCAGCACCGCGAGCACGTACAGCACAAGGAGGATCAACATCGGCTGAGTGCGCTCGAAATCAGAGAAGATCACTTCTCCGGTCTCGAGCTGCACCACGCTGATGACGTCGCCTGGCTCCACCTGGATGCCGGGAATCCCCGCGGGCTGCACCTCGGCGGTCCCGCTGTCACCGTGCACCTGCACGGTCATGACGCCGGTCTCGGGGTCGACGGACTCGACGGTCGCCTGCTCCCACGACGCGCCGTCCTCAAGGAACTGCTGCGACCCTAGGTCAGAGAAGTTCGACGGCCACGTGAGCGCGAGCCCTACCCCAACAGCGGCGAGGATCACGGTTACTGCCGCCCACAGCACGAGCTCGGTGCGCGCCGTGACGCGCGGCGGCGCGTCGTGGCCGTGGCTGTGGCCGTCCATCGCGGCCTATGCCCCGACCAGCCTCTGCGCGAGATACCCCTTCACCTGCGACAACCCGACGCGCTCTTGCGCCATGGTGTCGCGATCACGAATCGTGACCGCCTGATCGTCGAGTGTCTCGAAGTCCACCGTGATGCAATACGGCGTGCCGATCTCGTCCTGACGGCGATAGCGCTTGCCGATCGCTTGCGTCTCGTCATAGTCGACGTTCCAGAACCCACGCAGCTCTGCGGCGAGGTTGTGCGCGGTGGGGAGCAGAGCGTCGGATTTGCTCAGTGGGAGCACCGCAGCCTTAACGGGAGCGAGCCTGTGGTCGAGGCGGAGCACCGTGCGGGTGTCGACGCCACCCTTGGTGTTGGGCGCCTCGTCCTCGGCGTAGGACTCGACGAGGAACGCCATGAGTGAGCGTGTGAGGCCCGCCGCGGGCTCGATCACGTACGGGGTGAACTTCTCGTTGGTCGCGAGATCGCGGTACTGGAGGTCCTTGCCGGAGTGCTCGGAGTGGGTCGTGAGGTCGAAGTCTGTGCGGTTCGCGATGCCCTCGAGCTCGCCCCATTCGCTGCCCTGGAAGCCAAAGCGATACTCGATGTCGACGGTGCGCTTTGAGTAGTGGCTGAGCTTTTCGGCAGGGTGTTCGTAGTGGCGCAAATTCTCGCGGCTGATGCCAAGGCCCGTGTACCAATCGGTGCGAGCATCGATCCAGTACTGGTGCCATTCCTCGTCGGTACCAGGCACGACGAAGAACTCCATCTCCATCTGCTCAAATTCGCGGGTGCGGAAGATGAAGTTTCCTGGAGTGATCTCGTTGCGGAAGCTCTTGCCGATCTGCCCGATGCCGAACGGTGGCTTCATGCGGGACGTCGTCACCACATTGGCGAAGTTCACGAAGATGCCCTGCGCCGTCTCGGGCCTCAGGTAGTGCAGCCCGGACTCGTCCTCAACGGGGCCCAAGTAGGTCTTGAGCATCATGTTGAAGTCACGCGGCTCGGTCCACTGGCCCCGGGTACCGCAGTTGGGGCACGCGATCTCGGCGAGGCCGCCGTTGGGGGCGCGGCCCTTCTTTTCTTCGAACTCCTCAAGCATCTGGTCTTCGCGGTAGCGCTTGTGGCAGCTGAGGCACTCCGTGAGTGGGTCGGTAAACACGCCAACATGGCCCGACGCTACCCACACCTGGCGCGGCAGGATCACCGAGGAGTCAAGGCCGACGATGTCATCGCGGCTCGTCACCATCGTGCGCCACCACTGACGCTTGATGTTCTCCTTCAGTTCGACGCCGAGCGGACCGTAGTCCCACGCCGATCGCGTACCTCCGTAGATCTCACCGGCCGGGAAGACGAAGCCACGGCGCTTCGCGAGCGAGATGACGTTGTCGAGGCGGGACGGTGCGGCCACGGAAAGCTCCTTGCGAGGTCGGTTGATGCTCGGGACAGTCTAGTGGCGAGCCTGGAGGCGCTCCTTCCTAGCGAGGCGCCCAAAGTTTGACAATGATTCTCAGTCGCAATACTGTGACACCCATGAAGTTCGCAACAATCGTCTCCGGCGCGGCCGGTCTCCTTCTCGTCACCGGCTGCGCCGGGGATCCTTCCCCGGGCAACGACGAAGGGCCGACCATTGCCGCCGCCTTCTACCCTCTTCAGTACGTCGCCGAGCAGGTCGCTGGCGACCATGGCTCCGTCATCGGTCTCGCGCAGCCCGGCGTCGAGCCCCACGATCTCGAGCTCTCCCCCAACGCGGTCCGTGAGCTCTCGGCCGCCGACCTCGTCCTCTACCTCAGCGACTTCCAGCCGGCGATCGACGACGCCATCGCGTCGACCGACGCGACGGCCCTGGACGCCGCGGACGTGGTCCCACTCGTCCCCGCCCATCACGATGACGAAGAGCACGAGGAAGATCCCGATCACGAACACGGCGCGAACGACCCCCACTTCTGGCTCGACCCCACGCTGCTCGCCACCTACGCGACAGCAGTCGGCGATGAACTCGGGACCCTCGACCCCGCCAACGCCGACGACTACACCGCGAACGCCGCCGCCCTAGCCGCCGACCTCACGACTCTTGACACGACCTTCCGCTCTGGCCTCGCGCAGTGCGAGCGCGACACGCTCGTGACGAGCCACGAGGCCTTCGGCTACCTGGCCTCGCGCTACAACCTCGAGCAGGTCGGCATCGCAGGCATCGACCCGGAGGCCGAGCCGTCCCCCGCGAGGCTCCTCGAGATCCGCAAGGTCGTCGAGGACACCGGCACCACCACGATCTTTACGGAGTCCCTGGTAAATACTGCGGTGGCCGACGCGATCGCGCGCGACACCGGCGCCACAACCACGATTCTTGACCCGGTCGAGTCCGTTACCGGGGATGACGACTACCCTGCCGTCATGGCCCGAAACCTTGAGAACCTGAGGACGGCGCTTGGCTGTGCCTGACGCTCCCATCCAGTCCTCGGGCCCGACGCTGTTGACGGGTTCGGGGATTCGCGTCGCCTTGGGCGGAACAGAGATTCTTCACGGGGTCGATGTCTCGGTGTCCGCGGGCGAGGCTGTCGCCGTCATGGGCGCGAACGGCTCAGGCAAGTCGACGCTCATTCGCGCCCTCGTCGGCGTGCTGCCCCTCACCGGCGGCGAGGTCCTCTACGACGGCGCGCCCATCACGGCAGGTGCGCGCGCGCAACTCGGCTACGTCCCGCAGCGCATCACCGCGGCGGGCGGCGTCTCTGCCACGGCGGTCGAGGTCGTCACGTCTGGCCTGCTCGGCCACGGGCGCCTTCGCCCCCCGCGCGATGCCAAGCATCGCGTCATGGCCGCCCTCGACGAGCTCGGGGTCGCCGATCTCGCCAAGCGCGACGTCGGATCACTCTCCGGCGGGCAGCAACAGCGCGTGCTCATCGCGCGAGCGATGGTTCGCGATCCCAAACTCCTCGTTCTCGACGAGCCGATGACGGGCGTTGACCTCCAGTCTCAGGTGGCCCTCGTCCACACCATCGAGCATCTGAAGGCGCACGGCGCGGGCATCATCGTGGTTCTTCACGAGATCGGCCCCCTCGCGACTCTCATTGACACCGCAGTTGTCCTCGACCACGGCGTGGTCTCGTTCCGCGGTGCGCCACCACGCGACCTCGGCATCCACGCGTTACCGGGCCACGAACACACCCACGCGCACGAGGATCCTCGGCCCCCAGCGTCGGGCCCCTACTTGGAGGTGCGCCAATGAACCTCCTGCTAGATCCCCTAGTTCAGCGCATGCTCATCGCGGGACTCGTCGTTGGCATCGCGGCGCCGATTGTCGGCACGTACCTCGTTCAGCGGCGTATGGCGCTGCTCGGCGACGGAATCGGGCACGTTGCTCTCGCGGGAGTCGCTGCCGGATGGCTCGCTGGCTCGATCGCGGGCATTGCGGAACGCGACGCGCTCGCGCTCCCCGGTGCGATCATCTTCGCGATCGCCGGCGCCGGGATCATCGAACGCATGCGTGCCCGCGGCACCGCGGCCGCAGACGTTGTCATGGCGATCCTCTTCTACGGAGGCATCGCGCTCGGTGTTCTGCTCATCGGCGCGTCAGGCGGCACGAGCACCAACCTCCTCGGATACCTATTCGGATCGATCTCGACGGTCTCGTGGCAGGACGTGTGGGTGTCCGTGATTCTCGCGGGAGTCATCATCGCGATCGGAATCGGTCTACGAAGAGCCCTCTTTGCCGTGACCCACGATCAAGAGTTCGCCTCGGCGTCGGGCCTCCCCGTCAACGTGCTCAACATGGTTGTCGCGGTCCTCGCGGCCGTGACAATCACCGTCTCGATGAGGGTCGTTGGGGTGCTGCTCGTGAGCGCGTTGATGATCGTGCCCGTCGCGATCGCGCAACTCATGACACACAGCTTCGACCGCACCATGCTCATCGCGATGGGCATCGGCGCCGCCCTCACGCTCATCGGCATCGCGATCACGCTCTACGTCAACCTGCAGCCTGGCGCGCTTATCGTTGTGCTCGGGGTCCTCACCTACGCGGCCGTCGCGAGCGTCGTCTCGATACGCAGGCGCCGCAAGGCTCGAGTCAGCGCATGACCGGCGAGCTGCGGATGACGCGCCAACGCACCGCCGTGCTCGATGCCGTCGCACACGGTGCAGACTTCCGTTCGGCGCAGGCCTGGCACGACGCGCTTCTTCATGACGGTTCGAGTGTTGGGCT
>Ga0247755_1000049_pt1 | contig 15428 bp, 17 predicted proteins | sample UWRJL096311B4_FD_180948 | JGI IMG/M metagenome (GOLD analysis project Ga0247755, IMG submission 180948) | Plant litter microbial communities from Arlington Agricultural Research Station in Wisconsin, United States - UWRJ-L096-311B-4 | ecosystem: Environmental > Terrestrial > Plant litter >... | reverse complement strand
CGGACCCAATTCGGGCCCATCCGGCTGGGAAGCCTCGCCCCTGGGGAGACTCGCGAGCTGTCACCCGCGGAAATCGGCAAACTCGAGCAGGCCGCGGGTCTCTAGCCCTTCGCCGTGGCCGAGCCCATGCGCTCCAGACCCCGGATACGATTGCCCTCATGACAATCCGCGCGATCCGTGGTGCAACCACGCTCAACGAGGACGAACGCGACCACCTTCACGAGCGCACGCAGGAGCTCATCGAGGCGATCGTTGCGGCAAACGACCTCGACATCGACGATGTCATCTCAGTCTTCTTCACGTGCACTCCCGACATCGTGAGCGATTTTCCCGCCGCCGCGGCGCGCGAGCTCGGCTTCGGTGCGGTGCCGCTCATGTGCGCTCAGGAGATGGCTGTGCCCGGCGCGCTGCCCAAGGTCGTGCGCGTCATGATGCACGCCCACCTCGACACACCGAGGGATGAGATCAGCCACGTCTACCTCCACGAGGCGCAGTCGCTGCGAAGGGATCTGGCGCAATAGTCATGCCTTCACACGTGCACATCGTTGGTGCGGGCCTCATCGGCGCGAGCCTCGGCATCGGCCTCACGACCGAGGGCTGGACCGTGACCATTGACGACCTGGACCCCGAGACCGCGCGCCTCGCCCGCGCCCTCGGTGCCGGCGCCGAACTCGGCGCGGCACAACCGGACGTCGTTGTTGTGGCCGCCCCACCGTCGGCCGCGCCGGAGGTCGTCGCTAGGGCACTCAACCAATGGCCCGACGCGGTTGTCACCGATGTTGCGAGCGTCAAGGCCCCCATTGCTCAGGCAGCGCACGACACGGGACACGGCGACAGGTACGTGGGCTCCCACCCCATGGCGGGACGCGAGATCAGTGGCTCGCTCGCCGCACAGGGTGACCTGTTCAAGGCGCGGCCGTGGGTCGTGTGCCGGAATGGCGCGACGGATGGCGCGGTCACGCGCGTAGTCCAGATCGCGGAAGCCCTTCAGGCGGATGTCGTCTTCATGGAGGCGGTGGCGCACGATGCCGCCGTCGCGCGCGTCTCGCACGCTCCCCAGGTCGCGGCGAGCGCGGTCGCCGCCGCGCTCGGCACCCTGCACCCGGATGACATCGCCCTCGCGGGGCAAGGGCTACGGGACGTCACCCGCATCGCTGCCTCGCACCCCGGCATGTGGGCGGACATCGCGCGCTTGAACCGCCACAACATCGTCACCACGCTCGACCACATCATCGGCGACCTCGAGGACGTGCGCGAGGCGGACGACATCGGGGAGGCGCTCACCGATCTCATCGAACGCGGTCGCCTCGAGGTCGCACGCATCCCGGGTAAGCACGGCGGCGCGCCGCGCGACTGGGCGGGCGTCACCGTCATCGTTCCCGACACGCCCGGCCAGCTTGTCCGCCTCCTCCAGGAGACAGCCGCGGTCAATGTCAACGTCGAAGACATCGCGATCGAGCACTCTCCCCGCCAGAGCGTTGGGCTGACCACGCTCTACGTGCTGCCTAGTAGCGCATCGGTGCTTGTGGCTGCTCTCGAGGCCAACAACTGGGAGGTGGTGCGCTCGTGACGGGAGTCGTGATTGCGATCGACGGGCCCGCTGGGACGGGCAAGTCAACCGTCGCGCGCGAGGTCGCTCGCCGTCTCAAGCTCGCGTACTTCGACACGGGCGCCACGTACCGCGTCGGCACTCTGTATTGCCTGCGCGAGGGTGTCGACTTCGCCAACGAGGAGGACGTCTCCGCGATGGTGCAAACGATGAACGTCGAGCTTCGCCTCGATCCTGGAAACCCGCGCGTGATCCTCGACGGCGAGGACGTCAGCGCCCTCATTCGCACGGACTCCGTGGCCCTTACCGTGTCGAGACTCGCAACGAACCTCGAGGCCAGGGCGATCCTCGGACACATGCAGCGCGACGTGATCGCAGCCGAGCTGTCTGGCGGCTACAGCGAGGGCCGCGGGATCGTCGCTGAGGGCCGCGACATCACCACCGTCATCGCACCCGACGCCCCCGTGCGAATCCTCCTCACCGCGGACGAGGAGATTCGGGTTGCCCGACGCTCTGCCGAGGGTGCGGACGAGGCAACAGTTCGCGAGGCGGTGCTTGGGCGCGACGCGAAGGACTCGACGGTGGTCAACTTCCACACGGCCGCTGACGGAGTCCACTCGATCGACACGAGTGACCTGACGATCGACGAGGTCGTGAGCGCGGTCATCGCCCTCACCGAATCCACCAACGGCGGCGAGGCCGGGGCGTGAGCAAGAAAGTACCCACGCATTGGGGCCCGCGCTGGTCGCGGTGGGTGGGCCGCTTCCTCGCTCGCATCTACTGGAACACCGAAGTGCGTGGGCGCAAGAACATCCCCAAGAAGGGTCTGGGCATCGTGGTCGTGAACCACGTTGGTTTCATCGACGGGCCGGTCGTGCACGGCGTGATTCCCCGCCTGAGCTACTTCCTGATCAGGGCGGACATGTTCAGGGGCCCCCTCAAGCCCCTCTTGACGTGGGCAGCTCAGATCCCGGTCGACGGCGACGGACGTTCCGCACTCGCTAAGGGCCTCGCGGTGCTTCGCCGTGGCGACATCGTTGGCGTCTTTCCCGAGGGCACGCGCGGTGGCGGAACCGCGGAACAGACTCACGGGGGAGCCGCGTGGCTTGCCGTGCAATCGGGCGCGCCGATCATCCCGACGGCCCTTCTGGGCACGCGTCTGCCGGGGGAGAGCGTCAACCTGTGGCCGCGGCCCCGCCGCAAGCTCCTCGTAGAGTTCGGCGAACCCGTACACTTGAACATTCCGCCCGAACTCAAAGGCAGGGCTCGCCAAAGCGCCGCCGCAGAACAAGTGGCGGCGGCCCTGCGCCATCAACTCACCGCCACCTTGGCGACCACAGACCTAGTGTTGCCGCTCGATGACCCCTTGCGGCAGCGTCGGGCAGCTACGGAGGCGCCATGAGCGACGACCTGCCAGACCTTCCAGCTCCCCATGAGTCGGACCCAGAGGAGAGCCTCGAGCAAAAGCGTGAGGCCGCGCTCCGGGCAGGGCTTGATGCGTACGACCTGTCTGACGACGACCTCGCCACCCTCGCGGACGACTTTGAGGAGACGCAAGAGCGGTTGCCCATTCTGGCGATCGTCGGGCGACCGAATGTGGGCAAGTCAACCCTGGTAAACCGCATCATCGGCAAGCGTCTCGCGGTCGTGGAGGACACGCCAGGGGTCACCCGTGACCGGGTTACATACCCTGCCGAGTGGGCCGGCACCGACTTCCTGCTCATGGACACCGGCGGGTGGGAACGCAACGTGACGGGGCTCGACCTGTCCGTGGCGCAGGCGGCGGAAGCGGCTATCGACATGGCCGACGCCATCGTGTTCGTCGTCGACGCGACGGTTGGACCGACCGCGAGCGACGAACACGTCGTGCGCTTGCTTCGCAAGGCGAACAAGCCCGTTGTGCTGTGCGCAAACAAGGTCGACGGCCCGCAGGGCGAGCTTGAGGCCGCGGCGCTGTGGAACCTTGGTCTCGGCGAGCCACACCCCGTGTCCGCGCTGCACGGTCGCGGCACGGGAGACCTCCTCGACGCGTGCGTTGCCGCGCTTCCGACGGAGCTCGAGGACGAGGTCATCGACGCCGATGCTCCGCGCCGCGTGGCCCTCGTCGGCCGTCCCAACGTCGGCAAGTCCTCGCTGCTGAACACCCTTGCCGGCACCAACAGGGTCGTCGTGAACGAGGTTGCGGGTACCACTCGCGACCCCGTCGACGAGGTCGTCGAGATCGGCGGCCGCAACTGGACCCTCGTTGACACCGCGGGCATCCGCCGCCGCGTGCATCAGACGTCCGGCGCCGACTTCTATGCGTCGCTCCGCACCGGCGCGGCCATCGAGCGTGCCGAGGTGGGGCTCGTTCTCATCGACGGATCGGTGCCGCTCACCGAGCAAGACACGCGCGTGATCTCCCAAGTTGTGGACGCTGGTCGCGCGCTCGTGCTCGTCGTCAACAAGTGGGACCTCGTAGGTGAAGACGAGCGCTTCCTGCTCGAGCGTTCCATGGAGATGGACCTCGTTCAGTTGCGCTGGGCGCCGCGGGTGAACCTCTCGGCAAAAACGGGCTGGCACACGAACCGACTGCTGCCCGCCATCGACCTCGCCCTGTCGAGCTGGGATCAGCGCGTCTCGACGGGCAAGCTCAACGCCTTCCTCGGCGAGATCGTTGCCGAGCACCCGCACCCCGTGCGCAGCGGCAAGCAGCCGAAGATCCTGTTCGCGACGCAGGCGTCCAACCGCCCTCCGCGCTTCGTGATCTTCGCCTCGGGCTTCCTCGACCCGCAGTACCGGCGCTTCCTCGAGCGCAGGCTCCGGGAGAAGTTCGGCTTCGAGGGCACGCCGATCCAGGTGTCCGTGCGCGTGCGCGAGAAGCGCGGAAAGAAGCGCTAGCCGTACAGAATCGAGTCTGGCTGCGCGTAGGCGAGCGCAACGAGGCGGCGAAGAACGTCCTCATCGAGCGCATCGAGCCTGTTCGCGTAGACGCAGCCCGCCCCGACGCTGTGGGGGCCCAGTTCCGGCAGCAGCGCGAGCTGCTCAGGAGTGTCCTTGAGGCCGTAGAGCGAGAGTTTCGCCTTTCGTGGCGAGAAGCCCACCTTGAACCAGTCGCCCTCCCTGCCGGCCCTGGATAGGTAATGCATGTCGCCGTAACCGATCATCGTAGGGCCCCACATCACCCCAGGATCTCCGGTGACATCGCTCATCAACTCGTGAAGGCGTTCACCCTCGCGTCGACGACGCTCGGGCTCGACCGTTGAGAGGTAAAACTCGACCGGCACGTCGGTCTTATGCGTCTTGTTTTCGGCCATCCTCCTAGTGTGCCAAGAGCGGGCTAGGAACGCTCGGGCGCGACTGCCCTGATCGCCCTAAACACGCGTGTCTCGTCGTCGCGCGGCCGACCCGACCACGCGTCGATGCTGACCCGCTCCCACGTCGCAGGGTCGAGTCCACGGCACGCGAGTGCGGACGACCTCCCCGCCATCGCGCGCGAGGCCGATCCCTGTTGCGCGTCGACGGCGTCGGCGAGCGTTTCGTAGGTCCTGTTTGCGCGGATGTCGAGGCCCGCGTGGCTTGCCGCGAGTAGGCGCCCGCGATCCATCTGGACCGAGCTCACGCTCCACAGCCTGCCCGACGGCCGGGTCACGTTGTGTTCAACGCTCGCCATCGCGTCGCCCCAGATGAATGCGTTCATGCGCGATGTGTTGGCCCACACCGAGAGCAACGCGAAGGCGTTGCGGGATTCGCCCTCGTGGCCAGCCTCGTTGATGCCGACGAGGCCCGCGAGAAGGCCGTCGGCGTCTGCGAGCGAATCTCCGAGCCGTTCCGCGACGGCGCGGATCTCGGCCATGTCTGTGTTTCGGGGGAGTTCGAGCACCCACGTGTAGGCAATCATGGTGTCCTTCCAAACGTGAGCGCGGTCTCGAGCGCTATGCGCAACGCGCGCGCGATCTCGCCGAGGGGGAGAGTGGGGACGTCCGGGCCGAGTTCCATTTCGGGAGTTGCGGGAACGTGAATGAAGCCCGATGCCACTCCGAGGCCCTTGAGCGAGTGCTGGAGTGCGAAGAAGGCGTCGTTGCACACGTAGGTGCCAGCTGTGAGGGAGGCCTCAGAGGGAATCCCTGCCTGACGAAGCGCGCTCACGATGCGCGTCACGGGAAGCGTGGAGAAGTACGCGGCCGGCGCGCCTTGGATCGATGGGGTCTCGACCGGCTGACGGCCAACGTTGTCCGGAATGCGCGCGTCGCGCAGGTTGATCGCGACGCGTTCCGGGGTCACCGCGGCCCTGCCCTCGGCCACTCCAACTGCGATGACGACGTCGGGCGTGTGGGCTACAACGTGCTCGGTGAGGCGTCGCCCCGCTGAGCCAAAGGTCACGGGCAAGCGACGAGTGACGAGTTCGGCGCTGTGGAACCATGTGCTCGCCACGAGCTCGACGGCGTCCCACGACGGGTTGATCGCAGCATCGCCAAAGGGGTCGAAGCCTGTGAGGAGGACGCGAGCCATGCTCAGAGAATACGATGCCTCAGAACCCTTGTACCCTCATCGTGTGCTTGACGTAGAGACCTTGCGCCTGATGCTGGCCGTGGTGTCTCTCGCGGTGCTCGCTTTGTTCTATTTGGGTGTTTACCGGCCGACGCATTCGCCGTTTTCCGGGTGGTGGACCTTCTCTCTGCTGTGCGCCGCATCGAGTTCGCTGCTCTTTCTGGGCAACGAGTCGCCCGCTCAAGTGTTCACGAATCCCGCCGCGAACGCGGTCTCTGCTGCGGGTGCGACGGGTGTTTGGTTCGCCACTCGTTCCTTGCGGCAACGACGATCACCGGTGTGGCTGCTCGCCGTTCCCTCTGTGATCTGCATCGGGGCCGCTGCGATAGAGCATCCGTCGACAAACTCGTGGGCGGGCAATGCAGTGTTGTTTGCCATCATGGCTGCGGGCTTCACGGCGGGCGCCGTCGAGGTGTGGGTCACGTGGGCGCAGCGCCGACGTGAGGCCGATCGCCGCGAAAGCTCGGAAGCCATCACCGCGCTACTCGTGAGTGCTCTCGCAGGCACGGTGTTGTCACTCTTGTACATCGCCCGCTTCGCACTATTCGTGGTTCTGGGGCCCGAGCACCGTGTGTTCACGACGGTGGCCGGCTCGGGCGTCACGACCCTGGTCCTGATCGTCTGCCTTGTTGCGGTGACCTTCTCGGTCTCCGCTATTGGTTGGGACCAGCGCACGCGCGACCTTCGCCGGCGAGCGGCGGAGGACGACCTCACAGGGTTGCTGGGCCGCACGGCGTTCCTCGCGCGTGCTCACGACGCAATTGCAGGCGCTGGAGGCAGGAGGGACCGCCGCGCGTGGCTGGTCATCGCGGACATCGACAACTTCAAGCCGATCAACGACGAGTTTGGCCACCAGGCGGGCGACCGCACGCTGCAGTTTTTTGCCGACGTTGTGCGGGTAACGCTCCGGTCGTCGGACGCCATTGGTCGGCTCGGCGGTGACGAGTTCGGTTTCGTCATGGAGAACGTCGAGGAGGAGGCGGTGCTCGCGCGGCTCGCGGACGTCCGACGCAGGCTTGCCGAGTCTCGCGATGCGGGCCAGGTGCTGCCAACGGTGAGTTTTGGCGTTGCAGAATGCCACTCGGAATTGACCCTCTCCGAGGTGATGGGGCGCGCCGATGCCGCGCTATACGAGGCGAAGGGCGCGGGTCGCGATAGGGCGGCCGTGTTCCAGGGCGGCCCCGGAGTCCGGTAGCATTATCAGGCTGTCACGGGCTGTGGCGCAGCTTGGTAGCGCACTTGACTGGGGGTCAAGGGGTCGCAGGTTCAAATCCTGTCAGCCCGACTGTGAGGGGCCTTCTGCCCGGGGGAACTCGGGCGGGAGGCCCTTTCCCATTTCCGCTGTCTCGGCGAGCAGTTCGAGTTCGGCGAGTATTCGCGGGTGCTCAAGGATGCGGAAGTGGCCGCCCGTATCGAGCCGCACATTCTTCGCTCCGGCGAGCTCGCTCCCGGAGGGAATGTGGGGATCAAAGGACCCGTAAATCGAGACAATTCGCGCGTTGACCGCCGCCTCCGCCTCGAGAGCGCGTATCGTCGCGTCCTCCGGCGAGAAGATGCGCAGGCTGGGCGCGATCATGAAGCGTGCGTAGTCCGATCCCTTGAACGGTGTGGCGACGGCGACCATGCCGTGCACCCGTCGCTGGCCTTCTGGCTGGATCATCACATGCTTGCCGATCAGACCGCCCTTGCTGTGGGCGAGGAAGAGCACGCCGGACAGATCGTTCCGCTCGAGATACTCGGCCACGTGCTCAGCGGACTCGATGACAGGGCGCACGTTGGGGCCGAGTGGCTCGACAACGTGAATCGGGTGACCGCGTTCGTGAGCCTGCGCGACGAGCGGCAGCAGGAACTTCCATGACTCATAGATGCCGGGGATGACGAGGACCGGAGCGCGCTCCCCAGAGCGCATCGTCAAGGGTGTGGTCGTGGCGAAGACTGCTCGCGCCTGCCTCGTCACCGCGTATGCGTAGTCCGAGGCCCACCAGCCCGCCGCGCGCAGCCACATCGGGGTCATCCGGCAAGGCTAGGCCCCTTGCGCAAGTGCCGCAGCCATGCTGAAGTTGCCCGGAACAGGACCGAGGACTCATGGACAACATCGGCGACGACAGGATCGGCGCATTCCTCGCATCCCTCGACGAGCAGACCCGCTCCGACGCGACCACGCTGCTCGCGATGATGCAGGGCATCAGTGGGCTACAGCCGACGCTGTGGAACGTGGGCACGATCGGGTTCGGCACGTATCACTACAAGTACGACTCCGGTCGTGAAGGCGACGGCCACACCATCGGCTTCTATCCGCGCACGGGCAAGCTGACGATCTATCTCATGGACGGCACCGCGCGCCACGCGGACCTCCTTGGCTCGCTAGGCAAGCACACCACCACCGGGTATTGCGTATACATCAAGCGCCTTTCCGACGTGGATCTCGCCGTGCTCGAGCGCCTACTCACCGCGTCCTATCAGTACGTCGAGGCCAAGGCCAGGAACGGGCCGATTCGAGAGATCCTGTGGAGGGCCGAGCGGTAGAAGCCGGAGTCCCGGCAACCTACGTGTGAAAGGAACGGCATCGTGGCCGAGCAACAAGGAGTTCCCGTGCGCGTCGCGGTAGTGGGAGCCGGCGGGTGGGGCGAACAGCACGCGCGCATTTTTTCTCGGCGCTCGGACACGGAGCTTGTGGCAATAGTGGGACGCAATACCGAGCGCACGGCGACCAGAGCGTCGACCTACTCGACAGCGCCATACGTGGACATCGATGCGATGCTCGATGCCCAGGCACCAGATCTCGTGACCGTGTGTCTACCCAACGAGGGCCACTTCGGCCCAACTCTGCATTTGCTCGAACGCGGCGTGCCCTTGCTCGTCGAAAAACCCCTGGTATTCGACCTTGACGAGGCAGACGCACTGCTACGCGCGGCCGCCGATCGGAAGCTGTTCTTCGCGATCAACTTCAACCACCGGTTTGCAGAGCCGATCCTCCGGGCCAAGGCGGCCATCGATGCAGGCGAGATCGGCAACCCCGTGTTCGCCACATGGCGGTTCGGGGGTGAGGCAAACCACGGGACCTCGCGCCATGCCAACCTGATCGAGACCCAGTGCCACGGTTTCGACATGCTCGAGCACCTCGTCGGGCCAATCGCGTCGATCTCCTCGCACATGACCGATATGACCTACGGGGACTGGAGCACCGTCGCGATGTCGCTCACGTTCGAGAGCGGCGCCGTGGGCACCATGCTCGGGAGCTACGACAGCTCATACTCGTTCCCGGAGACGCAGCGCATCGAGGTGAACGGAACCACAGGTCGGTTGATCGCCCGCGACACCGTGAGAGAACTCGTGATCCAGTCCGCGGGGGATCCCATCGAGCGCCGGTGGAGCTCGGGCTACTTCGACGATGAGTCACGTGCCTTTCACAGCACGTTCGACCGCCACGTCGACGTCATCCTCGAGGCATTCAGGCGGGGCGCGGAGCCACCCATCCACGCGAGGGCGGGACGTCGCGCGCTGCAGCTTGCCCTCGCCGCGATCGAGTCGTTCGAGACTGGGCGAACTGTCGCGGTGCCCGGCTAGTCGACCCAGGCCCACTCGATCGGCACGTCCCGACCGAGCACCCTGCACGCGGCCCTGTGCCCCGAATACATCGCGGCAGGCACGGTCGCGGGATCGTTCGTCCAGGTTGCCTCACCCGCGAGGTGCAGCACCCCGCCGATAGGCGTTGCGAGGGCGTCGTGGTCTTCGGTGCGCGACCCGAGCGCCATGTACGCATACGACCCCAGCGCGAAGGGATCCTCTTGCCAATGAGTGATGGTGACGTGCGTCGGCTCCGGCGTTGCGTCTCCGTAGAGGCGCCTCAGCTGAGACATCACGGAATCCACAATGTCGACGTCGCTCCACTCGCGGGTCGCGATTGCCGCCGGTCCGGCACTGAAGGTCAACAGCGTCGGGTCTTGGTGGAGCTGCGTGAGGTCGTACCACGAGTGCCACCAGCGACCCTCCGGGCCCTGCTGCCTGAACGCGTAGACCCCGTTGTCCCAGAACCGCTCGGGGAAGGTCATGAACACCTTCTCGAAGGCGTTCATCTCGAGCCTCGAAAGCGCGCTTGCGAGAGGTTCCGGGAGCTCTGGCTCGAAGACCACGCTCCCGGATTTTAGAACTCCGACCGGGATGGTCACGACGACGCTCGCCGCGGTGAATAACTCGCCGCTCGCGTGGACCCTCACGCCCTCGCCCCACTCGACGAGCGTGACCGCGTGCGAAAGGCGTATATCAAGGCCAGAGGCTAGATTTTCGGGAAGTCTGCCATACCCGTCCGGGAAAACAACCTCGTCGCCGTCGATCGCGTCGTCGTCAAGGCCGTGGGCGGCGAGCTCCTCGATCCCCGCGCCGTATTGCTCCTCGGCGCGGTGCTCGAGGTACTCGCGCACTCGTTGCTCTCGTTCCGAGTCCCACCCCATCGTCGCAAGGGCGGCGTCCGTCACGTCCCTATATGACGCCAGCGGATCCGAGGCCGCGACTATGTCCGTGAGTGCGGCGTCAAGGGCGTGAACGTCACTCGCAAACGCCGCGGACTCCGACGCAGCGAGGCGCGTGCCATCAGGGGAGAAGTAGGTGATGGGCCTGCTGTCCACCTGATAGCCGCCAACGGTGAATTCGACCATCGCCATGCCGAACGCGGCGGCTGCGTCGGCGACAGCGCTTCCGTTGACTCCGTGTATCCACGACGCCCCGAGGTCCGTAACACGGTCGCCATTGCGCTCGGTGACGACTCGGCCGCCGATCCGATCGCGCGCCTCGAGCACGACGACGCTCTTGCCAGCACGCGTGAGCAACCGTGCGGCCGTCAGTCCGGAAACTCCGGCCCCGATGACGATTGTGTCGACGTGCTCCATGCCGTCCATTGTGACCTGGCACCTAACTTCTGGAACCGCTCCGCAGGCGATACTTCGCGGCCGCCGCCACGAGCCCCTCGAACAGTGCTGTCCGCGAGTCCTCCTCTGGGTGCCACTGCACGCCAACGCAGAAGTGCGCAGCGGGATCCTCGACGGCCTCAATGATTCCGTAGACGCTTCGCGCGCTAACAACGAGCCCGTCGCCGAGCCTGTCGACGGCCTGGTGGTGGTAGACGGGAACCTTCGAGTCGTGCGGATGAAGAGTTGACAGCAGGGTCCCATCGACCGTCGTCACCTCGACGTGGCCAAACTGATCCCCATCACCCTCGTGCTCCTTGTGGCCCACGACATCCGGAACATGCTGGATGAGCGTGCCTCCGCGGGCGACGTTGAGCACCTGGGATCCACGACAGATGCCCAAGAAGGGCATTCCCCTTTCAAGCGCGGCCGAGGTGAGAGCGAGCTCCCATGCGTCGCGGACGGGCTTCGGATCGTCGTCGTTCGGGTGCGGTGAGGCGCCGTAGTGTGCGGGCTCTAGGTCCGCACCGCCCGTGACAACGAGCGCGTCGAGACCATCGAGAACCGCCGCTACAGCGTCGGGCGTTGCGGTTTGCGGTGGTAGGACGGTGACCGCGGCCCCGGCGTCGACGAATGCCGAGCCGTAGCGCCACGGCAAGAACACCGCCTCGAGGTCCCAGACCCCGGAACTAGCGCGGTCCAAATAGCTGGTGATGCCGACGACTGGAGTGCCCATTACAGCAGACTAATCGCCGTAGTCTTGGGTCTCGTCCGGCACTGCATGAGAGGCGTTGATGGCCAAGCTGTATTTCCGCTACGGGGCAATGAACTCGTCCAAGTCCGCCCTGCTGCTCACCGCCGCGTACAACTACGAGGAGCGCGATCAGCGCCCCGTGATTGTTAAGCCTGGCGTTGACACCAAGGCAGGGGCGGCGGTGTCCTCGCGTATAGGCATCGAGCGCCAGGTCGACGTGCTGCTCGGAGCCCATGACTGCTTCGTCGAGGCGCTCGAGCGATTCTGTCCGCTTGACGAGATCGATGCTGTGTTCGTTGACGAGGCGCAGTTCCTGACACCCGCACAGGCCGATGAGGCCTTCACGTTTGCCGTCACCGGCGGCGTGCCGGTGCTCTGCTACGGGTTGCGTGGGGACTTCATGACGACGTCATTCCCTGGCTCGCGGCGCCTCATGGAGATTGCCCACTCGATCGAGGAACTCAAGACAATTTGTCGGTGCGGCTCGAAGGCAATCTTCAACGCGCGCATCGTTGACGGCGTGTTCGTGCGCCACGGTGCGCAGGTCGCGATCGATGGCCAGCAGGCGCACTACGAGTCGCTGTGTGGCCGGTGCTACATCGACAAGGTGGGACCGATCGGTGCTGCGGAGTCCTAAACGGAGTGCATTTCGGCGCCGCCAGGGTTGCGATTGCGCCATATCGGTGACACGATAACGATATGTCGTTCGCTATCGTTCGGCAGTCGCTACCGAGGAGTTCATCATGACCGGACAGTTCAAGGCGGGGGAGCACGGCACCTTCAACGCCAAGTTCACTGCCGATTCGATGTGGGACGCAATGAGCCAGTTCCGCGCATCGCTCGACGGCAAGGTTGGGACCCGCATGGGCAGGGGAGACGTGCGCACAGCAATTCTCGCGCTACTCACCGAGGCGCCAATGCACGGCTACCAACTCATTCGCGAGATCGAGGAGCGCACGGATGGGCGCTGGAAGCCCAGTGCAGGTTCCGTGTACCCCACGCTGCAGTTGCTCGCCGACGAGGGACTCGTCACCGCTGAGATGTCACAGGACCGCAAGACGTACTCCCTCACCGACGCGGGCAGGGAAGTCGCGACGGAGGCCCTGAGCGAGACCCCGTGGGCCAAGGCAAAGGTCGATGCAGCAGAGAGCGGCTCACATGGCGCCGTGCCCAAGGCGGGATTTGAACTTGCCCAGGCCGTGGCACAGATCGCACGCTCCGGCACCGCGGAGCAGAAGCAAGAGGCCGCCGAGCTCCTCGATGAGACGCGCCGCAAGATTCACGCGATCCTTGCCCAGTCGGCACGATAGTTCGGTTCGAGCGTGGGGGTGAAGGAGTTGTCATGCCTCACTCCGTGACGGGTCGCGCGAGGTATCGGCGCATCCTGCGCTTCGCCGCGTTCAATCTTGCAAGCACGTGGTGGTTCGAGTTCTTCCTTCCCGTGATCGGGCTGCGCAAGGTCGCGGAACGCAACCGCACGCGCAGGATGGTGTCGTTCGCGCGCCGCTTTCGCGCGCTTGCCGTCGAGCTCGGCGGGCTCATGATCAAGGTTGGCCAGTACATGAGTTCGCGCCTCGACGTCCTGCCGCCCGAGCTGACCAAGGAGCTCGAAGGGCTCCAAGACGAAGTTCCCGCGGTGCCCTTCGACGCCATCAGACAGTTTGCGCAGCGAGAGTTAGGGGTGCCGTTTGAGCAGGTATTTGCGCAGATAGACACCGAACCCGTCGCAGCCGCCTCGCTCGGCCAGGTCTATCGCGTTCGCCTGAGCGAGGCCGACGCTGCCGAGGCAGGGTTCGACGCTGCGGTCATCAAGGTGCAGAGGCCGGGCATCGACGCGGTAGTCGACGTTGACCTCGCCGCGCTGCGACGAGTTGCTCGGTGGCTTCAGCGCTTCCGCGCGGTGTCTAAACGTGCGAACGCGCCCGCACTCATCGAGGAGTTTGCGCGCACAAGCCTCGAGGAGATCGACTACCTTCACGAGGCGGCGAACGCCGAGCGTTTCGCCGAGTTGTTCGCTGGGGATGACAGTGTGATCGTTCCCGCCGTGGCGTGGGAGCGCACAACCCGTCGAGTGCTGACGCTTGAGGACGTCTCCGCGATCAAGATCATCGACAAGCCGGCACTCGAGGCGGCAGGCATCGATCCTGACGAGGTCGCCACACGGTTCGCGGAGATCATGTTCGACCAGTTCTTCGTACACGGCTTCTTTCACGCCGACCCCCACCCTGGCAATCTGTTCGTCGCACCACTGCCCGACCCCAGCGTCGGCCAGGAATGGGCACTGGTGTTCGTCGATTTCGGCATGATGGGCCAGGTTCCCCCAACGCTGCGTGCCGATCTCCGCAAGCTGCTGATCGCCGCGGCCGCGCGCGACGGCAGGGGCCTCGTGTCGGCGATCCAAGGGGCGGGTGTGCTGCTCCCAGGTGCGGACACGCACGAACTTGAGAAGATCCTGACAACCATGTTCGCCCGTTTCGGCGGAATGGGATTCGCAGAGTTGCGGGAGGTAGATCCTCGAGAGTTCAGGGACTTCGCCGAGGAATTCGGCGAGGTGCTGCTCGATCAGCCCTTCCAACTCCCGGAGAACTTCCTGCTGATCGGACGCGCGGCCTCGCTCACGTCGGGCCTATGCAGTTCGCTCAATCCCGCGTACAACCTGTGGGACTCTGTGGAGCCTTACGCGCAACAGCTGATCCGCGGCGAAAGTGGCAATCTCGTTGCCGACATCGCGAAGCAAGCCGTTGACGTTGCCGGCATCGCGTGGAGGCTGCCGGGACGCGTTGACGACGTCATTGCGCGGCTCGAGAACGGCACTCTGCCGATCTCTGTGCCCAAGGTTGAAGCCTCGGTTGCGCGCGTCGAACGCCTCGTGAAGCGCGCGGTGTGGGCGATCATCTTCGCGGGAATGCTGATCGCCGGCGGGGTGCTGCACCCCACGGAGCCCGGCCTGGGAGCCACCCTCATGGTGGCGTCCGCAGTGCCGTTGCTCGCTGCGGTGTTTGGCGCGCGTCGCTAACCCCTCCGTTAGTGCGACGATATGCCCATGACTCGCACCGTCACGTCGTCCATGGTCGTCGATATACCCGAGCCGACGAACGCGACCCTCGCGGTGGCGCTGGCCAGGGATGCGGGTCTCACCATCACCGAGGCGCTCACGCTGTCGCTCGACGGAGTGGTCATCGAGCCCCACGAAGTTGTCGACGCGGCGGGCACGCGCTTCCACACGCTGGACATCGGCGCGGGGACCTTGCGCGTCGACTACAAGGGCTGGGCCGACGGTGTCGCTGAGCGCCCTCAGGTCACGGAACTCGACGCCGTCGTCTACCAGCGGCCAAGCCGCTACTGCGAGTCCGACGTGCTCGCTCAGTTCGCGGCCGCCGAGTTCGATGGGATCCGTGGCGCGTCCGCAGTGGAAGCGGTGCGCGAGTGGGTCGGCGGTCACTTGAGTTATTGGCCCGGCAGCAGCGTCGTGACGGACAGCGCGACCCACACGCTGTTGGCGCGTGCCGGGGTATGCCGCGACTACTGCCACGTCACCATCGCGCTTCTCCGCGCTCTCGACGTGCCCTCGCGCATGGTTGGCGTCTACGCGCCGCAGCTTGATCCCATGGACTTCCACGCGGTGGTCGAGGTTGCGATCGATGGCGAATGGCACATCATCGATCCCACGGGGCTCGCCCCCGTTGAGAAC
>Ga0247755_1000048_pt1 | contig 15488 bp, 12 predicted proteins | sample UWRJL096311B4_FD_180948 | JGI IMG/M metagenome (GOLD analysis project Ga0247755, IMG submission 180948) | Plant litter microbial communities from Arlington Agricultural Research Station in Wisconsin, United States - UWRJ-L096-311B-4 | ecosystem: Environmental > Terrestrial > Plant litter >... | reverse complement strand
AAGCCTCGCCACGTTCAAGCAGCGCATCGCGTCGATCACCGGCGCCACCGAGGACCAGGTCACCGCCGCCATGGAGGACACCGAGTCGCTCGGCCTTCCGAAGGAGGCCAAGGGCAACCTCGAAGGCTGGCTGTTCCCCGCTCACTACGACTTCAACCCCGGCGTCACGCCAACTGAGGTGCTGTCGAAGATGGTTGCTACGACGGTGCAGAAGCTCGACGAGGCCGGCGTAGCGCCCAAGGATTACGAGAAGACTCTCACCGTGGCGTCGCTCATCGAGCGCGAAGCGAAGCTCGATGAGGACCGACCCAAGATCGCGTCGGTCATCTACAACCGGGTATCGACGGACATGCCGCTTCAGCTTGACGCGACGATCAAGTACATCGCTCCTGACTCGAAGGGCGCGTTCGTCACGGCCGAAGAAAAGCAGATCGACTCGCCGTACAACACGTACATGTACCCGGGCCTGCCGCCAGGACCGATCGCAAGCCCCGGTGCCGCGTCTATCGAGGCCGCTGTGAACCCCGCGGACACGGACTACCTGTTCTACGTCACGGTCAACCTCGACACGGGTGAGACCAAGTACGCGAAGACGTTCCCTGGCCACCAGAAGAACGTCAAGGAGCTCAACAAGTGGGTCAAGGCGAACAAGTAGAGCGACTAGTTCGTGCGGGTGCGGTGCTCGCGATGTGTGATCGAACACGTGCTTAAATCAACCCGTGCTTGAATCACGCCGGGCGGCCGTTCTCGGCCACCCCGTATCTCACTCCCTGTCGCCGACGCTGCACAGGGCCGCGTACAAGGCCCTCGGATTGCCGTGGCACTACGAGGCAATCGAGGTCGAATCGGGAGGGCTTGCGGCGTTTGTCGCGGAGCTCGGACCCGAGTGGGGCGGGCTCTCGCTCACGATGCCGCTCAAGGTCGAGGCCGTTGGCCTTATGGACTTCATCGAGCCCATGGCGAAGATCGTTGGCGCCGTCAACACCGTGCTGATTCACCGTTTCGCGGATCAGCGCCACCTCGTGGGCGCGAACACCGATGTGCACGGCATTGTTGCCGCATTGCGCGAGGCCGGAGTCGAGTCTGCCAAGTCCGGCGTCATCATTGGTGGGGGTGCCACGGCGACCTCCGCTCTCGCCGCGCTCGGCCAGCTCGGAGTTACGAGTCCTGTGGTCCTCGTTCGCGATCGCGCGAGGGCAGGAGCCCTCATGCGCGCGGCGACCAAGATGGGCGTCACGGTGCATTTCGCGGATATTGCGGATGCGTCGCGCCTCGCCCCGCTCGCCGACGTGGTGGTGTCAACAATCCCGGCCGACGCCGGAGCGGGCATTGGCGCCCACCTTGAGACGGCGTCGGGCACCCTGCTTGACGTTGTGTATTCGCCGCTCGTCACCCCCCTTGGGGCCGCCTGGGAAGCGGCCGGGGGGCGTCGCGTTGGGGGCGAGAGAATGCTCCTTCACCAAGCGGGCGAGCAAGTTCGACTCATGACTGGCCGCAGCGCGCCGATAGATCAGATGGACTCGGCTCTGCGTGAAGAGTTGACTTTCTAACACTCGCGTGCGCAGGGCTTGGGGCCGCTGATACCGTCCCATCCGTACCGATTTGGTGCGGTCTGTTGCTGGCTGAGGGAGTCACCGTGAAGCAGCTGGGTTCGATCCTCCTGGAGAGCGGCGTGCTCACAGAGGACCAGTTGATGGACGCCATCGACGAACAGCAAGAACGCGGCCAAAGCCTCGGTCGAACCCTCGTCGAATTGGGCATCATCAGCGAGACGCAACTCGTCAAAGCCCTCGCGAGCCAAGTGGGCATGGAATTCGTTGAACTCGGCGAATACCCCGTTGATCGTGCGGCGATCGCCCTCGTTCCCGGATCCGTGTGTCGCAGGCACAACGCGATTCCCGTGGCCCTCACCGACGGCGTGCTGCGCATCGCGATGTCGAACCCAGGCAATGTCGTCGCCGTCGACGACTTCCGCACCATCACGCGCTTGGCCGTTGAGCCTATCGTCGCGACGCACGACGACGTCCTGCAGGCTATCGATCGCTATTGCCGCGCGGACAACGAGCTCGAGGGCCTCCAAGAGGAGATGCAGCAGGACGCAGGAGCGAGCGACTTTGACGTCGCAGACTTCAGTGGCGCCACCGAGGACGACGCGCCTATCGTGCGCTTCGTCAACCTGCTCGTGACCCAGGCCATTCAGGACCGTGCGTCGGATATTCACATCGAGCCCACCGAGGCCGACCTCACCGTGCGGTATCGCATCGACGGCGTGCTCCACGAGATGCAGCGCGCGTCAAAGTCGATCGCCGCTGGCGTCACCTCGCGCCTCAAGATCATGTCCGACATCGACATTGCCGAGCGGCGCAAGCCGCAGGACGGCCGCATGTCCGTGAATCACCAGGGTCGCAAGATCGACCTCCGCGTGGCGACTCTTCCCACCGTGTGGGGCGAGAAGGTCGTCATGCGTATCCTCGACAACTCGACCGCGACGCTCGACCTTGCCGATCTTGGGCTGCGACCGCGAAACCTCGAGATGTACGCGGAATCGTTCACCAAGCCGTACGGCATGATCCTCGTCACGGGACCCACCGGTTCCGGAAAGTCGACAACGCTCTACGCGACGCTCAACCAGGTTGCGCGCCCAGAGATCAATGTCATCACGGTCGAGGACCCCGTCGAGTACAGGATTCCCGGCATCAACCAGGTGCAGGTCAACGTCAAGGCTGGGCTCACGTTCGCGTCGGCGCTGCGATCCATCCTGCGTTCGGACCCGGATGTTGTGCTCGTGGGTGAGATCCGCGACCACGAGACGGCGCAGATTGCGATCGAAGCCGCACTTACTGGCCACCTCGTGCTGTCGACACTTCACACGAACGACGCGCCGTCGGCAATGACCCGCCTCACCGAGATGGGCATCGAGCCGTTCCTCGTGGGGTCCGCTATCGACTGCGTGGTCGCGCAGCGCCTCGCGCGCAGGTTGTGCGAGCACTGCTGCGAGCCGCAAGAGGTCACGCCGGCGCAGCTGCCGAAGTTGCTCAACTTCCCAGCGGACCAGAAGGTGCCCACGCTCATGCGCGCCAAGGGATGCCAGCGCTGCTCGAACACGGGCTACCGCGGTCGCGTCGCCCTCCACGAGATCATGAACGTCGACGAGAACATCGAGCGCCTCACCGTCGGCAATGCGTCGTCCGCCGAGATTCTTCGCGCCGCGCAGGCGAATGGCATGGAGACCTTGCTCATGGACGGGTGGGCAAAGGTGCTCGAGGGCACCACATCGCTCGAAGAACTGTTCCGGGTGGTGAAGTGACAGTGACTACCTTCAGGGCCCGCACCATTGCGCCGATAGATGTCACGACCGTCACCGATGCCTTTGGAGGGTTGCGATCATGACCTTCAGTACCGAACCACTCGCCGGCGCCCCGGGCGCCGCTCCCGCAGCGATGGCCCCGCCTGTGGCCACACAGGGTGTCCCCGCGACCCCGTCCGCCCCCCAATCTGGTCAGTGGGCGCCCGTTTCGCCTGAAGAGGTTGCCGCTGCCGCTGCCGCTGCTGCCGCAACTGCTGCTGCCGCGGTGCCCGCTGCGCCGGCTGCACCTGCGGCGCCCCGCGCCGTTCCTGGTCAGCGCATTGGCATGGGGCAGGAGTACCACGATAACGATTTGGACATCAACACCGCCCTGCGTCACATGGTGCAGGTTGGGGCGTCCGATCTTCATCTCACGGCCGGCTCGCCGCCCATGGTGCGTCTCGATGGGCACCTCGCGGCCCTCGCTGGGTACGAAAGGCTAGTTCCCGACAGCCTGCAGCGCTCGCTGTACTCGATCATTACGCAGGCTCAGCGCGAGAAGTTCGAGGCAGAACTCGAGCTCGACTTTTCGCACGCCCTGATCGGTGAGTCCCGCTTCCGCGTCAACATGTATCGCCAGCGTGACGCGGTTGGTGCCGTGTTCCGCCAGATCCCGTATGAGATCAAGCCGCTCGAGGACCTGGGCATCCCGGCTGCGGTGTCGAATTTCGCGACCCTTCCTCGCGGTCTGGTGCTGGTGACGGGTCCCACGGGTTCTGGAAAGTCCACGACCCTGGCGTCGCTGATCGACCTTGCGAACCGCAACCGCGCCGCGCACATCGTGACGGTCGAGGATCCCATCGAGTTCCTCCACCGCCACAAGCGATCGCTCGTCAACCAGCGCGAGGTCGGCACCGACACGCACTCGTTCGGCAACGCGTTGCGTCACGTGTTGCGCCAGGACCCCGACATCATCCTGATCGGCGAGCTCCGCGACCTCGAGACCATCCAGGTGGCGCTGACCGCCGCTGAGACCGGCCACCTCGTATTTGCGACCCTCCACACTCAGGACGCCGCACAGACGATCGACCGCATCATCGACGTGTTCCCCGCGGAGCAGCAGGGCCAGGTGCGCACGCAGCTGGGTACCGCGATCCAGGGCGTCGTGTGCCAGGCGCTGCTGCGCCGTGCGGACGGTCCTGGGCGAGCCGTGGCTGTTGAGGTCATGATTGCAACGCCCGCAATCCGCAACCTCATTCGCGAGGGCAAGACGCACCAGATTTACACGGCCCTCCAAGCCGGTGCCGCTCTTGGCATGCAATCGATGGACCAGCACCTCGCCGAAATGGTGAAGTCCGGGGATATCGGCTACGACTCTGCTCGCGAGATAGCGCGGTCGGTTGAGGAATTCAACCGCCTGTGCGGCCGATTCGGAACGGTGGGCTAATCATGGCTGCAACGGCGACTAAGCAGTTCAATTTCATCGCGCGGGATGCCTCAGGCAATACCGTAAAAGACACGATGGCGGCCTCGTCATCCAACGCGGTTGCATCACGGCTGCGGGACCGCGGCCTTACACCCGTCTCGGTTGTCGATGCGACGCCAACGGGCCTCAGCATGGAGATCAAGATCCCGGGCTTCGGGGACAAGATCGGCCTCAAGGACATCGCGATCATGTCGCGCCAGCTCGCCACGATGATCAACTCGGGCCTGTCGCTGCTGCGCGCGCTCATGATCCTGGTTGACCAGACGGAGAACAAGGCGCTCGCCGCGGTTCTAGCCGAGGTGCGCTCGGAGGTCGAGGGAGGCCGCGCGTTCTCTGCAGCGTTGGGCAAGCACCCCGATGTGTTTCCTCCCATCATGATCAACATGGTCAAGGCCGGCGAGATCGGCGGCTTCCTCGACACCGCGCTCATTTCTCTCGCGGAGAACTTCGAGTCCGAGGTCGCGCTGCGCGGCAAGATCAAGTCGGCGATGGCTTACCCGATCGTTGTCTTTGTCATCGCGATCATCGCGGCGAGCGCGATGCTGCTCTTCATCATCCCGGTGTTTGCCAGCATGTTCTCGACGCTCGGCGGCGAGCTTCCCGCTCCCACGCGCGCCCTCATGTGGCTCTCCGACATGCTGAAGATCTTCATCGTGCCGATTCTGTTGGGTCTCGCGGTCTTCATGTGGTGGTGGAACCGTCACAAGAATGACCGAGCGGTGCGCGAGAGGCTCGACCCCTTGAAACTCAAGCTTCCCGTGTTCGGAAACCTAAACCGGAAGATCGCGCTGTCTCGGTTCTCGAGGAACCTGAGCGCGATGCTTTCTGCGGGCGTACCGATTCTGCAGGCCCTCGACATCGTCGGTGAGGCGAGCGGCAACATCGTGGTCGAGAAGGCCACGAAAGACATCATGGATTCGGTGCGCAAGGGACGGTCGGTGACCGCCACCTTGCAGAACAGCGCGGTGTTCCCGCCGATGATGGCGCAGATGATGGCCGTCGGTGAAGACACCGGTGCGCTCGACGACATGCTCGGGAAGATTGCCGACTTCTACGACCAGGAAGTGGAATCCACCACAGAGCAGTTGACCAGCCTCATTGAACCGCTCATGATCCTTTTCGTCGGAGTCCTGATCGGCGGAATGGTCATCACGATGTATTTGCCGATGTTCTCGATCTACGACCAGATCAGTTAGTTCGGATCGCCTGACCTGACAACTGAATACCTAAGTTTCACTCCGGTGAAAGCACTCGGTCCCGGACCGAGTGCAGCACTAGAAGTGGGGCACGTTTCCCCGGAATCGCGCTCAGCTCCGCCGCACGGCGGTTAACCAGGTGGCAACCGCCACCTTGATCACAACTCAGAAGGAGAACGAGCATCATGATGGCTCGCATTCGCAAGTCCATGGAGAACAAGGAAAAGGGCTTCACCCTTATCGAGCTTCTCGTCGTCATCATCATCATCGGCATCCTCGCGGCGATCGCGATCCCGGTGTTCCTGAACCAGCGCAAGAAGGCCGTCGACTCGGGTATGAAGTCAGACCTTCGTACCATCGCAACCGCCGAGGAGACGTACTTCGTCGACTACCAGCACTACCTTGCCGTCGCGGCGAGCACCTCGCCCGTCATCGGCGCAGAGACCGTCAAGATGACGCAGGGCAACACCGCCGTCGTTACGACCGGCACGAGCGACTTCTGTGTCGTCGTGTCCCGCGTTTCCGGCTCGCAGCCCGGTAGCCAGGCCGCATGGGTGTACAAGAGCGCAGCCGGCGGTATTCAGGGCGTCGGCGTCGTCGCCTGCACCTGATCAGTATGTAGTACCGCAAGTGGTACCTGGTGGTGGCGGCTTAGTCCGCCACCACCAGTGCCACGGGTGCAGATTCGGCTGAGGGCCGAGAATCGGGAGAGGCGCAATCATGGAGCAGCCCATGGCACAGGCAACGCCTGATGCGACCGCGCGCGATGAGGGGTTCACCCTTCTCGAGGTCGTGTGGGCGCTATTCCTGCTTGGTCTGCTCGCGATGTCCGCTCTCGGGCTCTTCCTGCAGGGCATGGGCACCATGGCCCACGTGCAGCGGCAACAGGCTGCCGTGTCCCTCGCAACTGCTGCCATGGACACAGCGCGATCAGTCTCGGGCGGTGCCGTCAACGCTGCTGGCACCTCCGGCCTCATCAAGGGTCGTTCCCAGACGGCAGTTACCACCGTGTGGAACAACGCCACAACTTTGAAGTCAAGCGATACCTCGGACATGACCATTGTCTGGGATCCAGCGACAGGCATGACGGCCGCCGATCAGTGGGTTCCCGTACGCACAGCTGCGGTTGTCGACAATCAGCCGTACACGATCGACACGCTCATTGGGAAGTGCTACAGGCTCAGGGCCGCGTCCCTTTTGAGCCAGGATTGCGTCGCGACCAATCCCGCGCCTTCCGCAGGCACCTATGTCGAGACCTATCGGGTCCGCATTGTGGTGCGCTGGGCCGAAGGCAGCGCCGGCACCCAGGCATACACGTACCGCATGAGCACCCTGATCGACCCGAGCGCGGATGCGACGTGGAATACGGCACTCAAGCCGTATGCCTACGATGACGAATTCAGCGCCGAGATGGGATCCGGCTCTTCGTACCACGCTGTGGTTGTGAATGACACCGTCGACTACGACGCGAGCGGATCGACAAGCCCTGTCAGAAACTTGTGTTCGAGCACCACGCCGAGCAGTGCGGCAACTTTCACCATTAACACCGCGCTCGGAGTGAACGGGATCGTGTTCAACGCGCCGTCCGCGAGCGCCGCAAAGTCCGGCACCGTGACGTGCACGTACAAGGTACGTAGCACCGCGGGCGAGGAGTCCGCAGATCCCGCCACGATTACGGTGCACATCCTCCCGAAGCCTGTGAACGACACGATCTACGTGGCCTCGGGCAGCACCACGGACCTCAGCACAGAGATGCTTCTCAACGACCTCGGCGTAGTCAACCTCGACACGGCCACCCGCCAAACGACGATCGTTCCTGTATTCAGCCCCACCGTTGACATGTTCACGGTGGAAGGTCTCACGCCGGAGATCGAGGCGGCGCGCTCTGCCGATGCCGCGAGCTTGGCAGGAATCGGCATCACCACGACGTCTGGAGGCGCAGTCAACTACGTCGCGCCGTCGAGCAGCGGTTCGACTCGGACGTTCTACTACTACCTCGTCGACGACCCCAAGACAACTGGCCAGCGCTACCCGAGCGTGACGCTAGGAACGGTCACCGTCACGACGGAGAACACGCCGTCGTCCACCGCCTTCACCGAGAACTACAACGCGAGCACCGTTACCGCGGACACCTGGCAGACCATCGACTGGCGCACCAAGACGGGCAACCCCACGGGCACCCAGATCAGGGTGACTGCGATCACGGGTCCGCCAAGCAGCCCTGCAGGTCGCGTGCGGATCGGCACGACCACCGCACCCATCAACGTCACGGGCACAACGCTCGGCTTCAATGTCAACGCGAGCACGCCCATCGGAACCTACGAGATCACCTATGTCACGGTGTCTCCGAGTGGCAAGGTGACGTCGACGCCGAGCAAGATCACGGTCAACGTGCTCCCGGTGGGCGTCAACAGCCCGACGACCACAAAGACGACCACGGGCTCTACCCGCACCTACACGGTGAACCCGAACCCAACGGGCACAACCCTGGACTTCGTTCCATCGTCGGGCGTGGGGCTGACGGCGCTAGCGATTAGCGGCACCAAGTGCACCGCGATCGCTCCCGTGGCCGGACAGCCGCTGCAGTTCACCGTGACGTGGTCACAGACGACGAGCACGCCGACTCCGGCGCCGTCGTGCACGGTGACGTTCAAGGTGACGAGCACGGGCACAGGTACCGGGTTGACTCCGCCGGTCGTCTCCACGGCGAGCTACACGATGACCGTGACGCCATGATTGGCATGGTGAGGCGGCGCTTGCAGGCCGTACGTGATGATCGCGAAGCCGGCGTCTCGATCATGGAGCTCATCATCTCGATGCTGATCTTCAGCTTCGTACTCGTCGTGTTCATGGGCGCAATCGTGTCGATGGTGAGGGCGACCTCGCGCAACCAAGTGGTCTCGGACACGTCGACCCAGTTGCGCACGGTGTATCAGCGTCTCGACAAGGAAGTTCGCTACGCGAGCGACATCAACACGCCCGGAACGTCGGGCGGAAACATCTACATTGAGTACTGGATGCCGGCTAGCGCCGCGACCGGTCAGAGCACGTGTGTTCAATGGCGCTACGTGGCGGCCTCCAAAGAGTTGCAACGTCGGTCGTGGTTGCAAGGCGACCCCAGCTCGGTCACGCCGTGGATCACGATGGTGACGCGCCTGCGCAACGATCTGTCCCAGAGCACCCAGCAGCCGTTTGTTGTGTACCGCGCGGGCGCCTTCGGGGGCAAGGTCTACACCCACCAGCGGCTTGACGTGTTTCTGGACAGCGGATTGAGTTCGTCACCGAACCAGGGAGGACAGCTGAAGGTCTCGCTTGTCGCACAGAACTCGGCAACCACCTCGGTGACGAACACCGGCACACAAAAGGTGTGCCTCGTGGGAGGAGTGCAACGACCGTGAACCACCTTCGTAAGCTGACGAGGCCGTCGACCGACGACGGCGTGGCAATGCTCTCCGTGATCCTGCTCATGACGATCGTCACCCTGCTGTCTGTTGTGCTGCTCGGGTTGGTCTTGGCTCAAGTGAGCCCCACCCTGCACGCCAACAAGAACAATCGCACCCTTGTGGCCGCACAAGCAGGCATCGATGCAGCTGTCGGACAACTGCGCAATGCGACGTCGCTCGAGGCGACCGTGGAGATGGGAGACATCCACAAGTTGCCGTGCATGGTTGTTGGCAACGTGGACGGTTCCGGCGCCAACGGGCGATACGAGGCCGAGCTGCAGTACTTCGTAGGTAGCCCAGAGGGCAAGGATGCCGCGTGGAGGGCTGCCAACGCGCTGACGTGCTACACCGGCACCGGCATCAATGGTGGTCTTCGCGCGGTGCCTCACTACGCCGTTGTGACATCCGAAGGCTTCGACGACTCCGCCACGGTGATGGTTGACAGGGCGGATCGCGTTATCCAAGCGACCTACACCTTCCAGCTCACGACCCAGAAGGTCAGCGGCGGCATGATCCTTGACGCCAATGGCTCCTATTGCCTCGTGGCAGACTCTGCCGCTGCCGGTTCCTTCATTCGCTACCAATCCGCGAGCGACACGCGATGCGCGGAGGCAACCGACTTCAACACCTGGAGCTGGCGCGACGACTACATGCTCCATCTCACTTCTACGGACGCGGACGGCAGCGCCGCGCTGTGCATCACCGGTAGGGCGACAGGGGAGACGCCCCTTGCGATGACGCTGCGCGCGTGCAACACCGGCACGGGCGACACCCTGGGTCAGCGCTTCTCGTGGACGGGTAGCTACACGTGGCGCGGTCAGAACGCGGCCAATACGGCGTACGCGGACTCCTACATCGTCAACTCCGACAAGGACTCGATTGATGCGGGAGACAGGCTGTCGATCTCGACAACCGTCGATAGCGCCAAGGTGTTGATCTCACTGCAGCCACTCGGCGCCGTGGGTAAGGGCAACGCGTCCTACGCGACGAACCAGGTGGTGAACCAGAATCAGTTCGGTCGGTGCCTCGACGTGACGAACACCCGCATCTACTACTCGTACATGATCGCGTATCCGTGCAAGCAAGACCCGAGTGGAAACCTCGCGTTCGACTGGAACCACAAGTGGTATTACACAGAGCCGGGGGCAGGAACTGAATCCGTTTCCACGCAGATTCGCGTCAACAACGGCACCAACTATTGCCTGATCACGCCGACCGCAACCGGACTGCAAGGAACCCCCGTATACAGCGGCTACACCGCGCTCTTCCCGCGATTCGTGACGGGCAACTCGTCCAGCTACTCAGCAAACTGCACGAGCACCGACACCTGGTGGATGCGCTACGGCTTCTCCAACGACCAGTACAAGTCCTACACGATCCAAGATCGTTACGGACGCTGCCTCTCGGCAGCCGGTCCCAAGATCACCCAAGACGGTGCTGCGGGAGCGTGGACCTCGATCACCGTCGAACCTTGCAACGGCAAGGACGACCAGAAGTGGAACGTGCCTGATACCCCAGTCGGGGCGTCTATCGGTCGCTACACCGAGCTCACCGGACGGTCAGGCGGATGACCCTGGCCACATCCGGAGATGGAGGTGCGCTGTGGTGGTTGATCGTAGGGATAGTGGGCCTATTTGGCCTCGTGGTCGGCTCGTTCCTCAACGTCGTTGCATGGCGCGTGCCCAACGGTCAATCGATCGTGCGGCCGCCGAGCGCATGCCCGGCATGCGGTCATGCGATCCGCACGCGCGACAACATCCCGGTGCTGTCGTGGCTGCTTCTTCGCGGCAAGTGCAGGGATTGCGCCGCGCCGATCTCGCCGAAATACCCGCTCGTGGAGCTCACCACCGGCGTCCTCTTCGTACTCGTGTTCTGGAAGTTCGGCCTGGGGCTCGAGTTCATCGCGTATGCGTACCTCGCCTCGATCGCCGTAGTACTCACGGTGATCGATTTGGCGGTGCATCGACTTCCCGATGTGCTCGTGCTTCCGGCCTATCCCGTGCTTCTCGTGCTCTTCGCCGCGGAGTGCCTTGTGACCGGCGAGTGGTGGCCCCTGGCCACGGCGGCAATTGGGGGAACCATCCTGTTTGCGCTGTACTTCGCGGCGGCGCTGGTTTACCCGGGCGGCATGGGTTTCGGGGACGTCAAGCTCGCCGGCGTACTGGGTTTGGCGCTTGGCTGGCTGGGGTGGGGGCCACTCGTCATCGGCTCGTTTGCCGCGTTCCTCATTGGGGGCCTCGTGGGCATCGCCCTGATCGCCACCAAGAAGGCGGGCAGACGCAGCGGAATTCCATTCGGCCCGTTCATGTTCGCCGGAGCCGCAGTTGGTATAGCGGTGGGGGAGCAGATCTGGAGCGCGTACCTGGGTACGTGGAGTGGATGAAGTTCTCAAGTTGGATGCTCAGCGTGTCGATGTCACGCCTAGCACATATGTGTGGGGCATAGGCCCCACCGGAGGAGGAATCCTGTGGCAAAGAAGGTTGCGATCGGCCTCGATATTGGCGGCACTGCGTTGCGCGCCGCCGAGGTGACGACCGACGCTCGCGGCACACGGGTTGAACTCGAGCGCTACGCCGAATTTCCCCTTCCCCTTAACGCGGTTCGCGATGGGGAGGTCATCGATGCAGCGACTGTTGTTCAGGGCCTAAAGAGTCTGTGGGCAAAGGGCGGTTTCACCTCCAAGGATGTGATCCTCGGCGTGGGCAACCAGCGCGTCGCCGTGCGTCCGCTCACGATGCCTCAACTCCCCATGGAGCAGCTGCAGGCCGCCCTGCCCTTCCAGGTTCAAGACTTGCTGCCTATGCCGCTCGAGGAAGCGCTGCTCGGCTACTACCCAACGGGAACGGTGCCCGCTGTTGACGGAACTCCGGCCTTTGACGGGATGCTCGTGGCTGCCTCGCGCGAGACCGTGCAGACCAATCTCGGCGCTGTAGAGGCCGCCGGCCTTCGACCGGTTGTCGTTGATCTCGCCGGGTTTGCCCTCGTGAGAAGCATGGCGCGGGGCGTCATGAGCACCGGAACCATCGCATTCGTCGATATTGGTTCGCGTGGAACCACGGTTGTCGTGGCCACTGACGGCATGCCGAAGTTCGTACGCAATCTCCCAACCGGCGCCCAAGAGTTGACCGACTCGTTCGCGCGCGCCACCGGCGTGCCGATGGAGGAAGCAGCGCAGATCTTGCGCAGCCGCGGACTCGCCGCCACTGACGTCGTCGAGTACCAGAACGCAGCGGGGCCATTCGGTGGGTCCGCGAGGAACCTTGTTGACGGCGTGAGGAACTCGATCGCCTTCTACGCGTCATCGAATCCGGCTGCCCCGGTCATCACCGTGGTGCTTTCCGGCGGTGGCGCCTTTGTGCCGGGCATCGGCCAAGCTCTCGCGTCATCAACGCGCATGAGAACCGTGCTCGGCAACCCCCTCGAGGGAGTGACTATCGGCAAGCAGGTCAAGGAGCCCGACGCACTGCGTGGGCGAGAAGCGACACTAGCGTTGCCGATCGGGCTCGGAATGGCGGTGGCGGCATGAGCACCGACGGTCAGGTTGCGGAGCAGGAAAAGGCTTCGTTCTTGCGTAGGCCCATCGGGGGTGGCGGCAAGAGCAACAAGCCCGAGCCCGCACCGAAGTCCGGCAAGTTGGGTATTCCCCCGCGCCCTCAGGTGAACCTGATGCCGCCCGAGGTACTCGTTGGCCGAAAGGTCGCGGTGCTCAAGCGGCGCTTGGTGTGGAGCATCCTGCTGTTGGTTCTCGGCGTGATCGTCGTCTTCGGCTTGGCCTACCTGTTGCGCGTCGACGCACAGCAACGCCACGATGAGTCGCTAGCCGTAGCGGATCAGTTGATGGCGGAGAAGAAGAAGTACTCGCCGGTCACTCGGGTTCTCAACGACATTGACAACACCAAGGAGTCGCGCACCTTTGTGCTCGGCACCGAGGTGAACTGGTCAAACTTCATTTACGCCATTGAGGCAGTTCTGCCCGCGGGCGTCACGATCGAGTCGCTCAATGTGCAGGGCATCGGCCCAGGTGACGACCTGCCAGAGGGTCCGGACGACCTCACGCAGCCGGGAATCGCCGTCATGACGTTCTCAGCCAACTCTGAGACCTTGCCCGACGCATCGGAGTGGATCGACGCGCTGAACTCGGTCCCGGGACTTGCAGACACAAACCTGCAAAGCTCGACGCTGGAAGACGAGACCGGCAGCACAACGTACTTGGTTTCGGCCACCGTTCAGGTGACGGAAGACGCGCTAGCGAACCGCACCTTCCCCGACGAGGCCACCACCGACACCGACGCAGGGGATGAGGGCTGACGCCATGAACCCGACCAACAAAGCCACGTCCTACATCCTGCTCACCGTGCTCGGCGCGGTGGTGATTCTGGCAGCTGGATGGTTCCTGCTGATCTCACCGGTGCTGGCTGGAGCAGCAGACGCCAGCGAGCAGGCGCTCCAACAGGAGTCGACTAACCAGATGACTCAGATTCAGGTCGACAAGCTTGAGGCGCAGTTCGCCAACATGGCCGACTACGAGGCCCAACTCGCCGAGTTGCAGGTGCAGATCCCCACGAGCCAGGGATACGCGGATCTCCAGCGACTGTTCGCTTCCGTCGCTGAGAGACACAACGTCGTGATCACGAGCCTTCAGTTCGGCAGCGGCACCTTGCTCGAACAGTCCGCTGCGGGCGACGGAAGTGGCCAGCCGACAGGGGAGACCACCGATCCCACGTCGCCGAGCCCCGCTCCGAGCCCGGCGCCGACGACGGGCACCACGGGCACCGACGGAACGACCGGCGAAGCTCCAAGCGCTTCCAAGCTGTACTCGATTCCCGTCTCGGCGACCATGGAGGGTGCGTACGACGACCTCATGGCCGTGCTCAACGAGCTGCAGACCGGAACCGCGCGCCTGGTGCTCGTGACCAATGTGACGTTGTCGCCCACCGATGCCCTGGAGGGCGAGGCGGCCGGTACCACGGCAGTCTTTGCGGGTGAGACCTTCGTGCTGACGAGCTCCGCACTGAGCGAGCAGACGCCCGAAGGAGGATCTACGGACGGATCTAGCCCCTCGCCATCTCCCACGCCGTAGCTCTCGCCGAGTGAGGTCACGTCGGGCACGACCTATCTGAAAGAATGGCGTTCATGCTCCGATGGCTCACCGCCGGCGAATCGCACGGCCCTGCCCTGGTTGGGACGCTTGAAGGTCTTCCCGCTGGCGTTCCCATCACCACGGACGCCGTGCGCGATGCGCTCGCGCGTCGTCGTCTTGGCTATGGCAGGGGAGCACGCATGGCGTTTGAGCAGGACGAGGTGACGTTCCTCGGCGGCGTGCGCCACGGCCTCACTCAGGGCGGTCCCGTGGCCATCATGGTGGGCAACACGGAGTGGCCAAAGTGGGAGACCGTGATGTCCGCGGATCCGGTCGATGCTGCTGAGCTCACCGGTGCCCGCGGCGCAGCGCTCACGCGTCCCCGCCCGGGGCATTCCGATCTCGTCGGCATGACGAAGTATGGCTTCGACGACGCTCGACCGGTGCTTGAACGAGCGTCCGCGAGGGAGACAGCTGCGCGTGTGGCCCTTGGCGCGGTTGCGGAGGCCTTCCTCAAGGAGGCAGCGGGTGTCGAGCTCGTCTCCCACACGGTTCAGGTTGGCCCCATCACGGTTCCCGATGACGCGCCGCTCCCGCCTGCCGGAAGCACGCCGCAACTCGACGCCGACCCGATTCGCTGCTTCGATGCAGTGACGTCCCAGGCAATGGTCACCGAGATCGACGCGTGTCAGAAGGACGGCGACACCCTCGGCGGAGTCGTGGAGGTCGTCGCATACGGTCTTCCGGTAGGTCTTGGGAGCCACGTGCACTGGGATCGACGGCTTGACTCTCGGCTCGCGGGTGCGCTCATGGGCATCCAGGCGATCAAGGGCGTCGAGGTTGGCGATGGTCTGCGTACGGCGTCTCGCCGCGGGTCTCAAGCACATGACGAGATCGAATACGCCGAGGGCGGGGTGCGGCGACGCACCAATCGAGCAGGCGGCATCGAGGGTGGCATGACGAACGGCGAGCCGTTGCGGGTGCGCGCGGCGATACG
>Ga0247755_1000047_pt1 | contig 15575 bp, 13 predicted proteins | sample UWRJL096311B4_FD_180948 | JGI IMG/M metagenome (GOLD analysis project Ga0247755, IMG submission 180948) | Plant litter microbial communities from Arlington Agricultural Research Station in Wisconsin, United States - UWRJ-L096-311B-4 | ecosystem: Environmental > Terrestrial > Plant litter >... | reverse complement strand
CTTGGCTCCTGCGCGCATCGAGGACTGCATGCCCTTGCGCATGGCGCGGCGGAAAGAGACACGCGACGCGAGCTGCTCCGCGATGCCCTGAGCGACGAGCTGGGAATCCAGCTCGGCGTTCTTGACTTCGAGGATGTTCAGCTGCACCTGCTTGCCGGTCAGCTTCTCCAAGTTGGAGCGGAGCTTGTCGGCTTCGGCGCCGCGGCGACCGATGACGATGCCGGGACGCGCGGTGTGGAGGTCCACACGGACGCGCTCGCGGGTGCGCTCGATCTCAACCTTGGACACGCCTGCGCGCTCAAGACCCTTGGTCATGAGCTCGCGGATCTTGACGTCCTCGTCCACGTAGTCGCGGTAGCGCTCCCCCACCTTGGTGGAGTCTGCGAACCAGCGCGACCGGTGGTCGGTGGTGATGCCCAGGCGGTAGCCGTGAGGATTGACCTTCTGACCCATTACCGGGCTCCTTCCTTAACGGGCGTCGCGACAACGACGGTGATGTGGCTCGAACGCTTAAGAATCTGGTTGGCACGACCCTGCGCGCGCGGCTGAATGCGCTTCATGGTCGGGCCCTCGTCAACGAAGATCTCCTTGATCACAAGGTCACGCTCGTCGAAACGCTCGCCCGCAGCGTCGGCCTTGACACGAGCGTTGGCAACCGCAGACTCAATGAGCTTGCGGACCGGCTCGGCCACTGCCTGCGGCTGGAACTTCAGCGACGTGGCCGCCTCAAGGGCGTTCTGACCACGGACCAGGTTCACGACGCGGCGAGCCTTCTGGGCGGTCACGCGGAGGTACCGCGTCTGCGCCTTGGCTTCCATATCTGACTCCTCTTATCCTCGCTCGGGCGCCTTAGCGGCGGCCCTTGCGGTCGTCCTTGATGTGGCCCTTGAACGTGCGCGTGGGGGCGAACTCGCCCAGCTTGTGGCCGACCATCGACTCGGTGACGAACACCGGGACGTGCTTGCGGCCGTCGTGCACGGCAAAGGTGTGACCGAGGAAGTCGGGGGTGATAACCGACCGACGGCTCCAGGTCTTGATGACGTTCTTCGAGCCGGCTTCGTTCTGGACGTCCACCTTCTTCTGGAGGTGGCCATCGACGAAGGGGCCCTTCTTCAAACTGCGAGGCATAACAGGGCTCCCTATCGCTTGTTCTTGCCGGACTTACGGCGACGCACGATGAGCTTGTCGCTTTCCTTGTTCTTCTGACGCGTGCGACCCTCGGGCTTGCCCCAAGGGCTGACGGGGTGGCGACCACCGGACGTCTTGCCCTCACCACCACCGTGGGGGTGGTCAACAGGGTTCATGACGACACCGCGGACGGTAGGACGCTTGCCCTTCCAGCGCATGCGGCCGGCCTTACCCCAGTTGATGTTGGACTGCTCGGAGTTGCCCACCTCGCCGACGGTCGCGCGGCAGCGCGCGTCGACGTTGCGGATCTCGCCGGACGGCATACGCAGCTGGGCGTAGGCGCCGTCCTTGGCAACGAGCTGCACCTTGGCTCCAGCGGAGCGGGCGATCTTGGCGCCGCCGCCCGGCTTGAGCTCGATCGCGTGGATCACGGTACCGGTGGGGATGTTGCGCAGCGGCAGGTTGTTGCCCGGCTTGATGTCCGCACCAGCGCCGGCCTCAACCTTGTCACCCTGCGACAGCTTGTCGGGGGCGATGATGTAGCGCTTCTCGCCGTCTGCGTAGTGCAGGAGGGCGATGCGCGCCGTGCGGTTGGGGTCGTACTCGATGTGCGCAACGGTCGCGGGAACGCCGTCCTTGTCGTGACGACGGAAGTCGATCACGCGGTAGGCGCGCTTGTGACCGCCACCCTGGTGACGGGTGGTGATGCGGCCCGTGTTGTTGCGGCCGCCCTTCTTGTGAAGGGGACGGACCAGCGACTTCTCGGGCTCGGAGCGAGTGATCTCGACGAAGTCGGCAACGGACGAGCCGCGACGGCCCGGCGTAGTCGGCTTGTACTTACGAATAGCCATGAGTGTGTCCTTACCTAGCCAACCTGGCCGAAGATGTCGAGGGTCTCACCGGCACCAAGGGTGACGATGGCGCGCTTGACGTCCTTGCGCTTGCCCATGCCGAAGCGGGTGCGGCGCACCTTGCCCTTGCGGTTGATCGTGTTGACCGACGCAACCTTCACGCCGAAGACCTTCTCGACCGCGATCTTGATCTCGGTCTTGTTGGAGCGGGGGTCCACCTCGAAGGTGTACTTGCCCTCATCCATAAGCGAGTAGCTCTTCTCCGACACGATGGGACGGATCAGAATGTCGCGGGGGTTCTTGTTGATGTTCGTCATCTCAGGCCTCCTCGACCTCAGACTCGGTCGCGACGGCCTTCGCCTGCTTGCCCTTTGCGGGGCCAGCAACGAATGCCTCAAGCGCGCCAGCCGTGAAGACGGTGTCGTCGTTCACGAGAACGTCGTACGTGTTGAGCTGGTCAACGGCGAGCACGTGGACGTCAGCGGCGTTGCGCAGCGACTTCCAAGCGGTCTCGTCGTTGCGCTCGAGCACAACGAGGGCGCGGCGGCCTGCCGTGAGGGCAGAGATCGCGGCGAGGGCGGACTTGGTGGAGGGCGTCTCGCCGGAGACCACGCCGTTGAGGACGTGGACACGGCCGGCGCGAGCACGGTCGGAGAGGGCACCGCGGAGAGCGGCAACCTTCATCTTCTTGGGGGTCCGCTGCGAGTAGTCGCGGGGCTGCGGGCCGTGGACGGTGCCACCGCCAGCGAACTGGGGCGCACGGGTCGAGCCCTGACGAGCGCGGCCGGTGCCCTTCTGCTTGTACGGCTTGCGTCCACCACCGGAGACCTCGCCACGAGTCTTCGTGGCGTGGGTGCCCTGGCGAGCTGCGGCGCGCTGGGCGACGACAACCTGGTGGATCAGCGGGACGTTTGCGTCAACGTCGAAGATGTCTGCGGGAAGCTCGGCGGTACCGGTCTTCTTGCCCTTCGCGTCGACGACGTCGATCGTGAGGTCAGCCATGGAGATCACGCACCCTTCACGGCGGAGCGGATCAACACGACGCCGCCCTTGGCGCCGGGGACGGCACCCTTGATCAGCACGAGGCCCTTCTCGGCGTCAACCGAGTGGATCGTGAGGTTCTGGATGGTCTTTCGGTCGTTACCCATGCGTCCGGCCATCTTGATGCCCTTGAACACGCGGGACGGCGTCGAAGCGCCACCGATCGAGCCCGGCTTGCGGTGGTTGCGGTGCGCACCGTGGGAAGCGCCGACGCCGTGGAAGCCGTGACGCTTCATCACACCCGCGGTGCCCTTGCCCTTGGTGGTGCCCGTGACGTCGACCTTCTGGCCGGCCTCGAACACGTCGGCAGCGATCTCCTGGCCGAGCGAGTAGTCGGCGGCGTTGGAGGTGCGGACCTCGGCAACGTGGCGGCGCGGCGTGACGCCGGCGGCCTCGAAGTGGCCCACGAGCGGCTTGGTCACGCGGCGTGGGTCGACAGCGCCAAACGCGAGCTGGACGGCTTCGTAGCCGTCACGGTCCGCGTTTCGCACCTGGGTCACGACGTTGGTGTCTACCTGGATCGCGGTGACCGGCACAATGCGGCCTTCCGCGTCCCACACCTGCGTCATGCCCAGCTTCGTACCGAGCAGCGCCGTGACGGCGAGCTGGGCATTGGAAGACGTAGTCATGAGTATTGAGTCCTTACGGGCTTAGGGAGTTAGAGCTTGATCTCGATGTTCACGTCCGCGGGCAGGTCGAGGCGCATGAGCGAGTCGACAGCCTTGGGCGTGGGGTCCACGATGTCGATGAGGCGCTTGTGGGTGCGCATCTCGAAGTGCTCGCGGGAGTCCTTGTACTTGTGGGGAGAACGGATGACAACGAACACGTTCTTCTCGGTGGGCAGCGGGACGGGTCCCACCACCGAAGCACCGGCGCGCGTGACCGTCTCAACGATCTTGCGGGCCGAGGAGTCGATGACCTCGTGGTCATAGCTCTTCAGCCGAATGCGGATCTTCTGTCCCGCCATGGCGTGTCTGCCTTTTCTCTCGTACAACTGTGGTCGTCACCCCCGACCCCCGCGCTCGGGCGTGTCGCCTGTTCGCGACACACATGCGCGTAATCCGATTTCTCGGAGCGTCGTGGGTGAGTGGTGGCCGCCCTCAAAAGGGCAACCTGAATATTGTGCCAGATTGCGAGTTCAGGCGCAAACCCCGGTCATGTCGGAAACGCGCTCGCGGCGCGTCCGGCGGACTTCTCCCCCCAGTTTGCGGTATCTGAGTGTCGCGAACGGACAGTTTCGCGACACTCAAGTACCGCAAAGGCGAGGTTGGCGCCTTGGTGCGGCAGCGTCGGGCATGTGCCCGACGCTGTGGTCGCCCAAGCGCCTAGTGTCACCAAACGCAACGAGGGCCCCCGGCCTAAGCCGGAAGCCCTCGCGCGTCAGTAGTTAGGAAACTACTTGAGGATCTTCGTGACGGTACCTGAACCGACCGTACGGCCACCCTCGCGGATCGCGAAGCCCTGTCCCTCTTCGAGGGCGATGGGCTGAATCAGCTCAACCGTCATCTCGGTGGTGTCACCAGGCATAACCATGTCGGTGCCCTCGGGCAGCGAGATGACGCCGGTCACGTCCGTGGTGCGGATGTAGAACTGCGGACGGTAGTTCGTGTAGAACGGGTTGTGGCGGCCACCCTCGGACTTGTCGAGGATGTAGACCTTGCCCTCGAACGAGGTGTGGGGCGTCGTGGTGCCGGGCTGAACAACAACCTGGCCGCGCTCGACGTCCTCACGCTTGGTGCCGCGGAGAAGAAGACCGCAGTTCTCGCCGGCCCATGCCTCGTCCATCTGCTTGTGGAACATCTCGATGCCCGTGACAGTGGTCTTCTGGGGCTGACGAATACCGAGGATCTCGACCTCGGAGTTGATCTTCAGCTTGCCGCGCTCCACCTTGCCGGTGACGACGGTGCCACGACCGGTGATCGTGAAGACGTCCTCGATCGGCATGAGGAAGGGCTTGTCCATGTCGCGAACGGGCTCGGGGACGTTCTCGTCCACCGCGTCCATGAGCGCCTGAACCGTAGCGGCCCACTCGGGGTCGCCCTCGAGCGCCTTGAGAGCGGAAACGCGGACAACGGGAGCGTTGTCTCCGTCGAAGCCCTGCGAGGAGAGGAGCTCGCGCACCTCGATCTCGACGAGCTCAAGGATCTCCTCGTCGTCGACCATGTCGGACTTGTTGAGGGCCACGAGCAGGTAGGGCACGCCGACCTGGCGAGCAAGCAGCACGTGCTCACGCGTCTGGGCCATGGGGCCATCGGTCGCGGCAACCACGAGGATTGCGCCGTCCATCTGGGCGGCACCGGTGATCATGTTCTTGATGTAGTCAGCGTGACCGGGTGCGTCGACGTGAGCGTAGTGACGCTTCTCGGTTTCGTACTCGATGTGCGCGATGTTGATGGTGATACCGCGCTCGCGCTCTTCAGGGGCCTTGTCGATGTCCTCGAAAGGCGTGAAGGGGTTCAGGTCCGGGTACTTGTCGTGCAGGACCTTCGAGATGGCGGCAGTCAGCGTGGTCTTGCCGTGGTCGACGTGGCCGATGGTGCCGACGTTGACGTGCGGCTTGGTCCGCTCAAACTTGGCCTTGCCCATAATGGGTTCCTCCTGGAATTTCTGTTCTGAGACTCGGGTAGTAACTTGGCGCCTGCGAGGCGATAGCCCTACTGGTCGTTATTGTTTCTTATTTTCAACCGTTGGGACTACTCGCCCCGGGTCTTTGCGATGATCTCCTCGGCAACGTTGCGAGGAACCTCGGCGTAGCTGTCGAACTGCATCGAGTACACCGCGCGACCCTGCGTCTTAGAACGCAGGTCGCCGACGTAGCCGAACATCTCGGACAGCGGCACCAAAGAATCGATAACCTTCACGCCGGCTGCGTCCGTCATGGAACGGATCTGCCCGCGGCGCGAGTTAATGTCGCCGATGACTTCGCCCATGTACTCCTCGGGAGTACGGACCTCAACGGCCATGATCGGCTCGAGCAGCGCGGGGTCCGCCTTGCGAGCAGCCTCCTTGAACGCCATCGAGCCGGCAATCTTGAACGCCATTTCGGACGAGTCGACCTCGTGGTAGGCGCCGTCGAGCAGGCTCGCCTTGATGCCCACCATGGGGTAGCCGGCGAGGATGCCGACCTGCATCGCGTCCTGCATACCGGCGTCGACAGACGGGATGTACTCGCGCGGAACGCGACCACCCGTGACGGCGTTCACGAACTCGTACTGAAGCTCGGAGTCGGCAGCGAGCGGCTCAAGCGAGATCTGCACCTTGGCGAACTGGCCGGAACCACCGGTCTGCTTCTTGTGCGTGTAGTCGTACTTTGCGACGGTGCCACGGATGGTCTCGCGGTACGCGACCTGCGGCTTGCCCACGTTGGCGTCAACGTTGAACTCGCGACGCATGCGGTCAACGATGATGTCCAGGTGCAGTTCGCCCATGCCGGAGATGATGGTCTGGCCCGTCTCCTCGTCGAGGCGAACCCGGAACGTCGGGTCTTCCTCAGCGAGCTTCTGGATGGCCGTCGACATCTTCTCTTGGTCACTCTTGGTCTTGGGCTCAACCGCGACGGAGATAACGGGCTCGGGGAACGTCATGGACTCGAGGACCACGGGAGACGCGGGGTCGCACAGGGTGTCACCCGTGGTCGTGTCCTTCAGCCCGATGACCGCGTAGATGTGACCGGCGGTGACGCCAGCAACGGGGTTCTCCTTGTTGGCGTGCATCTGGAAGATCTTCCCGATGCGCTCCTTCTTGTCCTTGGTCGCGTTCAGCACGGCGGCACCGGAGTCGATGTGGCCCGAGTACACGCGAATGTACGTGAGGCGGCCAAAGAAGGGGTGCGTCATGATCTTGAACGCGAGCGCGGAGAACGGCTCGGCGGCGTCGGCGTGACGCTCGACAACCTTCTCGGCGTCACGAATGTCGTGACCCTCAATGGCGGGCATGTCGATCGGGCTCGGCAAGTAGTCCACAACGGCGTCGAGCATCGGCTGCACGCCGCGGTTCTTGAACGCAGAGCCACACAGCACGGGGTAGAGCTCGGAGCCAAGCACCATCTTGCGGATGCCTGCCTTGATCTCTGCGACGGTGAGCTCTTCGCCGGCGAGGAACTTCTCGAGCAGCTCGTCCGTGGCCTCGGCAACAGCCTCAACCAACTCGGCGCGATACTGCTCGGCCTTCTCCTGCATGTCCGCGGGAATGGGCTCGATCTCGTACTTGGCGCCCAGGGTCACGTCACCCTTGGAGTCACCGGGCCACACGAGCGCGCGCATCTCAACGAGGTCAACGACGCCAACGAAGTCGCTCTCGGAGCCGATGGGCAGCTGAATGACGAGCGGCTTGGCGCCAAGACGTGACTTGATGGTGTCGACGGTGAAGTAGAAGTCCGCGCCGATCTTGTCCATCTTGTTGACGAAGCAGATGCGGGGGACGTCGTACTTGTCCGCCTGACGCCACACGGTCTCGGACTGGGGCTCAACGCCCTCCTTGCCGTCGAACACTGCGACGGCACCGTCGAGGACGCGCAGGTTGCGCTCGACCTCGACCGTGAAGTCAACGTGACCGGGGGTGTCGATGATGTTGAGCTGGGTGTTGTCCCAGAAGCACGTCGTCGCGGCGGACGTGATCGTGATGCCGCGCTCCTGCTCCTGCGCCATCCAGTCCATCGTCGCGGCGCCGTCGTGGACTTCGCCGATCTTGTAGGTGATACCCGTGTAGAACAGGATGCGCTCGGTGGTGGTGGTCTTGCCGGCATCGATGTGAGCCATGATGCCAAAGTTGCGGACCTTCGTAAGGTCCGTCAGCACGTCCTGTGCCACTGGGGGTTCTCCTAAAGTTGGGCGGATCCGTCGAACGAGGGCTAGCGACTACCAGCGGTAGTGCGCGAACGCCTTGTTCGACTCGGCCATCTTGTGCATGTCCTCACGACGCTTCACAGCGGCACCAAGGCCGTTGGACGCGTCGAGGATTTCGTTCATGAGGCGCTCGGTCATCGTCTTCTCGCGACGCTTGCGAGAGAAGTCGACGAGCCAGCGAAGGCCAAGCGTGGTCTGACGCACGGGACGAACGTCCACCGGCACCTGGTAGGTCGCGCCACCAACGCGGCGGCTGCGGACCTCGAGTGCGGGGCGGATGTTGTCCAGCGCGCGCTTCAGCACGACGACGGGGTCCTGACCGGACTTCTCGCGCACACCCTCAAGGGCGCCGTACACGATGGCCTCGGCCACGGAGCGCTTGCCATCGAGCAGCACCTTGTTGATGAGCTGGGTGACGACGGGGGCGCCGTACACGGGGTCAACGATGATCGGACGCTTAGGCGCCGGTCCCTTGCGAGGCATTACTTCTTCTCCCTCTTCGCTCCGTAGCGGCTGCGAGCCTGCTTGCGGTTCTTGACACCCTGGGTGTCGAGCGAACCGCGGACGATCTTGTAACGCACACCGGGGAGGTCCTTCACACGACCGCCGCGCACGAGCACAATCGAGTGCTCCTGCAGGTTGTGGCCCTCACCGGGGATGTAGGCCGTGACCTCAACACCGTGCGAGAGGCGAACGCGCGCGACCTTGCGAAGTGCCGAGTTCGGCTTCTTCGGGGTGGTCGTGTACACGCGCGTGCACACGCCGCGTCGCTGCGGGCTGCCCTGGAGGGCCGGGGTCTTGGTCTTGGACGCCTTGGGGTGGCGACCCTTCCTGACCAGCTGCTGAATCGTAGGCACTACATCTCCGTGTTCGTGAGTTTGTCTCAAAACTGTTTGGTCCGACCCCCGCGCCCGGGCGTGTCGCACCTTGGTGGTGGCGCACCGACTGGGGCGCGCGCAAGAGCCCGACGGCGCGGGCACGAGTATCTACGATACCCGCGTCGCGCCTGTACGTCAAAGCCGAGTGAGCGTGATAGCACGCCCGACGTTGGCTCGCCGGGGTGAACCGGCCCACCTATTCTACGCGCCAGCGGGCGCGGCGAAGTCTGCGAGGCGCTCGCGCTGCCCAGGATCGAGGCGAATGGGCCTCCATGTGGCGACGTCGACGAGCGCGAGCGTCGTCGTTGCGGACACTGCGACCTCGCCGTCAACCACGATTTCGTAGGCGATCACGAAGCTCGCCCCACCCACCCGCGGGACCGACACCGATACATCGACGGCCTGCACGTAGGGGATGGCGCGGCGATAACTGACGTGAGCGTCGGCAACCACAACCTGCACGGGCGTGCCGGCCGCGAGGGGCGGCAGCACTGGTGCCCCCGGGTCCCAGAACGCCTGCACTCGCGCCTGCTCGAGGAGGCCGAGGATCGCCACGTTGTTCACGTGCCCGTAGGCGTCGAGGTCGCCCCACCGCACGGGAACGGAAACTGTGCGCACGGGCATGCGCCAACCCTAGCGTCGGGCATCGGCTCGGAACATCCATGCGAACCGCCCGCAACTCCGTGGGAGCGGGCGCGCGCACCACTCCTCACGGAACTGTCGAGCGCGGGTCCGTGGGAACCGGCGAGTCCGGGACAGCGAAAGGCCCGGCCCTCCGTGGGGAGGGGCCGGGCCTTTGCGCTTGAGCGACTATTCGCGCGGGAAGTCGAACTCCTCGAGGCGCACGGCCTCGCCGGTGCCCTCGGAGAAGAACTGACCGTCCCACTCCTCGTACCCGAAGGTCGGGAACAGGTTGGCCTTCGCCTCTTCCGTGGGCTCGATCGTCACTTCGCGGTAGTTCTGCAGACCCGTACCTGCCGGGATCAGCTTTCCGATGATGACGTTCTCCTTGAGGCCGAGCAGCGAGTCCGAGCGACCGGACATTGCTGCCTCGGTCAGGACGCGCGTGGTCTCCTGGAACGAGGCCGCGGACAGCCACGACTCGGTCGCGAGCGACGCCTTCGTGATACCCATGAGCTCGGGACGTGCCGACGCGGGCTTGCCACCAGCGGTGACGGTAGCGCGGTTGGCGTCCTCGAAGCGCGAACGCTCCGCGAGCTCACCAGGCAGCAGCGAGGTGTCACCCGAATCGAGCACGGTCACGCGACGCAGCATCTGGCGAACGATGACCTCAATGTGCTTGTCGTGGATCTCCACACCCTGCGAGCGGTACACCTGCTGAACCTCGTCAACAAGGTGCTTCTGCGTGGCACGGGGGCCGAGGATGCGCAGCACGTTCTTCGGGTCGACGGCACCCGCGATGAGCTGCTGGCCCACCTCGACGTGCTCGCCGTCCTGAACCACGAGACGCGCACGCTTCGTGACGGGGTACTCGATGGGGTCGTCGCCGTTGTCGGGCGTGACGACGAGGCGACGGGTCGCCTCGGAGTCGTCGACCTTGAGCACACCGGCGACCTCGGAGATCGGGGCCTCACCCTTGGGGGTGCGGGCCTCGAAGAGCTCCTGGACACGCGGCAGACCCTGCGTGATGTCGTCGGCCGAAGCCACACCACCGGTGTGGAACGTACGCATCGTCAGCTGGGTGCCGGGCTCGCCGATGGACTGCGCGGCGATGATGCCGACGGCCTCGCCGATGTCGACGAGCTCGCGGGTTGCGAGCGAACGGCCGTAGCACTTTGCGCAGGTTCCGACGGCGGACTCACACGTGAGCACGGAGCGAACCTTGACCTCTGTGACACCGTCCGCGATGAGCGCGTCGATGATCACGTCACCAAGGTCGATGCCCGCCTTCGCGAGCACGTTGCCCTTGGCATCCACGACGTCCGACGCGAGGGTACGCGCGAACACCGACGTCGCAACCCGCTCGTGCTCGGTGGTGGTACCGGCCTCGACGATCGGCATGGTGAGGCCGCGCTCGGTGCCGCAGTCCTCCTCACGCACGATGACGTCTTGGGACACGTCCACGAGACGACGCGTGAGGTATCCGGAGTCAGCTGTACGCAGCGCCGTGTCCGCGAGACCCTTGCGGGCACCGTGGGTGGCGATGAAGTACTCGAGGACTGACAGACCCTCGCGGTAGTTGGACTTGATGGGACGAGGAATGATCTCGCCCTTCGGGTTGGCCACAAGACCGCGCATACCGGCGATCTGACGGACCTGCATCCAGTTACCACGCGCACCGGAACCGACCATGGTGTGGACGGTGTTGTGCTCGGGGAAGTTGTCACGCATCGCGCGGTCAACCTCGTTGGTTGCCTGGGTCCAGATCTCGATGAGCTCCTGGCGGCGCTCGTCGTCGGTGATGAGACCCGTCTCGTACTGGTCCTGGACCTTGGCGGCCTGGGTCTCGTAGCGGTCGAGGATCTCCTGCTTGTTCGACGGCGTCGCGACGTCGCCGATGGCGATCGTCACGCCAGAGCGCGTTGCCCAGTGGAAGCCGGCAGCCTTGAGCGCGTCGAGCGACGCGGCAACCTCAACCTTGGGGTAACGCTCGGCGAGGGTGTTGACGATGTCGCCAAGCACCTTCTTGTCGACCGTGCGGTTGACGTAGGGGTACGTCACAGGAAGCAGGCCGTTGAAGAGCGAGCGTCCAAGCGTGGTCTCGAGAAGGAACGGCTGACCCTCGACGTGGTCCGCGGGGAGCGTGACCTCGACAGGGGGCACCGTCTCGCCGTCGACGCGCAGGATGATCTGCGAGCCGAGCGTGATCTGGCCAGCGTCGAACGCCATGATGGCCTCGGCCTCTGACGTGTACGCGTGGCCTGCGCCCTTCTCGCCATCCTTCGACAGCGTCAGGTGGTACAGACCGATGATCATGTCCTGCGAAGGCATGGTCACGGGACGACCGTCGGACGGCTTGAGGATGTTGTTGCTCGAGAGCATCAGGATGCGAGCCTCGGCCTGCGCCTCCGCGGACAGCGGGAGGTGCACGGCCATCTGGTCACCGTCGAAGTCGGCGTTGAAGGCGCCACACACGAGCGGGTGCAGGTGGATGGCCTTGCCCTCAACAAGCTGAGGCTCGAAGGCCTGGATGCCAAGACGGTGCAGCGTGGGCGCACGGTTCAGCAGCACCGGGTGCTCGGTGATGACCTCTTCGAGGACGTCCCATACCTCGGGGCGGCTGCGCTCGACCATGCGCTTCGCGGACTTGATGTTCTGCGCGTGGTTGAGCTCGACGAGGCGCTTCATGACGAAGGGCTTGAACAGCTCGAGCGCCATCTGCTTTGGCAGACCGCACTGGTGCAGCTTGAGCTGCGGGCCGACGACGATGACCGAACGGCCAGAGTAGTCAACACGCTTGCCGAGCAGGTTCTGGCGGAAACGACCCTGCTTGCCCTTGAGCATGTCGGAGATCGACTTGAGGGGGCGGTTGCCGGGGCCCGTGACGGGGCGACCACGACGGCCGTTGTCGAACAGCGCGTCGACGGCCTCTTGCAGCATGCGCTTCTCGTTGTTCACGATGATCTCGGGGGCACCGAGATCCAGCAGGCGCTTGAGGCGGTTGTTGCGGTTGATGACACGGCGGTACAGGTCGTTGAGGTCCGACGTCGCGAAGCGGCCACCGTCGAGCTGCACCATGGGGCGCAGGTCCGGGGGGATGACCGGCACGGCGTCGAGAACCATGCCAACGGGGCTGTTGGTGGTCGTGAGGAATGCATTGACGACCTTGAGGCGCTTGAGCGCGCGAACCTTGCGCTGACCACGGCCGTTGGCGATGATGTCGCGCAGGCTCTCGGCCTCTGCCTCGAGGTCGAAGTCCTGAAGGCGCTTCTGAATCGCCTCGGCACCCATCGAACCCTTGAAGTACGAGCCATAGCGGCGCGAGAGTTCACGGTAGAGGAGCTCGTCACCCTCGAGGTCCTGGACCTTGAGGCTCGCGAAGCGGTCGAAGACTGCGTCGAGGCGGTCGATCTCGAGGTCGGCACGCTTGCGGATGTTTGCCATCTCGCGCTCCGCGCCGTCCTTGACCTTGCGCTTGACATCGGCCTTGGCGCCCTCTGCCTCAAGCTCGGCAACGTCCTTCTCGAGCTTCTCTGCACGCGTGTTGATCTCAACGTCGCGCTGAGTGGCGATGCGCTTCTTCTCGACCTCGAGCTCGTTGCGGAGCTGAGGAAGGTCCTCGTGGCGGCCGTCAACGTCAACCTCGGTGACCATGTACGCGGCGAAGTAGATGACCTTCTCGAGGTCCTTCGGCGCGAGGTCAAGGAGGTATCCGAGGCGCGACGGAACGCCCTTGAAGTACCAGATGTGGGTGACGGGAGCCGCAAGCTCGATGTGACCCATGCGCTCACGGCGCACCTTGGAACGGGTCACCTCGACGCCGCAGCGCTCGCAAATGATGCCGCGGTAACGGACGCGCTTGTACTTGCCGCATCCGCACTCCCAGTCGCGAGTGGGACCGAAGATCTTCTCGCAGAAGAGTCCGTCCTTCTCAGGCTTCAGGGTGCGGTAGTTGATCGTCTCGGGCTTCTTTACTTCACCGTGCGACCACTCGCGGATTTCTTCCGCGGTGGCAAGCCCGATGCGCAGTTGGCCGAACTCGTTGACGTCAAGCATTCTGTGAATACCTCTTCTTACGTTCTGGTCAGATCTCGTCGACGCTCGAGGCATCGGGGCGGCTGGACAGCGAGATGCCGAGCGATTCGGCAGCCTGGTAGGCGTCCTCTTCGGTCTCGCGCATGTCGATTACACGGCCGTCGGTGCCGAGCACCTCGACGTTCAGGCAGAGCGACTGCATTTCCTTCATGAGCACCCTGAACGACTCGGGAAGACCCGGGTCGGGGATGTTCTGGCCCTTGACGATCGCCTCGTAGACCTTTACGCGGCCGGGGACGTCGTCGGACTTGATGGTGAGCAGCTCCTGCAGCGCGTAGGCGGCGCCGTACGCCTCAAGGGCCCACACCTCCATCTCGCCGAATCGCTGGCCACCGAACTGCGCCTTACCACCGAGCGGTTGCTGGGTGATCATCGAGTACGGGCCAGTGGAACGGGCGTGGATCTTGTCGTCCACGAGGTGGTGGAGCTTGAGGATGTACTTGTATCCCACGGAGACAGGCTCGGGGAACGGGTCGCCGGTACGGCCATCGAACAGCAGGGCCTTACCGTCGTCGCCCACGAGGCGGTCGCCGTCGCGGTTGGGGTTCGTGTGGGCACGAAGGCCCTCAAGAACGTCCTCGCTAAGGCCGTCGAACACGGGGGTTGCGACGGGCGTGCCGGGCTCGGACTTGGTGGCGCCGGCGGGGAGCTTCTTGGTCCACTCGCCCTTGGCTCCGGTCGCGTCCCAGCCGTTCTTGGCTACCCAACCCGTGTGAGTCTCGAGCACCTGGCCGACGTTCATGCGGCCGGGCACACCGAGCGGGTTGAGGATGACGTCGACGGGCGTGCCGTCCGCGAGGAACGGCATGTCCTCCACGGGCAGGATCGTCGAGATGACGCCCTTGTTGCCGTGGCGGCCGGCGAGCTTGTCGCCCTCCTGGATCTTGCGGCGCTGCGCGATGTAGACGCGAACCAGCTGGTTCACGCCCGCGGGCAGGTCGTCGCCGTCCTCTTCGGTGAAGACGCGGACACCGATGACGGTGCCGGACTCGCCGTGAGGAACCTTGAGGGACGTGTCGCGAACCTCGCGCGCCTTCTCGCCGAAGATCGCACGGAGCAGGCGCTCCTCCGGGGTCAGTTCGGTCTCGCCCTTGGGCGTGACCTTGCCGACGAGGATGTCACCGGCGCGAACCTCGGCGCCGATGCGGACGATGCCGCGCTCGTCGAGGTCCGCGAGGACCTCCTCGGAGGCATTCGGGATGTCGCGAGTGATTTCCTCCGGGCCCAGCTTCGTGTCGCGGGCGTCAACCTCGTGCTCCTCGATGTGAATCGAGGAGAGGGTGTCGTCCTGCACGAGTCGCTGCGACAGGATGATCGCGTCCTCGTAGTTGTGGCCTTCCCAGCACATGAACGCCACGAGGAGGTTCTTGCCGAGGGCGAGGTCACCGTTCTCCGTTGCCGGACCATCGGCGATCACCGAGCTGAGCTCAACGCGGTCACCCTCGTCCACCACGACGCGCTGGTTGTAGCTCGTGCCCTGGTTGGAACGCTGGAACTTGGCGATCCGGTACGAACCGGTAGAGCCGTCGTCGTTGGCAACGGTCACGAGGTCGGAAGAGACCTCGGTCACGACGCCAGCCTTCGAGGCGATGACAACGTCGCCGGCGTCGATCGCCGCGCGGCGCTCCATGCCGGTACCGACGAGCGGCGCCTCGGAGCGGACGAGCGGAACGGCCTGACGCTGCATGTTGGCACCCATGAGGGCGCGGTTTGCGTCGTCGTGCTCGAGGAACGGGATCAGGGCCGTCGCGACCGACACCATCTGGCGGGGCGAAACGTCCATGTAGTCAACGGCCTCTGCCGCGACGATCTCGACCTCGCCGCCACGCGAACGCACGAGGACGCGCGGCTCCTGGAAGGTGCCGTCCTCCTTGAGAAGCGCGTTTGCCTGGGCGATGACGTAGTGGTCCTCGTCATCCGCGGTCAGGTAATCGACATCCTTGGAGACCTTGCCCTTGACGACCTTGCGGTACGGCGTCTCGACGAAGCCCAGCGGGTTGATGCGGCCGAAGGACGCGAGCGAGCCGATGAGGCCGATGTTCGGGCCTTCAGGGGTCTCGATGGGGCACATGCGCCCGTAGTGCGAGCTGTGGACGTCACGGACCTCCATGCCGGCG
>Ga0247755_1000046_pt1 | contig 15995 bp, 9 predicted proteins | sample UWRJL096311B4_FD_180948 | JGI IMG/M metagenome (GOLD analysis project Ga0247755, IMG submission 180948) | Plant litter microbial communities from Arlington Agricultural Research Station in Wisconsin, United States - UWRJ-L096-311B-4 | ecosystem: Environmental > Terrestrial > Plant litter >... | reverse complement strand
GATGATGCCGCGGCCCTCCAGCAGAACCTCCTCGCGGACGCGTCCCAGGCATGGAACATCAGCGGCGACTTCATCCAGCCGCAGGGCGCGAAGATGCTCCCCGCCACGATCGCGATGGGGGGCTGGATCGGCGGGATGTGGGGCGTGCTCGGCGCCAACATCGTCATCGGCGCCGTTGGACTGCTCGCCGTCTACGTTCTCGGCCGGCGGTTCCTCGGGCCGCTCGTCGCTCTCGCGCCCATGGCCGCGCTCGGGCTCACGGTCGCGCACATCGCGCTGTCGCGATCCGCGTACTCAGAGCCGCTCACCGAGCTCCTGGTCATCGCGGGGGTGGCTTGGGGCTGGCGCGGCATCCGCGAGCGCTCGGCGCCGCTTGTAGTCGCTGGTGCGGTCGCGACCGGCGCGACAACGCTGATCCGCATCGACGGCGCACTGTTCGCCGCGGGCGCCCTCCTTGGTCTGGTCGTCGCCTTGGCGATATCCGACGCTGGGCGGGCCTGGCGCGTGCGCACCGCGGTGCTCGTGGTCGCCGTACAGGCGGCAACGGTGGCGCTCGGCTATTGGTCGTTGTGGCGCTGGAGCGAGGCATACGCGGATCGGCTCGGCGAGCAGACGCACTCCCTCATCAACGCGTACGCGCTTGCGGCGGGGGTTCTCCTCGTGTGGGTGGTGTCGTGGATCTCGCCGCTGCGCGGGGACAGGCTTCTCTCGACACCGCTCCGCGCGCTCGGGATTGGCGGCGCCAAGGTGCTCGGCGGCATCGTGGTTGTCGGCATGCTCATCCTCGCCTCGCGACCGCTGTGGACCACCGTGCATCGCGGCACGACCGACCCCGTCGACGTGTTCACCAACTCCGTCGTGAAGTCGTTTCAGCAGGCACAGGGCCTGCCGCTCGACCCGACCCGCACCTACGCAGAGAGCACCGTCGCGTGGGTTAGCTACTACCTCACGTGGCCCATCGTGTTGCTCGCGTTCCTCGGGCTGGGAATCGGCGCGTATCGCGCAGCACGCGGCCGCGGGGAGTGGGCAATCTTCCTCGGAGCAACGCTCGCGCCATCGCTCTTGTACTTCTGGGCGCCCGAGATCGTGCCAGACCAAGTCTGGGCGATTCGACGCTTCGAGTCGATGACTCTGCCCGCCTTCGCGCTCGCCGCGACATTCGCGGCGGTGTGGCTAGCACGGCGCTTCGCTGACGAGCGCAGGCGGCGCCTCGCAACACTCTGGGCCGTATGGGTCACGGCGCTGTTGCCGATCACGTCGTGGGTCATCGTCGATCCCGGCGCGAGCTACCCGGTGCGAGGCGCGACCCCGCTCGTTGTGCGTGAGATGGGCGGTTCGCTCGCTCAGCTCGACGAGCTCTGTGCGCTTGCGCCGGGCCATCCCATCGTGCTCGCCTCGACCTCCTCGCATTTCGGCTCCCTGCGAGTCATGTGCGACGAGCCCGTCGTCCTGGCCCTCGCGCCGCCAACCCAAGAGACCCTCGCCGCGATGACCGCGGAGTTCGGTGCGACGCCCGTCGTGCTCACGCGAGACACCTCGTGGTTTACGTGGGACGAGGAGCCGTCCGTTGTCGTCTCCTCAGTGGTCCGGCAATACGGCTACCAACTCGGCGGCATCCCTCGGACGTACATCGACAGGAGCTACGAGTGGTACGCGGGAATCGTCACCGAGGACGGATCGCTCGAGGCGATAGCGCCCTGACAGGAGCACCCGCGCGCACCCCTAGAATGGCGCGAGCGGGTGGGCAGTGGCGCCCTCCGGGGACGCGAGGTTGACGATGGCGCAGGACCACCGAGGTATTCAGAACACCGGGGTGACCCTTCTCGTAGTGGGCGCGCTCGCGGTCGTCGCTGCCCTCGTCGTTGGAATCCTGAACCACGCGGAACCGAGCGAACACGAGCCCTCAGCCACACCGTCGGCCGCGCCGAGCGCCACGCCAAGCGCGGAGCCGGCGAGTTTCGTCACGGCCGACGGGCAGGACCTCATTCTCGACGGCGAGACCTTCCGCTATGCGGGGGCCAACGCGTACACGCTGATGTTCGAGGCGCCCGCGACGCTCGCCGTCTACATGAAGACCGCGAAGGAGTCGAACCTCACGGTCATGCGCACGTGGGCATTCTTCGACGTCGGCACACCGGAGGGCGACCTCGCGGTCGAGATCAACAACCGTGACATCTACTTCCAGTACTGGGACATCGAGGCGAACAGCCCCGCGTTCAACGACGGCGAGAACGGCCTCGAGCACCTCGACCAGGTCGTGGCGGCAGCGCAGGACCAGGGCATCAAGCTCGTGCTCCCCCTGGTGAACAACTGGACCGCGTTCGGCGGCATCGACCAGTACGTGCGCTGGGCGGGCGGCCAATATCACGACGACTTCTTCACGAACGACCAGATCAAGCAGTGGTACAAGGACTGGGTTGACCACCTGCTCAATCGCACCAACACGATCACGGGCGTCGTCTACAAGGACGATCCAACGATCATGGCGTGGGAGCTGGGCAACGAGCTGCAGTGTTCGGACGCGGGGCCGTATCCGCCGAGCGAGAACTGCGGCTCGGACATCATGGTTGGCTGGGCGGACGAGATGTCGCAGTACGTGCGCTCGATCGACGCGAACCACCTCATCGGGTTTGGCGGCGAGGGATTCCTGTGTAGCGAGCCCGGCGGGAGCAACTGGATCACGAACTGCACCAAGAGCGCGGACCCCGTTGCGCTGCTCGCGCTCGACAACATCGACATCCACGGCATTCACGTCTACCCCAACCACTGGCAGCCGACGGAGCCAACGAGCGATTGGCAGGACTTCGGCGAATGGTGGATTGACGAGCAGGGCGCCGTAGCCGCGGACGCCAATAAGCCCTACTACATGGGCGAATACGGCTGGGTGGACCAGTCCGAACGGATGCTCGTCTTCGACGACTGGCTCCAGCACTTCTACGACGTAGGCGGGGACGGCTCACACTTCTGGCTCATGCAGCCAGCGGTGTCGATCGCGGCCCCTGCGGACTCCGTTGGCTTTACGCAGCGATGCCCTGGTCCCGCGTGCGACCTCGTCTCGAACTGGTCGCAACACGTTGGCCAAGGAATCGACTGGACCGAGTTTGGGCCGATCGCGGAGAACGACTTCGCGTTCCTCGGGGAGGACGGCACCGCAACGATCGACGTGCTCGCAAACGACAAGGTCTACGCCCCCGCGACGTTCGACCTCGCCACGATTGACCTCGATCCCGAGTCTGCGGGGATTCAGGAGACCTTCGAGGTTGACGGCGGAACCTTCGCAGTCGTCGCTGGCGCGGTCACGTTCACATCAGCGGACGAGCCCGCGTCCGCCCGCGCTTTCTACACCGTCGCCGACTCGGACGGCAGGGTCGCGCAGGCGCGGCAGCTGTCGGTGGCCCCCAAGAGCTAACGGTCATCCACAGGGCGACTGCGGGCACGGGGTGTTGCGCGCGATCCTTGGTCCATGCGGATGTGGGTGGGAGACCTTGAACTTGAGGTGCGGCCCGGCGTGGCGGCGAGAGACATCGTCGCCTTTGCGTCAGCGCACGGCATCGAGCTCCCCGCGCGCCCGTTCTGCGGGCCCGTGGCGCTCGATCAAAGGCACGAGGCAGGCAAGTCTCCGCTCGTTGCCCACGCGCGGCTCACCGCAGTGCGCGGGCCCGACGCTCGTCCCCGGCCAGGCATCCACCTCGCAGTTGTCGGGGGTCCGGACGCAGGTGCGGTAGCCACGCTCGAGGACGGGCTCGTTATCGGCAGGGCTCCAGACGCCGGGTTGCGTCTTCGGGACGCAACGGTAAGCGCCTCGCACGCTCGGATCGATGCAGGTCGGTTGCGCGAGCTCGGGTCGCGCAACGGCGTGCTCGTTGACGGCAAGCGGTTGAGGTGGCGACGTCGCCTCTCGCCCGGCGACGTCGTGCGCATCGGCGAGGCAACGATCGTCGTCGCCGACCCTGGGGCCGAGCGGGAGCCGGAGTCGCCACGGCGCCAGGGTCTAGGCATCGCGTCATCAGGCATCGCCGCGCTGTCGATGGGGGCGTTCGCCATCGCGACGGGGCATTGGCCGCTCGCGCTCGTCGCCATCGCCATCCCCGTGACCACTCTCGCCGCCCACGTCGCGCGCCGCCCCAGGGAGAACGTCGGGCCAGCGCTCGACGTCACGGGAACGCTCGACCTCCCTGTCCTCCCTCCCGGCCCCATCGCCGTGCGCGGCCCGCGCGGGCTTGTGCGGGCGGTGACGCTCGCGACGGGTCGGCCCTCTGCGTCCGCGAGGCACGCGGAGCCTTGGATGCGGGTTCTGCCTCCGGCCGAGCATGATGTGACGTGGCTCGAACACGGCGAGGAGGCGCCGTCGTGGGCGGAGGTGCGCATCGCCCCCGACTCCGGCCGCATCGTGGTCTCCGGCCACGGGACGACGCTCACGGCGCCGCTTCCGCTCGTCACGGAGGCGAATGCGGAGGCGGCCGCTCGGCGCATCGCGGCGCGAGCAACACGCGGGGCAATCCCTCGATCCGTGCGCTGGGGCGAGCTTCCGCCGCCGTCCGGCAAGGGTCCTTCCGTCCGGCTAGGGATTGGCGAAGGCGGCGCGGTGGAGCTCGACCTCGTCGCGGATGGCCCGCACATCCTCGTTGCTGGCACCACGGGCTCCGGAAAGTCCGAGGCGCTGCGCACGATCATCGCATCGCTCGCGCATGACCTCTCGCCAAGCGACGTGAACTTCGCGCTCATCGATTTCAAGGGCGGAGCTGGCCTCGGCTCGTGCTCGAATCTTCCGCACGTTGCGAGCGTGCTCACCGACCTCGAACCGCATCTCGCCCGTCGCGCGCTGCACGCTCTCACCGCCGAGCTCGCGCAACGCAAGCGCGATGCCGCACGCGCGGGCGTGGCAGCGTTCGAGGAGTGGGATCGGGGACGGCCGCCACGACTCGTTGTCGTCGTCGACGAGTTTCAGGAGATCGCTGCCACCGAGCGCGACTTCCTCCCCGAGCTCGCCCGCATCGCGGCGCAGGGGAGGTCGCTCGGCATCCACCTCGTGCTCGCGACGCAGCGGCCCGCGGGAGCGGTGGGGGCCGAGGTGCGGGCGAACATCGGCACGACGCTGGCGCTGCGAACGGCGTCGGAGGCGGAGTCGCGAGACCTCATAGGGACGGGCTCCGCCGCGCTCCTTCCGGTTGATGTTCCTGGGCGCGCGCTGCTCTTGAGAGGAACCGCCGTCGAGGAGCTCCAGGTGGCGCTTCCCCTCGCGGATCCACCTCCCCCGATTCGCCTCGCGACCGAGCGGCCACACGCGGTTCGCCAGCTCGTCGACGCCGCGCGCGATCGCCACGTGGGGCACGCCGCGCCGCTGTGGTTGCCGGAGTTACCGGACCTCATCGCGCCCGTTGAGAACGCCACGGGGTACATGCTTGGCGTCGCGGACATCCCTGCACTGAGGGCACGCGCACCTCTCGAATGGGACCCCGCGGCGGGGCCCCTTGTCATCACTGGCCCACCTCGCTCGGGCCGGAGCTCGGCTCTCGCCGCGGTTGCCGCGCTCGCGAAGCGACTCGGGCTTCGGCCGATTGCTGTCCCCCGTGAGCCCCGCGGCGCGGCCCGCACCATCGCACTCGCGCGCGATGTGCCCGACGCGATACTGCTCGTCGACGATTGCGCGCGCACCCTCGCGGCATCGGCGACCGCCGACGTCGATGCACCCGAACTGCTCTCGCAGGCGATCCTCTCCCTCCCCACCGTGCTAGTCGTCCCTCCAGGGTGGGCCTCGCATCGGCTCACCGCACACGTCGGGCTGCGCGTCGTGATGACGGGGCTCGCGGACGAGGACGACGCGGCATGGGGAGTTCCCCGCGAGCTGCGCGGGCTCGCGGCGGCGCCAGGTCGCGCGCGCGTGGTCGACGCCGCTGGCTGGCGCGAGGCTCAATTGGCGCTTCCGGGAGAGGCGCACGTCGAGCCTCTCGTGCAAGCCTTGCCGATCGAGGTGCGTGGTCCGCTGACGAGGACCGCGATTGGGATCGGCGGCGACCTTGCGGCCCCACTCGAGGTCCCGCAGGGCCCCTGTGCGGTGATCGGTCCGGTTGGGCCCGAGCGCGAGGCGATCGCGCGGCGGCTCGCCATCGCCTCGGGCACGGACGTCCTCGCGGCAGAGTCCGGCCTCGCACTCGCCATGCCGGGTACCCCCGCGTGCCGCACAGTCGTGTGTGTGCGACCGACTGCGCGCACGCTGCGCGAGGTGATGCGCGAGACGCCCCATGGGCTGCTCGAGCCGGCGACGCTCCCGTTTCGCGCCGTGGCCATCGTCGACGGGGTCGCGAGCGCGGTGCAGGTGCTACCCGCGTAGGCCCCGCGCGACAACGATGAGCGCGACCGCCCCCGCCACCGCGAGAGCTACAGCGACCACGCCAAGGACTGCGTACCCTGCTCCGATTGCGTAAGCGCCCGCGAAGCCCTGCAACACCTGCCAGGTGAGTGCGGGAGACACCGCCCAGCGTCGGGCCCGCCACAATCCGCGCGCCAGACAACCGAGCCCAACGCCACCCGCAGCGGCCATGACCGCGAGGGCGAGCGACAACTCGCGAGCAGAGCCCGTGCCAACCACGCCGAGTGCCACGTAGAGGATCGCGCCGAGAGCGAGCAGCGTGGCCTCGACGCCAACAACGATTGCCGCACTGGTCCGCGCTGCCTCCGCGGGAGCAAAATTGGTCGTCACGGCGTTAAACGTAGCGAATCGAATTGTGAGGCACGACACAGAAGTCAAGTCTTGTCACACGTTCGTAACGTATGAGAACCTAGATGTAGTGCAACCGCGAGAGCGCGTTCGCAGCCCCGTTACAACTGGACTGGCTGAGTCGCGCCTTGCTCAATCTCCTAAGGAGACCCCATGGATTGGCGCGACCGCGCTGCATGTCTCGATGTCGACGACCCCGAACTCTTCTTCCCGGTCGGCAACACGGGTCCCGCCCTCGTGCAGATCGAGCGAGCGAAGGTCGTGTGCAACGGCTGCAGCGTTCGAGAGACCTGCCTTCAGTGGGCCATGGAGCACAACCAGGACTCCGGCGTCTGGGGCGGACTCTCCGAGGACGAGCGTCGCTCGCTCAAGCGCCGAGCCGCTCGCGCACGCCGCGCAGCTAAGTAACCGCCTCGCTGTGGCGCGTTAGCGCGCGTCCGCGACGTGCGCGCTGAGCTCAACCACGGAACCCTTGTCTGTTCCGGACCACGTGATCTGGCCGCCCAACTCGTTTTCGACGAGCGTGCGCACGATTGACGACCCCAGGCCAGACGGCTCGTGAGTGAGCCCAACGCCGTCGTCGGCGATGGTGACCCGCACTTCGTCGCCGTTGCGCAGCGCCGTCACCGTGATGGTGCCCCTGTCGCGACCCTCGAAGCCATGCTCGACGGCATTCGTCACGAGCTCGGTGAGCACGAGGGCTAGAGACGACGCGTACTGCGCTGGGACGAGCCCAAAGTCACCCTCGCGCACGATCTGCACCTGCACTCCGGGCGAGGCGACTTCGGCGGACATGCGCATCGAGCGCGCCGCGAGGTCGTCGAAGTTGACGAGCTCGTCAAGGGTTCCCGACAACGTCTCGTGCACAAGCGCGATCGTGGACACGCGGCGCATCGCCTCGGCGAGCGCCTCCTTCGCCTCTGGGGCCTCCACGCGCCGGGACTGCAAGCGGAGCAGGGCCGCAACGGTCTGCAGGTTGTTCTTCACGCGGTGATGGATCTCGCGGATCGTCGCGTCCTTGGTAATGAGTTCGCGCTCTCGCCTGCGCAGCTCTGTGACATCGCGACACAGCAAGAGGGCTCCGACGCGAGCACCGCGGTCGTAGACGGGCAGCGCGCGTAGAGAGAGGCACGCGCCGTTCGCCTCGAGGTCGGTGCGCCACGCGGCGCGACCCATGACGACCATGGCGAGCGTCTCATTGACGAGACCCTTGTCTGTGATCAGCTCGCTCGCGACCTGCGGCAGCGATCGACTCATGAGCGAGCCGAGAACGCCGAGCCTGTGGAAGCACGACAGCGCATTGGGAGACGCGTACATGACGTGCCCGGAGGCGTCGAGCCGCAACACACCATCGCCCACGCGCGGGGCCCCTCGACGGGGGCCGGTGACCGCCGTGTGTACCGGATACTCGCCGCGCGTCACCATGCGCAGAATGTCATCGGCGGCGCCCTTGTAATTGAGCTCGAGCCTGCTCGACGATCGCGACACGGCCTGGGAGACCTCGCGCGTCAGCACCGCGATGGGGCGCCCGTTGAGCACCACGGGCAGGGCGTCTTCGCGCACCGCGTATGTCTCGTCCCAGCGGGGCTCGCGAGACGCAACGATCCCGCCCTCGTCGAGGGCGCGCTGCAGGTGTGCGATGCGCCCGGAGGCGGCCGTCGTCCCGACGACATCGTCGAGGTGCACGGTGGGTCCGGTCGAGGGCCTGCACTGCGCGACGGCAACGAAACCCTCGTCCACGGCGCGCCACAGGATGAGGTCAGCGAAGGAAAGATCCGCCACAATCTGCCAGTCCGCGACGAGCGAGGCGAGCCACTCGGCCTCCTCCTCCGTGAGGGGGCCGTACAGCTCGGCGGTCTCGCGAAGGGTAGCCACCCCCTTAGCGTAGGGCGCTCGGCGCGGTAGCCTGGCGCGGGAGGTCCCGTGGAGTTCACACATCAGCACACGTTCACCGCGAGCGTCGACGAGGTCGTCGCGCTGTTCGCGGATCCGGAGTTTTCTGCGCGCCGCGCCACCGCAGGGGGCGCTGGCGACGGCGAGGCGTGGGTCGATGGCAACCCGGAGACGGGCTTCACCGTCTCGATCCGGCGCGTCGTGCCCGCGACCTCGATTCCGTCCGAATTCAGGTCATTTGTTGGCAAGGACCTCCACGTCCGCTACACCGAGGTGTGGCAGCCCCCAGAGGCGGATGACCGCATAGGAACCTTCGCCGTGGAGATCGTCGGCGCCCCTGGTCACGCCGCTGGAGCGCTAGGCCTCACACCCAGAGGCGGGGACACAGACTTTCTCGCAACGGGCGAGGTGAAGGTGTCGATACCGCTGCTAGGTGGCATGGTCGAACGCGTGATCGTCGACGCGGTGATCAAGGGGCTCGAGCAGGAACTCGCCACCGCGGACGCCTGGCTGGCCCGGTGACCCGACGCCTCGCGCTCGCCTTTCTCGGCGGATGCATTGGCGGGGCGTTGCGGCTCGCGATGGGCCTTGCGTGGGACACGGGTACGTCGGTCCCGTGGGAGTTGCTTGCCATCAATCTGCTCGGCTCGCTCGCGATTGGCGCGGTGGCCGTGCTGTGGGGAGGCCACCCGGGAGTGTGGCCCCTGCTCGGCCCTGGTGTGCTCGGAGGCTTCACCACCTTCTCTGGGCTCGCGGCAATGAACTGGACCACAGCGTCGGGCCCCGTGGTTTCGTTTGCGACGCTCGGGGTGTGGATGGTCGTGTGCACCGTCGCCGCGAGAGTTGGCATGGTCGCCGCTGAGCGCTGGCGACAGAGGCGCCCAGCATGAGCGCGTGGGTGTACGTCGCGGCGATCGTCGCGTGCGGAGCCGCATCTGCGGCGCGGTATGCGCTGGGACTTCTTCGTCGACCGCACCAGTTCCCATGGCCCACCGTTGTCGCCAACGTGATTGGCTCTGCTGTCCTTGGGGCCGCAGCCCGGGCCGTTCACGACGGCTCGCCAGAGTGGGTCCTTGTGGTGCTCGGGGTGGGCATCGCGGGCGGCCTCACCACATTCTCTTCGCTCGCCCTCGACGCTGTGACGCTGTGGCACGGCGACCGACGCGGAGGTGCCGCCGTGTACCTCGGAGTGACCATGGCGTCGGGCATCGCGGCCGCGTGGCTCGGCTGGACCCTCGCAGCGACATAACGATTCGATAACGGGACTGGCGAACGGTAATCGGGTCTAGCGGGGCAAGCGAGGATGGAACCCGCTCGCGCCCAGGCGGCCGGGCTCCCAACGCGAAGGAGTGTTGAGCGGCGTGAGACCCTGGCGAGTCCGCCTAGCAGTCAGGCGATCGCGCATTCAGTGGGCCTTCCTTGCCGTGGTCCTCGCGGTGTCGATTCTCGCGGCGACACTGCTTTCGACCCTGTATTTGCTATCCGCCGCGACGGAGACGTTTGCCGCGCGGGCCGCACTCACCGAGGCCTCCGCGCAGGACACGTCGGTGACGATGCGCGTCGTACCGAACGGGAGCCTCGAGGACATCCTCTCCGGCACCGATGCCGCGGCCTCGGAGCTATTCGGCGACGTTCCGTACACGCGCGCGGTGACGACGCAAGGCGAGCTTCTCGCGATACCGCGCGGCGACCGCGCGCTCGCACTGGGCTACCTCGGCTCTGCGGACGCGCTCGACGAGCTCGTGGCCGTGCGCACGGGCACGACCCCGCAGTCCACCGACGGCGGGCCCGTGCAGGTTCTCGTTCCCGCGCCCTTGCTCTACGACCTCGGCGTCTCAGTGGGCGACGTCATCACCCTCTCTCCATACTCGAGCCGCGACAACACGGTCGACTTCGAGATCGTCGGCACCTACGCGATCAAGGACCCCTCGGCTTCAGCATGGTCGCTCGATCGCTTTGGCGGTCAGGGCTACACGCCGAACGCGATCATCCCCTTCACGCGCGGGGCGGTGACGGATGGGTACGGACCCCTGTACGTCGCGCAAGAGGAGGTCGAGACCTTCCCGCTCGACCTCGTGATCGCCACCTACACCCCGGACTTCTCCGGCACCTCGCTCACAGAGGTGAGGGAGATCCTGGCGCGGTCGGCAGACATGGAACGCATTGCCACACGCAACATTGGGGACGCGGGCAACACCGTCACCGTGGCAACGACCGTTGGCGAGACGCTTGGCGGCGTCGCGGGCTCCCTAGCGGTGACGCGCTCGAGCGTGCTCGTCACGGGTTTGCTTCTGCTCGTGCTCGCCGTCGCGGCGCTGAGTCAGACGGCGCGGCTCATGGCCGAGCGCCGCTACGCGGAGCAGCACCTCATGATTGCGCGCGGCAGCTCCGGAAGGCAGCTGTTCCGGCTGGGCCTGTTGGAGGCCGTCGCGATGGGCGTGCTCACAACGCTCATCGCCGCACCGCTTGCGCGGCTGACATATCTCGCGCTCGCGCAGACACCAACGATGTCCGATGCGGGCATGAATGTTGACCCTGGAATTCCGCCCTTTACCTGGGTGGTCGCGGGCGTCGTGGGTCTGATCCTGGTGTTAGTGCTCGTGGCTCCGCTTGCCAAGAGGCAGGGCAGCTTCGTCGACGCCGAGCAGGCGCGCTCGCGCCCCGGACGGCGCGCGGCATTCCAGCGTTCCGGACTCGACATAGCGGTGCTCGCGCTCGCCGCGCTCGCCTATTGGCAGCTCAAGAACTACCAATCCCCCGTGCTCGCTAGCGGCGGCGTGGCCACCGTGGACCCGCTCCTGGCGGCGGGGCCGGCCCTCGCTCTGCTCGCGGGAGCGCTCGTCGCGGTCCGGCTCATCCCGCCCGCGTCGAAGGTGCTCGAGGCGCTCGCGGCACGAGGTCGACGCGCTGTGCTTCCGCTCGCAGCATGGGAGGTTGGACGCCGTTCCGCGCGCGCCGTGTCCGCGATCCTCCTTCTCACGCTCGCGGTGTCGATCGGCACCTTCGCGGTCACGTTCCTGACGTCGTGGCATCAGTCTCAAGAGGACCAGGCTCAGTACCAACACCCCCCGGATGCCATCGTGACGGGCATCGAGGGGCCGTGGCTCGCTCAGCGTGACCTCGTCGACGGGGACGACCTCGCAGCCTCCGAGTCGCCCGTCGTGAGTCAGAACGTCAAGTTCGGTCCCACCCCCGAAGGCTTCCAGTCGCTCTCTGAGTTCAGCGGCGCGCCCGTGAAGCTCATCGCCACGGACACCACGGGCCTCAAGACCTACGGCGTCGGGCGGCTCAATGAGATCGGCGGCTCTCGCGTCGCGGAGACGCTCGGCGCGGACATCCCTGCGGAGACGAATCCCATCGAGATTCCCGGCAAGCCTCAGCAGCTCTCGTTGACCGTCGTCGCGTCGACGTCGCAAGACATCGGCGACGTGCAACTCATCCTGCGAGCGGTGATCCGCAACGACGCCGGCGACTACCAGACCGTGCAGCTCGGCCAGATCCCGCTCGACAACACCGAGCACCACCTCGTGGGGACCATCGCCACTACCTCGGACCTGAATCACTACGCGACGCCCATGTACTTCGTGGGGCTGCAGGCTACGTGGATCTCGCTGAACGGCCAGGACTCGGGCGTCGTCGTCGACGGGACCCAGCCTCTTGCACTTACCGTCTCGATCGACGACATCGAGGCGTCGACCCCCGTCGCGGCGGTCCCCGCACCCGGAGTAGACCCGATAGTCGAGTCCACCCCGCTCGACATTCCCGGCAACCTCAACTGGACAGAGACCAACGATGGCGTGGGCGTGGACACCGTCGCTCCCGATGGCGACCAGATCCACATGCGCGTCATCTCCTCTGCGAACGCCGTGCTCCAGGCGCCTGTTGGCCTCGTGCTGACCGCCGCGGAGAAGGCGTGGCCGCTCCGGCTCGTCGCCTCGGGGTCCGCAATCAAGGACTCACAGGTCGACGTGGACGAGGGTGGCACCGTGCAGGTGGGCAGCGCCCTCATCCCCGCCTACATCGCGGAGCGCGTCCCTGCGCTCGCGGGCGAGACCCTCGGCGCGCCTGCGATCGCCGCCAACATCGCGCGCCTCCAGGTCGCCAACGTGCAGGCCGGCGGCAATGTGGTGGAGCCGGCCCAGTGGTGGATTGGCATCGAGGACTCGGAGCTTGACGCCTACGCGCAGTCGCTTCCCGTCGGCGCGACCATGACGTCACAGTCGGGCCTCGCAGAGGACCTCAAGAACGATCCGCTGCGCATCGCCATCCAGGCCGCGTTGTGGCTCGTTACGGGAGCAGCGGTCGTTCTCGCCGCGCTCGGGTTCGCGGTGCACGCGATCGTCACCGTCCGCGCGAGAGAGATCGAGCTCGCGCAAATGCGCGCGATCGGTGTGCTGCGCGGCCAACTCCTGCGCATCGTTGCGTCAGAGAACGCGCTGCTCTCGTTCCTCGGCCTCGTGTTCGGTGTGGGACTGGGCATCGCGCTCAGTTACCTCGTCGCACCGCTCGTCTCCGTGGGCGCGGACGGCCGTCCCCCGCTGCCGCCCGTTGTCGTGTCGATTCCATGGGGGGCTGTCGGCCTCCTCGTGATCGAGGTTGCACTCGTGCTTCTCGTGTCCGTGATCATCGTCGCGGCGATGCTCCGCCGCATCAAGCCCGCAGAGATGCTGCGACTGGGGGACGAGCGATGAGCGACACGATGTACATCGACGTTGCGCCCCCTTCGGGCGGGCCGCGTCAGTCGAGCGGCACCTTTGGCGCGATGGGCTTGCTCGTGCGCAGGCGCATGTGGCGGGATCGCTGGCTCGTGCTGAGCTCCGCACTCATCGTCGCCCTGGCAACACTGCTGTCGCTCTCCGGCCCGGCCCTCGTCTCCCGCACCATCGACGACGGAGCGAAGGACGCGGTTACGGCGGCCGGCCCCGCCGCTGACATCTACGTCACCTTGCCCGTCGGCAACCCCAACGGCGACAACGTCAGCTCGATTCAGGGCCTTCCCATCGCCCAGTTCCCTGCACTCGGCGAGACTGTCGTCTCGAACCTCCCCAAGCGCACCGCGTCGGTTGTCGAAGACTACGAGGCCTGGGTGCTCTCGAACCCGGCCCCGCTCGGGTGGTCGGCCACACCGAGCGCGGTCGAGGCCAACGAGGACGACGGCAAGGAGCTCGCCAAGGACGACCGCGTTGGCGACTACTTCCAGTTTGGCTACGCGCAGGACGCGGAACTGACGCTTGTCGACGGGCGCCTGCCCGACGCCCCGCCAAACCCCGAAGACACCACCGCTCCCGGCGCCGTGGTGCCGCCAACGGAGATTGCGATCAGCCAAGAGGTTGCAGACGCGCTCGAACTTGGCCTCGGCTACCACGTGCAGGTCACGACGTCCGCGGGCGAGAGCCTCGTGCTCTCTATCGTCGGCATCGTCGCGCCTGCGGACCCCGACGCCGAGGTCTGGTCTCACTTCCCCGAGTTCACGACTCCCCTCCTCGCGGAGGGCGGGGCCGGCCCGAGCCTCACTCGCGCGACGGTGATGGTCAACGAGGAGACCTTCGAGGGCATCACGAGTGCGCTGCGCACCCCGTTCACGGGGACCATCAAGATCTCCGTCGACCCCGATGCGCTCACCTTGAATCTCGCCTCGTCCATCGCCGGTGAGCTGCGAACCCTGCCGAGCGAGGCTGACGCGTTGGTTGGCGAGGACGCCCGCGTCAACGTCACCGTCAAGACGGGCCTCGACGATGCCCTCAGCGAATACCCGGCGCGTGCACGTGCGGCGCTCGCGCAGATGTCGATCATCATCGCGGGCGTGGTTTCGGTGGCGGCCGTCGTCATCGCGCTGATGGCCGCGCTCGTGCTCACCCGCAGGGCAAATGACATCGCGCTTGAGCGAGCGCGCGGCTCCTCGGTGCTGTCGACGACTCTGCGCTTGCTCGTCGAGTCGATAGTCGTCACGGCCGTGGGCCTCGCGATAGGCATCACGGGAGCGATCTTGCTCACTCCGGGGATTGCGACGTCGAGCGGCCTCATGTGGGTCGTGGCTCTTGTCGCGGCCCTGAGCGCCCCGCTGCTCGGAGCCTTGCAGTCGCGCACCATGTGGGCGGGAAGGCGCGAGGCGGCGAACCGCCAGGACCGCGCCAAGGTAGCGAAGGCGCGCGGCGCGCGGCGCCTCACGCTCGAGGCGCTCACGATCGTCGTTGCCGCCGCCGCGGTCGTCAGCCTGCGCGGGCGAGGAGTGCTGCAGACCGCGACGCAGGGCGTAGACCCGTTCCTCGCCGCGACACCCGTGCTGGTCGCGCTCGCGATTGTGGTCATCGTGGTCAGGCTGTACCCGATCCCGATGGCCGTCATTCAGTTCTTTGCCAAGCGGACTCGCGGCGTCGCCGGCGTCATCACTCTCGCGAAGTCGCGCGAGCGCATCCCGGTGCTTCCGCTGCTCGGCCTCACACTCGCGATCTCGATTGCCGTGGCCGGTGGGCTTCTCGTTTCGACGGTCCAGGCCGGGCAAGAGCAGGCCTCGTGGGACCGCGTCGGAGCGGACGTGCGCATCGACTCCGAGATCACGGACGAGCAGGCGGAGCGACTCGAGGCGCAGGGCCTCATAGTCTCGCGCGGCCTCTACAAGCCCGAGGCGACGGTCACCTTCGGCTCCGACTACGCCGAGGGCAATCTCCTCGCGATGGACGCCAACTACCCCACCATCCTCACGATGGGTGGCACCGACGATGTGTCGTCGCTCGAGGCGATGTACGACGAGGCGGCGGCCATCGGCGCGGGCGACCCGATCCCCGCTCTCGCCTCGCAAGAGCTCATCGACGTCGACGTCCACGAAGCCTCGTCGGTCTACGTTGGCCGCGTCTACGTGCCTTTCGAGCTCATTGGCACCGCGGAGATCACCCCCGACGGCTGGGCAGACGGCCCGCCGTATCTCCTCATGCCCGGAGAACAACTGTTCGCGACAGCCTTCGACGAGCCCGTCGCCCCCAATATCGCCTTCGTGGCGGGAGAGGGCGCAGCGGAGGCCGTCGAAGCCGAGCAGAGCATCGACCAGACGACGGTCACGACGCGCGACGCGTGGCTCGCCGCCATGCGCGACTCTGCCCTCATCGGCGGGGTCGAGCGCGCTATCGGCATCGCGGTGCTCGCCGTTGGCCTGCTCGCCGCGGTCGCACTGCTCGTGACGATCCTGCGCGGCGTCCGGGAGCGCGGCCGCGCCCTCTCGATGCTGCGCACCCAGGGCATGGGTTCCGGATACGGCTGGTGGCTCGCGCTCGCGGAGCTCGCCCCGCTCACGCTCGCGGCCGTGGTCGGCGGCGCGGTTGGCGGCGTCACGATCATGTGGCTGCTCGGTGACACGCTGGGGCTCAAGGTGTTGTCCGGCGGTCTCGAT
>Ga0247755_1000045_pt1 | contig 16871 bp, 14 predicted proteins | sample UWRJL096311B4_FD_180948 | JGI IMG/M metagenome (GOLD analysis project Ga0247755, IMG submission 180948) | Plant litter microbial communities from Arlington Agricultural Research Station in Wisconsin, United States - UWRJ-L096-311B-4 | ecosystem: Environmental > Terrestrial > Plant litter >... | reverse complement strand
ACAACACCGCCGCCGGCACCGCGGGCCTCCCGCTCAACGCCTGGAGCCACATCGCCTCCACCTACGACGGCAAAAACCAGCGCTTCTACCTCAACGGCACCCTGGTCAAGACGACGACGATCACCGGCTCGATACCCAACACCGCCAACCCCCTGCGGATCGGCGGCAACGCGATCTGGGGCGAGTACTTCGCGGGCCTGATCGACGAGGTCCGCGTATACAACCGGGCGCTGACGGAACCGGAACTGAAAGCGGACATGGGGGCCGCGGTGAATGCCAGCCCGCCGCCCGCCGACACGACCCCTCCGACCGCGCCGGGCAACCTGAAAGCCGTCGGCGCGATCGGCAAAGTCAGCCTCAGCTGGGAAGCCTCGACCGACGCGGTCGGTGTGACCGGCTACGAGGTGTATCGCTCGACCGCCTCCGGGTTCACGCCCGGAGCAGCGAACCGGATCGGGACCCCGAGCGGGACCAGCTTCACCGACACGGTCGCCCCCGGCACCTACTACTACCGGGTGAAGTCGACCGACGCCGCGGGCAACCTCGGCAACGCTTCGAACGAGGCGGTCGGCGCCTCGCTGGCTGACGCTCCGCCGTCGGTTTCGCTCACCGCACCCAGCGGCGGCGCGACGCTCTCCGGCTCGGTGCCGCTGAAAGCGACCGCCACCGACGACGTGGGCGTTGCCGGCGTCACGTTCCTGGTCGACGGCACCCCGGTCGGCGGCGAGGACACCAGCTCTCCCTTCGAAATCCAGTGGGCCAGCACCGGCGTCGCCAACGGCAGCCACAAAATCGCCGCCCGCGCGCGCGACAGCGCCAACCAGACGACCACCTCGAGCGAAGCGACGGTGACGGTCAGCAACTCGGCCCCGCCGGTCAACGGCCTGGTCCTCGCCTACGGCTTCGAGGAGACCTCGGGGACGACCGCCAACGACGTCTCGGCGGCGAAAAACAACGGCACCGTCAACGGCGCGACCAGTTCCACCAGCGGCAAATTCGGCCGCGCGCTGAGCTTCGACGGGGTCAACGACCGGGTCGACGTGCCCGACGCCGCGAGCCTCGACCTGTCCAGCGGGATGACGCTGGAGGCGTGGGTCAAGCCGACCACCATCAGCGGCTGGCGTACGGCGATCCTCAAGGAGATGGGCAGCGAAGACCTGGCCTACGCGCTCTACGCCTCCGACGGCACCAAGCCGCGAGGCGAAATCCTCACCAGCGCCTACAACACCGCCGCCGGCACCGCGGGCCTCCCGCTCAACGCCTGGAGCCACATCGCCTCCACCTACGACGGCAAAAACCAGCGCTTCTACCTCAACGGCATCCAGGTCAAGGTGACGACGATCACCGGCTCGATACCCAACACCGCCAACCCCCTGCGGATCGGCGGCAACGCGATCTGGGGCGAGTACTTCTCGGGCCTGATCGACGAGGTCCGCGTATACAACCGGGCGCTGAGCGCGGCAGAAGTCGCCGCGGACATGAACGCCGCGGTGGTTTCGTAGGGCATCGCCCTCAACTTCGGCTGTCAGCAGCGGAGTCTCGCCGCGACGGTGCGCTGTTTGCAGATCCGAGCCTTGCGGTTCCCCCGTGCAATGCAGCGCTTTCCCTTTCTTTCCTTAGCCTTATGACAGCGAATCGCAGGGGACTCGACATCCGAGAGAGCAACTGGCTCGGGATGCCACTGCTGAACACCCACTCCGGCCTCCTCAGGAGTATCCGGCCCGCCTGAAACTTCCGGATCTTCCGGATTTACCGGAGGCGCCGGCCCCAGAGGGGGAGCCCCGGGGCACGAATACCACTGCGCTACACCAGACGATTCGTCCATCCAGATGAGTTGATCGACCTCTACATAGTCAACCGTCGGCTCCGCTTGAAGCGCCTCCGCGGCCGAGGGGAGGTATCCGGCCGAATAGCCCTTCAGCGCGTGCTTGTAGACGAATCCGAGGTTGCCGCCATATCTCTCAATCTGCTCCCGCGCGATGGTTTCTGGGTCCTCGACCCAGTCATGGAAGACGACGATGTAACGGCCCATATCGCCCTCTTCGAAGGTGCACTCTTCTGGCATTTCGTCTGGTCCCGAGCTCGCACTCGCGCCCACCGGTCCAGCCAAGGCGCAGACCGCGACACAGAGAGCAGCTGCCAGAAGCCTCCCTATCCCCATATGAGAGACCTTACATAAACTTTTTAGGTCGAATCAAGGTACAAAGACGTTTTTTACGCAGGGGGATCCAGAACTGCTTCGATCTCCTCGAGTCGTGCCTCCCATGAATGGGAAGCCGCGTTCTTGGATCGAGCCTGCCGTACCTGTGGGGAGTCCGCCGCTAGCTCACGCTCGGCGGCGGCCACCAGCTCCCCGGCCGACCCGACCGTCTCGATCGCCTCCACCCCGTCGAGCGCCGGGAGTGGGGTCGCCAGGACCGGGAGACCCGCTGCCAAATACTCGTAGACCTTCATCGGGAAGACCGAGCGGGTCAGGTCGTTGATCGCGTAGGGGATGAGGCCGATGTCGGCGCCGCGGAGGACCTGGGGGAGGTCGTCGGCGGGACGGGCGCCGATCATGTAGATGTTCGGGGCCTGGTCGAGGGGCGAGAGGTCGCCGGTGGGGTCGCCCGCCCCGCGGGGGCCGACTAAGACGATGCTCCATTCGGGGCGCAGCGCGGCGACCTCAGCGAGAAGGGAGACGTCGAGCTTGGTCGCGACGATCGCGCCCTGGAAGACCAGGCGCGGGCGCGGCAGCGAATCGATGGCCGGGTCGACCGGGCCCGGGTCCAGCGCCGTCGCGAAGGTCCCCGTGTCGGCCACGTTGGGCGCGTAGAGGACGTGGTCGGAGAGGGTCCGCATCCGCTCGACCAGGGCCGGGGCCGAGGCCAGGACCAGGTCGGCCCGCCGCGCGAACCGTTCCTCCGCCTCGCGGAAGCTCTCCGCGTCCACCCCTTTCTGCGCCGCCACGTCGTCGACGCAGTGGTAGACGACCAGCGCGGGGTCGAGAACGTCGATCACGTCCTCGGCCTGGGGCACGTAGGCCCAGAGGATCGGCTCCCTCATCTTCAGCTTGCGGGCCGCGCGCTTTACCTGGAAGCGCAGCAACCAGCGGTTCAGCTTTCGCACCGCCTCCTTGCTGTGCAGGGGCAGGACCAGTGGCGAGAGGACGTGCAGGCCCTCCGGCGCCGCCTGCGCCCCGCGCAGTCCCCGCTTCAGCCGCCGCCAGAGCCGGCTCAGGTCCCGCCCCGCCAGCTGCGGCTTGCGCAGGCCCAGGGACTCGACGAAGAGGACGTTGTTCTCGGCCGCGAGGCGGCCCATCAGCTGGTGCTGATTGATCGGCAGCTCGGTCGCCCAGTCGGCCGAGCCGATGCAGACGATGTCGCGGCCGGCCAGCCTCATCCCGCGGGGGACTCGGGCAAGAGCCGCTCCCGCAGGCGGTCGAACTCCTCCATCGCCGTCTCGTAGTCGTCGTGGCGGCCGATGTCGAGCCAGTAGTTGCCCTCGGCCCGCCGCGCCCGCACCGTCTCACCGGCGTCGAGCAGCTTCAGCACCAGGTCGGGGAAGTCGAGTCGCTGGTTGGGCTCGATCTGCCCCAGCGCCCGCGGCGAGAAGGCGTAGACGCCCATGCTGACCTCGTAGTGGTAGGTCGGCTTCTCGATGTAGCCGGTGATCCGGTCGGGGTCGTCGCCGTCGTCGAACTTGAGCACGCCGAGGCTGACCTGGACCTCGCGCTGGTGGGCGGCGACGCTGGCGGCGGCGCCGGAGGCGGCGTGTTCCTCGAGGAAATCGCCGTAGGCGAGGTCGGTGAGGACGTCGCCGTTCATCACCAGGAAGTCCTCGTCGAGGTCGTCGAGCAGAGCCAAGGCGCCGACCGTCCCGAGCGGCTCGTCCTCGCGGTAGTAGTCGATCGCGATCCCGTACTTCTCGCCGTCGCCGAAGAAGGCCTCGATCAGCTCGGCCAGATGGCCGGTGACGATCGTCAGCCGCTCGAACCCCTGCGCGCGCAGCTGGCGCACGATCACGTCGAGGATCGGCCGGTCGCCGACGGGCATCAAAGGCTTCGGCAGCACGGTCGTATAGGGGCGGAGGCGCATCCCCAGCCCTCCGGCAAGTACGACAGCTCGCTTCACGCCGTGCAGGCTATCTACGGGTCCGGCGGCGTTCGTCCTTTGGTCGGCATATGCCCTACAAAGGACGAACGCCCGGTCGGAAACGCCGCTCGTTGCGGGATCATGCGCGGGTGAGCGACTCGCGACGCAGCGGCGCCCTGCACGTCTGGCCACACCGGCTCGGGGACGACGCCAAGGTCCCGCGTCGCCTGGCGCCGCGCCTCCCTACCCGCCAGCCGCGGCGCTTCGCGCAGGCGGTCGCTCTGAAGGCCGGGCGGCTGGGCTGGGAGCGCAGCATCGCCGAGCCGCTACAGCGCTTCCGCCGCGACGCGCTCGGCGACGAGGCACCCGGCCCGCTCCGCGTCCTGGTCCGGGTCGACGAGTTCCCCCACGCCCGCGCCCACGACCCGAACGGCAAGTTCGGGACCGAGGCTTTCCGCCGCTTCCACGCCGTCCTCGCCGAGGCCGGGATCCCCTACCTGCTGGCGACCACGCCGCACGTCTCGCGCGACTACCTCGACCCCGAGATCGAGGATCGCCGCCCGCTCGACCCGGCCGAGATCGAGACGATGGCCTCGCTCCCCGCCGACCGGGTCGTCTTCGGCCTCCACGGCGCCGACCACCGCACTCGCCACGCCGACCCCCGCCAGCACTCCGAGTTCTGCGGCCTGCCCAACGACGAAGCCGCCGCCCGGATCGACGGCGCCCGCGAGATCTTCGACGGCCTCGACCTCCCCACCCCCGTCTTCGTCCCGCCCTTCAACCGCTTCGACGCCGGCCAGTACCCGCTCCTCGCCACCCGCTTCGAGGTCGTCTGCGGCGGTCCCGAGAGCGTCCGCCTGCTCGGCTGGCAGCCGACCCCCGTCTGGCAGGGCGAGGCCGTCTACCTCCCCTCCTACGCGCCCCTCTACGGTACCTCGGCCGAGGCCGCCGCGGGCATCCAGGCCCTGATCGACCAGCAGGCCAACCTCTGGGCACCGGTCACCCTGCACTGGGGCTGGGAGTTGGAGGACGACTTCGCCTCCCTGCGCCGCCTCTGCAACCTCCTGCAGGGCATCGCCGCCGACTGGACCGACTTCCTCGCCGCCGTCGCGGCGACGCGCTAAGCCGCTTCGGCCAGGCTCGCCCGCAGCGCCTCGACCACCCGCAGCAGGCGCTCCTCGCCGAGGTGCGGGTACAGCGGCAGGGTCAGCTGGGTCCGGGCTGCTAGTTCGCAGCGCGGCAGCTCCGTCTCACCCGCGCCGTAGGCGGTGAATTCGTTGATCGAGGGATAGAGGACGCTGGTCTGGACCTTGTGGTTCTCGGAGAGCAGTTTGCGGACCGGGTCGCGCAGCGCGGGGTTCTCGAGCATCACCGGCATCACGTAGCAGGAGCTGACGTCCACCTGCTCGTCCTCATAAGGGATGACGATCCCGTCGAGCTCGCCGAGCAGCTCGCGGTAGCGGTAGGTCAGCGCCCGCCGCTGGGCGATGTCTGCCGCCAGATCGGGCAGCCGGGCCGAGAGCAGCGCCGCCCGCGGCTCGTCCATGCGGTAGTTGTAGCCGACGTCGACCACGTCGTAGCCCATCGCGTGGCCGCGGTGGCGGTCCCAGGTCCCCGAGGTCATCGCGTGCGAGCGGCGGCTCCGCGCCAGCTCGGCGACCTCGTCGCTGTGGGTCGCCAGCAGCCCGCCCTCGCCGCAGGAGAGGATCTTGTTGGAGAAGAAGCTGAAGGTGCCTGCCAGGCCGATCGTGCCGAGTTTGCGGTCGTCGCCGACCGGGGTCGCCTCGGGGCTGTGGGCGGCGTCCTCGATCAGCGCCAGCCCGTGGGTCTCGCAGAGCTGCCGCAGCGGCTCCAGCGGCGCTGCGTAACCGCCGTAGTGGACCGCGCAGACCGCTTTGGTCTTCGGCCCGATCTTCGCCGCCACGTCCTCCGGGTCCAGCCCGAGGTCGTGCTGGCCGGCGACCTCCGCCAGTACCGGGGTGGCGCCGCAGTAGCGCACCGCCGCCGCCGAGGCGACGAAGGTGATGCCGGGGACGATCACCTCGTCCCCCGGCCCGATCCCGGCCGCCAGGTAGGCGAGGTGCAGGGCCGAGGTGCAGCTGGAGACGGCGACCGCGTGGGGGGCGCCGATGTGCTCGGCGAACTCGGCCTCGAACTCCTGGGTCCGCGGCCCCAGCGTCAGCCAGCCGGAGCGCAGCGTCGCGGCCACGGCCTCGACGTGCTTCTCCTTGAGCTGGACGTCGAAGACGGGGATCGGGATCTGGGTCTCCGGGGTGGGCATCGGCGCTTGATTCAACCAGTGCACGGCGTATCCCTGCATCGGCAGGCCCGCCGCCGGGCTCAAGCGCCTGCGACATACTTCCCTGCCTTCGATGCGAGGCAGAGGCCAAAAGATTCTCGCTGCCCTTCTCGTCGCGATGTCGATCCTGTTCGGCGTCGCGGTGCTGGCGTACGCCAACGTGATCGATCTGCCCGGAGAATGGCGGGTCAAGCTCGGATTCGAGGAAGGCACGCCGGATCCGCCCTGCCACCCCGGCCTCTACCGCAAGTCGCTGGCCTCGCCCAAGCCCGGCCCGGGACAGTGGCGCTTCGAACCGGAAGCGCCGAAAGCGCAGGTCGAGAGCGGCGGCGCCACGATCGGCAACACGATCTACGTGGTCGGGGGTGCCCGGCCGGGCAACCTCCACACCGTGCTCGCCTTCGACACCCGCAGCCGCCGCTGGTCGGAGCCGACGAAGCTGCCGGTCGGGATGAACCACGCGATGGTCGCCGCCCACGACGGCAAGCTCTACGTCGCCGGGGGATTCCTGGAGGGGAACAAGGAGACCAATCGCTTCTTCAGCTACGACCCCGCCACGAAGGAGTGGTCGACGCTCCCGCCGATGAAGCTGGCGCGGGGCGGCGGTGCCGCGGTGACGATCGGCGAGAAGCTCTACGTGGTGGACGGCGGCCCCCAGCCCTACGGAGTCGAGGACCCCAAGCCGCCGGTCCCGCGCCTCGAAGTCTTCGACTTCGAGAAGCAGACCTGGACCGTCGCCGCCCCGCCTCCGGTCGGCGTCCACCACACCGGTGCAGCGGTCGTCGACGGCAGGATCTACCTCGCGGGGGGCCGCTTCGCCGACGAAGTCTCCAGCCCGACGTTCGACCGCTACGACCCGAAGACGAACCGCTGGACGCGGCTGCCGAACCTGCCCCAGGGGAAGATCTCCTCGCTGGGAGTCGTGGCCGCCGACGGCAGGGTCGTGGTGATCGGCGGCGACGACGAGCAGGGATGGGAAAACGGCGGCGGCTTCGTCTCGCCGATGGCCTGGGCGTATGACCCCCGCAGCGAGCGCTGGACCCGCCTGCCCGACCTGCACGTCGAACGCCACGCCTTCACGGCGGCGACCGTCGGCGACCGGGTCTACGCGATCACCGGCACCATCTGCCCCGGCCTGAAGCCGGCCGGGCCGGTCACCACCCACACCGTCGAGTCGATCGACGTGGCCAAATTCAACGCAAGCTGACAAAGGCGCTCCGCGAGCGTTGAACTGAAGATGAGGACCCTCGGAGGCCTGCTGGCAGCGATGTGCGTCGTCTTCGTGCTGGGGGCGCTCGCCGCCGCCGGCCCGATCGACCTGCCGGGGAACTGGAAGGAGAAGCTCGGCTTCGAGGACGGGTGGACCTACCCCCCTTGCAAGCTCGGGATGTACCGCCACAGCCCGGCCGAGCCCCCCGCGCCCCGGACCCCCCGTTGGCGCTTCGAGCCGCCGGCGCCGCGGGCGCCGGTCGAGGGCGGCGCCGTGGCGATCGGGCCGGTGATCTACGCGACCAACGGCGAAGCGCCGGAGAACATCCGCACCGTCCTCGCCTTCGACACCCGCACCAGGCGCTGGAGCGAACCGACCAGGTCCCCGGTCGGCCTCAATCACAGCCAGCCGGTCGCCTACCGCGGCGATCTCTACCTGGCCGGCGGCTACCTCGACGGGGACCTCCCGACCGACGGCCTCTGGCGCTACGACCCCCAAACCGGTCGCTGGCGCGAACTGCCGCCGATGGGCCTGGCGCGCGGCGCCACCGGCAACGCGGTGATCAGCGACAAGCTCTACGTCGCCGGCGGCGGCCCGCAGACCTTCGGCGTCAGCCTCGAGGGGAGCCCCTACGGCCGGCTTGAAATCTTCGACTTCGAGAACGAAACCTGGGAAACCGGCCCGGACATGCCGGTGCCACGCCACCACACGGTCGCCACCAGCCTCGGCGGCAAGATGTACGTCGCCGGGGGTCGCGCCGGCCTGCTGGACACCAACAACGACACCCCGCCCTCCGACGAGTTCGACCGCTACGACCCCGTCAGCGAAGAGTGGGAACGGCTGCCGCCGATGCCGCTCGGCGCCGGCTTCATGGGGGTCACCACGGCGGCAGGCAAGGTCGTGATCGTCGGCGGCGAGGACCAGCAGCACTGGGAGGACGGCGGCGGCTGGGCAACCCCGAGCGCCTGGGCCTTCGACCCGCTCAGCGATCGCTGGCAGCGACTCCCCGACCTCAACGTGGAGCGGCGCGGCATGGGCGCGGCAACGGTCGGCGACAGGGTCTACGTGATGATGGGCAGCTTCTGCCCGGGGCTGACGCCGGACGGCCCGCAGGGCACCCGGACGATCGAGTCGCTGCCGGTTTCCGCGGTTCGCTCAGCCGGCTGAGCCGGCGCCCCGCTCGAAGAAGCCGATCCCGGAGCCGTTGCCGGGATAGAAGTGATCCTTGGGCTTCTCGCGGAAGTAGCGGTAGCGGCCCCCCTCGCGCTCGCAGAGCTCCTCCAGGGCGGGGGTCTGGCCGCCGCTGGAGTCGATCAGCACCATCCGCGCCGCCGGGTGCCGCAGGGCCGCGGAGAACTCGAGCATCTGGTTCTCGTAGGTGTGTGGGGTGTCGTGGATCAGCATCCCCACCTCCCGGCCCTTGAGCGTGTCCTCCAGGACGTCGCTGGTGAACCCTTCGACCGTGATCCACTGCTTCTCCAGGGTCGGCGGCACCGCCCAGCCCATCGTCGGGTCGGAGTCGATGCTGATCAGCTGACCGATGGAGCCCTCGGCGCGGTTGCGCTCCAAGGCCCGCAGCAGGACCAGCGAGCCGACCCCGTTGAAGATGCCGCACTCGACCACGAGCTCCGGCCGCAGGGTGCGCACGATGCCCCACCAGATCAGCCGGTTCGCCAGCCGCGCCCGGTGCTTGACGTCGAAGCGGAAGCGCATCCGCCGCGCCCAATCCTCGTTGAAGACGGGGTCGCCCTCAGGCTCGCGCAGGTAGCCGAGAACACGTTCCCGGTCGGCGTTCAGCTCGGCGGCGAGGAAGTCGGCCAGCTCGTCGAGGTTGGCGATGTCGTAGGTGTGGCTCTCCAGCTCGGGGTCCCAGAGGACGTAGGCGAGGTTGCGCCCGAAGTCGTCGCGCAGGCGGGCACCCGTGCGCCGCATCAGGCGGTACTTGGCGAACCAGCGCAGGCGGCTGAGCCCCCGCGCCCGGGCCTGCCACCGCGGCCCGACGGCCTCTTTCAGTCGTGTCTTCGCGTCGCTCACGGCGACAGTGTCCCCGCCTTGGCGGACGCCTCAGTCGACGTTGTCGGCGGCGGCTTCCGGTGAGGAGCCCGGGTTCTTCTTCGGGACCAGCACCAGCCGCTTGAACTCGGCGACGAGGACGCCGTCCTGGTTCAGGACCCGGGTATGGACCTTGACGATGCCGCGGTCGGGCTTCGATTTCGAGGGCTTCACGTCGAGCACCTCGGTCTCACAGAAGAGGGTGTCGCCGTGGAAGACCGGGTTCGGGTGACTCAGTTCTTCGGTCGCCAGGTTGGCGATCGCCTTGCCCGAGATGTCGGAGACGGACATCCCCAGCGCCAGCGAGTAGACCAGCGGCCCGACGACGACGTTCTCGCCCTGCTGGGAGCCGCTGGCGTAGACGTCGTTGATGTGCAGCGGGTGGTGGTTCATCGTGATCAGGCAGAAGAGGTGGTCGTCGGCCTCGGTCACGGTCTTCGCCGGCCAGTGCTTGTAAACGGCCCCGACCTCGAACTCCTCGAGGTAGCGGCCGTAGCTGTGGGCGCCGCTCGCCTCGCGCTCGGCCTGGTCGGTGGTCAGCTCGTACGTCTCGCTCATGCTCGGGTTCGTCTCCTTGGAAGTTTTGGCGGCGCCGGATGCTATCTGCCGGTCCCGGCGCGCAGCGGTCCGGGCCGGGCTCCGAGTGCCTATCTAGACTGCCGCTGATGCAGATCGGGATCATCGGCCTCGGCTACGTGGGCCTGCCGCTGGCCGTCGCCTTCGCCGAGGCCGGCTGCGAGGTGGTCGGCCTCGATGTCGACACCGGCAAGGTCGAGGCGCTGAACCAGCACCGCAGCTACATCGAGGACGTGCCGAGCGAGGCGCTGGCGCCGCTCGGCGAGCGGCTGCGGGCGAGCGCCGAGTACGCCGACCTCGCCGCCTGCGACGCGGTGATCCTCTGCGTCCCGACCCCGCTGAGCGACTCGCGCGAGCCCGACCTCACCTACCTGGTCGAATCGGCCGAGGCGCTGGCCAAGGTGCTGCGCTCGGGCCAGTTGGTCGTGCTCGAGTCGACTACCTATCCGGGGACCACCCGCGACCGGCTACTGCCGATCCTCGAGGCCTCCGGACTGACCGCCGGCAGCGACTTCCACCTCGCCTTCTCCCCCGAGCGGATCGACCCCGGCCGCACCGACTACACCGTGAAGACGACCCCGAAGCTGGTCGGCGGCGTCACCGAGGCCTCGACCGAGCGCGCCCGCGAGCTCTACTCGGAGATCTGCGACGAGGTGATCGTCCTCTCCACCCCCGAGGCGGCCGAGCTGGCGAAGCTCCTGGAGAACATCTTCCGCTCGGTCAACATCGCCCTGGTGAACGAGCTGGCCCAGCTCTGCGACCGGCTCGAGATCGACGTCTGGGAGGTCATCGAGGCCGCCTCCTCGAAGCCGTTCGGCTTCATGCGCTTCGACCCCGGGCCGGGGATGGGCGGCCACTGCCTCCCGGTCGACCCCTTCTACCTCGCCTTCAAGGCCCGCCAGCACGACTTCTATCCCGAGTTCATCGAGCTGGCCGGGAAAGTGAACCAGGCCCAGCCGGGCTTCTGCGTGGAACGGATCGAGCGGGCGCTGAACGGCGCCGGCAAGCCAGTCAACGGCTCCAGGATCCTCGTCCTCGGCGTCGCCTACAAGGGCGGCGTCGGGGACACCCGCGAATCACCGGCGCTGAAGATCATCGACCGCCTGCAGGAGCTCGGCGGCGAGGTCTCCTACCACGATGCCTTCGTGCCGGAGCTGGCGAAGCAGGGCCTCTCCTCGGCCGAGCTCGACGCGTCGCTGCGCGACTGCGACCTGGCGGCGATCGTCACCGCCCACCCCGGCGTCGACTGGGCGGACGTGGTCGCCAAGGCGCCGCTAGTGGTCGACTTCCGCGGCGTCACCCGTGACATCCAGGCCGACAACCTCGTCCGGCTCTAAGCCCACCCGGGAGGGCTCAGTGGACTTTTTTGAGGCGGTTCCGTTCCTCTTGCTTCTCGACGACCTGGACGATCAGCTTGGTCACGTTTGAGTCGCCGGTCGCCTTGATGTGGCCGGTCTCGGCCGCGCGGCGGTAGCTCTTCAGCGTCCCTTTCTCCGCCAGCTCGTTGAACTGAGGCCGGTCGACTTCGACCAGGATCCGCTCGTCCTGCGCCAGGTCTTTCGAGATCTGTGGACCGGGCAGCTCGACCCGGTAGAGCTGGACGTCGTGTTTGGCTTTCAGCTGCAGGCCGAAGACGAGCTTGAGGTTCTGCAGGGCAGGGACTTCGGCCTGAAACCGCTCAACCGCGGTGCGGATCAGGTCCGAAGTCGATGCCATCAGGTGCTCCTCATCTAGATCTTGTGCCTCTGCAGCAGCTTCTTGCCGATGACCATCCGCTGAATCTCCGAGGTCCCCTCGCCGATCAGCAGCAGCGGCGCATCGCGGTAGAGCCGCTCGATCTCGTACTCCTTCGAGTAGCCGTAGCCGCCGTGGATGCGGAAGCTTTCTTCGACGCAGTACTTGCCGGTCTCCGAAGCCAGGAGCTTGGCCATCCCCGCCTCCAGGTCCGAGCGCTCGCCGGCGTCCTTCATCCGCGCCGCTTTGCGGGTGACGAGGCGGGCGGCCTCCAGCTGGGTCGCCATGTCGGCGAGCTTGAACTGGATCGCCTGGTGGTTGGAGATCGTCTTGCCGAAGGTTTTCCGTTCCTGGCTGTAGCGCAGGGCCAGCTCCAGCGCCCGCTGGCCAATGCCGACGCCGCGGGCGGCGACGTTGACCCGGCCGACCTCGAGCGCGTCCATCATCTGCACGAAGCCCTGGCCGAGACCGGCCTCCTCGCCACCGAGGATGCGATCGGGGGAGCACTTGTAGCCGTCGTAGACGAGCTCGGTCGACTCGACGCCCTTGTAGCCCATCTTCTTGATCTTGGGCGGGACGTTGAGGCCCTTGAAATCGCCCTCGCCGGTTTCCTTCCAGGCCTCCTTCTCGGTGATGAAGCAGGTCATCCCCTTGTAAGGCGGGTCGGCCTGGGTGTCGTTCTTCATCAGCACGAAGACGACGCTGGAGCCGAGGCCGTTGGTGACCCACATCTTCTGCCCGTTCAGCTCCCAGTTGCCGTCCTCGCCCTTCTTGGCGGTGGCCTTGATGCCCTGGACGTCGGAGCCGACCTCGGGCTCGGAGAGCGAGAAGGCGGCGCGGATCTCGCCGGTCGCCATCTTCGGCAGGAAGTACTCCTTCTGCTCGTCGGTGCCGAACTTCATCAGCAGGTAGGAGCCGATGAAGTGGGTGTTGACGACGCCGGAGATCGAGATCCAGCCGCGCGATAGCTCTTCGACGATCATCGCGTAGGTGGTCAGGTCGAGGCCCATGCCGCCGTACTCCTCGGGGATCGTCACCCCGAACAGGCCGAGCTCCTTCATCTGCTCGACGATCGGCTCCGGGAAGGAGTCCTCGTGGTCGTAGTGCTCGGCGTTGGGGATGATCTGCTCGTCGGCGAACTGGCGGACCATTTCGACGATCGCTTCCTGCTCGTCGGTCATATCGCGATACGCAGCGGTGTCTACGGCCATAGCTCCTGCTTCAGGTAGTTGGAAGGGCGGAATCAGCGCGGCAACGCGGGTGCGGCGGCGCTCTGGAAAGCCAAGGATATCGACGCGGGGTCGATTCCGGGGTCGATGGCGCGCAGCGCCGCGGCGGCCTTGAGCAGCATCTCCTCGTACTCGCGCTCTGGGTCCGACCCCAGGACGATCGCCCCGCCCGCCCCGATCGTCGCCTCGCCGCCGGCGAGGACGATGGTGCGGATCGCGACCGAGAGGTCGGCAGCGCCGCCGAGCCCGAGCCAGCCGATCGCGCCGGAGTAGACGCCGCGCGGGCCGCCCTCGAGGCGATCGAGGATCTCGGTGGTGCGGCGCTTCGGCGCGCCGGTCATCGACCCGGGCGGGAAGCAGGAGCGGACGGCGTCGATCGCCGGGGCATCCGGACGCAGCCGCCCGCAGACCGAGGAGACGAGCTGGTGCACGGTCTCGTAGGTCTCGACCGCCATCATCTCCGGCACCTCGACGCTGCCGATCTCGCAGACGGCACCGAGGTCGTTGCGGAGCAGGTCGACGATCATCAGGTTCTCGGCCCTGTTCTTCTCGTCGGCAGCGAGGGCGGCCGCCAGGGCAGCGTCTTCGTTGGCGGTGGAGCCGCGGCGGCTGGTGCCCTTGATCGGCCGGGCTTCCGCCCTGCCGGCGCGGCTGACGCTGAGGAAGCGCTCGGGGGAGGAGCTGAGGACGGCGCGGTCGCCGAAGCGGAGGTAGGCGGCGAAGGGCGCCGGGTTGGCGCGGCGGAGGCGGCGGTAGAGGTCGAGCGGATCTACGTCCAAGTCGACTTGAAGCTGGTTGGTGAGGCAGATCTCGTAGCTGTCCCCCTCTTCCAGACGCCCGAGGCACGTCTCGATGTCGTTGAGGTACTGCTCGCGCGAGCGGGCGAGAGAGAGCGCGCTTGGAGGAGAGCCGCAATCAGGTCCCACCTGCAATGTAGGACCTGATTGCGGCTCTCCTCCGGCGGCGATGGGGAGAAGGCGGGACGCGGTGTCTTTCAGCCACGCCTCGGCCTCCTTCTCTCCACCCAGCTCGTGGAGACAGAGAAGGTAGGTCTGCTGCTCCTCGTGGTCGAAGGCGATCAGACGGTCGCTGAGGATGAAGGCGGCGTCGGGGTGGTCGGTGGGATGACCGGGGGCGTGGCCGCACTCGGACTTGAGCTCGTAGCCGAGGTAGCCGACGAGGCCGCAGTCGAACTCGAAGGGGAGATCGGGTAGCTCGGCGGGTCGCAATTCCGTTAGGCGCTGCTGCAGACGATCGAGCAGCGGTTCTCCTTGGCGAACGTCGTGGCGAAGCACCTCGGCGAGCGGACCGCTCGCGTCTCCCATGAAGGAGAAGCGCGCGCGAGAACCAGGGCGGCTGCTGTCGAGCCAAAAAGCGTGTTCGCTAGCTCCATATATAGAGACGAAGGCGGCCTCGGGATCGGGAAACGCGTCGAGCTTTTCCACCTTCAGCCGGGTCGAAGATGCCAGTGTCGCTTTTGTTGCCCTATGGGGGCCAAAAAGCGACACGCCCCTCGGTGAGCGGGGCGTCAGGTCTCGGAAGTTTGCGAGGAGTCGCTTGCCGTGCTCGGTGGCGATCGACTCGGGGTGGAACTGGACTCCCCATTGCGGGCGGTCACGGTGCTCGACCGCCATGGGGACTCCGTCGCACGAGGCTGTCGCGCGCAGTGCGGAAGGCAGCGGAGACGCAAGCGCCAGCGAGTGGTAGCGGGTCGCTTTGAAGGGGCTGGGGATATCGGCGAAGAGACCTGTGCCGTCGTGCTCGATGGCGACCACGCGGCCGTGCATCGGCTCCGGCGCCCGCTCGACCCGGCCGCCCTCCAACCAGCCGATGCCCTGCAAGCCGAGACAGACCCCCAACAGCGGCTTCTCGCAGGAGCGGATCGCCTCGGCGCAGACGCCGAAGTCGGCGGCGCGGTCGGGCCTTCCCGGCCCCGGCGAGATGACGACGTTGTCGAACTCCAGACGGTCCAGCTCCGCCCAGCTCATCGCGTCGTTTTGAACGACGATCGGCTCCGCGCCGTTGACCTCCGCCAGCAGCTGGAAGAGGTTGTAGGTGAACGAGTCGTGGTTGTCGATTAGCAGCGTGCGCATCGCCCGGCGGAGCCGAAGGGGAGAATATGGCCCAGATGGCGCCCCATCCCAAGCCCGACCCCGCCCAGGGAATCTTCGAGACCATGCTCGTGGTCCGAGGCACGCCGGTGGCGCCGACTGCCCACCTGGCACGGCTGGGGGCGAGCCTCGAGGCGGTTTACGGCATCGGCCTCCCGGCTCAGGCGAACCAAATCGTGGCCGAGCATGCCGAAGTCCTGGAGCTGGGGCGATTGCGACTGACCGTTACTCCTCCCCGTTCTGAGATGTCGTCGGCCCCTGGGATGGAGGTCGACGCCGGCGAGCTCGACGGCTGGCCGCACTTCCCCGAGCGGCCCGTATCGCTGCGCCCCCACGAGGTAAGCGGCGGCCTCGGCTGTCATAAGTGGGCAGACCGCACCGCCCTGCCAGCCGTCTCCCCGGGCGAAGCGCCGCTGCTGACCGACCGCGGCGAGGTTCTCGAGGCGGCATGGGCCAGCATCTTCGCCGTGCGTAGAGGGGCGCTGTTCACACCCCCGCTCGACGGCCGGATCCTGCCGGGCGTCACCCGGGCGACGACGATCGAGCTGGCGCGAGCGCGGGGCATCGAGGCGCTGGAGCATCCCCTCACCCTGGACGAACTGCGTGCAGCCGACGAGGTCTTTCTCACCAACTCGATCCGCGGAGTTGAGATCGTCGACTCGGTGGACGGAACCCCGCTCCAAGCACCGGGCGCGATCGGCTCGATCCTCCGGAGCGACCTGCGGGACGCCTGGAACGAGTTCTCGGCGGAGAGCAAAACGGCCGCCCCGGAGGGCGGCCGTTCGCTCACTGCCTGACTGTTCCTTGGGTCGGCTCTACGGTTTGACGTCGAGCCGGAACATCACCGTCTGGTTCTGCGGTTTTTCGGTCTCCGTTGCGGCGATCGAGATTGCATCGCCGGCGGCGAAGGCCTGCGAGTGCGCAGCGTCGCTGCACGTGCTGGACGTGCCCGAGACCGTGCAGGTGATCCCGGTATTGCTCGGACCGGTCGGCCCAGCGGGATCGCGGCGGACGACGAACGAATAGGTGTTGCCGGTGCCAGGCGCACCTTCCAGGTAGATCCGCAGGTTGCTGACCGTACCGGCGGACAACAGGACCTCCTGGATTGGGGCCTCGGAGTCCCACTCGTTATCGATGTCGGGTCCCAGGTAGACCGTCCCCATGCCGTTGCTGAGGTTGGAGCTGCCACCGCCGCCCCGCAGCTCGCGAGCCGCGGCGCTCCCGGTCGGACCCTGCGGGCCCTGAGCACCGTCCTCGCCGTCTTCACCGTCCTGGCCGTCTTCACCGGGTTCGCCGGGGATGCCCTGCGGCCCCTGGATTCCCTGCGGACCCTGATCGCCCTGCGGGCCTTTCAGTGCCGTGGGGGCACCCCAGGTGCCGTTCTTCGGACCGTAGATCTGGTGGGTCAGGGTGTCGACGTAGAAGTCGCCGTCGGCACCGGTCCCGGCGCCAGGAGCACCCTCGCCACTGAGGACCGAGAGGCCGTCATTGCCGTCTTCACCGTCCTGGCCGTCTTCACCGTCGGCGCCGTCCAGACCATCTTCGCCATCTTCACCGTCGACGCCGTCCTGGCCGTCTTCACCGGGT
>Ga0247755_1000044_pt1 | contig 17099 bp, 15 predicted proteins | sample UWRJL096311B4_FD_180948 | JGI IMG/M metagenome (GOLD analysis project Ga0247755, IMG submission 180948) | Plant litter microbial communities from Arlington Agricultural Research Station in Wisconsin, United States - UWRJ-L096-311B-4 | ecosystem: Environmental > Terrestrial > Plant litter >... | reverse complement strand
GCAGGCAACCTCTCGGGCGGCAACCAGCAGAAGGTGGTGCTCTCCAAGTGGCTCTACACGGACCCAGAGGTGATGATTCTCGACGAACCCACCCGCGGCATTGACGTGGGCGCCAAGTTCGAGATCTACACGCTCATCAACAAGATGGCCGCCGAGGGCAAGGCCATCATCTTGATCTCGTCAGAGTTGCCAGAGCTTCTCGGCACGTGTGACCGCATCTATACCCTCGCCTTTGGGCGCATCAGCGGCGTCATGGACGTCAAGGACGCGACGCCAGAGGCCCTCATGACACTCATGACGCAAGAGCGTCGTACCTCCGCCTCGGCGGGAAGGGAAGGCACGGCCGCATGACCGGCATCGCAAACGTGAAGGAACTCTTCACCAGGAACCTCCGCCAGAGCGGCATTGTCATCGCGTTCGTCGCGATCGTGCTGCTGTTCACGATCCTCACCGACGGGAAGCTGCTGAGGCCAGAGAACCTCAACAACATCATCCTTCAGTACTCCTACATCCTGGTGCTCGCGATCGGCATGGTGATCGTCATCATCGGCGGCCACATCGACCTGTCGGTCGGATCGGTGGCCGCGCTCGCGGGAGCCGTGTCGGGTGTGTTCGTCATCAAGGAGCAGCACCCATGGTGGATCGGCGTGCTCGCCGGGATCGTCGTGGGTCTGATCGCGGGCGCGTGGCAAGGATTCTGGGTGGCGTTCGTGGGGATCCCTGCGTTCATCGTGACGCTTGCCGGCTTGCTCCTCTTCCGCGGCGTCACGTGGGCGGTCCTCAAGAACACCTCGCTGTCAAACTTCCCCGAGCAGTACCAGAGCCTCGCGAACGGCCATATCAATGGATGGTTGGGCGGCAACGGCTACGACGTCTTCACCCTCGTTGTCTTTGCCATCGGTGTCGCGGGTTACGTGTTTGGCCAGGTGCGCGCACGCCGCAAGTCCATCCAGTACAAGCAGGTCGTGGCAGCGATGCCGCTGTTCATCATCAAGCTTGTGGCGGTGGCCGCGGTGGTGATGTGGTTCGGCTGGCAGCTTGCCAACTTCAAGGGCCTGCCGATCGTGCTCATCATCCTCGGTGTGCTTGTGCTCGTGTACTCGATCGTGACCGCGCGTACAGTCTTCGGCCGCCACGTCTATGCGATCGGTGGCAACCTCACCGCCGCGACCCTCTCCGGCGTCAAGGTCAAGTGGGTCAACTTTGGCATCATGCTCAACATGGGCTTCCTCGCGGGAGTCGCGGGCATCCTCTTCTCGGCTCGTCTCAACAGCGCCACGCCTCAGGCCGGCAGCCTCTTCGAGCTCGACGCGATCTCCGCGGCGTTCATCGGCGGAGCCGCGGTCACGGGTGGCGTGGGCAAGGTCTCCGGCGCTATCGTCGGTGGCCTGATCATGGCGACGATGTCCAACGGTATGCAGCTACTTGGTTACCCGCAGCAAACGCAGTACATGGTCAAGGGCCTCGTGCTACTGCTAGCGGTGGCGTTCGATGTCTACAACAAGCGTCGGGCTGGCGCTCGCTAGACCGGCGACCCTTCCGGTGACGGACCCCGCATCTCCAGTGGTGCGGGGTCCGTTGCCGTCTAGGGCAGTGTCAGCCCGGTGATGCGCTCGAGTTCTGCGACCAGCGCCGCGCGAGCTGTGGCGTCCCGGACCACGGGGTTGGGCTCATGCGTCTCGCGCCGCTTCACGTAGCGGCCCGTCGCCGTGGCCGCCGGATCGTCGGACGTCGCGAGCCAGACCTGAGTCTCTGCGCCGTCGGAGACCTCGTCCCACGCATTGGGACCGCCCAACTGGGTCTTGATCCAGCCGGGGTCCACGGTGTTGATGATCGACGAGGGGTAGCGCGCCGCGAGCTCAAACGCGAGCATCGAGTCGTGCAGCTTCGAGTCGCTGTACGCCTGCATCCCGTCCCACTCGCGCGTCGTCCACTGGAGGTCGCTTGGCGACCACTCGCCCTGGCTCTCGAGCCCGGAGGTCAGGTAGATCATGCGGGGAGCGATGGGCATCAGCGCGGTCAGAATGTACGGGCCAACGACGTTGACGTGGAAGATCCGCTCAAGTCCGTCTCCCGTCTCCGCGCGGACGGGCGCGCCACCGCCTACGCCCGCATTGTGAATCACCGCGTCGAACGGGCCGTGGTTATTGGCCTGCGCGGCCAGACCCTCGGTGGACGCGATTGAGGACAGTTCGCCTGTGACGCAGCCTGCCGCACCCGGGTTGGCGGCCAGCGCGGCGACCGCGCGCTCTTGATCGCGGGCGTGGACAATCACCTCGTGTCCCATCGCGATGAGCTGGCGTGCGCACTCCGCGCCGATGCCTTGGGCGGAGCCGGTAATGAAGATTCGTGACATGTGGTCATCGTCGCATGCGTGCGGGTGGCCGCCCCGCCACGCGCCAACGGTCCACCCCCGCGGTCGACCCGTAGTCTTTGCCCATGGGAATCGCTGACGAACTCATCGCCAACAACCACTCGTACGCGGCGGCGTACATCCCCGACCGGCCGCTTCCACCGCGCCGCCAGCTCGCGGTGGTCACGTGCATGGACTCGCGCCTCGACACGTTTGCGCTCCTGGGGCTCGAGATCGGCGACGCGCACGTGATGAGGAACGCAGGGGGCGTGGTCACCGACGACGTGATCCGCTCGCTCACGATCTCGCAGCGCAAGCTCGGAACGCGCGAGGTCATCCTCATTCACCACACCGACTGTGGCGCCCTCACCTTCACCGACGACGAACTGCGCAATCAGCTCCTCGACGAGACCGGACTCAAGCCCGCGTGGAGCCCCGAGTCCTTCACCGACCTCGACGCGGACCTCCGTCAGTCGATGGAGCGGGTGCGCCGCTCGCCGTTCCTCGTTGACACCACGCAGGTGCGCGCATTCGTCTTCGACGTTCACACGGGGCAGCTGCGCGAGGTCTTCTAGCGCCCCGGCGTCGACCTGCCCTCGTCGCGCTAGGCCGTGACGAGGTCGGGCTCTTTCGTGCCCGACGCTGGCGTGGGCTCGGCTGCGTGCTCGCCGTCGATTTCGAGGTGGGGAAGGACGCGGTCGAGCCATGCAGGGAGCCACCAGTTGGCACGCCCGAGCAGGCGCATGATCGCCGGCACGAGCACCACCCGCACGATGAACGCATCGATGAAGATCGCGATAGCGAGACCCAAGCCAAGCAGCTTCATGATGCGCGAATCGGACGTCACGAAGGATCCGAACACCACAACCATGATCGACGCGGCCGCGATGATCACGCGCGAGACCTCCGCGAGACCGCGCCTCACGGCGAGGGCGTTGTCGCCCGTCGCGTGATAGAGCTCGGCGATGCGCGAGACGAGGAACACCTGGTAATCCATCGACAACCCAAAGAGCAGCGCGAACAGAATCAGCGGCGCGAACGGCTCGACGGGTCCGCCCTCGCCGATCCCGATGAGCGAATGGCCCCAGCCCCACTGGAACACCGCAACGATCACGCCGAACGCGGCGAGGGCGCTCAGGAGGTTCATCGCGGCGCCGACCACGGGCAGCACGAGAGACCTGAACGCCACCGTCAGCACCAGCACAGACAGACCGATCACCACCACAAAGAACAGCGGCAGCGAGTCACGGATCGCGTGCGTGAAGTCGAGGTTGGTCGCGACGGCGCCTCCAACATGAGCCTCGATCTCGGAGGCCGGGATGTATTCGCCGCGCACCCTCTCAACGAGTTGTTCGGTCGCCGCATCCTGCGGCGACGTGGACGGGATGACTACGAGCATCGCCGCGGAGCCGTCGCCGTTCGGAATTGGCCCGCGAACTGCCGCGACATCGGTGTCGGCCGCGATGGACCCCGCCAATGCGGTCATGCCGCTCGCGCTCGCGCCCTCCGCGACCACGACGAGCGTGCCGTTCACGCCCGTGCCAAAGCCGTCAGAGATGAGGTCGTACGCGGTGCGTGTCGGCGAGCCCACGGGGTCGTTGCCCTGGTCGGCGTTGCCAAGGCGCAGCGAGAGCGCGGGGATCGCGAGCATGGCGAGAACTCCGAGGGCCGCGAGGCTCGTGACGAGGGGCCGGCGCTCCACCAGCCGGGCGAACCGTCCCGGCTCGGGCACGGCGTCGGGGACGACGCCGTCGGCGGCAAGGTGCGCGCGCTCGCGTCTGCTCAGCACGCGGTGGCCATAGAGCGTGAGCAGCGCGGGCACGAGAGTGACGGACGCCGCCACGGAGAACAGCACCGTGATGGCCGCGGCCGTGGCGAGGCTCGAAAGGAAGGCGATCTGCGGCACGAACATGCCCGCGAGCGCGATGAACACCGTGATGCCGGCAAACACCACCGCGCGGCCAGAGGTCGTCACCGACATCGCGACCGACGCTCGCACCTCGCGCCCAGCCTTGAGGCCCAGGCGGTGGCGATTGACGATGAAGAGCGCATAGTCGATGCCGATTCCGAGCCCCAGCAACACTGCCAAGAGGGGTGCGGAGGTGGCGACGGGAGTGACGTTCGAGTAGAGGCCGAGCGCGGCCATCGTTCCCGTCAACGCGACGATCGCGGAGATCAGCGGCACTGTGGTCGCGAGCACAGATCCGAACGCGATGAACAGGATGACGGCCGCGATCAGCACGCCGATCAGCTCGCCGACCCCAAGTTCGGGATTGGACAGCCTGCTTGCAGCCTGCCCGGATTGCCCGACGGTGAGGGTCCCGTCTCCCGCGAACTCTCCGTTGGCGCCGCTCACCACGTCAGCCACGGCCTCGATGTCCTCGAGCGGCAGGTTGTAGGCGGTGTCGTCGTACGTCACTGTTGCGAACGCAATGGTGCCGTCTGCCGAAACCTGGCCGGGAGCGTCGGGCGAAAAGGGGCTGACGACGGCTGCGACGTGTGGAACGGCGGAGATCTCCTCAAGCGCGGCCTCGATCTCGCCGCGAGCGTCCTCGATGCTTCCGGCCGAGACCGCGAACGCGATGGTGTCAGCGTCGCCTGCCGCGGTGGGGAAGCGCTCGTCGAGGACGTCGTAGGCGCTTTGTGAGTCGCTCCCGCGTAGCGAGAACGTGTCCCTGATGTCCTGGCCGACCGCGGCGACCAGCACCTGCAGGCCGATGACGAGGGCTATCCATGCGACGAGCACCGCGACTGGGCGGCGGGTCGAGAGGCGGGCGATCGAGTTCATGGCGGGGACCTTTCGGGGAAGCTTAACCTTTTGACTGAACGACCGGTAAGATGGTCTCGACGCCGATAATGGCATCATAACTAAACGTTCGTCAAGCCAATTCTTGGTGACGAGCCGTAGAGGATGAGGGCATGAGCACTGACACTGCGGTCGACGCGAGGCGCACGGACACCCGCGAACGGATCATCACGGTCGCCGCGAGACTGTTCTCGGAGAAGGGCTTCAACGCCACCTCGATCCGGGACATCGCGGACGAGCTCGGCGTGACGAAGGCCGCGCTCTACTATCACTTCACCTCGAAGGAGGAGATCCTTCACGCGATCGTCGACCAACCGATCACTGCGGTGCGCGGCGTGCTCGAGCAGCCCCGCGACCTCTCTACCGCCGAGGCTCGACACGCTCTCGTGAGCGACGTCATCACGTCCATGGCGGAGTGCACGCCCGAGTCCGTTGCGGTCTTCAAGGATCCGCAGATCCAGCTCATGGTTGGCGCGGAGATCTCGGCGTCCGGCATCACCAACGTGCTCGCGTTGGCGCTCGCGGCCGGCCTCTCCGGCGTCGACGACGTCACCAAGATCCAGCCTGAGCACCTCGTGCGCGCGAGCGCCGCCGTTGCCGCCGGCCTCTCTGTCATCGACACGTGGCACATCGCGTACCCCGATGTTGCGAAGTTCTCGGAGGAGTCTGTGGTCTACATCGCGGACACGGTGTCAGCGGTCCTGGAGCGCTGAAACGCGCGCGCGGGGTTAACCTGATGAGGCGGCAAAGGTCGCACGGGAGGTAGACATGAGTTGGTGGAGTTTCGTAAAGGCCGTGGTGCACGGCGAACACAAGTTGGCGCCAACGTCGTGGATCATGGGCATCGTCACCGTGATCTACACCGTCTCGCCGCTTGACTTTATCCCCGACATCTTCCCGATCGTCGGCCAGCTTGACGACCTCGGCATGTGGGGGGTCCTGCTGGCGATCCTCGCGCGCGAGAAGGGCCGGTGGGAAGTGGCCAACGCTCCGGAGACGGTTCACGCGGAGTGACGACTCGCGTAGCTTCTACCCCTTGCGCCAGGCCTTGGGCGTGGTGAGGTTGAGCATACGTACCAGGCCCTTTGCCTTGCCCAGCGAGAACTCGCCGCCCGAGAGCATAGTCATCCCACGCACGGGCAGGTCCTCCATCATGGTCGCGAGCATTCCCGCCTGAGGGTCATCTGGCGACGCCTCGGCGAGCCCCAATTCCTTGGACATGCGCTTCGAGACCATCGCGACGACGCGCCTCCCAAGCGGGCTGACGTTGAGGTCACCGAGCGTCGAGTCGAGGGTGAAGGGCAGCAGCTTCCGAGGAACCGGGATCGCGTGCCCGAGCATCGCCGCGAACTCCGCGTCCGTCGCGACGAAGCCCACGGGTCCGGGTGCTGGCGCAACCACGTCTGCAGACGCGACCCTGATCGTCTTGCGCTCGCGGATGTCGACAGACGACGCGCCAACGAGCAACTCGAAATCGCCGGCCTCGACGCGCCACGAGTGGCTCGCAACGTCCCACACCGCAAACGCGCGCCGGTCGAGCGTGAGAGTCACGCGCTGCGACGCTCCCGCCCCGAGGTGAACCTTGGCGAACGCCTTGAGTTCCTTCGCGGGCCGGTACACCGTGGACTCGACGTCGTGCACGTACAGCTGGACAACTTCCGAACCCGCGCGCGAACCCGTGTTCGTGACGGTTACGGAAACCGTGTGGTCCTCGCCGGACTTGCGCGACGTCAGCTTCGAGTACTCGAAGGTCGTGTACCCGAGCCCGTGGCCAAACGCGAAGCGCGCGGGCACCCCGGCGCTGTCGTGAAAGCGGTAACCAACGTAGAGGCCTTCGCGATACTCCACCTGCGTGAGCCCGCCGGGAAAGTTCCTGTCCGCCGCGACGTCGGCCTCGGCGAAGGGAAAGGACTCTGCGAGCCGCCCACCGGGCTCCGTGATCCCCAGCAGCACGTCCGCGATGGCCCCGCCGCCGGCCTGTCCGCCTAGATATGCCTCGAGAATCGCTGCCGGCCTGTCGGCCCACGGCGTGACCACGGCGCCACCGTTGAGCAGCACCACAACGGTGCGATCGTTTGCCTCCGTTACGGCGGCGACGAGCGCGTCGTGTCCATCCGGGAGGCGCAGGTCGGCCCTGTCGAAACCCTCGGACTCGAGCGATGCGGGCAGGCCAACAAGCACAACAACAACATCGGCGCCCGACGCTGCCTCGCGTGCCTGCGCGAGCAACAGTTCGGTGGTGGCGCCGGTTCGCGCGTCGTACCCGGGTGCGTACGTCACCACTCCCCGGAAGCCGACGGCTTCGCGGAACTCATCGAGGAACGCGTCGAGCTTCGTGGGCTTCACGAGCGAGGATCCGGCCCCTTGGTAGCGCGGCGACTCCGCGAAGGCACCGACGACCGCGATCGTGCCCTCGGGCCGGAACGGAAGCAGGCCATCGTTGGTGAGCAATACGGCGCCCGCCGCCGCGGCGCGGCGCGCGAGCGCGTGGTGAGCGTCGAAGTCGACGGTGACGACAGCGTCGGACCCGCTCTTGGGCAGTGGTGCCGTCGCCCGCAACGACATCTCGACGACGCGGGTCGCCGCGAGTTCAACGTCGGCCTCGCTGAGCGTTCCCGCGGTGATCGCCGTGCGGATGAGGTCGTCCCATGATCCGTTGGAGCCCGGCATCTCGAGGTCGAGGCCCGCGTGGACGGCAACGGGGCGGTCGTAAGTCGCACCCCAGTCGGTCATCGCGAGGCCGTCGAACCCGAACTCCTCGCGCAGGATCGTGGTCATGAGCTCTCTGCTCTCACCGACGTGCTCGCCGTTGACGAGGTTGTATGACGACATCACGGTCCACGGCTCGGAGGTCTTGACGGCGATCTCGAAGCCCGTGAGATAGAGCTCTCGCAGCGTGCGCTCGTCGACAATCGTGTCGATCGTCATTCGACGATGCTCCTGGTTATTGGCCACATAATGCTTGATGCTTGCGCCAACCCCCTGCGACTGAATACCGCGCACGAGTGCGCCGGCGAGCAGTCCGCTCAGCAGCGGGTCCTCGGAGAAGTACTCGAAGTTGCGCCCTCCGGCGCCGTGACGCTTGAGGTTGAGGCCCGGACCAAGGAGCACGCCGACGTTCTCCGCGCGGCTCTCGCGGCCGAGCGCACGGCCCACCTCCTCGATGAGCTCTGGGTCCCATGTCGAGCCGAGCGCGGAGGCCGTGGGGAAGCACGTCGCTGGGGCCGAGCCCATCAGTTCAAAGGTGTCAGCGGACGAGGTCTGCTTGCGCAGGCCGTGGGGCCCGTCGGTCAGCATGATCGATGGTGCGCCCGGAGCCTCTTCGGAGTTCCACAGGTCGCGGCCGGACAGCAGTCGGATCTTGTCGTTGAGCGAGAGGCTCGCGACGATCCGCTCGGCCTCTGCTAGGTGCACGCGCATGGATGCCCTCACTGCGTCATTGCCGGGGTCCTGGGGGAATGGAAAAGCGCGCGGGCGTTAAGGGGGGGATAAAACGCCCGCGCGCTATCTAACAATGTTAGATAACTCGAGCATATCCCGCTACCGTAGGGCGTGCAACCCTAAAGGCGAGGAGGCCCGTGGCACAGCGAATGGATCGCGCCGAGCGACGTGAATCGATCCTCGCGACGGCCATGGCGATCATCGACGAGCAGGGTCATCAGGGCCTCACGATGCGGTCTCTCGCGCGTGAGTGCGGACTCTCAGCGCCCGGTCTCATGCACTATTTCCCGGACATGCCGACGCTCGTCGTCGCGGTTGTCGCCTACCGCGAGGAGCGAGACGCGCAGTTCTTCGTGATCGATGAGCCTGGTCCAGGAGCCACGCGCAGAATGCTCGATCAGGTGATCGAGAACATCATCGCGCGCCCCAAGGCCGCCGAACTGTTCGCGATAGTCGAGGCCCAGGCGATCGACCCGCGCCACCCTGGGCACGAGTACTTCAAGTTGCGCAGCGATGCCCTCGTGAAGGAGTTCGCTCCCATGGTGGGGGTCGAGTACGCGAATCCCGAGCAGTTGCTGCGACAACTCATCAGCATCTCCGACGGACTCCAACTCAACTGGCTTCGCGAGCCCGAGGCGTTCGACCTCCGCGAGCGCTGGCGAGCCATCGCGGACCCACTGCTCGCGGCCGCCGCGCGCTGCCCGTCGCCGACCGACTGACCCGGCCGCGCGTCGGGCCGCCTGCTCGCCTCAAGCCGTTGTGCGGTATTTGAGTGTCGCGAAACCGGGTTTCGGCGACACTCAGATACTGCAACCGCGTGGAATGGTGGCTGACCGTGGAGATTCGCCGCAATCTCCACGGTCAGCCACCATTCGGACCCTCACCCCGCCTGCCGGGCAACCGCGCCGCGAATTGGTAGGTACCGGCGGTCGGGCGCGCCAGAGGCGCTCGTCACCTACCATTTCGAGCGGCACCGTACGATCGCGAACCCGCCGCTGCCGGCTGCCGCTCGCCCCACGGGCTCGTAGCGGCGCCTCGGAGCCCTCCAGCGGAGGGCTACATCTCCTCGTGGACGTTCGGGTCGCCGCCGAAGAGCCGGCCATCCTTCTTGGTCAGTGCGGAGATCGCCTGGACCTCCGCGTCGTCGAGTTCAAAGTCGAAGATGTCGAGGTTCTCCGCTTGACGCTCTGCTCGCGCGGACTTCGGCAGCGGCACCGAACGCAGCTCGCGGTGCCAGCGCAAGATGACCTGCGCGGGCGTGACGTTGTGATGCTTCGCCGCTGACACCACCGCCTCTTGCTCGTACGGCGCGCTGCGCTTGCCGAGCGGGCTCCACGCCTCGGTAGCAATCCCGAGCCGCGCGTGCTCCGCGCGCATCTCTTCCTGCGTGAAGTAGGGGTGGAGCTCAATCTGATTGACCGCGGGCGTGACGCCGGAGTCCTCAATGATGGTGGCGAGATGCTCGGCCGTGAAGTTGCTCACGCCGATGGACCGCGCAACGCCCTGCTCGCGCAGCTCCACGAGCCCGCGCCACGCGTCGACGAACTTGCCGGTGATGGGGTTGGGCCAGTGGATCATCAGCACATCGATGCGGTCCAGACCCAGCGTGGCGAGGGACTCCTTGCCCGACGCTAGGGCCGCCTCGAACTCGTGGTGTCGCCCTGGCAGTTTGGTTTGGAGGACGACCTCGTCGCGCGGCGTTCCCGACTCCTTGAGGAAGTCGACGATCGCGCGGCCGACGATGTCCTCGTTCTCGTAGTTCACCGCGGAGTCGATGAGCCGGTACCCCGCGTCGAGCGCCGTGCGCACCGCGCGGTAACCCTCCTCGCCGCGCAGCGGATAGGTGCCGAAGCCGATCTCCGGGAGCGAGTGGCCGTCATTCAGGATTACGTGTTCGGTCATCCGTCCACCATACGTCCGCGTACGCGGTGGTCGCCCGACTAGCCTTGAGCCCATGACGGTGGCGTTCGTGCTCGGGGGCGGCGGGGTCCGCGGAGCCGTCGAGGTCGGCATGCTGCGAGCTCTGCTCGAGGAGGACATCGTTCCCGAGCTCGTCGTTGGCACCTCCATCGGCGCCATCAACGGCGCGGCCGTCGCCCACGACCCGACCCTGCGGGTGGTCGACGCGCTGATGGACGCGTGGGCCTCGCCCACCGCGGCCGCGGTCTACGGAGACACGTGGTGGCGCCAGATGCAGCGGCTCGCGCAGTCGCGCACCCATCTGAACGATCCCGGGCCGCTGCGCGGTCTGCTCGCGGGCATGATCGGCAAGGACACACGGTTTGAGGATCTCGCCGTGCCCCTCGCGGTGTGTGCCTCAAGCATCGAGCGCGCGGCGGAGGTGTGGTTCGATTCCGGTCCGGTGGTAGAGGCAGTGCTCGCCTCTGCGTCCGTTCCCGCGGCGCTTCCGCCGACGCTGATCGGCGACGAGCACTTCGTGGATGGCGGCATCGTCAATTCGATCCCGCTGAGCGAGGCGGTTGCGCGCGGGGCGACCACGATCTTCGTGCTGCAGGTTGGCCGCATCGAGGAACCGCTCACGGTGCCGACGAAGCCCTCCGAGGTTGCGCGCGTCTCCTTCGAGATCGCACGCCGCCATCGGTTCGCGAGAGACATGGCCTCGATACCCGAGGGCGTCGCGGTTCACGTGTTGCCCAGCGGCGGTAGCCAGCCCGGCGACGAGAAGTTCAACGCGTATCGCAAGCTCGACGCCACCCATCGCCGCATCGAGACCGCGCACGCGGCGAGCGTCGATTACCTGAAGGGGCTGTGATGGCCGGAAAAATGTGGCGTCTGCCGCCCCTGTGGGTGCGCAGAGTGGTTCTCGCGCCGCTCATCGTGGCGATCGCCTTCGTGTGGCTTCCGCTCGCCGTGTGGTTCTTTGTCATCGTGGCGGGCATTGTCGCGTGGGCGCTGCCCGGCCGCCTGCGCATCCTGCGCGTGTTCTTCATGATGGGCCTGTACCTGCTGTGGGATGCCGCCGCTCTGGTCGCGATGTTCGCCCTGTGGATCGCATCAGGGTTTGGATGGGCGCTCAAGCGGCCGTTCTTCCAGCGCGCCCACTATCGCCTCGCGGCGGCGATGCTCGGCTCGCTGTTCTGGGCGGCGCGCTGGCTCCTGCGCCTCACGATCGTCGTCGACGACTCCGAGGGCGACCTCGATCCCGAGGGCGAGCGCCTCATCATCGCGAGCCGCCACGCGGGGCCCGCGGACTCCTTCATCATCGTGCACACGCTTCTGAATACGTATCGCAGGTCCCCGGCGATCGTGCTCAAGGAGACCCTTCAGTGGGATCCCGCGATCGACGTTCTTCTGAATCGCCTGCCAACGCGCTTTGTTGCCGCGGGTCGAGTTAAGAAGCCCGGCGCGCGTGGCGGAGCGGAGGCGATCGGCGACCTCGCGCGCGGCCTCACCCACGATCAGGCGCTGCTGATCTTCCCCGAGGGAGGCAACGTCACCCCGCGCAGGCGGACGCGTCGCATCGCACAACTGCGCGAGTCCGGACGCGAGGACTTCGCGGCCCGCGCCGAGGCGATGAGCAATGTCATGGCACCTCACTCGGGCGGGCTGCTAACCGCCATCGCGGCCGCGCCCGAGGCGGAGATCGTCATGCTCGCGCACACGGGCCTCGACCGCCTCGAGACTGTCCGCGACATCTGGCGTGAACTGCCGGTCGACAAGTCCATCACCCTCAAGACCTGGACCGCGACTCCCGCCCCAACGGAGGCCGCAGACGAATGGCTGTTCGGCTGGTGGGAGCGCGTCGACACCTGGGTCGGCGAGAACCAGCCGCCTGCGCCCTCGTAGCCCCGGCGCTCAAGCCACGGGAAGCGTCGGGCAACTAGGCGAAGAGTGCGCTAACAGACTCGCCGGAGTGAATGCGGCGCACCGCCTCCGCGAACGCGGGCGCCGCGCTCAGCACCGTGAGTTTGGGGTGCGCGAACTTGAGCGTGTGCGGCACGGTGTCCGTCGTGACGATCTCGCTCACGCGCGGGTCGTCGCCGATCCGCTCGAGCGCTCCGTTGCTGAAGATGCCGTGGGTGCACGCGATCGAGATGCGGCGCGCGCCGTGCGACTCGAGCTTGTCGAGGATCGCCTGGATGGTGGTGCCGTTCGCGATCTCGTCATCGAGCACGATCACGTCGCGGCCGTCGACGTCTCCGATGAGGTGAGAGATCTCCACCCTGTCGCCCTGGAACCGCTCCTTGGCCCCCGCCGCGACCGGCGTGCCGAGAATCCGCGCGAACCGCGAGGCTGACTTTGCGTTGCCGAGGTCCGGAGACACCACCGTGGTGTTGCTGAGGTCGTAGACGCGGAAGTGCGACGCGAGTTCCTCGAGCGCGTGCAACTGATCCGTGGGGACGCGGAAGAACGCATGCACCTGCGGCGCGTGGAGCGTCATGGTGAGAACGCGGGTGGCACCCGCGGTGACGAGCATGTCGGCGACGAGCCGCCCCCCAATGGAAATGCGCGGGTGATCCTTCTTGTCGCTGCGCGCGTAAGCGAAGTGCGGCATGACCGCCGTGACGCGGCGAGCGGAGGCGCCTCGCGCGGCATCGATCATGAGCAGCAGCTCGACGAGATTCTCTTGCGTGGGCGCAACGATGGGCTGCACGAGGAAGACGTCCCGCTCGCGAACATTCTCGAGCAGTTGCACCTCGAGGCAGTCGTTGGCGAACCGCTGCACCTTCGTCTCGCTGAGCGGCACATCGAGCGCGGCACACATCGCCTCCGCGAATTGCTTGCCACCGGTGCCTGCAAAGACGCGGATCGACTCCATGGTGTGAATCCTAATGGCGCGCGGAATGGCCCGGGCGGCGCAAGCGTTGCCCGACCATGTCACACATCACCGTCATCGGCGGCAACGGGTACACCGGTGCCGCAATCGTTTCCGAATCCCTTGAGCGCGGCCACACCGTCACCGTGGTCTCTCGCTCCGTGCCCGACGCTCCGGTTGAGGGCGTCGCCTACGTCACCGGTTCTGCGCTCGAGCCCGCCGTTCTTGACGAGGCGCTCACCGGCGCGGACTTCGCGGTTGTCGCGGTGTCGTCACGCGGGGGAGAGGCGCAGGCGGCGCCGACCCTTGCTGGTCTTCTCGTCGAACGCGCCGCCCAGTCTGGCGTGAAACTCCTGGTAGTTGGCGGCTTTTCGTCGCTCCGCCCTTCCGCGGATGAACCGCGCGTCATCGAGGGCGAGGTTCCGGAGCAGTACCTTGCGGAGGCGACCGCCGGTCACGACTCGCTCGAGGCGCTTCTTGCGGCACCGAGCGGTGTGAGCTGGACGTTCTTCAGCCCGGCGGCGCACTACGGCTCGTGGGTCGAAGGCAAGCCCAGCGGCGCGTACAAGCTCGGCGGCGAGGTCATGATCCTTGATCCCGAGACCGGCACCTCCTACCTCCATGCGGATGACCTTGCGGACGCGGTCCTCGACGTCCTCGAATCCGACCAGCCCGCTCGCGGACACGTCTCGGTCGTCTCCTGACAAGCCCGGATCCCCTTAACCGGCAAAGCAAAGCCCGCCGATCCCTCAGTGGATCGGCGGGCTTTGCGGTCTAGCTGAGGATGCGGCCTACTCGCTCGGGGGGAGCAGCACGCCGTCGATCAGGTACACGGTTGCGTTGGCTGTCTGCACGCCGCCGCAGATGACGTTGGCACCGTTGACCATGAGCTCATCGCCGGAGCCGGTGACCTCGAGGTCAGCGCCGTTCACGGTGGTGTGCGTGCCGGCGATGGCGTCGGGCTCGATCTGGCCGGCGACAACGTGGTACGTGAGCACACCGGTGAGAAGGTCGGCGTCTGACTTGAGGGCGTCGATGGTCGCTGCGTCAACGGCCGCGAACGCCTCATCGACCGGTGCGAACACCGTGAACTCGGAGCCATTGAGGGTGTCAACAAGGTTGACGTCGGGGTTGAGCTGACCGCTCACTGCCGCGACCAGCGTGGTCAACAGCGGGTTGTTCGATGCGGCCACAGCAACGGGATCCTGAGACATGCCCTGCACCGAACCAGCGCCGTCCGGAACAGCGGCGTCGTAGTCCGCGCAACCCGCGCCAACGAGGTTCGCGTACGCGTCCATCGCGGCGGGGGACTCGGAGGCCATGGGGCTCTCCGACATCGCGGGTGCGGGGGCAGAGTTCGATGCCGCCGGGGTTTCGTTCGCATCGGAAGAACACGCCGAAAGGGCGAGCGCACCGGCAAATACCAGCGCGAATCCGGTGGACAACTTCTTGGTGCTGTTCATCATTACCTCCAGAGGGGGGAGTTAGTCGCGGTTGCGACGTCAGCAGGGGTTCGCCCGCCAACTGGGGGCGGATTGGAAAGTTCGCGAAATTTCTCTGAGCCAATCCGCAACGTCGCCGGGGCCGAACCTCCAGCAACGACTCGGAAGGCATCACCGTGGAACTCATCATCATTGGACTGCTCGGCGGTCTCATCACCGGAATCTCGCCGTGCATCCTGCCGGTGCTTCCCGTCATCTTTCTGACCGGCGGGACGCAGAGTGCGCGCACCCCGGCGCCCGCGCGCCCCATGGCGATGGCCGGCGCAAGCCCTGGGAAGTTCACCGTCGGAGCCTCGGTGGCCATAGCGTCGGGCCAAACGGGCAGGGTTGGCGGTGCCGAGCCAAGCCAGCCCGCGCCGGTCTCGCGTTGGCGCCCGTACCTCGTGATTGCGGGTCTCGTGACGAGCTTCACGCTCGTGACCCTCGTGGGCTCGCTCGTGTTGAGCCTGCTGAACCTGCCGCAGGACATCATTCGTTGGGTCGCGATGGGCGTACTCGTGATCATCGGCCTTGGGCTCATCGTGCCGAGGTTCGAGTTCATCATCGAGCGGCCATTCGCGTTCCTGCCCAAGCGCAATGTCAACACGCGTCGCAATGGGTTCGGCGTTGGCCTCGCGCTGGGCGCGGTCTTTGTCCCGTGCGCCGGGCCGGTGCTCGCGGCGATCATCGTGGCCGGCTCGACGGGTCAGATTGGGATCGGCACCGTCATCCTCACGGTGTCCTTCGCGATTGGCGTGGCGATCCCGCTGCTGTTCTTCGCCCTCGCTGGGCGAGGGCTGAGCGAGCGCATCAGCGCGTTCCGCCGCCACGAGCGCGGACTGCGCATCGCGGCCGGTGTGGCGATGATCGCGCTCGCGTTCGGGCTCGCGTTCAACTTGCCCGCGCAACTTCAGCGCATCCTCCCGGACTACACCGCGGGCATTCAGCAGAGCCTCACGGACAACGATGCGGCGCGCGCCGCTTTGGACCTCGGCGGCCTTGTCAATGACGAGAACAAGGACCTCGACAAGTGCACAGACGGCGCCCCGGAGCTCGAGTCGTGCGGCACGGCTCCGTCGATCAAGGGCATCGAGGCGTGGCTCAACACGCCTGGTGGCGCAGCGATCGATCTCGCAGATCTGCGTGGCCAGGTGGTGCTCATCGACTTCTGGGCGTACTCGTGCATCAACTGCCAGCGCTCGATCCCGCACGTCGTGGCGTGGGACGACGCGTATCGCGATCTCGGCCTCACGGTGATCGGCGTGCACTCCCCCGAGTACGCGTTCGAGAAGGACCTCGGGAACGTCACCGCCGGCGCCAAGGACTTCGGCATCACGTACCCCGTGGCGCTCGACAACACGCTCTCGACGTGGACCAACTACCGCAACCGCTATTGGCCCGCGCACTACCTCATTGACGCCGAGGGCACCGTGCGCCACATCGCCTTCGGCGAGGGCAACTACGCGGTCACGGAGAAGCTCATTCGCGAACTGCTCACGTCAGCAGACCCTGCAGTCGCGCTCCCGGCGCCGACGGACGTCGTCGACGAGACGCCCGATGTCGGTTCCACAACCCGCGAGACGTTCCTCGGCTCGTCCAAGGACGTCAATTTCGCGGGACCGGACGCGTACTCCGCCGGTACCGCGCGCTTTGCGTACCCCGATCCTCAGCCCGCAGACTCGTTCGCGCTCGATGGCGACTGGGACGTGCAGACGCAATTCGCTACACCCACGGTGCCCGACGCTGGGGTCAAGCTCTCGTTCCACGCCGGCGAGGTGCGGGGCGTGTTTGGCGGCTCGGGCGAGGTGCGGGTATCGCTCGACGGGGGACCCGCGCGGGTGATCACCGTTGACGGAACCCCGCGCTCGTACGAACTTGGCAGCGACGTGGGCGACGGCCAGCACGTGCTCACGCTCGAGGTCGATCAGGGGGTCGAGGCGTACTCGTTCACGTTCGGGTGAGCGCGCGGGTTAGTCTCGATGGGCCATGACCGAGAAGCCCAAAGGCGAGCGCCCGCGCCACACCGCGACCGTGCGCCGCACCGAGTGGATCGCGCCGTCGATGGTGCGGGTGGTGTTCGAGGCCAACCTCGACGCACCCGAGCTCTTCGCGGACTCCTACGTCAAGCTGCTCTTCGACGGGGTTCAGCGCGCGTACACCGTGAGGCGCCTCGATCGCGGGGAGTTGTGGATCGACTTCGTCGTCCACGGTGACGCGGGGCTCGCGGGTCCGTGGGCGGCG
>Ga0247755_1000043_pt1 | contig 18160 bp, 16 predicted proteins | sample UWRJL096311B4_FD_180948 | JGI IMG/M metagenome (GOLD analysis project Ga0247755, IMG submission 180948) | Plant litter microbial communities from Arlington Agricultural Research Station in Wisconsin, United States - UWRJ-L096-311B-4 | ecosystem: Environmental > Terrestrial > Plant litter >... | reverse complement strand
AGAAAGTAGGCAACTAGGGGGACAAATCTCTAATCTGAATCAAGCGCGGCAATAGGGAACAGGACGAGGTACGTACACCCACCACCTTTTGATAGGGTATTGCAGGGCTGCTGCGGCAGACCGTAAAAGAGCAGAGAGTAGATGGTTTCTCGGTATATAACCCCACATGGGGAGTTACACAACGACTCTCCATAAGAGGGACTCGGAATTGAAAACCCCGGGACTTCGGAGCAAATACCCCGTCGGGGGATAGGTATATATTGTAAGGTGTACTCCAATAGCCCACCAGAAATAGAGATGGTATATGAAATAAACTGAAAAGGGGCGTTATACTTCCACCTCGGACCTTTGAAATGGTCGAAGGAAGACCCAGTATCTTCTATAATAACTGGGAGAAGACATGTAAGATCAATATTTTATATTAATAAAAAAAAAGTAATACCTGAAGATATATATAATCTTTTAACTCCTGTAGCTTTAGCTCACTTCATAATGGGGGATGGGTCTGTACAAAGACATGGTTTAATTCTTTGTACAGATTCATATGAATTAATAGACATAGTTCGTTTAATGAATGTTTTAATTATTAAATATAATATTGATTGTAAATTGCGTTATCATACACCAACTCAACCTAGAATATATATTAGTGAACGCTCTATGCCTATTGTACGAAATTTAGTAAAACCATATATGACTGAATCAATGCTATATAAAATCAAATTATAGTATGAAAAACTTACATTTTATTGTTACTGTATTGATTATTTAAATAAATATTTAATAATAAATTGTTATAAAAATTATATTTTACGAAGGTTGTTTTAGTGTAGTTTTATCTAAAAATACTGTTTGTTTCCTAGCCAAAGCTAACTTTTTATAAAAAGTCCTTTTTTTTTCTTTTTTTTTCAACGTTTATTTATCTCAAAATACTAAATGTAAAGCGGGTTATAGTCTTGGAATAAGATTTTTATTAACTCAAAATTATAGAGACTCAGAGTTAATGTATAAAATAAAAGATTTATTTAAATCTGGAAATATAATATGGTCAGATAGAGATCATACTGTGGAATTACAGGTAAGAGATTTTAAAACATTAAAACACACACTGGTCCCTTTCTTAGATAAATATACTTTAATTGGAGCTAAAGCTTTAGATTATAACGACTTTAAAACAATATTAGAGTTAATGGATAATAAGGCTCACCTAACTAAACAAGGGCTTGAAGAAATAAGAGAAATAAAGAATGGAATGAATACAAAAAGGAAATAGTCTTTATATTGCGTATAATAGTTTGTGTATTTGCTTATTGGTATAGTTTCCCCTTACGTAGCAGGGGGGACAAACAGGCTTATAAATAGTTTAGTTAAAATAATTTAAAAATATTTATGTAATATAGGGTTCATTTATCAGGGAAATTAGTTAAAGATTAAGGGAGTAACTGTCAAATTCCGGGGAACTCCTAAAGCTCTTGATACCAAGCTGTGCTCGAAAGGCTATTAGTGGACCAACTAATCACTGGTGTAAGGTAAAAAGTCAAGATATATTCGAGAAAAGTGAATTAATTATCAAGGATTAAAGTTCAACCTGCCAAACAATCTGGGAAATTGTTTATATTGAGGGGTAAACTGTCAAATTCCGGGGACATCCTAAAGCTTTTGATACCAAATCTGGAAAAAATTTTCCGTGGTGGATGAACTAATTACTCATGTATGGTAATAAGTCAAAAGATGGCTCTTCTCCTGTACTGCTTAAAATGCAGTAATTATAGGTTGTATTACCAAAGGGCCGTCGAGATTCTATCTCGAATAATGGACAATCGCGGATCTAAATCAAATAAAATGTTATCTTTATTTGTAAAAGCGCAACGAGTAGACGGCAGTTTATTTTTAAGTCAAAGTCTTCAGAGATTTAAAAATTTAAGGTATACTCTGAGAGGATTCGAAAGAATTTCCTCATCTGGAATCCCTTCAAATAAAATTATAAATAAACGACTGTATTCCACAACTAATGATCCAAAAAATCTTAAAAAAGAATTCTTTAAAAATGAAGGTAGTTTTAATTTAAACCCTTGGTTCGTAACAGGGTTTACAGACGGGGATGGTTCATTTGCTGTTTCTATTACTAAGAAAAAATCCGGTACAGGCTGAAAAATTGTACCCATGTTCACTATAGGGTTAGACAAAAAAGATTTAGACCTTTTAGTCCAAATTAAAGCCTTTTTTAAAACAGGTAATATTTATGCTAGTAAAAGAGGGGTAGTTTACTACACTGTAGGTTCCATAAAAGATTTAATAAAGCATATTTTACCTCATTTCGATAAATATCCTTTAGCTACTCTTAAATTAAAAGATTATTTATTATTTAAAGAGATAATTATTCTTATGGAAAAAGGGGAACATAATTCCTTACCTGGTTTATTAAAAATATTTTCACTAAAAGCTATTTTAAATAAAGGGTTACCGAATTCAGTAAAAACTGAATTTCCTGATATTATTCCTGCTATTGTACCAGAATTTCAGATACCTCTTAATTTTAATCCTCAGTGGTTATCAGGATTTATAACTGCAGAAGGATCTTTCTTTATTTCTCTTTACCCTAATGAGAAAAGAAAAGCTGGGTACGCAATAAGCCTAGTTTTTGGTTTAAGCCAACACATTAAAGATGTAGAGTTACTAGAAAGGCTCGCTAAATTCTTGGGATGCGGTACAGTCAGGATATCCAATAGTAGAAACACAGCTGAATGAATTATAACTAAATTTGATGACCTTAACCTAAAATTAATTCCATTTTTAACAAAATATAATCTTTCAGGGATAAAATTATTAGATTTTGAGAGATTTAAAAAAACATTATTTTTAATAGAAAATAAAATGCATTTAACTTCAGAGGGAGTTACATTAATAAAAGCTATTAAAGATGCAATGTATAAAAGTTAACTGTGTTGAGATATACGTTAATTTGGTTAGTCTAACACCATAAACTTCGTATAATACCATAAGCTTATAAGTCAGGTGTATTGTTCCCTTCTTTTTATGTTTTTTTTTAATCTACCTGAAGGACCGAATATAAAGAGTTTATTTATAATTTGTGAGATAAATCCAGTTTGCCTCGTTAATTATATTATTTATTGTTACAGGAGCTCTTTTTTTAATATCTACTAGTGATTTAGTCTCTATATTCTTATCTATAGAATTACAAAGTTATGGATTATACTTGTTATCAACTATTTATAGAGATTCAGAGCCAGCCACTTCAGGTGGTCTTATGTATTTTTTATTAGGTGCCAGGGTAATTGGGACTTACCCTACATTGTGCCTACAATTGTCTAATTCCGGGGACGCCCTAAAATTTCTGATACCAAGCTATATATGAAAATATATAAGTGGCTGAACTAATTACTCAGGTATGGTAACAAGTCAGAAAATGATCGAAAGAGAAATGGGTAATCGCGGATCTAAGTCAGTAATATTGGAAAATATTGCTGTAAAAGAGCAACGAGTAGATGGTGGTTTGTATGGGGTATTTTTACCCTACATAAGGTATACTCTAAAGGGTTTCGAAAGAAACTATCCAGTCAGAATCCTTTCTAACTCTATAAATAATCCAAGATTTTTATACAAAGCGGTTTCGAGTTATCAACCATATTTTCCGGTACATTGCTATAGTACAATGATACCAAATAGGGGAGCAGAGTTCATTCCTCATCCTTTATGACTTACAGGTTTTATTGATGGTGAAGGTTGTTTTCATATAAGTATTTACAAAAACAACAATAAAGTAGGTTGAGCAGTAAAAATTGAATTTGAAATTGGACTACATGTAAAGGATAAAGCTTTATTAGAAGTAATCCAAAAATATATACAAGTGGGTAACACCTTTACAAATTCGAGGGAAGGTATGAGTTTTCGTATTCAATCACCTAAGGGTTTAGCAAAAATTGTTGAACATTTAGACTCAAATTCCTTGATAACACAAAAGTTATCCGACTACGTACTTTTTAAGGAAGCTTTAAATCTAATTTCAAATAAACAACATTTAACTCTAGCAGGATTACATGAAATTGTAGCAATAAAGGCTGCAATGAACTTAGGCTTATCTGAGAGTTTGAAAACTGCTTTTCCGAATGTTGTACCTAGGATTCGACCTTTAGCTAACATACCTGCAGCCGGTTTCATGCTAAACCCGGAATGGGTAGCAGGATTTGCAGCTGCGGTTGTTTTTTCGTTAATATTTTTAAATCTCCAACCCATAAATTGAAGGAAGGAGTGCAATTAGAATTTAATATTACTCAACATAACAGAGATGAACTTTTAATGAAAAGCATTATCGAGTTTTTTGGTTGTGGTAATATTCAGAGGTATAATAATGCGTGTGTATATAGAGTAACTAATGTACCAAATTTAACTGAAAAGATTATACCCATATTTAAAAAATACCCTATCTATGGAGAAAAATCAAAAGATTATTTTGACTTCTGTAAAGTATTAGAAATGATTGCATTAAAAAAACATTTAACTAGAGAGGGGTTAGAGCAAATACGTAAAATTAAAACTGGAATGAACACTGGAAGATCGAGAAAAACCTTGTCTGCATAAACAGGACATGGTTAGTATATCGCTTTGTATTTAATTTATAGACATGGTAAATCTGATAGCCTTGGGATTATCATCATGTTTTATACTTCTAAGTACGGCCTTGTTGTACGCTAACTCAGGTACAACGAATTTAGATAGTTTATACATTCTTACTAGTATATCTTTTGTAAGTAAAGATAACCTAACAAGTTTACTTTATTGATATGAATCTTATTATATTCACATAAGTTTATTATTTATGTCTGTAGGATTTTTATTTAAAATTTCAGCTGCGCCTTTCCATTTTTGAAGTCCTGATCGATGAAAGGGGAAATCATCCAAAACACTATCATCGTGTTTACGGGACCAACTGCCAAATTCCGGGGACACCCTAGAACTTAAGGTACCAAGCTATAGTTGAAAAACTATAAGCGGATGAACTAATTACTCATGTATGGTGACAACCCTTAAGACTTCTGAAAACAGAGGGGGCAATCGCGGATCTAAACCAGTCACTAGTTTATATCTATATTTTTTTATTAATATTATTTTTATCTCCTTAATTATTTATTTATCTATGCTGCACTTTCATTATTTACTTTACTTAAACTATAGTTTATTAACTATACTTTACTTATCAAACTTTTATTTTTATCACCTAAATTTCTCTTTTACTTTGGGTTTATTAATTCACGAGAAACCCTCCATAACAGCTTTACTTCGTGGAAAACACCTTTTTTATAAAAGTAGTCTTATGAAATGATCCTTAAATGAAGGATATCGTAGCTATTCTACTAATTCTTCACCGACTACGCCGCCTTTTCAACCAGTAAGTGTTTATTTAAATGCTGATCAAGATAAGATCCTAATATTAAAAGAAAACAAAGGAAAGTGTGGGGTGTATCGTTGAACAAACTTAATAAATGGGAAAAGCTATGTTGGTAGTAGTATTAGTTTACATAGAAGATTTAAATCTTATTTTAATATTTTTTATTTAGAGTCAGGTATAAAAAATAGAAAAAGTTTGATTTACAATAGTTTATTGAAGTATGGTTATTCTAACTTTAAATTGGAAATCTTAGAACATTGCGCTCCGTCCGAAGCCATATCAAGAGAGCAATACTATATTGATTTATTAAAACCAGCATATAATATTTTACTTATAGCTGGTTCTCGGTTAGGTTCCAAACATTCTGAAGAAACAAAAGCTAAAATATCTGTTTCGGCAATAGGTAACCAAAATAGTGCAGGAAGTAAAGGACGTAAACGAGCAGAAGGGGCAGGAAGCCCTAGTGTACCAATAGAAGTACTTGATATGAGAACTGGATTAAAAAATACATATTCTTCCATGAGTGAAGTAGGGAAAGCCTTATGTGTACCCGCAGGAAGTATTAGAATGTTTTTTTCTAGAAAAACCCAGAACCTTTATAAAGGGAGATATAAATTAAAAAAATTAACATAAAAAAAGATAATCTTGGCTGTAAAAGAGCAACGAGTATACGGTAGTTGATACGGTTTATCGTATTTAAGATTTACTCTATTAGGTTTCGAGAGAAACCGTTTAGTAAAAATCCCTTCTAACCAAATTATGCCAAGACGATTTTATACAACTAGTAATAATATTAACCCTAAGACAGATTCTCTTATTATACTACCTTGATTTGTGACAGGCTTTACAGACGCAGAAGGATGTTTCACCATTATTGCACGTAAATCACCTAGAAGCAACACTGGTTGAAAAATCGAAGCTAATTTTATTATCAATCTTCATAAAAAAGATGTTAAACTCTTAAAAGCTATTCAAGACTTCTTTGGAGGTATAGGACGAATAAGTAAAGAGAGAAATGGTTGTTGTGATTTTACAGTCAGTTCATTAAATCAAATTATCACAGGAATTATCCCTCATTTTGATAAATATCCCTTAATCTCCCAAAAGCTTGCGGATTATATTCTATTTAGAGAGGTTATTATGATTATGAAAAAAGGTGAACATTTAACATATGAAGGTTTAAAAGCTATTATTAATATCAGAGCTTCTATTAACAGAGGATTGACTCCCGCATTGAAATAAGCTTTTCCTGATTATGTTCCTGTCCATAGACCTTTAGTTGATGCACAGAAGTTACTTCCTATTCATCCTTATTGAATTGCAGGGTTTGCTTCCGGTGATGGTTCTTTTATGATTAAATTGAGAGTTAATAATGCTTATAGTGCAGGAGGTCATGTTGGCTTGGCCTTTGTTTTAACTCAACATTCTCGTGATCTGTCTCTTATTAAGTGTTTAGCTGATTACTTTGAATCTGGACAGTTTTATACTTATAAGGATTATGCGGAATTTAAATGTCGTGGTTTCAAGGAGATTTATGAAAGAATCTTACCCTTTTTCCTTAAATACCCTATTCTTGGTGTGAAATCAAAAGATTTCGAAGATTGAGCTAAGGTTGCGGAGATTATTAATTCGAAAGCTCATCTTACTAAGGAAGGGTTGGAGCAAATTCAAGTGATTAAGGCTGGAATGAATAGAAGTAGAAAGAATGTTTAATAGTTTTTATTTTTATATAATAAAAAATGTTTCATCTTGTTATATATTATCTTTGTATAGAGTTATTAAGCTAATTTGTATGATAAATTTTACTACCAAGGATGTCTATGACTCAATTCCAACCATAGTTACAACTTTTGTAGCTATTATAGCAAAGATATCCATTTTTATATTTTTATTGGAATTAGTCCATTACACAAGTAAATCTTTTGACATGGATTTCTCCTGAACAATGAGCTTATTATTTAGCTCACTTTTATCTTTAGTAATAGGAACAATCGTAGGTTTAACACAAACAAGAATAAAACGATTATATGCCTTTAGTACTATTTCTCACGTAGGATTTATATTATTAGCTTTAAGTATACATAGTGTAGAATCTACGCAAGCGTTTTTATTTTATTTAATGCAATACTCTATATCTAATTTAAACGCCTTTATGCTTATTATAACCATAGGTTATTCATTATATTGTTATGTGTATAAACTTAATGATAGTAGTAGTAAAATTAGTAGTAACGAAGATAAACATGAAGTAAAAGAGGATATTCAAGACAAGGATAATTTACAGGATATTAATAATTCTCCTGCTCTGAGGTCTGGGAAACCTTTATTTAGGGAGCTATGGCCACTATACACTTTTATATTTATAGTGTGACTAACCCTGCGGGTAAAGTGGTCAAATTCCGGAAATATCCTAAAGCTTTTGATACCAAGTCCTCCATGAAAATGGATAGATGGGTGTGCTAATAAACCACGTAAGGTAATAAGTCAAAAGATGCGTGAAAACAAAATGGACAATCGCGGATCTAAATCAATACCCCTAAAATTTAAACCTAATTTAAGTAGAACTCTTCATAATACTGCCGCTAATATTAAACTTAATAATGGTAAGAATTTAGAAGGATCGCTATTAAATCCTTGATTCCTTACCGGTTTCACTGACGGTGAAGGGTCATTCATGCTTTCTTTTTTAAAAAACCCTAGTACTAAATCTGGTTGACAAATTCAATCTATTTTTCAAATAGCTCTTCATGAAAAAGATGTTGAACTATTAGAATTAATTCAAGCTTATTTTGGAGGAGTAGGAAGAATAGCCAGACATGGTAAAAATTCTTATTCTTATAGAGTGCGTTCACTTGATGAGAATGTTAATAAAATCTTGCCTCATTTTGATAAATATCCTTTAATTAGCCAGAAGTACGCGGATTATCTTCTCTGAAAGGATACAGTTCTAATGATGAAACGAGGGGAACATTTAACTGTCGAAGGCTTTCAAACTATTTTAAATATGAGAGCTTCACTAAACTTAGGAAGTTCAGAAGATTTAAAATTAGCTTTCCCTAAAACTACTCCTGTCAAGAAGGCCGAAGTAGTTAACCCGAAAATCCCTCACCCTGAGTGACTCGCAGGATTCACGTCAGGTGAAGGAAATTTTTCTATAAAGGCTACTAAAATTCAATCTAAGTTAGGGTTTAAGATATCAGTGTGATTCCGATTATCTCAGCACTCTAGAGATAAGGAGTTATTAAGCAGTTTAATTTCTTATTTTGAATGTGGTGTCTTAGTAAAAGACTCTAGAGGTCCAGCAGTTGAATATAATGTTTATAAATTTTCAGATGTTTATTTAAAGATCTTACCATTTTTTAGTGACCATAAAGTTCGAGGAGTAAAAGCTTTAGATTTCCAAGATTGATGTCGGGCTTTAGAAATCATTCAAGCTAAGGGTCATTTAACTCAAGAAGGGTTAGATGAAATATTAAAAATAAAGGCTAAAATGAACAAAGGACGATCCGTATAGGTTTTGTTTTTCTTATTATTTACAACTCAACCTGAATATTATTTCAACGGGCTGGTATGCAAGGGTGAGTAAAAATCGCAGGTTGTAAAAAAAAAAGGTTAAACCGCCGCAACCCTACTTTAAGGTTGCTTCGTGTTTAATATGAAGCTTAATGTTTAATTTTTTAGGGTTTTGTAAAAGAGCAACGAGTAGACGGTCATTGGTGCTATAAATTAACAGTTTCTATAACCCTACTTATGTACGTAATAATTCCGGGGACCCCCTAAAGCTTATGAAACCAAGCACTATTCGAAAGGATATCTGCGGCTGAATTAATTACTCAGGTACGGTAATAAATCATAAGATGAGTGAAAACGAAATGGGTTGTCGCGGATCTAAATCAGATGTTAGTTTAATATCTGTAAAAGAGCAACGGGTAGACGGTCATAGATGCATTAATTTAATGCATTTAAGGTATGCTCTAATGGGTTTCGAAAGAAACTATCAAATCAGAATCCCTTCTAACCAATTAATTACATTAAGAAGATCGTACTCTTCTCTACCTAAAAACCCATTATCTAATTTGCGGCAGCCGCATTTAAGCACAGATAATATAAACCCTTGATTCTTTACAGGTTTTTCTGATGGTGAATCTAATTTTACCGTAAGAATATTTAAAAGTAATTCAACAAAACTAGGTTGAACTATACAACCTGTTTTTCAAATAGGATTACACAAGAAAGATCTTAATTTATTGGAAAAAATTAAAACCTTCTTAGGCGTAGGAACTATATATCATAAAGAAGAGTCTTCTAATTATATGATACAATCTTTAAGAGATTTAAATGTAATAATTAACCACTTTAATAAATATCCTCTTTTAACAAAAAAATGAGAAGATTTTAAATTGTTTTCTGAAATTATTACTTTAATTAATCAAAAAGAACATTTAACTCTTTCAGGTTTCCATAAAATTATATCTCTTAGAGCTTCTATGAATAACGGTCTTTCTAGAACAATAAAGACGGCGTTTCCTGAGAATACTCCAGCAATAAGACCTAAACGTTCGGATGAAGATTTATTAAATTCGAATATAGATCCTTATTGAATGGCAGGTTTTGCATCTGCGGAAGGGTGTTTTACTACAGTAGAAGGATGCTTTTTTAATGTAAATATTTGTATGATAAATTTGAACGCCATGACTAGTAGTCCATCATTTCACAAAGTGGTTAACAGTTTTAGTCCTAATATATGAATGTCCAGGTTATTACTTATGGGAATAGGTAAACGGTATTATTCTAACTCTTCTTCCCTACCAAAAGCCGATCAGGGTTTGTTGCAAAGCAAGAGGGACACTAGATTGAGCATACCTATGTCTGACCTTGAATTCCTCGAATGATTTAGAGGTTTCGTAGACGCAGAAGGTTGTTTTATGATTAAAGAGAATTTAACTAATAGATATTCATTCCAATTTAGGATAGGCTTACACAAGGATGACCTAGCTGTTCTTAATTTTATTCAAAATAGACTTAAAATTGGTTATGTTACTGGATATAGTAATGTCTCAGCGTTTATAATTCAAAAGGCTCCCGAGGTTAAAATTCTTATTGATATCTTTAGTAAAAACCTTTTAAACACCAAGAAGAGGCTAGATTTCGAGAACTGAAAACTTGCGTATGAACTTTATATACAAGTTAAAGGCGAGAATGGTCGGATCGAAAAAGACGAGGCCACAACTGCTCTTTTAGTAAAAATTCAGCGATTAAAAGAGGGAATTAACATAGGTAGATCTTACCTAGAACAAGAATCAAAAATTAGGGATATTAAAATAACTAATTATTGATTACTTGGTTTTATTGAAGGTGAAGGTAGCTTTAGTGTTGCTAGTTATAAGTTCCGTGTAAGATTTGGTTTAGGTCAACTTTCCTACGAAAAACCTTTATTAGAAATAATACTTTCTTTTTTAGAATCTTTACCTGGCTACAGTAATTTAAATTTAACAAAATCGCCCTTAAGTATATCGAATTCTCAGGATAAGAGAAGACTCAATAGTAAATCTTTTTCTGAGCTTTATTCCGATAATGCTAATTTCTTTCGTATGATCTTTATACCCTTTTTAGAAAGTCTACACTGAGTCTCAAAAAAAGAGAAAGATTTTAAGGACTGGTGTACAGTATTGACATTAAAAGCTCAGGGTCACCATTTAACTCCTGAGGGTAAGGAGATTATTACCAAAATTCTTGCCCAAATGAATTCTAAACGTTTATCTACTAACCCTTCTCGTGTAATAATAGATAGAGTTAAATTAGACAATGAGATCGCCAAGTTGTTAGCGGGGCCAGCAAACTTTGAAATAACCGCTGACGGGGATATTAAGAATATTTATTCAGGAAGAACCATACCTAAGGGCGGTAAAATAGAGGTAGTACTTGTCAACGAATCAGGGGAAATATTTAAATCCTTCGATTCTGTAAAGGATTGCGCCTTGTTTATAGGAGTGGGTTTATCTGCCCTTTATACAAAGGTAAATACAGATAAATCTGTAAATTACGACAATAAAGTATATTTTATTAAACGTAAGGATTACAAATAAGTTTTCATCTGCGCTTTACCAACTTCGTTGACGGAGGCTACAATTCTGTTGTCTTCTGGTATTCAATGATGAAGGTCGATTTACCTCGTTATAAGAAACAGAATTTACGCTTCGAAGGTACACTCCTTCCTCCGGGTATTAGAATTACTAAATCGTTAACTACAAAATCAGGATACCAGGTACAATTAAGATTTCAAATAACTCAACATTCTATTGATAAGGTGTTTATGAATAGTTTAGAAACCTTTTGAGGTTGTGGTAAAGTGTTTTTAAGATTTAGAGAAAATAAAGTAGATTTTCAAATTCTAAAACTTAAAGATCTGTCCGATAAAGTTATTCCGCTCTTTCAAAGTATATCTTTACAAGGTGTGAAATTAAAAGATTTGTCAGATTTTTGTAAAGCGGTAGAGATAATGAAAGTAAAGGGACATTTAACAAGCGAAGGACTAAATGAAATTCGTAAATTAAAATTGGGTATGAATAGAGGTAGAGAATAACAAAATGATATTATTTTTATGTAATTCTTTGTATGATAAATCTGACCGCCGTGATTCAATTAATTGATCAGTTAAAAGGTTATTATTATATAAATCCGTTATTGTCCCTGAGTTTGGCTATAACTTTATTTTCTTTTGCAGGAATACCACCATTAATAGGGTTCTTTGGTAAAATGATGGTTTTAAGTGCAGCTATTGATAATGGTTATATTTTTATGTCATTAGTTGCAATAATAACCAGTGTTATTAGTGCTGTATATTATTTAGCTATTATAAAACTAATATTTTTTTATGAACCTGATTATATTAGAAACACTGAATTAAGGGATTTTAATGCAAAAGGTTTAATTGCGAAAAAAAGTAATAATGGTGATAAGAGTGGGGGCGAAAAAGTTGTTATCCAAATTAATAATATAGTTATATCCAGCTCTTTAAGTTTAACTATATCTGTTATTACATTCGTAATATCATTATTTATTTTAACACCCCAACACTGATTAGGAGTTGCTAACATAATGACATTAATATTATTTAACATTTAAATGACAACTACTACTTTTTTTTTTATATTTATACCTATATTATCAATACTATTATTATCAATTAATTTACTATTAGCCCCCCACAACCCTGTGGTTTGATCTGGGAAATCAAAAGTCGGGGATAAATTATCAAATTCCGGGGATACCTTAAAGCTTCTGATACCAAGCATTTATTGAAAAATAAATTGTGGATGAACTAATTACTCATGTATGGTAACAAGTCAGAAGATGTACGAAAGTAAAATAGGCGATCGCGGATCTAAATCAGCAATATTTTTAGCATTAGTTATTTGACTAATTTTTGCATCTTTTATTTTCATCTTCTTGGTTGGGATCTCTTATGCATTACACTTTTATGACTTACCTTCTAGTTCAACATTAACCTTTTCAGTTTTTCCTGTAAAAATATATAAAAATGCAGACCTAGATAAACTACAAATTATAACAGAGGCTAAAGGAAAAAGCGGTGTATATCGTTGAACAAACTTAACAAATGGAAAGACCTATATAGGTAGCAGTATCAATCTAGAAAAAAGATTGAAAGGTTATTTTTCTATTTATTACTTAGAATCAGTAATAAAAAAAGGTAGAAGTCTGGTTAATAGTGCTATACTGAAAGATGGTTATTCTAAGTTTACTTTGGAAATTCTCGAGTATTGTGAACCATCTGAGACACTTTCAAGGGAGCAATATTATTTGGATTTATTAAAACCAGAATATAATATTTTATTTACAGCTGGTTCTCCTTTCGGGTTTAAACATACTGAAGAAACCAAAAATAGAATGTCTGTAGCTAAAATAGGTAACAAAAATGCCACAGGAGGTAAAGGACGTAAACGAGCAGAATTAGCAGGCAGTCCCAGTGTTTCAATAAAAGTTTTGGATCAGAATACTGGTGTTGAAACAATATATCCTTCAATGAGTGCAGTGGCTAAAGCCTTAAATGTACCATCAGGAAGTATTAGAATGTACTTTTTTAGGAATATTCTAACGTCGTTTAAAAAGAGATATATTATGCAAAAAATAGTAAAAAATTAATTAAGCTAAACTGGGCTGTAAAAGAGCAACGAGTAGATGGTAGTTGATATGAAAATAAATTTTCAAATTTAAAATGTACTCTAGTGAGTTTCGAAAGAAATATGCCTCTGCATAATTTGTACGCAGGGGCTGGTTTAAACATTCAGGATGGATGTTTAACTAATTTAGCCAAAATCCCTTCTAACCAAATAAATTTAACCAGAAATTATTCTCAACTTCAATCTAAATTAAATCTAAACCCTGAGTATGTTACTGGATTTACGGATGGTGAGGGCTGCTTTATGATAACTATAATAAAAGATAAAAAATATAAATTAGGTTGACGTGTAGCTTGTAAATTTGTAATAAGTTTGCATAAAAAAGACTTAAGTTTATTAAAGGAATTAAAAGATTATTTTAAAGTAGGTAATATATCGTTTATGGGGGAAAATGCAATTCAGTATCGCGTTGAATCTTTAGAAGGTTTAGCCGTTATTATAAATCATTTTAATAAACACCCCCTAATTACTAAAAAACTAGCCGATTATACATTATTTAAATTAGCTTTTAATATAATTAAAAATAAAAATCATCTCACTGAAAAAGGATTATTGGAACTTGTTGCTTTGAAAGCAGAATTAAATAAAGGTCTAAGTCAAGATTTATCTATTGCTTTTGCTAATATAATTCCTGTATTAAGACTTGAAGTACCACTATCTAAAAATATAAATCCTTTCTGATTAGCAGGGTTTGTGCAAGCAGAAGGTTGCTTTCATATTTCAATATTTAAATCTAAAACATCTAAATGCAAAGAAGCTGTAAAATTAAGTTTTATTTTAACTCAAAATGTTAGAGACAAAGATTTAATGAATAGCTTAATTGAATATTTAGGGTGCGGATATACAACTTTAGAAAATAGAGGTACAATAGATTTTAAAGTTACAAAATTTTCTAATATTAAAGATGTTATTGTTCCTTTTTTTAAGAAATATCCTTTACAGGGTGTTAAATCTTTAGATTTGGGATCTTTTTGTAAAGCAGTAGACATAGTAGGCAATAAAGGTCACTTAAGTCAAGAGGGATTAGATCAAATTCGTATAATTCAGAATGAAATGAATACGAATAGAAAATTTTAGTTTAAGAATAATATTTAAATGTTAATTTTTTTTTGTATGATAAATTTGGTGAGACGTATCAAGAAAAAGACTCCGTTTTTGAGTGTGGGTTTCACAGTTTTTTAGGTCAAAATAGGACACAATTTAATATTTCATTCTTTATTTTTGGGCTTTTATTTTTATTATTCGATCTAGAAATATTATTAGTCTATCCCTACAGTGTCAGTAGTTACACAAACGATGCCTATGGTTTAATTATCATGATGTTATTTTTTGTGCTGTTAACATTGGGATTTATATTTGAACTAGGTAAAAACGCACTAAGTATAGATAGTAAGCAAACATCTCTATTTAGTAGTAAAAATAAATCTAATATTTATGTATTTACTGGTATTTAACAAAAAGCGCGATACCCCTTAATAATTTATTAAATATGATATTTAAAAGCATACTTCATTTTCTTGAAGCAGAATGATCTAAAGCAGATACACTTAAAGATAACAGGAATAAACCCTGGTTTTACATACGAAAATCAGTGGAAAATTTTTAAATTATTCTTTAACACATTCTAGACATATGAGATTTTATTCTACTAATAATTCTAATGACTTTTGGAGAAAAGCGAAATCATTAGATAAAAAAAAAAACGTAGATAATCCTTTTATTATCGTAAATAACTTTATAAAAAGTACCCTTCTAAGGAATTAGTTAGAGGTAAAATAAATTTAAACCTTATTAATTCAATTACTAGAAAGTCTTTACATAATTTTGAATTAACCGTTCGATATTTTAATTAAAATAAAGGCTATTAAATTTGATTTACCCGTTAAAGATAATTCTGAATTTATAGATGCTGTAGGTAAATATGTATGTAAGGGTGCAAGAGGTATTGCTGGGGGTATAAATTTTTACTGACAAAGAAGATGGAAATTGTTATGTAGGATCCTCAATTCCTTTGGCTAATTGTCTAAAGACAGGTAAGAAGTTTCCTGATTCACAGACTTAAAATGATGATAATTGAAGGAGGTGCGCCTTCCTCATATTGAATGAGTATCTTTCGCGGCTGACTTTCTCACTCCACGAGTAATTGATTATTTATATTCAAATTTTGTAAATAATGATGATATAGATTTATATGAAACTGTTATAGAAACTATGTTTCCAGGACCTAATATGTCTCAATACAATCTTTTGTGTTACCGTTATGATGTGATAACGCATATGGGCTTAAATAATTACAGGAGAGAAGTTCTACCTATGCATCTTGTATTACATACTAATAATGGCGAGCCTACTCAAACAGGAATTATGATATTACCTTTTTTTCTATATAAATGGACAATGCAAATTGAAGAGGGTAATGTTATTGAGAACCTCTAGCTATTTAAATGAAATTAAAGTATAGATAAGGGTGATATTCTTGTGAATTGTTAGTCAGTCATATGTGTGGATGTCTAAATTTTCCTTTAATATTTTTAGTTCTTTGCAATGTTATACTCACAATATTAAAGCAAAAAAAACATGTTAATACATTTTATGTAGACTATATAGTCATATACATTAAATTTAAAAAAAAAAGAAATCATGTACCTAAAACTCAAAAATATATAATATATGCATAGTACACAATATAATTAAAATAACTACTTAAAATACACTATATTTATACGTAATTTTATAATTATTATATTTATTAAAATATGTTATATTTACCAACAATTATGTCTATCCTGGAAGTATTAGCTGTCACTGTTCCTGTTTTATTAACTGTGGCTTTTATAACCATAGCGGAGAGAAAAACCATGGCTAGTATGCAAAGAAGATTGGGTCCTAATGCAGTAGGTCACAAAAAATTAAATCTTACACATAAAAGATATTTTCATTATTCTTGTGACGCTTCGAGAGAATTATACCGTAATAGAAAAGCCCCTGTAACTGAATTTTCGGATGATGTGCTTTTTACTACTACTGATTTACTTAATTCATCAAAGATTCAATCTTTATTTAAACCTTTAAAAGGTAAAGGGGGTATTTATATGTTTAGGTACAAAAAAGACCCTAAAATCTTTTATGTAGGGAGAGCTAAAGATTTTTACAAAAGATTTAAAGACCATTTGAATTCTAACTTAAAGGATAAATTTCATAAATTTGTTAATTCAATTGGTTGGGATCAATTTGAATTTTCTATTATAGAAGTATGTGACCTTAGTATCCAACAAGATAGAGAAAATTATTACTTGCAAAAATACTTACCTTTATTAAATACAATCTTTAAAAGTAATTTTAGTGAAATACAATCTTATGATTCTTTATATAAAATATTAAAACTTAGAAAGTCAAAACTTGATTTAGACAATAAGTATAAAGGTATTAATCTTTATACCTATGAATACTATAATAACCAGATTAGTACTAATTATAATAAATTTAGCAGTATAAATGCGGTATCTAAAGAATTAAGTATAGCTAGAGAAACAATTGGTGTCTATTTAAATACTTATGTGCCTTATAGAAATTTATTATTTTTAACTAATAAAATAGAATGTTTTGATTTAGTAGGCAAATTAATTAGTGATGCTATGCAAGGATTAAATTTAAACCATAATATAGCTAAAAAATTATTTATGTATTTTATAGAATCTGGGGGTACTGTGGTTAAAACAGAGTTAGAGTCTAAAAGTGCAGCAGCTAAATTATTAGATGTACAACATTTAGTTATAACTAATCATCTAGATAAATGAATAAAAGGAGGTATTAACGGTCATTACTTATTTAGTCATGAATTAAATACTCTAGAGTTAGAAAAACTAATTAAATTCTCATCCTTAATGAAATCTAGAAATCGTGCAGTATGGGCTTATAACGCTATAACTTTAGAATTAATTACTGATTCATTTGGTAGTATTCAAAAAGCAGCAGAATATTTTTATGTGGATTATAGATCTATAGCCAGACATTTAGATACTGAGTTAGCAACTGTAAAAGGAAATTATTTAATATTATTATTTACTAATGAATTGACTGATTCAAAGAGAAAAGAATTACTGAATAATTTAAAAATAGCAAAAAATGTTACTACTGCCCTTTGAGTATATAAAAAACTGGATGGAAGATATATTAATATAAGTAACAATGAACCTAGTTTTAATTCAAAATACATAGCAGCTAAACAATTAAAATTAAGTACCAAAACAATTAGTAAGTTTTTGAATACTCATAAAGACTATAAAGGATTGTATTTTTACAATAGTAAAATGTAAAATATAAAATAAATTGTAAGATTTAAAGTGTAAGAACTTAATTCGGCCTGTTAGCAAAAGAGAACCTTTTGCTTAAAATCATCAAATTGACGGGAAAGCCCTAAAGCAATTTCAACCAAGCAAGAGTGGTAACACATCTTGTGGCACAGGTAATGACTCGTGGTAAGGTAAAATCGAAATTGATAGACGAAAGGAAATGGGTAATCCGCAGCCAACCACCCATATTTATAATAACA
>Ga0247755_1000042_pt1 | contig 18313 bp, 17 predicted proteins | sample UWRJL096311B4_FD_180948 | JGI IMG/M metagenome (GOLD analysis project Ga0247755, IMG submission 180948) | Plant litter microbial communities from Arlington Agricultural Research Station in Wisconsin, United States - UWRJ-L096-311B-4 | ecosystem: Environmental > Terrestrial > Plant litter >... | reverse complement strand
GAGACGCCAACTTCTATCGAACCGACCATCACTGGACCCCCGCCGCGGCGCAGGTGGCGCTCGACGCGATCGTGGAGGGTCTCGCCGAACAAGGGGTCACGGTTCCGCACGACTCTCGCGTGTGGCGCGAGGTCGAGGGGCCATTCGCGTTCTCGGGTTCGGAGGCGCTACAGATTCCTGCCGGCGCGCCCATGGTTTCGGAGCCGATGGTGTACCTCGAACCGGACGGTGGCTTCAGGGCGACGATGTGCGCAGACGCGTGCGATCAGCCGACGCTCAAGGAGCAGTGGCTGTCAAACCCAGACCCCATGACGAACCGCTATTACGCGTTCCTCGGCGGCGGCTTCAGAACCATGCATCTGCATAACGAGAGTCCGCACGCGAGCGGAACGATCGTGATGCTCAAGGACTCCTACACCCACCCGGTGGCCCTCATGCTCGCGGAGAGGGTCACCGACCTCTACCTCGTGGACGAGCGAGGCTTTGACGGGCGGTCGGTCACCGACTTCCTCGCGGAGGTCGACGCCGATGCTGTTGTCGTCATTCACAACCAGGTGACGCTCCTATCGCGGGCCTTCAACCGCGATGTATGGACGGACGCTGCGGGTTAGGAGGCCGCGTAGTCGTGCGGCCAGAACCAGGCCCACACGTAGGAGATGTGACGCGAGCGCTCATAGACCCCGCGAGCGGAGCCGCCCTTGCCATTCGAGGTGTTGCCCTCGACGGTGTAGAGATAGCTGCCCGAGTGACCGCGCACAATCGCAGAGTGTGACGGGGTGCCGGAGCCCCAGTCGAAGAGCGCGATCGCTCCTACCGGGGGAGTGCCCGAGTAGTGCAGCACCCCTGACGACTTGAGCGTCGAAATGAACTGGGCGTACGTGTCGCGCTTGGGCACCATCGTGGAATTGCCTGATGCCGCCGCGGCCCAGCCCATGAACACCGAGCACCACGCGTAGTTGGAGCCAACCCACGTGTTGTACTTGCTCCTGTGCTTCACCTGCTCGATGTAGCCAACCTGTGACTTTGCCGCGGCGATGATCTCCGTCTCGACGACCGAGCCGTACGCGGTGTATGCCGAGGACTTGTTGTCGTTTTGGTAGACAGAGCCGCCGGTGAAACGCTGCACGCAGCCTCCCTCGAGGAGGCCGCACTTCGCGTCCCTCGTGGGAAGGCCGAGCTTGCCCGCCCATCGTGACTGCGATGTGTAGGACTTGCCGATCTTGGAGTACACGACCCATGTGCGCACTCCCGAGTCGCGGCTCACCTCGATGAGCGTGCCGCTCGAGAAGGTCTGATAGCGAGCCGAGTTGACACCCGATGGCAGGTCCGAGGAGGAGATCGAATGCGGAGAGCCGGTAGCGGAACCGATCGCCGACGCTACGGATGCAGCCCGCGATTCGAGGGTGCGATCCGAGGTTGTTGAGGAGATAGCGATGGGAGCCGACCGCGCGTAGGTGCCCTTGATGACGGCGCGATAGAGATACGAGCTCGAGGGGGCTACGCGGTACAAGTAGTTGCCCGTAGAGGTGCTCGCCTTTGCGGACCCGATGGCCTTCCACGTCGAGGACCCGACGGCTGCGCGCTCGATCGAGATGGTCGCGCCCTTGTAGGTGGAGCCGCCCTTGTATGCAGTGCCCTTGATCCACGAGAGCTCGCCGCTCGCGTAGGTCCCTCCGGTGAAGTTGGCTGTCACGGCGCGGCTCGAGGAGTCGCGCATCGCGATGCCGAAAGACGAGGAAATGGTGCCCGAGCCTGTCTGCACCCTGTACGTGCGACTTGTGGACACGGTTACCTGAGCGGAGGCGACGCCGTCTGAGATGGTGAAGGTTGTCGAGGTCTCGATCCACTGACCTCCCGCGGTGCTGCGAGTCCACAGGCGCGCGGTGTCGTTGTCTCCGTCCTCTGTCGTGAGCTTGATTGTCGCCTTCGAATTTGCGCTGACAACGCTCGGTGCTGTCACCGAGATCATGTCTGCCGCAACGGCGGCTGGCACCACGAGTACTGCGGCAAATGTCGCGCCCAGAGTGGCTGCGATCACTCGGATGGTTCGGCGTCGGCTTGTTATGGCCATGGGGATTCTCCGTCCGGTTTGTCCGTCTCATGGTAGCCCGGCGCAACTGTGGGCCTGCCCAAGCCCCTCTTTGGTGTGACACAGTCCATGGTCCGTCGAGCCGGGTTCGGTCGCGAACTCGTCGTGTTACGGGCTGGTAACTTTTTTGATCGAATCGTTTACATCGCTTGCGAAACGTTTGTTCGTAACCTTTACTAACAAACATGACGACAGAGTCAATGCGGCCCAAGGTCGCGACGGGTGCCGAAGAGGGCACGCAGCGTGGAGGCGCGAGCTTCCGCGCGGTCTCTGTTGCCACGCGTTCAGGAGCGAGGTTGCTTCCGGAGCATGCTCGGGCCCACAACAGGTCCCTCGTGCTGCAGTCTCTCTACCGCGCGGCGGGTCTTTCCCGCGCCGATCTGGCGCGGGAAGTCGGCCTCACTAGGGTCACGATCTCCGACCTTGTCGCCGACCTGATCGCCGAGAACCTGGTCATCGAACTCGGCGTCCGCAACGACGCGCGCCCCGGCAAGCCGGCAACCCTGCTGGACATCAACCGCACGGGCTTCGCGATCATCGGCATTGACCTGAGCTACGACTCGATCTTCCGCGGCGCGGTCACCGACCTCGACGGAACGGTGCTGCACCGCGAGCAGCTCGATGTGCAGGGAGTGTCCGGCACGGCCGCCGTTGACGCTGTCTCGGAGCTCCTCGACCGCCTCGTCGCGAGCGCAACCTCGCCGGTGCTGGGCATCGGCGTTGGGTCGCCGGGTGTCATCGCCGCGAACGGCACAGTGCTCTCCGCGCCAAACTTTGACTGGCGCGAGGTGCCCCTCCAGGAGATCCTCGCCGAGCACAGCGGGCTTCCCGTCCAGGTCGCGAACGACGCCAACGTCGCGGCGCTCGCCGAGCGCAGCTTCGGCGGCGGCGATCCCGACATGATCCTCGTCCGGGTTGGTCGAGGTGTTGGAGCCGGAGTCGTCGTTGCGGGCACCGTGGTGCAGGGCGCTCGCTCGGCAGCTGGTGAGATTGGCCACGTGGTCGTTGGCACCGACGGCGGTGCGCAGTGCGCGTGTGGCAAAGAGGGCTGCCTTGAGACGTGGCTCGCGATCCCGCGCCTTCAGGCCCGGATCGATGGCGCGGCGAGCGCCGATGACAGGGATCGCATCCTCGCAGAGGCCGGAGAGCGTCTCGGCATTGCCCTCGCGCCCGTAGTTGGCGCACTCAATCTTGGCGAGGTCGTACTTTCCGGCCCGCTCGATCTTCTCGACGGCACGCTGATTTCCAGCACCGCCGAGACGCTTCGCAACCGAACGATGGCCGTGTTCCACGGCGATCTGACGTTGCGGATGACCACGCTCGGTCGCGACATCGTCGTGCTGGGCGCCGCGGTCATGGTCCTCACCGGCCAGCTGGGGGTCTCATGACCACCAGCAAAGGACGTGACCGTGCGGGTCACGCACCTCACTCAAGGGAAAAGGAACTAGGAATGAAGAAGACGATGGTTGGCATCGCGGCCTTCGCGACTGCCGGTGCCCTCGTTCTCGCCGGATGCGATTCGTCCGCCGACGAGACCAGTGCCGCCCCGACCGAGCCTGGCGCTTCGGCCGAGGGTCAGAACATCACGCTCTGGGTCATGGGTGGTGACACCCCGGCCGAACTGCGCGACTACCTGTCGACGGAGTACGCAGAAGCGACCGGGGGCACCCTTACTATTGAGGAGCAGGACTGGGGCGACGCTCTTAGCAAGCTCACCACGTCCCTGCCCGACTCCGAGAATACTCCGGACGTCACGGAGATCGGCAACACGTGGTCGCCGACCTTCACGACCGTCGGTGCGTTCTCTGACATCACCGACATGTACGCGGAGCTCGGCGGCGACTCGCTGCTCAAGTCCTTCGTCGACGTCGGTGTCGTTGACGGCAAGAACTACGCCCTGCCGTACTACTTCGGCTCGCGCTACAACTTCTACCGCAAGGACATCTACGACGCTGCCGGCGTCTCTGTGCCCACCACGCTCCAGGAGTTCTCCGACGTCACGAAGCAGCTGACGACGTCCGACCAGTCCGGCTTCTACCTCGGTGGATCTGACTGGCGCAACGGCATCTCGTGGATCTTCGCGAACGGCGGCGAGCTCGCCGTCAAGGGTGACGACGGGATGTGGGTTTCCACGCTTTCTGACCCCAACTCGATCAAGGGCCTTGAGATGCTTCAGGACCTTTACACGAACTCCTCGCACGCTCCCGTTGGCGAGTTCGACTCCACTCCGTGGGTGAACATCAACGACAACGAGTCCACGGGCAAGCCCGAGGCCGCAACGATCATCGCTCCAGGTTGGGCGCACTGGTCGATCGGTGACCTCTCGGAGAACGAGGCTGGAGACCCCATCAACGTGTGGAACGACGAGAAGAACGGCGTGTTCGTTCTTCCCGGTGTTGACGGCGGCGTGGCCCCCGTGTTCGCCGGTGGTTCCAACATCGCGATCTCCGCGGCCTCCAAGAACCAGGAGGGCGCTCGCGAGCTCATGAAGATCATCTTCTCCCCTGAGTACCAGGAGATGCTCGGCGCGAACGGTCTTGGCCCCGCGAACCTCGACTACGCGGACTCGCTCGGTGACGACCAGTTCGCCGAGGCGCTGCGTACGTCGGCGGCAAGCTCCAAGCTGACCCCCGCCGCACCCGGCTGGGCAGCAGTCGAGGGCTCCGGCCTTCTCGAGGAGTTCTTCGGCAAGGTCAACGGCGGTGGCGACATCGCCGCCCTCGCGGCCGAGTACGACGAGAAGATCTCCGCCCTGCTCAACGGCTAATCCAGCCTGAACCTCACGGGTCGGGCCGCGGCAACCCCGCGGCCCGACCTGCGAGAAGCCCTGCCCACTTGCCACCATTGACACACAAAGGAGGTCGCCATGAGCGTCGCCACTGACCGCCAACCCGCGGCCACCGTTCCTACCCGCCGCAAGCGTCGGCCGATCATGCCCTATTGGCTGCTAATCCCGGCCATCGCGATCCTCGTGATCGGCACGGGCTACCCGACGCTGTGGCAGCTCACGAACTCGTTCCGCGAGTACGGCCTCCCGCAGCAGTTCGGCAAGCCGGCGCCGTGGGTGTGGTTCGACAACTACGTCACGCTGCTTACCGACGGCCAGTTCTGGGCCGTGGTTCTGCGTTCTCTCATATTTTGCGGCGTGACAGCGGGCGTGACGCTCGTTATCGGCCTCGGTATCGCGCTGCTCATGACCGCCGTCGGCCGCACCGTGCGGCTCATGCTGCAGGTCTCGATGTTGCTCGCATGGGCGATGCCGGTTGTCGCCTCGATGACCGTGTGGACCTGGCTCTTCGACCGCCGCCGCGGAGTCGTCAACTATGTGCTCGACAAGATCCCCGGCGTCGACATGTACCGCTTCGATTGGCTCGCCGAGCCGCTGACGTTCTTCTTCGTCGCCTCGGTCATCGTCATCTGGATGTCTGTGCCCTTCGTCGCCTTCTCGCTCTACGCGGGCCTGACCCAGGTATCCGAGGAGGTCCTCGAGGCCGCGGATCTTGACGGAGCGACGGGCAAACAGCGATTGCGCCTCATCATCCTGCCGATCATCCGCCCCGTCATGTCGATCGTGTTGCTCCTGCAGATCATCTGGGATCTGAGGGTCTTCACCCAGATCACGATCCTCCAAGACGCGGGATCCTCTGCGAGCGAGTTCGACCTGCTCGGCACCTACATCTTCAAGCTCGGCACCGGCTCGCAACACTTCGGCATGGCCGCTGCCGCCTCTGTCGTCGTGCTCATCATCACTCTCGTCGTCTCCGGCGGCTATGTGTGGCGCATCATGAAGGAGGACTCCAAGTGAACAAGCGTCGCGGCCGCCGCATCGGCCTCTCCACCCTTGGCGTTGTGCTCGCACTCATCTGGGTGTTTCCCGTCTACTGGATGATCAACTCGTCGTTCCTGCCCAACCGGACGCTGCAGCGCTTCACCCCAACGTGGCTTCCGTTCGACGGCTCGTTCCGCAACTTCAAGGCGGTGCTCGCGGACGGCAGCTTCTTCACCTCGCTCGGCATGAGCCTCGCGATCGCGGCGGTCACGGTCTTCTTCGCGGTGCTGTTCGCATTCCTCGCGGCGATCGCCATCTCGAGGTTCAGGTTCCGCGGTCGCGCGTCGTTCGTGCTCGCGGTGCTCCTCATCCAGATGCTGCCCGCGGAGGCGCTGTTCATTGCGCAGTACAAGATGATCTCCTCGGTGAACCTCCTCAACACCGTGATCGGTGTGAGCGTCATCTACATCGCCGCCGTTGTGCCCTTCACGGTGTGGATGCTGCGTGGATTCGTGGCCGGCGTGCCCGCCGACCTCGAAGAGGCCGCGATGGTTGATGGCCTGAGTCGCACCAGGGCGTTCTTCAAGATCACCTTCCCGCTTCTCATGCCAGGCCTCATCGCCTCTGCGGTCTACGCGTTCCTGCAGGCGTGGAACGAGTTCACCGTCGCGCTCGTGTTGCTGACTAAAGACGAGAGCCAGACGCTGCCATTGTGGCTGCGTGGATTTGTCCAGGCATCCGCGACCCGTGAGACCGACTGGGGCCAGGTCATGGCGGCATCGACCCTCGTCGCCGTGCCGATCATCATCTTCTTCATGTTCGTTCAGGGCCGCATGACGTCCGGGCTCGTGAGCGGGGCGGTCAAGGGATGATTTCCACCCTCTTGCTTCCCGGGTTCGTGGGTACAGAGTTGCCCGCGTGGCTTGAGCGCAGGCTTCGCGACGGCCTCGGCGGCGTGTGCCTGTTCGGCATGAACATCGTGTCGCGCGAGCAGCTTCGCGAACTCACGGCGGCGATCCTCGGGGCCAATCCTGCCGCGATCATCGCTATTGACGAGGAGGGTGGCGACGTCTCGAGGCTCTACCAGAGCGTCGGATCTCCGTTCCCCGGCAATGCCGTCCTGGGCCGCCTTGACGATCCCGGGCTGACAGCGCGCGTCGGCGCGCAGGTCGGCTGGGAGTTGAGGGATGTGAACGTCGGGCTCGCGCTCGCGCCAGACGCCGACGTCAACTCGAACCCCCTAAACCCCGTCATCGGGGTGCGGAGCTTCGGCACCGACCCCGACGCCGTTGCGGCCCATGTCGCTGCCTGGACGCGCGGCATAGAGGCGACGGGTGTCGCCTCGTGCGCGAAGCACTTTCCCGGCCACGGGGACACCGCGGCAGACTCGCACCATGCGCTACCCGTCATCTCGGTGTCCGCACACGAGTTGCGCGCTCGTGAGCTCGTGCCGTTCCGCGCCGCAATCGCCGCGGGAGCGCGGTCGATCATGACGAGCCACATCGTGGTCCCCGCGCTTGACGAGGACAACCCCGCGACCTTCTCGCGCGCGATCCTCACCGACCTGCTGCGAGGAGAGCTGGGCTACGACGGAGTCATCGTGACCGACGCCCTCGACATGGCGGGCGCGAGCGCCGACCGCGGCATCCCCGCGGCGGCAGTCGCAGCGATCGCCGCGGGAGCGGACCTGCTGTGCATCGGCACCAAGAACACCGACGAACAGCTCGGCGAGATCATCGCCGCCATCAACGTGGCCCTCGCGGACGGCACCATCCCTTCCGTAGCCGTCTCGAGGGCCTCGGCCAGGGTGCGTGCACTCGGCCTCGATCTCGCGCGCGAGCGCGCGGAGCTTGCCGCTCCGCCGAGCCTCGAGCTCGGCGCCATCGCGGGGCTGACTACGCGCGACGTCGCTCAGGGATTCCATGTGGCCGACGCCGCGCGCGCCATTCTCGCGGAGAGCGCGGGCCGACGCTTGGCGTGGGTTGCGCTCGAATCCGCCCCCAATATGGCCGTTGGCGAGGCGCCCTGGGGCCCCTTCGCCGCGGGCATCGCGCCTTTCGCGAGCATCGGGCCGGACGCGCCCGCCAGCATCGAAGCCCCCGTGGACGCGCTGGTCGTGGCAGTGGGAAAGGACATCCACCGTCACCCCTTTGCCGAGCGAGCAATCGAGGCTCTGCGCGAGCGTGGCGACGTGCTCGTGGTCGACATGGGATGGCCCGACCCTTCGTTCGCCGGAGTGGACATCGCTACCTTTGGTGCATCGCGCCTAGTCGGGAGCGCGCTCCTCGAATTGATTGGACGTGACAGGTGCGTCTCGGAGTAGACATCGGCGGCACCAAGACCGACGTCGTGCTTGTCCACGCCGGGGCGATTGTCGCGCGTCACACGACGCTGTCCGGTTTTGGGGCGGCTGAAGTGCTCGCCTCTGCGTCCGGCGCAGTGGCCGCGGTACTCGGCGACGCGGGCACGACGTGGGCGCAGGTCGAGTCCGTGGGCATTGGGGTTCCTGGCGGAGTGTCCGAAGGCGTTGTCACCTATGCGCTGAACCTTGGCCTCGAGCGGCTTGACCTCGCGAGCGCGCTACGCGACGCGTGGGGCGTACGGCCGGTCATCGACAACGACGTCAACGTCGCTGCGCTCGGTGCCTGGGGCCTGCGAACCCGGCCGACGGGCTCGCTCGCGTATCTCAACCTTGGTACGGGACTCGCGGCCGGCATCATCCTCGATGGCAGGCTCTGGCGTGGAGCGCGCGGTACCGCGGGCGAGATCGGCCACATCGGGGTTGATCCCGCAGGTCCGCTCGACGCGGACGGCCTGCCCGGGGCTCTCGAGACCTACGCATCCGGGTCAGGGCTCACGCGCCAGTGGGCCGTCGACGGTGCGGTCGCCCGGGACGTTCTCGAGGCTGCCGATCGCGACGATCCGAGGGCGGTGGCGATTCGTGATGGCCTGTACTTTGGCGTCGCGTCTGCCGTGCGCGCCCTCGTGCTCACGCTTGACGTCGACACCATCGTGCTGGGCGGCGGGCTCTCCGCGCACGGGGAGGCCCTCGTCGAGGGCACGCGGCGGGTACTTGACGATTGGTCTTCACGGTCGAGCTTCCTCGGCTCTCTCGAAATGACGGAGCGGCTCGAACTTCTCGATTCCGATGTGCCGGTGGCGGCTCTTGGCGCCGCAGAGCTCGGCGCCAACCCTGGTGGGATCGATGGCTGAGGTCATCGTCGTCGAGTCCGCGGAGGCGGCGGGCTCGCTCGTTGCCGATCACATCGCGGCACAGGTTGCCGCGCAACCGCGCTACACGCTTGGTGTTGCCACAGGCTCGACTCCGCTCCCCGTGTACGCCGCGCTCCGCGCGCACGCGTCCGCTGGAGTCGACTTCTCTCAGGTGTCGGCATTCGCGCTCGACGAGTACGTCGGTCTTCCCTGGGGCCATCCAGAGAGTTATCGGGCCGTCATCAACAGGGAGGTCGCCGAGCCGCTCGGCCTGCGCGCGGACCGCGTGCACGTTCCCGATGGCTCGCTCGCGAACATCGGCACGGCGGGGGAGAGCTACGAGCGCGCGCTGATCGAGCACGGCGGAGTCGATGTGCAACTGCTCGGCATCGGCGCAACGGGCCACCTCGGCTTCAACGAGCCGGGCTCGTCCTTCGGCTCTCTCACGCGCGTCAAGACCTTGACGGAACGGACGCGCGTCGACAACGCCCGCTTCTTCGCGAGCCTCGACGAGGTCCCGATCCACTGCGTGACACAGGGCCTCGGGACGATCCTGCGGGCTCGCCACCTCGTGCTTCTCGCCTTCGGCGAGTCAAAGGCGAGCGCGGTGGCCGCCGCGGTGGAGGGTCCTGTGACCGCGTCGATGCCTGGAAGCGCCATCCAACTCCATGCCCACGTGACCGTGGTGCTCGACCCTGCCGCAGCGTCGGGCCTCGCCTTTCGCGAGTACTACCGCTGGGCGCAGCTCAATAAGCCGGATTGGCAAGGCCTCTAGGCTCGCACCATGACCGGATATGTGGATCTGCATTGCCACGGTGGTGGGGGCCACGCGTTTGGCGATTCCGATGCCGGAACCAGGGCGGCATTCGCCGCGCACCGCGCTCACGGCACGAGCGTGACCCTGGCCTCGCTTGTCTCGTTGCCGCTCGAGGAACTCGATCGGGCGACGGACGTGATCAGGGTCGCGATGTCGCACGAGCCGGGTATCGTGGGCGTGCACCTCGAGGGTCCCTTCCTCGCGAAGGGCCGCAAGGGCGCGCACAGCGAAACCGCGCTCGCGATCCCGGCTCCGCACCTCGTCGAGGAGATCCTTGAGATCACGGGCGACGTGCTTCGCATGGTGACGATCGCGCCGGAACTGCCAGGGGCGCTCGACGCCGTGCAACGCTTCGCGAGCGAGGGCGTGATCGTTGCGATCGGTCACACCGAGGCGGACGCCGCGCTCACAGCGGAGGCTTTCGTGCGCGGCGCATCGCTCATCACCCATGGCTTCAACGCGATGCGCGGCATCACCGGTCGCGAGGTCGGGCCCGTCGGCGCGGCCGTGGCGGATCCTCTCGCGCACATCGAGCTCATCGCCGACGGGATCCACGTGGATCCCACCCTTGTCCGCATGGTCTTCGCGGCGGCTCCCGGGCGAGTGGTTCTCGTGACCGACGCGATGGCGGCCGCGGCGACGATCCCGGGTCACTATCAGCTCGGTGACCTCGATGTTGAGGTTGAGGACGGTCGCGCCGTGATCGCGGGCACCGACACGCTCGCAGGCTCGACCCTCACGCTGGATCGCGCGGTCGACGTGTGTGTTGCAGCGGGCGTGCCTCGCGAGCTTGCAGAGCAGGCCGCGACGACGGTCCCCGCACGGCTGCTCGGAATGTGACATCCGCAGAGCGAGACTGTTCGGGTCTCGCCCGGCTGCCGATGCTCAGCGGAAGACGATGGTGCGGTGCCCGTCGAGCAACACGCGGTGCTCCGCGTGCCATCGCACCGCGCGGCCGAGCGCCCTGCGCTCGACATCCGCGCCGATCGCGGTGAGCGTCTCTGGCGTGTGGGCGTGATCAACCCGCTCCACGTCCTGCTCGATGATCGGGCCCTCATCGAGGTCGCTCGTCACATAGTGCGCGGTTGCCCCGATGAGCTTGACGCCACGATCGTGGGCCTGGAAGTAGGGCCGCGCGCCCTTGAAGGAGGGCAAGAACGAGTGGTGAATATTGATCGCGCGGCCGCGCAACGCCTCGGAGAGCTCGGGGGAAAGGATCTGCATGTAGCGCGCAAGCACGACGAGCTCAACCTCGAGCTCCTCGACCATGGCGAGGAGAGCACGCTCGGCGTCGGCCTTGCTCTCCGGCGTGACAGGGATGTGGATGAACGGCTTGCCGTAGAACTCCGCGAGCTCGCGCAGCGTTGGGTGGTTGCCAACAACGGCGACGACCTCCACGGGCAGCGTGCCCGCCCGCTCGCGGAACAGCAGATCGTTGACGCAGTGCTCGGCCTTGGAGACGAGGATAAGGGTGCGCATCTTGCGGCCGGCGAGATCGAGGTTCCATTGCATCGCGAACCGAGGGGCGATCGCCTCGACGGCCGTCGCCAGTTCCTCGCGCCCCGCTGCGCTCGTGAAGGCCACGCGCATGAAGAAGTTTCCGGTGTCCTCGGCGCCGAACTGCTGCGATTCGACGATGTTGCCGCCGTGATCGGCGAGCAGACCGGACACCGCATGCACGATGCCGGGGCGATCAGGGCACGACAGGCTCAAGACGTACGCATTCGTGTCCGACATGGCTGCCTCCTTCGCGCGCCCATCCTATTGGCTACACGACGGGCGGTCGGCCGAGTCGCGTCATCGTCCAGACAGTGCGCCATCTGAGAGGTCTGCGGGTACCCGCGTCGGTCCGCACGCCCTCCCATGCCCCTGAAAACCATGACCGAAGGTCCGACGGGTGGCGTAGGTTGCGCACGACAGTCACCAGGGCCCAGGTCGCCACGTACGGCGGCACGAGCGGGCACGGGAGGTTGCGCTTGGCGAGCCACACGCGGTTGCGCGCGTCGTGCTTGAGGTGTTGCGGATGGCGGTCGCGCGAGGTGATCGGGTGGTGCGCAATCAGGTCCGCTCTGTACTCGACGCTGTAGCCCGCGTCCCACGCACGCCACGCGAGCTCGATTCCCTCGTGTGCGTAGCGGAACCGCCCCGCCCATCCGTCCGAGGCGATCAGCACGTCGCCGCGCACCGCGACCGCTCCCTCGACGACGGTCACGACGGGGGACGAGCGCTCCGGGTTCTTATCGAGCAGTCGCGGCACCCACCGACGTGCCGTTCGCCCATCCTCGGAAGCGATGCGGAGCTGGACCAGTCCCAAGAGCGGGTCTGCCGCGAAGAGCTGACCGAGCCGCGCGAGCGTGTCCCGCTCGGGGAGGCTCGCATCGTCGTCCATGAAGAACAGCAGTCGCGCGCGCGCCGCGGCAAGGCCCCTATTGCGACCTCCGGGGGCTCCAACGTTCTCTTCGAGCGCGAGGCCGGCAACGCCGTCGGGCAAACCGACCGGCAACCAGCCATTGCCCACGACGATGACCTCTGTTGTCACGCCAGACTGCGCGAGCGCGGACCCTACGGCGCGATCGAGCGCCGCCGCGCGATCTCCTTGGGTGACGATGACGATGGACCAGTCCGGGACGTCCACTTCTCACGCCTCGTTGGGCGGGAGCGAGTTGATGATGTCCGTGGTCGAGATCCCGGGGGTTCGTGGCAGGTAGACGACGCGAACGGTGTCTGCGAACTCGTCGAACCGCCCCTCCCAGTCGTCGCCCATCACGAGGATGTCGGCGCGATGCTCGACGAGGTAGGCGCGCTTTGCGTCGAGCGAGTGCTCGAGAAAGACCTCGTCGACGCACGCGAGCCTCGCGATGGTGCTCGCGCGCACATCCTCCGCAACGAGGGGCTCGCGCGACTTCTTGGCGAGCGTGAGCGCGTCTGTCGACACTCCGACGCTCAGATGGTCGCCGAGCGCACGCGCGCGAATGAGCAGGTTGATGTGCCCCACGTGCAAGGCGTCGAAGGTGCCGAAGGTGACAACCCGTGTGGTCATGCGCGGAGCCTCGGAGAGTTGAGCACCGCGGTCACGTGGCCGACGATTACGAGCGGCGCGATGACGAGCAGTGCACCCATGAGCCAGGCGGTCGCCTGCGGCACGACCAGCGCAAGGAGGAATGCGAGCAGGTAGAGGTGCGCTTGCTCAACGGAGTGGAACATGCGATGGACGGGCACGAAGCGCGCGGCGCGGCGGAGGGACCGCACCGCTCCTTGGTGGGGCTCCCGCGCGGCCGCGGAGTCGGCTAGCCGTGGCAGGCCCGACGCGGCACGCGCCACTGCGACGGCGTCGTTGACAGACTTGTTGATGAGCACGAATACGGCCACGAGGAGGCCCGAGGCAACCCAGGCCATCTCGTGCTCACCATGGGCAAGAGCGAGCCCGACGCCGAGGCAGGCGGGCATGGCCGCTTCGGTCGTCGTGTGGGCGAGGTGGTCGAGGAACACCCCGCGCGGGGACGAGGTGCGACGCCACCGGGCGACCTCGCCGTCTGCGGCGTCGAGCAGCATTTGGGTGTGGGCCAACACCACGGCGAGCAGCGCTCCCCACACATTGCCGAGGAGCAGGCTTGCCGCCGCAGCGAGCCCCGCGAGAATCACAAGAACCGTCACCGCATCGGCGCTCCACCCCGCCCGAATCGCCGCCGTCGCGACGTGGGGGGAGAGGCGCCGCCACAGCCTGTGTGCGGACCAATGCTCCGCATTGGCGCGAGTGCGGATCGATTCCGGTTGGCCCTCCTTGCGGACGTCCGCCACGTCAACCCGCTGACGTCCTCGTCTCGCTGCCTCGCCCATGCCGCACCATCGTAGTGGGCGTGCAATGGCACGATTCGGTCACGTCGCGCCGAGCCTGGAGTCGCTTGGCGCGGGCGTCTGCAACGATGGGACCATGTCCGACGAGCAGGTGCGCATCGATGTCGTGGGCGTGCGCGACGCTGGTGAGTTGCTCACCGTGCGTCGTGCCGCGTTCGTATCAGAGGCACAGATCTTCAATGACCCGAATATCCCCGCGCTGACGCAATCGCTCGAGGAGCTCATCGTGGATCTCGAGTCCAACGACGTCGTCACTCTCGGCGCGTGGCGAGGTCCCCGCCTCGTCGGCTCGATCCGGGTGGGCATCGAGGACTCGAAGGCAACAATCGGGCGGCTCGCGGTGGCTCCGGACCTGCAGGGTCATGGCATCGGCACCCAGTTGCTCTTTGCGGTGCTCGGGTATTTGCCCGAAAACACCACAGAGGTGTGGGTGTTCACGGGTCAGAACTCGAAGCACAACATCTCGCTGTACAACAAGGTGGGCTACGAGCACCAGTTCGACCAGGTGGCCGGAGACCTCACCTATGCGTACCTCCGCAAGGTGCTCGAGGCCGGCGCCATCATCGACGACGATGCCGATGACGTCGCGGTGCGCGGCGACAACTGACCTGACCACAGCGTCAGGCCCCTGCGCCCACTCAACACCTTGCTAGACTGACCCCGTCGCAACTGGCGCAGTGGGGTACCACGAGGGAGCGGCAATTCTGCAGACTGTTGGTCGTACGCCTGGGCCAAGGTCACCGGTAACTGCCGGCGGACCTCGCACCGCACGGCACAACAGAATAGGAACGCCATGAGCACCGACTCGAGCGCCACCGCAGCCGTCATGAACGCAACGCTGCGGGACTTTGACCCAGAGATCGCCCAGGTCCTCGACCGCGAGCTTGATCGCCAGCAGACGTACCTCGAGATGATCGCGTCCGAGAACTTCGTGCCGCGTTCTGTGCTGCAGGCGCAGGGCTCCGTTCTCACGAACAAGTACGCAGAGGGCTATCCCGGCCGCCGCTATTACGGCGGTTGCGAGGAGGTCGACGTCGCGGAGACCATCGCGATCGAGCGCGCGAAGTCGCTGTTCGGCGCCGCCTACGCGAACGTCCAGCCGCACTCCGGTGCCACGGCGAACGCCGCGGTGCTGCACGCGCTCATCAACCCCGGCGACAAGATCATGGGCCTCTCGCTCGCTCACGGTGGCCACCTCACGCATGGCATGAAGCTCAACTTCTCCGGCAAGCTCTACCAGGTCGCGGCATACGGCCTCGACGAGCAGACGCACCGCGTGGAGATGGAGCAGGTGCGCGAGCAGGCGCTCGCCGAGCGGCCGGACGTCATCATCGCCGGCTGGTCCGCATACCCGCGCCACCTCGACTTCGCGGCCTTCCGCTCTATCGCCGACGAGGTCGGCGCCAAGCTGTGGACGGACATGGCCCACTTCGCTGGCCTCGTCGCCGCGGGCCTGCACCCGTCGCCCGTTCCTCACTCCGACGTCGTGTCCACGACCGTTCACAAGACGCTCGGCGGCCCCCGCTCGGGCCTCATCGTGTCGCGCGACGAGGAGTACGCGAAGAAGCTCAACTCCGCGGTCTTCCCCGGTCAGCAGGGCGGCCCGCTCATGCACGTCATCGCGGCGAAGGCCGTGGCCCTCAAGGCGGCAGCGCTCCCCGAGTTCAAGGAGCGCCAGGAGCGCGTGCTCGAGGGTGCCCGCATCCTCGCGGAGCGCCTGACAGCGCCCGACGCTGTGGCAGCGGGCGTCAACGTTGTCACGGGCGGCACGGACGTTCACTTGGTCCTCGTTGACCTGCGCAACTCGCCGCTCAACGGCCAGGAGGGCGAGGACCTCCTCCACGAGGTCGGCATCACGGTCAACCGCAACGCCGTTCCCTTTGACCCCCGCCCCCCGATGGTCACCTCGGGCCTGCGAATCGGCACGCCCGCGCTCGCCTCGCGCGGCTTTGGCGCGGAGGAGTTCACCGAGGTTGCCGACGTCATCGCGACCGCGCTCAAGGGTGGCGCGGACATCCCGGCGCTGCGCGCTCGCGTCGCAAAGCTCGCGGATACCTTCCCCCTCTACGACGGCCTCCAGCAGTAGGGGCCCCAGCCATGGTTGCGCAGGTTCTGGATGGCAAGGCGACCGCGGCCGCGATCAAGTCTGAGCTGACCGAGCGGGTGACGGCGCTGCGAGAGCGCGGCGTCGTCCCCGGCCTCGGGACCCTGCTGGTCGGCGACGACCCAGGGTCTACCTGGTATGTCAACGGCAAGCACGCAGATTGCGCGGAGGTGGGCATCGCGTCCATCCGTGAGGATCTTCCGGCCACCGCGACCCAGGACGAGATCGAGGCCGCGATCGCTCGCCTCAACGAGAATCCTGCCTGCACCGGCTTCATCGTGCAGCTTCCGCTGCCCGACGGCATCGACACGAACCGCGTGCTCGAGCTCGTGGACCCCGACAAGGACGCGGACGGGCTCCACCCCACGAACCTCGGGCGACTCGTGCTGCGCATGAGCGAGGAGGTCACATCGTCGCTTCCGTGCACGCCCAAAGGGATCATCGAGCTGATCGAGCGCCACGGGATCTCGCTGCGCGGCAAGGAGGTCGTGGTGATCGGCCGCGGCACCACCGTTGGGCGCAGCATCGGGCTGCTCCTCACCCGCCGTGCGGTCAACGCCACCGTGACGCTGTGCCACACCGGCACCGCGGACCTCGCCGCCCACACGCGCTCGGCGGATGTCATCGTCGCCGCGGCCGGCGTCCCCGATCTCGTAACGGCAGACATGGTCAAGGACGGGGCGGTGCTCATCGATGTTGGGGTGTCGCGGGTCACCGATCCGGAGACGGGCAAGTCCCGCGTCGCTGGCGACATCGCGCTCGCTGCGCGCGAGAAGGCCTCGTGGTACTCGCCCAATCCGGGCGGGGTGGGGCCTATGACGCGGGCAATGCTGCTCTCGAACGTGGTGGAGAGCGCCGAGCGCAACCTCGCGGGCTGACGTCGTGTCGTGGCGCGGCGATAGGCTCGCGGCATGAGAATTGCGACCGTCAATGTCAACGGTGTACGTGCAGCGCTGCGCAAGGGAATGCTCGAGTGGCTCGACGAGGCACGGCCAGACGTCGTGTGTATGCAAGAGGTCAGGGCGCCCGACTCGATCGTCCAGGAGGCGTTTGCAGACGACTGGCATGTGGCTCACCAAGAGAGCGAGTTCAAGGGTCGAGCAGGGGTCGCGATTCTCTCCCGCATGCCGCTCGAGGACATTAAGGTCGCCGCCGATGTCTTCGGCCCTGCCGGCGCGGAGGCGACTCACACGGGTCGCTGGGTCGAGGGCACCGTCGCGACGCCCGCTGGACCGCTGAGGCTCATCTCGACGTACATTCACTCCGGCGAGGTGGGCAGCCCCAAGCAGGACGACAAGATGTGGTTCCTTGACCTCGTGACGCTCCGCCTCGCGGAATTGTCCCAAGCGCATGAGCTCGCCGTCGCGATGGGTGACGTGAACATCGCGCACACCAACCTCGACATCAAGAACTGGAAGGGCAATCTCAAGTCCGCGGGCTTCCTGCCCGAGGAGCGCGCGTACCTCGACGCGTGGTTTGGATCGGGATGGGTCGACGTCCACCGCACGCTCGCCGGTGAAGTCGACGGCCCGTACACGTGGTGGTCGCAACGCGGCCAGGCCTTCGACAACGACGCCGGTTGGCGCATCGACTATCAAATCGCTAGCTCAAAGCTCGCGGCGCTCGCGACGACCGCGCTCGTGCACCGCCAGAAATCGTGGGACACGCGCTGGACCGACCACGCGCCGCTCGTCGTCGACTACTCGCTGTAGCCCGCACCGACCCTAAGACATGCGGCCCTAGACCATGAGGTACGTGGGCTCGCCGTAACCCTGGTCGACCATCGCCTCTGAGATGACCTCGGCGGTGCGGTGGGCCTGGGTGCGGCGCACCAGCGCGATCGCGGCGCCGCCGAATCCGCCGCCAACGAGGCGTGCTCCGAGGGCGCCCGCGCCAAACGCGGCATCCACAGAGGCATCCTGCTCGGGCGTGCTCACCTCGAAGTCGATCTCGAGGGAGGCGTGGGAGCGGTACATGGCCTTGCCGATCGTCACGAACCGTTCGTGCGCGGGCGCGGTACCGGAGAGCTCGGCAGCGACGAGCCGCGTGCGCTCGATCTCCGTAACGACGTGGCGCGCGCGCCGGCGCAATACGGGATCCTCGATCGCGTCCACACGGCGCAGAGCGTACGGCGCGTCCGCCACTTGCCGCAGCGTCTCGACTCCCAGGGCATCCGCTGCCGCGGAGCACTCCGCTACACGATCGGCATAGCGGCCATCGGTGTGCGTGCGGGTGGTGCCAGAGTCGATGACGAGCAGTCCCAGGCCGTACTCGGGGAAGTACAGCGGTTGGGCCCAATGGCGTGGGGGGCTCGAGGCGAAGTCGAGGATGAGCGCAGCACCCGGCACCGTGAGCAGGGACGCGAATTGGTCGAGGGGTCCAGACGGCACCCCGACGAACTGCCGCTCACCGTCGACACACGCCTCCGCGAGTTGCGCGCGGCCCGTTGGCGTTTCCAACGCGAGG
>Ga0247755_1000040_pt1 | contig 21949 bp, 14 predicted proteins | sample UWRJL096311B4_FD_180948 | JGI IMG/M metagenome (GOLD analysis project Ga0247755, IMG submission 180948) | Plant litter microbial communities from Arlington Agricultural Research Station in Wisconsin, United States - UWRJ-L096-311B-4 | ecosystem: Environmental > Terrestrial > Plant litter >... | reverse complement strand
ATAAACTTATTACCTGTCTTACTATAAAGCTTTATATTATATACTATAATAAAAACTTTATAAAAAATATAGCTAGAATATATATAATTACCTTTAGGCGTAGGAGTAAATATCTTTTTAGATTAGTAAAAAGTTCTTAGGTAGAGGAGAGAGTAGTAGTTAGTAGTAATAGGCTAGGATAGAAAGTTATTATATATATATATTAATAGTCTTAAGCTAGTACGTTTCTAGAAGCTTGTCTTAAGGTTAAAAGGAGTTATTTAACCTAAATTACTTTCTTACCTACTACTATACTACCCCTAATATAAGGAATATAGTATTAGTATTTATAGTATAGGTATAGAAATAGTAATATAGGACGTAAGATTAGTTATTAGTAATAATACTATAAAGTTATTTAAGTCTAAACTATAGGTCTCTTTTAATAATATTAGTTATCATTTTATATAGAAGTATATATATATACATATATAATAAAAATATTAAAATATATAAAGGATAGGAGGGCTTAAAGAACATAGGTAAATTGAATAGGGGTTGGCGAAGAAGCTTCTTATCTACCTCCTAATTAATATATATAATTATTATAAATATAAAAGTAATTGGGTATCCTATCTAAAGTATGCTTATCTATAACTTACGCCTTAGGTATGTATAATTCTTAATGTCTGCGTATTATATGCACACGGCTGCGAGTTATAGCCTAGGAGGATGTAGACATAATACCTATTATAAACTATAATCTAATAAATATTTTATACCTCCTAAAATCCTCTAATTTATAAATACGTAAAATATATTATAGGGAACCTAAGTACTTGATAGAGTTATTATTTAGGTTAACTAAGCCTGTATATTTTAGACGCCTAATTCTGTTAAAAAGGTATTTAGAAGACAAGAAAACCCTGGAATTCTGCTCTCCCCATAGTTGCCCCCATATACTGGCCTACCAATTGCGCTCAATCTCTTCAAAAGCCTTAGCAAGCCTAGGCCAGTTGTCACGAACCTTTATCCATTCCTCTGTCACTTTTGTATCATCATTGGTATCAGCCCTGTAGAATTCTGCATGGCCAACATTAACAAATAAGGCAAACAGATCTCTATTATTGCGCTGTTGTAGGAGTGGCTGGAGGCGTTTGATAGGACCCACACCCATCTTAAAGGGTTCTTCAGTGTCATAAATATCGTAGAGATCTTCAGCAACACGGACACACTCATTCTCCATGCGCTTATATTTCAATTGGCGGGCGACAAAGAAGCCATTAACCCAGTCGACAGCTAGTTGGTGATTATCCGAGATGGTTTCATCGCCATTTGGAGTAGTATCTAGAGACTCCTTAATATTGCCAGTGAGGACGAAACGAATAAAGGGGTTTAGCCAGGTAGGATCGAGGATACCGAGGGTGGCGGGGATAGTGAGGTGACCAGCGCGGACTCCAGGAGCAAGGGCTTGGTTGGCATGATAAAGATCACCAACAACCTTAGAGTCGTTAATGACATTGGGCGGTACAGATACGTCAAGAAAACCATTGGGCATATGACCGCTCATAAAGCGAAGATAGATAGAGGAAGTTGGAGGAGGTAGAGGATGACTAGTGAACACATATAAGTTCATGTACAAAAATGGGTCTGAGGGAATACAGGATTGATGAATAGGGAGATAAGTGTAACATACCATCCAGAATTAGACGCGGGGGTAGACATTGTAAGACAAGGTAGTTCAGGTATATATTAAACTAAGGGGGTTGGAGAGAATGTAGCCTTAGGTTCGTAATAGTAGAAACCCTACTAAATAGAGAGGAGAGAGATGGTGAGTTGGTTGTAAACTGGGGGAGAAGGACTCTTTATATACGGGCGCTACTGGGCTCACGCTAACACGAATCTGGAATATCCTACTGTCCAGTCTCGAACTCAACCCTAAGGAGGCCAAAGGAGTCTAGAAAGCATTCCCGCCTACCCCCTTACAGCATACAGTTCCTGAAGAAGAAAACAATATATATAATTAGAACCCAAATATGGAATAATAAACATAAGAAACAAAAGCGTACTAGAGGGAAGAGAATAATACATGAAATGTAATAACCCTATAAATATAAGCAATGGTAGGAGTACCATCTTATACAAAGCTAAGGATGGAGTTAGGTAAATATAAATATTACATCAAAGAGAGCATGCATATCTAATGCCAATAGTATAAGCAAGAGAGAGTATATATTTTAAAAAAGGTAGATAAGGTAATAGAGGAGGAGACAATATGCAACGTAGTAAGATAAGCTCTTAACTATATCAGAGGTAGATAAGAACGTTTCTTTATTACCTTTAATATCTATTCCAAAAGGTTACACTTTAACAAGTTTTTTAATGCAAGGTGTTTATGCGTTTAGAATAATATCACTGTGTTGGTTGCTATAGTCATTAATCGTCACCCTATTTTGGGTTTGATGCCTAGAAATGCCCCAGAAACAATTTTACAGTCAAAGAGATAGATTTCATCGAAAGTCTTAGCACATGTAGATTATTGCGTATAGCATATTATACATCCGGGGTAATTTCGGTACTCCGTAGACGGTAAACTTTAACTTTGTTAGCCGGGAAAGTGGATAACGGCGAATTTTTGGGTAAGGGTTGAGACCTACCGACAGACTAACAAAACGTACAAGGTATTCTCGTGGACACTGAAGTGCATGAGATTGCACTAACGTTAGCAGGAGGACACATTCTACAGGTTGTGGTTTCGAAGATATAGGAATTGCTCCCTGTTACACAGCAGCAAAACCTTAATTATATAGTAGATTAGGGTTGTGGTAATACAGCACAGTTGTTAATATGCAAGCTTACTAAGATAATTATAGACACTGGAGATACAGATTCAAAGCAAATTCCTACTTAACTTGGCCAAGGACTATCCTTTTAAACGAGGAGCTTCTCATGAAATAGTTTGCCTCAATGCAAAACCCAGGAGAAGACTAAGCAGGCCATCAATAGAGGCGGCCTATATATATGGCCGACCCATGGTTACTATTAAGATAGACTAAAGCAGACAAAAAGGAAGAGAGAAAGTTTGGTTAGGATTTGATACCTTATGCCGACCGCTGTGAACATATTTCCGATGAAAGAAAGGAAATAACACAGAATTAAGGTTATTAAAGGTAAGGCCAATCCAAAGACAGGGAATAGAAAGATCCAGGATGATCCATATCCAGGTTGGGTGATAGGAGCCGAGGACTTATCCAGGAAATGAAACTGAAATGAAACCTTCTGCCTAGGCGAGACAGAATTGGAATGGTGAGAAGGAATTACAAGGAAATGTGTAAAGGGGGTTGGCGACAATGATTCGTGACTACCTCCATGAGAATGGAGATAAGGAAATATTGAAGATTGAAAAGAGGGAAAACGGACTTCCTACTTACGTGCCTTAGGACGAGGTGGTTTTGGAAGGCGGAACCTATCAGCGTAAGTGTTATATTTCCTGGTGATGGCAGTTTTGGACTTGGCGTCGAGGGCTGCATATTCTCCATCAGAAAGCCGATCAACGAAATCAGGGTCATTGGCCTGGAGATATTGGGTGCGGGCGTCGATATCGGAAATACCCAAAGCATGTGCAATTTGTCCCTGTGTGAGGGATTTCGGTAAATTGGGGGATTTCGGGGCGTTAGGACCATACAAAGAAAGACCAGTCAAGGTGTTTATAACAGTGTCTTTGGATTGCTTAGCGCGCTGTCCAGTGTTAGCATAGGCGTTAATGACTATAGGGAACTTAGGGATGAGTTTAACCTTCTTAAGAGGTCGACCAGTTAATGAAAAATCTGAGGAAGAAGAATGCGTGGACTGGAATTTACGTTTGCGACGTGGGATTCCCTCATCGCTATCTTCATGCTCATCGTTCGGCAAATTTTCACTGTCGATTTCCATATCGTCAACTTCATTGTCATTATGAGAGGCATCCTCCTCATCGTTATGATGGGAGGCATCTTCTTCATCGCCATTATGAGAGGCATCCTCTTCATCGTCAGAGGCTTCGCGTTCGTCATCGGCATTACCGAATTCGTCGTTACCGCTATTTTCATCTATGAATTCATCATTAGATAGACGTGATTCCGAGTCCGATTCAACGAAATAATCACGGTCATCATCCAGAACTTTGCCAAAGTCAACGTCAAGATGGTCAAAATTTGAGGAGTCCTGGTCGACGTTGGATATAGTGGCACCTTCATCTTTCTTACTCTTCTTGGGTGTACGGGTTGGGGCAGATTGTTTGGCAATGTCATCCTCAGAAGCTTCATCTTTCTCAATGCGGTCTAAGCGAGATCGTGCACATTCGGATATAACATGACTAGCAAGACTGGAAGTGGCAGCGGACGCTGAATGCCATGCAATGACTTCGGATGTATTAGCGAGACTCAGACCAGCAATAGCCTCACCAGGAGGAAGATAAGATGGCATCCAGGTATCGGGATGACCGTTTTGGGAACGGTATTTGGCGAGGTTGCGTTGACCAGAGTGGGTGGCGATATGACAAATGTGAGGTATACGTTGACCGTCAAGTTGGACTTCAAAGTATCCCGACTGCCAATTTTTGTCCCACTCAACTGCTAGATCTGTGTCGATGTCGTCTTTAGGATGATGATCTTTGAGATTACCCATATGGGCAACGGTGGTAGCAACGGAGCGAATGATATTCTGACTAAAGTGGGAGTTAGTGTGGAGAACAACGTATGAGTGGGGATAAGCATAAAGGAGGGTAGCCAGGAATGCTTCTTGCACACCCCATAAGACTCTTACCGGATGGTTGCATAATCATGTGTCCCATCGACGATAGGCTGGTAAAAGACACACTCCACCACCTGACCTGTCCTATGCTGCCGCCCCTCTGTTTGGAGCTTTTGATCTAAAGAATTGTATGCGTCCATGGCTATCGACACGTGTGAATCGTGCTGCAAATTTAGACCAGTACCACCCACTTTGATACCAGCCAGAAGAATCATCGTCTTGTCCGATGATTTGTTGAAGTTGAGTACAATATTATCTCTGCTTTCTGGAAGTGTAGCACTGTACATTGAGTATAATTTGAAGCCAAGTAGCATGAGGACTTCTTGACAGAGTTCCTGGTTAAATGGCGTCTGAAACCAGACAATTACCTTCTCCTGTCTCAGGACGGTATGGTACTGTAAGAGCGATATGGCTGCGGCCATCTTGGGTGAATATGATAAGAAGAGGGTTGCCAGATCAAAGTTTGTCATGCCATCGAAATCCGCTTCGGCCAGGGGTGGGTACCGCGTACCAAACTCCTTTTGAAGGCGAAAAATCGTTTTGAACAACCATCGGATACGTTGTCCATCTTTTGATATGGCAGGCATGCTCTTGAATATTTCCGACTTTTCGTAGAAGAACGAATGGCGGTCCCGGTTCAGTTCCTCTATATCGTCAGGCATAATGCCTTGAAAAGCATCATTGCGGACAGTTTCATCTACAGGATGATCTTTATGGAGAAACCCAAGAAGATAAAAGAAAGAGAGCATAGCTAAAGCTCGGAGACTCCGACCATTAGGAGTTGGAGTACCTTTGTCCTCAGGGCGGGTTGTGGAGCGACGGAGTATCATCAGACGTGGGATCCAAAACTTCTCGAATCGATGATACCAGCGATATCCTGTTGGTGAAAGAACGGTCTCCAATATAAAATGTCGTTTTGGGGGTAGGCTTCTGGCGATAGTATTCTCAGAGAAAAGGGGACAGGCAGAGCCCATGTCCCGACGGATGAGCCATGTACTCAGGCACTTTCGGGCCTTTATACCTCGATCAAATTCGTCGAGGTCAGCATCTAGGATCCAACGTTGATAGCAATATGACGCAGAGCGAAAGATGGCAGCAGGGTGATCATCCGGTAAGAGGTAGGGGTCAGTGGTGGAGGCAGAATATCCAATCTCTGGATCATCACGGGAGGCTTTTCTATTGAACTCTGGAGTTTGAATCAGGTCGAGATAGGCAACATAATCTTTCAAGCCACGAGGAGAGGGTGATCCTGAGTAAAGGAATTTGCGAGTTAGGCCAAGCCAATAGATGGAAAACCAGAAGGAACTACGGTTACGCAGGCCTTCAGCAGCTTCATCAAAGAAGCCAGCATAAATTCGATCTTGAAGGAGACCTTTCCACTTCGGGTTGGGGTTCAGAGTGAAAGCTCGCTCAGCGGGAAGGGAGCGTTCCAACTTATGCTTGATGGCAAACTTATAGTATGAAGTGGGTCCATGGTGCTTGGTAAGATACAGGTATGAAGCGACAGCAATGGTGCGAGATGTAGCAGGATTCTTAGGATCGAAGAGCGGATCAGAGAAATTGTCGGCCCTCCAAAAACCTTCCTTCTTATAAGCCCGCTGCTGGCGATCGAAGGTAGAGCCATCCTTTGTTTTGGTGGAACCAAGGAGAACGACTCGGAATCTGGTCGAAAAGCGTGCAATTTCTCGAGCGGTTTGAGGTGAGATAGGAGGGAGAGTTAGGACAAGGAAAAATTGGTGCTTAGATGATTGCGATCTAGGGGACGCCGTGGATTCGATAATCTCCTTAAGATTGAGAAGCTGCACACATTGTAGTTAGCAAAGAGGGTAAGCAAGAATGATTTACGAACACCTCCATAAAGATGGACTTACGTGTAGAATTGTCGCCGATATTTCGAATGTCTTGCCAGACCCCACAACATCACCAGTAAACGCGCCGTTGATACCGTCCACATAGCCATGGCATCTGTCCGAGTTATATTTTGCGTTTAGCACCTGCCACCATCTCAGGGAGATGGTTGGATTTTGACCTGGCATCACCTTGAATCGGTCGTTGGGAATGCCGAGATCGATAACAGCCTCTTTGAGATTATCAGGCTGGAATAGAGGGCTGTTTAGAATGGTCTTCCAACTAGCAGCAAGTTTACGTGCCCGGGCAGAAGCAGGCGGTAACTTAAGATCGCGATGTGCAACGGTGGATGTAAGGACACGGGCGCGTTCCTTGGACGCCTGGGCTTCTTCCAAATCGAGAGCAGCGGTGATCGCAGATTCATTGAGGGGTTCAGGATCTTCTAAGCAATTTGTAGGACGGGCCGGTTGAGCTCCAGTAACCTTGACAAGCTCCGTCAAAACTTGTTTCCTGATTTTGGCTATATTGATATGCTGGAAATCCTCGAAAAACGCTCTAGTGACCATGTACAAAACCTTAGAAAGCATTTTGTATTGCTTATCGCGGTGGGTGTTTTCTGGGAGCCTCATCTCGCGTGCGCAATCAGCTAAATCTCTGGCATGACGCTGAATACGAGGAGCGTTCTTCTGGCGGTTGGCGGTATCGTCCAAGTCCTGTTGGATTGTGAAAGTTTTGGCAATATCTGCAATCTCCAACGCATCGTATTGTGATGGGTCAAAATCCCCAAGTGAAGGTCCCTCAGAGGGTTGGTGAGAATGCTTTTCGCCTACCCCAATTGGTTTTGAGACCGGCGAGGCATTTATAGCCTTGCTCTTACGTGCTCCCTTTGTCTGTCCCTTGCTCTTGCCACTCTGCTTTTTCTCTATATCCTTCTGGATGTTCACAAGGTCTCCGCCTTTGCCCAGAAGAGATGCCCTAGATGTCTTGATCTTGGTGTGTGATGCAATTATCTTCTTCGTAGTTTCGTCTCGATGCTTCTGGATGGCTTTACGGGCCCCATCACGTTTCTTTGTGGTCTTGTTGAACGCAAGTATCACTTTCCCGATGCAATAGACACAAGCCCATAAGGCAGAGGGGCCTCCGTTGTATGTATGAATAATGCCATCGGGACGGTCGTGAAGAACAGAATACAGTCTGCAATAATACCGGAGTTCGTAGTCAGAGGGACTAAATGAATTCAGCTCGGTTTGCGAAGCAGTAGCATATCTTGATACACCTCCAGAAGAAACTGAATCAAAGAATGTGATGAAGCTACCACTTCGCTTCACGTCTTGGAAGAATTGCTTGCCGTTGTTTTTGAATTCGAGGAAGATTTCCTGGATAATGGGATCATTCACGACAATATTACCAAAGTCGATACCCGTTAAACCAATGTGTTCCGCCATACGGGCCTTGGATGTTATGAGATGTCTGAAGGTATGGCCATCCAAGGTCTGACCTTTGACGTCACAGATGTGACGGCCAAGAGTGTTCGTCTCTCCATCATCGTCGAATGTAGACCCGGCATCGGACGGGGCATAGTTTGAGCCGGCAAAATGTTTGTCAAAATCAAAGTTGTCGGACAGAACGTCGTCATCATGAGGGGGATCATCTCCAGATGGCTGTCTAGCGGGAGATTCACCCGCCATAGTAAGGGGTATGGATATGATGGCTATGTTAGCAAAAATGAGGATAGAGGACTTAGCAAATGTGAGGATCCAAAAGGTGGGTGGTATGAGCCTAGAAGAGGGTTGGCGGGAATGTCAACCAGCTACTATTGTCGAAGAGGTGGATAAGGGAGGAGAGAGAAGGAGAGAGGGAGGTAGTAGGCTGGAGGAGGACTATATGGATAGAGGGCGCTAGTGGAATCGCGCTAGTACACGTGACCATTTGTAGCCAAGAGAGCGCTAAGCGGTGCGCAAATGAAGTGAAAGTGAGACAGCGTAGCCAGGAAACATGTTGGGCTACCCCCAGTGCCTTCCAACACGTACTGATTCCGTATCCTATACCCAGAAAAAGACAAGTAACGCCGTCAATACGCGATCAAGGCACAAGACCAGAAAGGAACATGCAATAGAGAACATTATGTAGACAAATTTCAAGATTCGTCGACTGGGTAGGACCACATGATGTGGGACTAGTTCGACAAAAAATACGCACATGTGTATGAGGGTAGGCAAGAATCATTCTCGTGTACGGCTAATATGCTTGGGAACTAATGCAGATTGTGTCTATATGCTAAGATTGTCTTCATGTTACCCAGATCAGGCAGGTAAACCCCGGCCGGTAAACCCCAGCAGGTTAGCCCAGGCAAGTAAATTCAGTCAAGTAGGTTAGAGTCCCTCATTCATCGCCCAGTGAAATGTTTTTCTAGCATTTTTTCCTTTCCATCAAATTATCATCCAGGTTCGCTAGTGTAATTCTGAGCCATGTCCTAATAGCACACTCAACCATCTATGAATTGCCCTAGCCTCAACTTCATGTTGATGGAATTTTCACCACCTAATTGGTTGTCAAAATATGTAGTGTTCCATCCAAATCTCTAAAGCCTGGATGGATGGTACAGATCTATAATCTGAGGTTTGACACTGTGAATTATTAACAAACAAAGTATTGGATGATAAACACGTATAGGCAGCTAGATGCATGGGATAACCTTACCCTGAGAAGAGACGTATCCGAGAGCATCCTGGAGCAATTCTGAGCCATGACACATTTGGATGCTGAGGACATCATCCATGCCCTTGACACGAACGGATAGTGCGTCATTGTGTAGTGAGAAGATAATCTCGTATAACCATTTTCGGTAAATCTTGTATTCTTGTGTAGCGTCAGTGCCAAGGTATTGGACAGTACCAAGATAAATCTTAACGCGATCATGGGTGGCAATGAACCCTGGTCGGAACAAAGACGCTTGGATGGTATTCACCCAAAGGTCGATAACTTGTTGGACCGGGGGTTGCCATGGTAATTGAAGAAGTATAAGGTTGCCGCTGATGTGACTATGCAATTGAAAGTCATCATTGACGGAAGAGGGAATGGAGGAACATAGAGGAAGGTAGGCCAGTATCCGCATGTTTTCATTCAAATAACCATTTATGCTACGAGTAAGAAGATGGTAGGTAGGTGAGCTGGGCTGATGAGCAAGACGCAGGAAGGCGATATCCGTAAGATCCAGAAAAAATGTCTCTATAGCTGACCTAATAATGGGCACGATGGTAGCACTCTGAGATAAAGAGTAGCCCCAAATGTTATCAATTGCGGCTGGAAGGTCATCTGTCTCCGAAAGGCCTAGGATAGTACGAATAGGGTCGGAAGATGATGCACGATATCCGCGACCGTCAGAAGATGGAGGTTCATGAGATGCATTCTCGGCTACTCCCGAAGAGGTTCCAGCATTAAGGGTTGGCATTGTCTTAACTACATATCAGTATGTAATTGGATTCACTAAGAGGGTTAGCGATAATGTCTTGCGGAGTCCAGGGTCGCTTAGGAGCTGAGCAGATATTGGAGTGGAGGAAAGGAGATTAGGAGAGTTAAGAGTGGGAGGAGTTGTATATATGTGTAAGTATTAACCTGTTGACGCTAATACTAGCGCACGCCTAAAAAGAGTCTTGGCGCCAGACGGTATAGACTCCATTTGCGTATATAGGAAGATTCGTGGTCGTAATTTCACATATATGAGGCAAACACGTGTACCCCCCTTAGTTTGTAGTCAACTGCATGAATTTCATTTCTATTCAATAGAATTACAATCCTTAGCCCGGTATCTATATGCCCTATTATACATAATAGACGTATGCAATCCCTATAACAGCTCCTTAGGTATTTGCAATATCCGAGCCCTGGTTGAGAATCCTGAACTAGCACCAATGGGATAAAGAGGAACCAAGGGGACGATGCAAAATAAGCACCATGTCGTCCATTACTATCTCCATAGCCATGTCGAATGTATCTGATCCAGACCCACATTTCCTGCTAATGAGATAATAGGCACAAGAATCCTTAAAGACATTATGTCTGAGGTGCTATGGTAAGCATATTATGTACGGTCCATTATACTATAGACCTAGGCAAAATTAGTATGTGCTAACATGTTTACACGATAGGATAAGATTACATGCATCCCCAGGCCCTACTAACTAGTCACCCGTGTTGATTGCCCGGAAGTGTCTGTAACTGTGGAACACATATCAGGAGACTCATAGACTCGTCCTCATCAGCTATCGAGATCTGAATAGCAGTCTTTTCAAAGATTAAATTAACCTCTGGAGAAAATACAAGCGGGACGCCATCGTGATATGTGACACCAGCCTCTGTGGTACATATGGCGAGGTGGACTTTATTGCCATCCAAGAACCCACGTTGGCATATAGTATTGTTGATGATTCGAGTCCAAGATGAGATAGCGGGACCGAAAGGATAGCCTTTAGGAAGCTCCAGTGGGACAAATTTTGTAGGAGTGGGTTCGGATGCAAAAAGATAGGGTTGTGGAAGAGTGGGGGAGTCATGGGCAGCCAGATGGATATATTGGAGTACGGCGAGAAGTCGTCTAAGAGAGCCACGGAGGATTGCTGTAGAAATTTTGTAGGACGGGGATTCGCAAGATATAGTCATCCGAGTAAATGCTGCTGACATTGCTGAGACAAAGAGGGAATGAATAGCTGATCGAAGAGTAGATGGGAAGTCGCACATGAGGGAACTCTCTCCACTTTTGCTACTGACCGGCGCCCCACAAATATGGTAGGATTCGAGAAGAGTTTGGCATGCTTTGATGTCACCAGAGGAGAATGCGTGAATATCGAGTGGTAGGTGTAATTGGGGTTGGGTTGAGTGAGGGGGCAAGGAAGAAATATTCTCGTTCACTCCCCCATTATGCAGAACCCCGTCCTGTGTTTCCATGTTCTCATAAACGTCTCCTGAACCCCCTTCATGATGTACGTTCGATTTGGTCGGCATATTTATGGATTGCTGCCCCTATGTGTAAGTGTAAGCAGATATCATTTGGGGTAGGAGGGAATGTATCACCGGGCCTTTGGGTTGAGCAAGTACATAGGCTGGGTTTAGTTGTAGAGGAAAAGTTATAGGGTAAGGAGGAATCGTGGAGTCCTATATATTATGGCTAAACTACGGCCTTGGCATTAGTATCAGCGCACGTGAGTGTCGTTACTTGTCATGGTTAGGTTAGCTTGAACCTTTTTGCTCCCGGCAAGACATATGAGCCTACCCCCTTATATTATGATATAAATAACTACTTAGCAAGTCACTTGGGCTCATTTCAAGAAGATACCCCATCCCTGTCTACAGCGGAGACTATGAGTCTGAATATTGTCTCTTTAAAAGATTTTCAATTATACGTAATACTAAACCTATTTACTATGTTGTTAGGGCTCCAGCATAGAACCAAGTCTCTACCCACACTTTCATGCTATCCATCATCTCGATGATTTCAAGCTCGCCTTTTTCCCGTGCTCCCATTTCAATGTTTGACCACTTGTTAACCTAATGATAGCATGAGTGCAAATTTAAATCAATTGGATAGCGCATACTGTACCGATGAAGTAACTGAAGGAACTACAGCTTGAACAGTAAGGCAGCAAGTTCAAGTCCAGTGCACGTCTGTTAAGGCACACAGATAGGGATCACGATCGTGTCGGTGACTCCATGGAGGTGGACACTGACGGTATTGTTTCCGAGGAGAACAAGCATCTCGATATACTCCATCCCAATGTCAGTGGTCGCGGGATTATTTGGGCCTGGCGTGAAATATATTTTGATCTGGATAGTACGCGTGTCCAATGACTGTGGCACAAAGAGTGATTCACGGAGAATTTCGATCCAAGATTGATCTCTGTCATCCTCGGTTGCTGACTTATGTAGTTCAATTGGAATTATAGCAACATCGTGTGTGGTGGTGTGATCCATGACAGGATTTGGTGATGGTAAAAGATTGGGTGTTGCAGCAAGATGAACATATCGTAGAAGAAGAAGAAGTGTGTTGGCGACCTGGCGGACCTCTGTCTGGGCGAAAGTATATGCATCACTATCAAAGGGGTAAGAGAGCCGATTCTCTAAACCTCGCATGAGGAGATCAATAAACTGAATAATAGCATCTTGAAGGAGCAAGGAAATGGTCTGTTTGCGTTCTTCGTTGATAGGGTTGATGGCAAATGTAGGATGGATGATATTCAAGCCTTGAAGAACTTCCACACAGGATAAGATATCATCGTCAGGAAAGTCGTGAATTGAGAGGGCCCGTGGGGACAAGGAGGGCTGAGGGGGTAGGGAGGAATCATTGTTGCCTACCCCCCAGGGAGAACCACTAGGCAATGTACCGCTCATGTTTTGATTATTTCTGTTTGTTCTCTGTGGTATTTTGTCTTAATCCTGTAGAACCTGGCGTTAGTGTTAGTTTGCTCGTCATCGTTAAGGTTTGTAGAGTCCTATTGAGGGTAGGCTAATATGCCTCGTGGGTGATTTACTCAGTAAAGCACTCACTATTGTCAAGTTTGAAAACGTTTGTGGAGAATTAGAGGAGATGGGTTGGGTGGCAGGTGGGGAGACATATATATACTTGCGCTAGTGAGGGTGCGCTAGTGCACGTGACCTTGTATTTCCTACAGATAGGGAGGTTTGGTCATTGTAGTTGTTTTGTTCATTACGCCGCAAGACATATGCGCACACCCCTACTGTATAAAGGTAACAATTTCCCTCCAGTTTATCCTTATACCCTACCATGTATAGCCTTCTCCCCGTAGCATTTGGCCCATTTTAGTATGATGTTGAATAACTCCCTTAAACCCCTCAGGCACTGGAAGCCGTGACTTAATCATAACTATAGCCATGTTGCGCGCTTTGTCCTTCAGTTCCCCTTGTGATCTTCCAATAAGAATTCCTTTTCCGTCCAGAGACTTGTCATGTGCGAGTATGTCTGCATATCGCTGTGGATACTGCCGCATGTAATCCTTTAAAGTAGCCGTTTCTGGGCTTGTCCAATATACACGTCTCTTACGCGGTTTGATCTCTGTTGATTCTTTTTTTGAATTTGCGGTAGCACGACGATACACGCTATAGTCAGGTGAAGGTAACCCATCTTGGGTCAGACCCTCACTCCTGGCATCGCCTTGAAACCCAACATCAGGTGTTGTGTAGCGGCTATGATATTCAGTATGTCGTCTACCACTCTCATCTGTAGTGCCAATGCGTTCTAAACTCTTGTCTCGAGGTGATCCTTGTTGAGGTGGCAGTACATCCTCGCTTAGTACCAAGTTATTAGAATAGGAAGATGGTATGATACTAGCATTTGAATCGTCATCAGGAGTTTCTGGACTTTGTCTGGGACCGTCAAGCTGCAAACTTTGATCACGGGCAGCAATATTAGGCAAAATGGGAGAGTATTGTCCGTCTTGAAGATAGAGTGGCTCATTTGCATAGGGGACTGGATGCGATAAATTTTCCTGCAGATGGTGCCTATCCTGCAAAGGTGAGAGCTGAAGGTTTGAACGATTCGCAATTTTGTTGGCTGGTGAATTACTGTTTCCACATAGACTGTCTAAAGCATATTCTAGTGCCTTGGTATTATCCAGTTCTTGATCATGCGAGGGAATATAGCGTCTTCGGGTACGACGTGGTCGGCTAACTGGCAAAAAGGATGAGGCTGTGTAATACACTGCTGTGTTGATAGATGTTCGAAGGATGTCTGCACCGCGACACTGTCCACGTGTAAAGATATTGGCTTTGCCTGTTTTCGATCGTCCTTTGGGCATCTAGTAATTATAATAAATTAGCTATGTAATAGATTTAGGTTGATATAATGTAACCTGCGCTTTAATATGCACCTGGGAGGGATTATCGTACTCCAGTGGTATGTAGGATAATGTGTAGGAATATAGCTTACAGTAGGGATCAGAAAATGTGTAACTATGGACAGATACACAATCGTTTCACGATTAGCCCAAGGATTAAGTTACAGGAGGTTTTGAGAGGGATAGCTAAGGGTAGGGTTAAGGGCAAGACATATATACTTATCTAAAACAAATCAGGGGAACGCTCACGTAATGTCGCGCAATTAGCGGGAAAATACGAGTTATTAAAATAACACAACATTTTGTGATAAGGTTGCTACATGGGGTAAGAGCAAATCATTCTCGCGGACCCTCTAAATCCCTACACAGTTTAGTCTGCATCCTTCCAATATTTCGCATAACCCCTCTCCTTCATGTATCTCGCATCTTCTCTATTTTTCCTTTTCCTCTACACTAATTCCTGTCTATATACCTTATTGTCAGAGCCAAACCTGCGAGCAAAAGATCAATCTCTTGCTCAAACAGAGCTTGAGCTCCATGTAGCGGTAGTCCTGTCGCGACACTTATTTAACTACATTCTATATGTATCGTCTATGTCGCTATTTATTGTGCCGCTATTACTTGTGGATTCCTCGCTTGTCCATCCACCATCCATTTCCCATTCACATGTTGGCCAATTGCTGTCCTCGCTGTCTTCACTGCTTCCTTCTTCGTCTTCTCTTTCCTCTTCGAATTCCTCTATAATCTCCTCTGCATTCAAAAGTCCTCTCTCAGGCCACATGCCTATGCTAGCCGCATCACGCATAAGAGCCCTGCTGTTGTGTAATATGCCCACATCATGATGGGTAAATACTCTCCATCCGCGTATCATTTCTCGCGATCTAGTATCCGTCATTAGGGTTACTTGGCCACTAAAACTCTTCCCCGCTTCCATTTTCCTCCTTTCAATCTCTTCTATGTCTATTTTCCTTAATTTTGGGAACATCCATTTTGTTCGCTGGAAGTCTGAGAGTTTACCATTTCTTCCCTCGGCCTTAGACATCGTTGATGGGCTGTGGCGGTCGTAGTGGAGGATTGCCTGTATATAAGACCCTGCTACCTTCTTCAACATGGCCCTAAACCTCTTACAGCATGTTCCCATAAGATTCTCCCCTACCACACCTTTTAACATCTCCTCGAATTCAAGGATCCGCTTTGTATATGTTGTTTGATGCATCCACACCGGATTCGAATGTTCTGGGTTAAATAGTACACCGACTCTGTCAATCCATAACCCTGAATCCCATGCTCGAAATGTCGAGTTTCCCTCCTTTACTCTAGCGTCAAGTATGCTTTGAACTCCTAGGTTCTCTCCGATATATTTCCATATTGTATTATAACATAGAACCTCTAGGCCATCTATCGCTCTTATAGATAGCTTAGCTTCTCTTTCAAATGTTTTCCTTGCACCTCTTCCTTTTTTGTACCCAGCGTGCTTACACCAGCGTTTATAGACAAGATCCCATACCCATATATTATATGTCTGAACACAGAGTTGGGATAACGTAAAGAATATCTGCCCCCATACATTCCCCGAGAAGTCCATGTTTTCTGTTGTCGCCCGAGAAATAGTCCTTTTAATATATTCCCGGAACATGCCTTCTCGCTCCCTCGAGCTTACAAAGCTCTTAGTAGATATATGGCTATCTACAATATTATGTCTTATGTCCAGAAATGGGTACTTTGAAATTCGCAGGCAGGGCACATCGAGAGACCATATTCCAATCTTGTGGGACATCCATATCATTCCATACTCTTGCACTGATTTCTTATAGTTTAAACCTTGTCGTTTATTTTTACTTTTGGCCTGCTTCTTCTCACTCATAGAGGCAGATCGTCGACCTCTGCTCCACCGCTTCCCTTCCCAAATAGAGGGCATTTGTTGGGGGTTCATACAACCCAGAGAGAATCTTAATGTACGTGCTAAACTTGTAGACATGACCGTATTTCGAACTTGCTCCTCTACGGAAACAGAATAATCTCTATTACGCACATGTGTTGATTTTATAATAGATTCCATACACAAAATCCATCTATTACATTCGGCAGCACGGAAAGCGTTTACTTCGGATGTAGGCAGTATCCAGAACGGCCTATGATATCCTTGACCTAATGTATTATCTTCATTGTCGGTATTGAATGCCGTTTCTGGTATATGTAGAAAAAGTTCAAGTGTAGATCGAAACTCTCTGCGGTCACCGTATGATGCTTCATCAGCTTGAATACCGACAAGGGCTGCGGATAGTCTCTTTTTGGTTTGGTTCCATTGTTTAAGCAAATCGCGGTATAATATGCTCTTATAATTAATATTCTGGGATTGTGATATTTTTGTTTCAAGAAGAGCCGGAGTGTAGCCAAATGCTTCAAACCATCTATTCCCAAATAATTGAGAGTCCTTAATAGCTGTTGCAAATTGCTCTTTTATAACATTATACCCCTTACATAGTGTAATCCCAGCTATATTGTGACTATTAGTAATACCAGTCTCAACGGTAACGGATCCAGCGTCAGTCCCTGCCCAGGTAAAATGCGTTACTTTTGTTCGTGTCGTGCCAGCTGACAGGTGGCCAAATTCTTCAGCCCATTCTCTATTACACGCGGATTTCCGGAGGATAGTTGTACCTTGATGCTTTGGTGAAGCCTCTAATGCAAAGTCTAACCAGTAATATTGTAGATTAATGTATTGAACGTTCCAGCGTTGCTCATAATCTCTCATCCATTCGTTACGCATGCTGTGAAAATTTTCTTGCCGAAATATTAGTTTTGTATTATGATTAGATATCATTAGTATAGGTGTTCGGAATGCATCGGGGGGTAGTTGAGTCCCAGTAACATTATCTGATAGCTCTAAGATTTTATCCCATAATTTTGAGAGCATGCTAGCAGGGACAGGAATGCGGACGTCAACACGAGTATGTAATTGGTTTCCCTTTAGATTTTCAGACTTAATAAGAGACTTGGTGTGTATCTGCTCAAATGATACTGGATAATGTTGGCGGCGATTAAAATCGCATGATGCGTCAAAGGCCGGTAGTACAACTTTGTTGGTCCATATACTAAGAGCATAATTATCTAGGTGTTGTGTTGCTGATTTGGCTTGGTGGTTTTGCTCTGTAATATATGATTCGGGAAAGGACGGGAAAAATATAACGCATTCGTATCGGCCGTCCTGACAGAGAAAAAGGCATTTATCCTTCATAATATTTAATGATGGTATATAAATTCTTTGGTTTCTTTGGATGCCTCTTGAAAATGGAGGCATAAAGGACCATTCAACGGATGTTTTGAATACACCAAGGTTTGTTGGTGTAAAGATAATACTGTCTATATCAAATGTATAAGACAATGCATGGGGCCCGGTTTGACATATATAGGCCATCTCAGAAGCATCAAGGCTGAGGGTTGGTGGCTCTGGATTAGTATCCCCATTATGGTATAGACCAATTCCAGTTAATAGTGACGCCCAGTCTATATGCTGAGTGTGCGGTATAGACGATGGAATTTGTAATGGGTGACATAGAGGGAAGGAATGGAGAGGGATTCCTGAACCCGCGATAGAAGATGTAATGAGGTCCGAAATTTGCTGCATAGATAATCCAGAACGAGCTCTCGAGTATGCACACGAACAGGTATTATAGGTAGCTCTTTTAAGGATATTGATAGTATGTAGTCGGTATTTGGCCTTGAAATCCAAAACACTATTCTCGTCTATACAAGTATTAGTAATATGCAATAACGTTAAACTAAGGTGTAGTTGTATCAAACTAATAGAGGGTAGTCGTGATTATTTCCTGCCTACCCTCTTTTAACTTCCTATTGTTTATTATTTTTCCTTTTATAATCTTGCTCTTAATGTATACGTAAAATTTGCCTTACCATTATGTTCGTGATCCCTAATATCGTCCATCCCTCTGTGCTCTATGTTGCCGCTATTAACGCTTATATTGTCGTCTTCAACCCAGTCCACAAAATTAAAAAAATATTCATCCCTATCTTCCTCCTCCCCGTAATTTATTCCTCTATTAATATTTGTTCCGTAATCTTTATTCCCTCCGTCTGTTATGCTTCCCGTTCTATCCTTACTTGCCTCCAATCCCCTCCTTTTATAGTTATTATTTTCCAAATCTAGCCCTTCTAACATTCCTAGTAAGTTCGTATCTTCCTCTCCATCTATTATCACGCCAAATTCCTCTTCAAATCTTGTATTCTCAGTATTCTCTATTCTATAATAGATGTCCGGACCTTCTCTTTCACTTCCATTCCTTTCATTTACTCCTGTAACTTCTGCTCCCTCACCTTCTATTGTGCCGCTCGTCGCTATTGTATTATCCTTATTACAATCTCTGCTTTCTTCTAGATATTGTGGCTCCCTTAGACCATCAAACTGGTTGCGTGTTCCTAGTGTAGTTATGGTTGCATTCCTTGTGTTTCCCCTATCTTGTTGCTCGCTAGTATTATCGGCTTGTTCTCCTCTTTGGCCATTTCGTTTTCTCCTCATATATTCTGCATTCTGTTGTTTCTTCCTTGCTTTCGCTTCTTCGGGAGTATATTTACGGGATCGCGGCATTTTAGCGGATGGGTTCGATACGTTCGTTGTGGTCTTGTAAACTGGTGTCTGCCAAATATTAGTTTGCGTCTCCATGCTGGAGGATTTATTCGCTTATGTTTCGGCAAGTTCCGTGTCTCCACCATTTCCTTCCTTCTTTATAAATATATGCGCTCTATGCTCTTTATAGCCTCTACTATGCTCACATTTTTACTATTATCCCCTGTAATTCCATTTTAATATTTATCTCTAATATCTTTAGTTATATTTCCAGATTCATAGACAGTATTAACTAATGCCAAGCAATTACGTTGTGGTCAAAGCTTACATCTCCACCCTGAAATACTATCCTCTTTTACTTGTTTATCTGTTCAACGCATCAAGTGCATCAATATGACTCCCTTTATCCGTCAAGGCGTAGCCCCTGCTGCGGTCGATCTTCTTTATGACGAACCTGTTTTCCCTCTCCTACACAAGGTTGCTACCTACCACGACGCGATATGGCTAGAAGACGATAAACACGACACGGTCTTCGTCTGTCGTGACCCCACACATGCCTTACAATGGCTTTGTACCCATAGCTCCCGATCCGCTCTCCTGGATGCCATACAGTCTGCCTACGCCGTCGAACGCAACCAAGAACAACCCGACACCGACGATGATTGTTCTGTTGTCTCCTTCCCCCACCCTCCGAACGCCCCACGCTCTCCCCCTCCAAACACCGCCTCTCCAGGCCCAAGTTCCAACGATACCGGCGCTAGTGAATATATAAAGCCTGTCCAGAAACGAAAACGTATTGCTAGGCGCGAGCGATTAGTTACACGGACAATACGCCAACGTACTCATAGCGACCACACTAATACATGGATGAGCTTGTTTAAAGGCATACAAGATACGGACTCTGATAGGACGCTGATGTATAATGAAGAGCATGTTCAGTATAGCGAATTCCTTGAAGCACAGCCTGCAACTAAATCTATTGATTTAGCCAGAGCAAGAGATATGATTCGGGCTGCTACGGTTGTTGCAAGTTTTGAAGCTTTAGAAGACTGGCAGAGGGTTATGAGATTATGGCGACGTAGTCACAAAGATAATTCCATTAAGGATATTTCGGGGAATTTTCAAGCCCGTCCTGCGTTACCCCAACCTTCTGGAATAAATACAAGCGCAGACGGCCTTTTACAATCTAAAGATGGTACGCTTATATTAGGTGATATTGCAGGTACTGAATGGAAAACTCTCTATTATAGTGCACTAAATGGGGAGGGTCGGGATATTATAGAGGGGTTTTGTCAAAGATGGAGATATAGTAGCGTATACCAGTTCTACGATCGTTTAGACACAGCTCTAAATAATGCGGGCACTCGGTCTGGAAGAACTGGGGTAGGCACATCGACCCTAGCAAAAGAGATGCTGTATTCGCTTCTGTGCAACAGAGACCAAGATGCCGGAGCTAATATACCAGATAAGACATCCAAGGCCTGGGAAGACATGGATCGCATGATTGAATACGGGAGGCGTTGGGATATTATAAGATCAACACTCGGCCTTGGGGCCTTTGCTCTTATCCCTGAGGCAATAGTGCCTAATCGGTTTATATACAAGGTCCTCTCAATTGAACGTCTAGGAGTCTGGGTTGAGATGATTGCAAAATGTAATCCAAAGGCCGTAGAGCTAGCCAAAAAAATTGAGGGTCTCTTTCAGGATTGTGTAGAAGGAAATGCCCCTCCAAAAAATATGTACAAGTTTGAGCTAGTTCAAGATTGGGAACATGGTATAAAGAGAGACTCAAATTCATTGTTAGCATTGCTCGAGCCGGCCCTCACGGAGTGTTCAAGCTTAAGTACTAGTGCTATTTGTTAATTCCTAATAGTGTTCTCATGTATAAATCTATATTTATAATTCTCTTTCTTATATTTCTATATTAGGACACAGAGATCTTATCTTTCATAGGAATATATTACAACATAATATCTTTATATATAAGGGGTAGGTAAGAATCAATCATGCCTACGTCTATATAAGGTAATCATTCCTTTACTATCTATATACTGTGCCATGGCAGCAGGTATTGCTAGACATATGAGTATATTAGCACGAGGGAAGATCAGACGCCAGATAATCATTAACAGATAGATAGCAGAATGTATTATATATTATTGCTTTTGTGTTCTCTTTGCTCCTACTATTACCTAGTTTCTGTACGCTCCATCCTAGGGTCTTTCTGCTAACTGAACCTGTACGTTGAGCTGTTGCTAACTGTAGGTCCAATTATCTCTGTCTATCTCACGGATATAATGCTACAGGGTTTCCAGAAATTTGCGCTGCACGTAATGCAATACGAACTATTTACTAAGATATCAATTCCTATATGTACTTTATATTATGTTATTAAGTATAGCTTAGATTTCTAACGAAGGCTCTATATCATGCGTGAGAAGATGTGATAGTTTACCCCGAAGATGTGGGAAAAAAACGTGATACCCCTATGTGTGGGAAAAAATATGGTTGGTTCGCTTAGATGTGGGAAAAAATGTGGTTGGCTCGCTAAGATGTAGGAATACATGCTGCTAGTTCGCTTATAACCCTACAAATCGTTACTTTATTTATTAAGCGAGCCTTATCAAAACTTTGAAAATCTGTCGCATTTTGTTTGCAACGACGATGCACAATGTATATAGTAGTAATAATTAAACCTAAGATGAAGGAAATACTAAGAGGACTATTGGCTATATACCTATATTAATATTAATATAATATACGATATCTTACTAGGTATAGAGGGGATTTTAGAGGAAGAAAACCTACTTTTTTTTTTCGCTAAGTCCTTCGTTTATAACTCTGGACTTAACCAGGCTCTCTATATACTTATTTATTTTTTCTTAATTTATAAATTTTCTTT
>Ga0247755_1000039_pt1 | contig 22224 bp, 17 predicted proteins | sample UWRJL096311B4_FD_180948 | JGI IMG/M metagenome (GOLD analysis project Ga0247755, IMG submission 180948) | Plant litter microbial communities from Arlington Agricultural Research Station in Wisconsin, United States - UWRJ-L096-311B-4 | ecosystem: Environmental > Terrestrial > Plant litter >... | reverse complement strand
CGCGTTCCTCGCGATCCTCAGTTGGGTCTACTTCCGCCTCACCAACCGCTGGAGCACGTCATGACGTCGACCGGATTCTCGAAGGCGCCGATCGCGGTTCTCGCCCCAGACTCCGAAGAGCCGGGCGAGCCGAATCAGCCGGGAGGCTCGAGGCTCATTCCGTGGGCGGGGCGCAGGCGGTCCAACTCGTTGCTTGAGAGCGACCGGAGCATCATCTCGAGCGCGGAGCGCAAGCAGCCCGGAGTTCGCCGCAGCTTGCGCTTTGTCCATGCGTTCCTCGCGATCTCGCTCGTGGTGGTGGGCTTGGGCCCGATCCTGTGGCTCGCGAAGTCCGCCGTCACGACCACGCAGGACACGCTCCAGCACCCGTTCGCGTTGTGGCCGAGCGGCGTCGACTGGGCCAACCTGTCGCAAGCGTGGAACGACATCCACATCGATCAGTACTTCTTCAACACCGTGATCGTCGCCGCGGGCGCGTGGGCATTCCAGTTGACGATCGCCACGACGGGCGCGTACACGCTGTCGATCCTGAGGCCGCGGTACGCGGGCGTGATCAACTCAATGGTGCTCGCGACCCTGTTCATCCCGGCCGTGGTGCTGCTTGTGCCGCTGTACCTGACGATCGTCAACCCGCCGCTGCTCGGCCGCGACTACTCGCTGCTCAACAACTACCTCGCCGTGTGGCTGCCGATGGCCGCCAACGCCTTCAACATCCTGTTGGTCAAGCGCTTCTTCGATAACCTCCCGCGCGACGTGATCGAGGCCGCTCGCACGGACGGAGCTGGGCCGTTCAGGCTGTTCTGGTCGGTTGTGCTGCCGATGTCGAAGCCCATCCTCGGTGTCGTGTCCGTGTTCGCGATCATCGCGGCATGGAAGGACTTCTTGTGGCCGATGCTCGTGCTGCCTGATCCCGCGCGCCAACCGTTGTCCGTGCGCCTGCCCGCCGTCGCGTCGCAGACAGAGCTCGACGTGTTCCTCGCGGCGCTCGCGATCGCGACGATCATCCCCGTGGTCATGTTCCTCATGTTCCAGCGCGTGTTCTTGCGCTCCGCGGGCCTCGGCGGCGCAGTCAAGGGCTGAGCCCTCGCGCCCAGGTGGGCATAGCGTCGGGCAAATTACTGCCCGCCCGACGCTGTGCCCACCTTTCATGTCAGACCCCGGTGAGACGCTTGTTCAGTGGGGATGACGGAGCGGTTGCAGAGTGTTCAACAGGTGGAGCCGCTTGGTGTGGACGACACGCCGAGCTGTCCACAGTTATTTCACAGGTTTCTCCACACGACCACAACATCTAGGGGCTAAAGGAAGAAATACCCCCTATATCTAGTTGCACACCGTTGTAATTCGCGCTAAGTTCGTGGCTACGCCTCGAGTAGACGACGATGTGGCCCGTGGGAGGGCTTCGCCGCCGCAGAAGCGCCATCGCCGTCAATATTGAAGGGCCTGCAGGGGCCCGAGGATCGCAAAAGGGGAGCACCGTGACGATCACCGAAAACACCGCCGTTGAGGCCGAGGCGCCAGTCGCGACAGGCAGCATCCGCACGGGCATTCACGTCACCAAGCGTGATGGAACCCGCGAGCCATACAACGCCGACCGCATCAACAAGGCGATCGAGCGCGCGGCCGCAGGGCTGCCGGACCAGATCTCGATGACCACCCAGGTCGCCACCGAGCTCGGCATCACGCTCTTCGACGGCATCACCACGGAGCAGCTCGACGAGGCCGCGATCGGCGTTGCCGTCCAGAACGTCAAGGACGACCCCAACTTCGACATCATCGCCGCGCGCCTCCTGCGCAAGGTCATCTACAAGCGCGTTCTCGGCGGCTACGAGTCCGAGCTCGAGCTTGCGCTCCTCCACCAGGCTCGGTTCCCCGGCTATATCCGCGACGCCGTCGAGGAGGGTCTGCTCGACACTCGCCTCGAGTCGCTCTTTGACCTTGACGCGCTCGCCGCCGCGATCGACCACACGCGTGACGACCTCATGAAATACATCGGCACCGTGACGATGCGCAACCGCTACATGATCACCGACCGCCACGGCAAGGCGCTCGAGGTTCCGCAGTACTTCTGGATGCGCGTCTGCATGGGCCTGTCCCTCAACGAGGCGAACCCCACCGAGATGGCGCTGCAGTTCTACGACAAGATCTCCAAGCTCGACTACCTGCCTGCGGGCTCCACGCTCGTCAACGCGGGCACCTCGTACCCGCAGCTGTCCAACTGCTTCGTCATGCAGATGGAAGACGACATGGACCACATCGCCAAGACCGTTGGCGACGTCATGTGGCTGACCAAGGGCACGGGCGGCATCGGCCTGTCCGTCACCAAGCTCCGCTCCGAGGGCTCGCCGATCAAGTCGAACAACACCACCTCCACGGGACCCATCCCGTTCATGCACACGATCGACTCGACGCTGCGCGCGGTGAGCCGCGGAGGCAAGAAGTTTGGCGCGCTGTGCTTCTACATGGAGAACTGGCACCTCGACTTCCCCCAGTTCCTTGACCTGCGCCAGAACTCGGGCGACCCCTACCGCCGCACGCGCACGGCGAACACCGCCGTGTGGATCTCCGACGAGTTCATGAAGCGCGTCAGCAACGACGACGACTGGTACCTCTTCGACCCCGCAGAGGCACCCGACCTCGTTGAGCTCGTCGGCTCCGCGTTCTCTCGCCGGTATGCCGAGCTCGTTGCCCTCGCCGAGGCGGGCAAGGTCCGCAACTTCAAGAAGATGAAGGCCCGCGAGCAGTACAAGTCGATCCTTGTGATGCTGCAGACGACCTCGCACCCGTGGCTCACGTGGAAGGACACGATCAACAACCGTGCCCTCAACACCAACACGGGCACCATCCACCTCTCCAACCTGTGCACCGAGATCTGCTTGCCGCAGGACCGCGAGAACATCGCCGTCTGCAACCTGGCATCGGTCAACCTCTCGACCCACCTCGTCGACGGCAAGATCGACTGGGAGCGCATGAAGGAGTCGACGCGCCTCGCGGTGCGCCAGCTCGACAACCTCGTCGACATCACACTGTCTTCGGTTCCGGAGTCTGACTTCGCGAACCGCGAGAACCGCGCGATTGGCCTCGGCGTCATGGGCTTCACCGACATCTCCGAGCGCCTCGGACTCGCCTACGAGTCCGAGGAGGCATACGAGCTCATCGACGAGATCGTCGAGTTCGTGTCCTTCCACGCGATCGACGCGTCCGCAGACCTCGCTCGCGAGCGCGGCTCGTACAACAACTTCGCGGGCTCCGGCTGGTCGCTTGGCAAGGTGCCTTTCGACACCATCGCCGAGGCGGAGGCCGACCGCGGCGTCCCGATCACCGTTGACCGCACCGTCCGCCAGGACTGGGATGGACTTCGCGCCAAGGTCAAGGGCGGCATCCGCAACGCGACCCTCATGGCCGTCGCGCCCACCGCGTCGATCGGTCTCGTGGCTGGCACCACGCCTGGCTTCGACCCTCAGTTCTCGCAGATTTTCAGCCGCGCAACCTCCTCGGGCAAGTTCCTCGAGGTCAACCGCAACCTCGTCAAGGACCTGCAGGACCTCGGCCTGTGGGAGCAGGTCAAGGACGAGCTCCTCGCGGTGCAGGGCGACCTGTCACAGATCGAGGACGTTCCCCAGCACCTCAAGGACGTCTACAGGACCTCATTCCAGCTCTCGCCGTACGCGTTCATCGAGGTCGCCGCGCGCGCTCAGAAGTGGATCGACCAGGCGATCAGCCGCAACATCTACCTCGAGGACCGCGACGTCGAGAACATGATGGCGCTGTACTCGGCCGCATGGGAGCGTGGCGTGAAGACCACGTACTACCTCCACATGAAGCCGCGCCACACCGCAGAGCAGTCCACGGTGCGCGTCAACAAGACCGAGAAGATCAACGCGACCGGCACCGCGACGGGTCGCCCCGCGAGCTCCGGCTCCACGTCGGGACCCGCCAAGCGCGGCTTCGGTGGATTCGGCGGCAAGAAGGGCGCCGACGCTGTTGCAGTTGACGCTCCCCTCGCCGAGGCTCCCGTCGCCGAGGCTCCCGCTCGCAAGGGCTTCGGTGCGACGGCCGCCCCGGCGGTCGCAGCGGACGAGACTCCTCTGACCGAGACCGCGGTGCCCGAAATCGTCGAAGGCGCCTCGGTGTCACTCGCCGATGCTCCCGCGTCGGTCGCACAGGCTCCAGCGATCGCACCGTCCGGTGTGCTGAACTCGATCGCCGCGCAGGCGTTCGCTGTGGCGCCGGCAAGCCAACCTGCGGTTCCGCCGGCCGCCCTGCCGCAGACCGAGTCCGAGCCTGAGCCCGTGACCGCGCTCGACGAGGCTCCTGCATTTGACGAGACTCCCGCCTCCGCGGCGCCCCAAGGGTCGACGGTGTTCGAGATCGTTGCGGACGACACCGACCTCGTCGGCGGCGTAGCGTGCCCCGTAGACCCCATGGAGCGGCTCCAGTGCGAGTCGTGCCAGTAAGCCACATCGATTTCTAAGGAGCTAACCCCAATGGGAATCCTCGGCACCGGCATCCAAGACGGATTGCTACTCAAGCCCATCACGTACCCCTGGGCCATGGACCTCTACAACCAGGCGGTCGCGAACACCTGGTTCCCCAATGAGATCCAGCTCGGCGAGGACCTCGCCGACTTCAAGAAGATGACGGACGAGGAGAAGCACGCCGTCACCTTCCTGATGTCCTACTTCAACCCCAACGAACTCCTCGTGAACAAGGCGCTCGCGTTCGGCGTCTACCCGTACATCAACGCTCCCGAGTGCCACCTCTATCTCGCGAAGCAGATGTGGGAAGAGGCGAACCACTGCATGTCGTTCGAGTACGTCCTCGAGACGTTCCCTATCGACCGCGTCGCCGCGTATGACTCTCACGTCGATGTCCCGTCCATGGCGACGAAGGAGGAGTTCGAGGTCAAGTTCATCAAGCGCATGACCGAGGAAACCCTCGACATCACGACGACCGAGGGCAAGAAGGACTTCGTCCGCAACCTCATCGCCTACAACATCATCCTCGAGGGCATCTGGTTCTACTCGGGCTTCATGGTCGCGCTCTCGTTCCGCCAGCGGAACCTGCTGCGCAACTTCGGCTCGCTCATGGACTGGGTCATTCGCGACGAGTCGCTTCACCTGCAGTTCGGCATCAACCTCATCCTCACGGTGCTCGAGGAGAACGAGGACCTTCAGGACGCCGAGTTCGCAGAGGAGATCCGCCAGATGATCCTCAACGCGGTCGAGATGGAAGAGGCGTACAACCGCGACCTGCTCCCCACGGGCATCCTCGGCCTCAACTCCGACTACGTGAACCAGTACGTGAAGTACCTGGCAGACCGTCGACTCGAGGAGCTCGGGTTTGACCCGCACTACAACGTGTCGAACCCGGCGAAGTGGATGGCGGCGGCGAACGACACCCTGCAGCTCGTCAACTTCTTCGAGGCCACCAACACGTCGTACGAAGTGAACGCGCAGGCTACGAAGAGCTGATCTCTTCGCCGTAGTTTGTCGGGCCGGGGTCTGGCGTCACCACCGGGTGGCTCCAGGCCCTGCCGCTTTTCCGGGCGGTCAGGCTTGATCCCTCCAAAGCGGCAGGGCCTTCCCCCACCCTCGTGCGTGGTTGCCTGCGACCTGCCAGATCCGCTTGCCGGTTTCCTGTAGGGCTCTGAGGCTCGGTTTTCGGGCTTGGGTGCGCGCTGGCGGGCAATGAGTCCTTTTGTCGTGCGAGCCGTGCTTCGTTCGTAGGATTCTCGTCCACTTTCGGGAATGCCCTACCACTTGGTAACGTTGAGTCACCGCAGGGGTAGTCGTGAACCCTGCCGGCAACGGCGCCGCAATCCACGAACCAGTACAAGCTAGAGGAATCGCCGCGCCATGACCGCCACCAAGACTGAGGTCTCCGCCCCCATTGAGGCGGTCCCCGTAGAGTCCTCCCCGGGTGACGCGTTCACGAGCGCGCAGCGCTTCAAGTACATCGTCATCCTCGGAGCGCTCGCCGCCCTTGGACCCTTCACGATCGACCTCTACCTTCCCGCGTTCCCCAATGTCGCGGAGGACCTCAATGCCTCGGACGCGGCGATCCAGATCACGCTGACCGCGACCCTCGTCGGCTTCGCGCTCGGCCAACTGATCGTGGGTCCGCTCGCCGACGCGTTCGGTCGTCGCCGTCCGCTGCTCATCGCGACCGGCGTCCATGTGATCGCGTCACTCGCGGTGGCGTTCGCTCCGACCATCGAACTCGTCACGATCGGCCGCGTGTTCCAGGGCATCGGCGCCGCGGGATCCGGCGTTGTCGCGATGGCCATCGTGCGCGACCTATTCGCCGGTCAGCGCCTCATCCGCATGCTCTCTCGCCTCGCCCTCGTGTGGGGACTCGCTCCGGTCCTTGCGCCCGTCATCGGATCGCAACTGTTGCGCATCGTCGACTGGAGGGGCATCTTCATCGTCCTCGCCGGCTTCGGACTGGCGATGGTCATCGTCGCGGCGTTCTTCATGATCGAGACCCTTCCCGCCGAGCGTCGTGGCGCGTTCTCCGGCCGCGCGGTTGCCCGACGCTACCGTCACCTCGTTCGGGATCGCTCGTTCGTGGGTGCTGCGCTTCTTGGCTCGATGGTGTTCACCGCACTGTTCGGGTATCTCTCGTCGAGCTCGTTCGTGCTTCAGGACCTCTTCGGTCTCTCCGCCCAGGAGTTCGGCATCGCATTTGGCGTCAATTCGCTAGGGCTCGTCGCCGCAACGCAGATCTCCGCGCGCCTCATGCGCCGGTTCGCCCCTAAGTCAGTCGCTACCGCGGGCGTGCTAATCATGTCCGCGGGCGCGCTCTCTCTCTTCGTCGCGGGTCTCGTGGACGGCGGGCTCGCGTGGGTGCTCGTTTCCCTGTTCTTCGTGGTCTCGCCGCTCGGCATCATCATGCCGACGGTGCAGGTGACGGCCCTCGCAAACCACGCCGAGGAGGCGGGCACCGCTGCCTCGCTCATTGGCGCGCTCAACTCGCTCGTGCCGGGCCTTGTTACTCCCCTCATCGGCATCATGGGTGTGTCGGTGATGAGCATGGCGAGCGTCATGGTCGGCGCGCTGGCGATCGCCCATCTCGCCCTGTGGTTCATCGTGCGCCCCAATGCTCCCTCGGGAGTTGTCGCGTAACGAGTGCACAGCGCGCGCCATCAACGTAGCGTGTGCGCATGGGCCAAACGGTGGTGTTCACCGTCTCGCTCGATGCCGGCGACGTCGCGATCGAGCAGAACGAGTCGCGCCCGCCGCAACATCCGTTCCGCGATGCGCTCCTCGCCGCCCTGCGGGATCGTCGCTGGTACCTCGCGGCCCTGCTCGCGCTAGCCGCGCCGCTCGTAGCCGCGACCGTAACCTTTGCGCTCACCGGCGGCGACTGGGTGACAACGGCCTACCTTGCCGTTGCGGCTTTGGCGACCCCAGCGTCGGGCGCGTGGGCGGCCGCCCGCCGAACCGACGGAACGTGGGACGAGCGGACGGCTCAACTGCTCGCCGCAGCATTGGCCGGAGCCGCACTATGCGTGGTGCATGTTCCGTTCGTCGCGTGGGCCGCTCGTTCGGAAGGCTGGGGCGAGCAGGGTGCCCTCCCGACACTTGGCGTGCTCGCTCTCGTGGGTTCCGCGGGCGCGTGCCTTGGCGCGGCATTGGCGGCCCGGCGGGTCCGCGGCGCGGCTGCGGTCGCCGTCGCGCTGACCTTCGCCGCCGCGCTCGTGCCGCTCGGTCTCTATGCCGCGCTGTTGCCGACAACCTCGGCGACGGAGACGATCAGTGCGTACACATTTACCCCCGACTACGGCTCAAGCCGACCCCTCTTCATCTGCACAACTGTGCCCGTGGAGGTGACACGGCTGCACACGGACGACATCGCGTGGATCGCGATGGCCAGCCCGATCTCGTGGCTTGTCGACGCCGCGACGTTCACCCCCGAGGAACTGGCCAAGGCGGCGGACGGCTCTCTAGCCCAAGCCCAAGCGTGGGTGCGTTCGACGCGCGCGGGTCCGGACGCCTTCGAGGGGCACTGCTACGCGCCCACGAGCCTTGGAGTACCGCCCGCGGTGCGCGAGGCGCGATACGCGACGGCCGCCCCGCTCGGCGCGCAGGTCGCGACCGTCGCCGCAATCGTGGTTGCCGCGTTTGCCTTTGTGGCCGTCAGTCGCCGGCGGTCAGCGTGACCGTGAGCGAACCGACGATATAGACATCGCCGCTCGTGTTCGCCTTGAGGGTGTGCAGGCCGGGCTCGAGCGTCGCGCTTCCGAACGACTTCGCGTCCACGCCAAGCGTGTTGGCAAACTCCGAGCCGAAGGCGGACGAGTCAGCTGCGTTCGATGAGGCGTGGGTCACCGGAGCAGAACCGTTCCAGCCCCACGGAGTGACCGCCTTGTCGTCGATCCGCAGGGCGTCGCCATCCGTGCCGCGGTCGCCTTCCCACGCGGTCCACCCAATGGTCGCCTCGGTCGCCGTGTCGGCGTAGAAAGTGAAGGTCGCGAGGCGGTTGTTATCCACCCACTGGCTGCCCGCGAAGACCGCAACCCGCGAGACGGGCAGCGACTCGAGCTCGTAGACGACCGTCAGCGTGAAGCCGCCATAGTTGTTGCTCCGAGGCTTGGCCGCGAGCGCGATGTCCGCGAGCGAATACGTGCCGTTACCGGCCGCCGCCACGAGCTCAGTGACGTCTGCGCGTGCCTGGTAGTAGTCGCGGTCGTCGTCGTGGACGGTCGAGGACGAGTCCGCGGTGATGCTCGCGTATTCGCCGCCGGGCACCTTGAAGCGGGCCGTGTTGAGGGCGCCAGACCACTTGTCTGTCGAGTATTTGTTCGCGGACCACTCGAGCAGCGCGTATTTGACCGTTGCGCCCGCAGGCAGCAACTGCTCCGAGAGCGTCGTGGATCCGGAGTTCGCGGTGCCGCCCGCGCGATTGAGCGCGATCATCGCCTGATCGTTGTTGTTGGCGCCGGCGATCGTGTCCCCGCGAACGCCCGTCCCAGCGAATGCCATGACCTTCTGGCACGCGGCCTTGGAGAGGTCGCACCCCAGCACCGTGGTGCCGACCTGCGTGGCCGCGTAGTGGCCGGTGCCGGCAAACGTGCCCTTGAGGTCCTTGACCTGCGGCTCGAGGGCGGTCCGGACGCGATAGGACGTCTTCACGTCTCCTGACGACGCCGTGAACATCGTCCAGGCGTCCGCACGAACAACCGTCGCGTCGGTGATGGGGGCGAGCGTGAGCGTGAGCGTCGACTCTGCGCCTGCCTCGAGCACATCAAGCGTGCAGGTGGCCGTCGCGCGCGAATCCAAGAGGGTGCAGTCCCAGTCGCCGGACACGAAGGTCGACTCCGCAGCGAAGGTGAGGAAGTTGGTGAGCTTGGCCGCCGGGGTCACGGAGAACGATGACGCGCCACCAGGAGGCGCGGCAAAGGTGAGGCCATCAGGCAGCGTGATCGATGCCGTCACGTCCTCCGCGTCTCCGTCCCCGGAATTGGCGAGCGTGATGCCCACGACCGGGGTGCTCGTGGCGATCTCGAGGAATTCGAGCGGAACCGATCCGAACGCAAGTGAAGCGACCTTGGGGGGAGTGGGGTCGTCGGTAGGAGTCGGCTCTGGGCTTGGGTCGGGTGACGGGTCCGTGGTGGGGTCCGGGCTGGGCTCCGTTGTCGGGTCCGGGCTCGGGTCCGTCGTTGGGTCGGGTGACGGGTCCGTCGTGGGGTCCGTGGTCGGATCGGGGTCCGAGCCGCCGCCGCGGGGATCGGTAGAGCCGCCAGAGGTGTTGAAATCGGGATCGCCGGGGCCTGCGGTCGGGTCCACCGACGGCGAGACAGTGGGATCGACGGTGGGGGAAACCGAGGGCTCGGGAGTAGGGGCGGCGGTTGGTGACGTCGTAGAACCATCGCCCGACGTTGGGGACGGTTCGGGCGTGGGGCTCGAGGCGGGCGTCAGGCCCTCCGCGCGTCCCAGCGGGTTGAATACCCCGAGGTAGCTCGCGCCCGAGACGACGAGTGCGACGATACCGATCGCCGCGGCTGCTGGCAGCGCGAATGCGCTCGCTGATCCCACCCACGCGGCGAGACCCGCGCCGCCGGCTCCAACGCCTGCCGCAGTTCCGCCTCCGGCCGCGCCGCTGGCGGCCCCAGTGGACGAGCCGCTTGCGCCGGCTGCGGCGGTGCCAGCGAAGAATCCGCCGATGGGGAGGCCACCCTCGAGCGCACCCATTCCAAGTACCCCAAGCACCAGCGGAGCAATGATGCCCCGCATGCCGCGGTTGACGTCCTCAAGTTCGGCAACCAGGGCCGAGCACTTCTCGCAGGACTCGACGTGGTCGTCGACCTTGCCGTGCTCGCGCTTGGCGAGGCCGCCGCGCACGTAGGCGCCGAGTTGCGTGCTTGCGGCGAGGCAGTCCATCGAGTCGGCGACGTTGAGGTGCTGCTGGAGGTACGCCTGGCGGAGGGCCTCGCGCGCGCGGTACGCGAGCGCCGCGACGCCGTTCGCCGTGAGGCCGAGCAGTGGGGCGATCTCCTTGGGCGACTTCTTCTCAACCTCGGTGTACCAAAGCACCGCTTGCCAGCGCTCGGGGAGCGACTTGAACGCCTCGGCGACGACTCCCTGCTCGAAGCCTTCGAGCGCGCCCTCGTCGGAGGGGGCTTCGTAGCCGAGCACAGATTCGTATTGGGTCATGTCATCGCCGGGACGCGTGCGGTTGCCCCGGTTGATGTACTCCATCCCCGTACGCCGGACGATGGTGAAGAGATAGGCGCGGAACGCGAGGTCCGGGCCGTCGCCGCGCTGGAGCACGCGCAGCACGCGCGAGAACGACTCGGCGACGACATCGTCGACATCGGAGGCGGCGTTGGTGTACTGAGCGGCGACCTTGCGGGCCGCATCCACGTGGCGCTGGTAGAGGACGCCAAAGGCTGTGCCATCGCCGGCACGGACGCCGGCGATCAACTCAGGATCGCTCGACGCCTCCGTCCACAGCGTGATCGCCTCGTGGCTCATGAATCCCATTCTCCCAGTACCTGGATATATGCCTCACTAGTGTCCCTGGCCGGGGGTGTCGCATACAAGGAGTGCGATGGGGAATTCGTCACACTCCCCCCAGGGTAAGTGTGAAGAAAATTCTTGATGTGACTCGCGTCATAGTTCTTCGTGCCGCCCCTCTCATATGGCATGACTTCGGAAGTGACGAGCGCAGAGGCCGACACCGCATTCGCGCTCCTCCGTACCTGGGAGGCCGCGAGCGTCTCATCGGTATGGCTTCGCCCGGGTGACTGGTTCACCCCGGCTGCTGAGGCCCTCGTCGAAGCCTTGCACGCGGGCCGCGACACCGCACCGGCCGCGTTCCGCCTCGGCCAGGCTCGGGCAGCTTCGGGCGTGGGCATCACAGAGTCGATCGATGACATGGCAGTGCTGTTCCGCACCGCGGGCTTCGAGTCCGCGCCCATCCGCTCTATTCGCTCGTTGTGCGAGGGTTGGACCGAGCGCGACACCGCGCCCATCACCGTCCCCGTCATGACAGACGCCGAGTCCGGCCTCGGCACCGCCGAGTACCTCGTGCAGCGTCTCGCTGAGGTCTACGGCGCGGCTGCCCGCTCCGGTACGAACGTGCACACGACCCACGCGCTCGTGCTCGTCGACGTCTCGGTCTCCGACAACGATCCCTGGCAGCGCATCGCGCGGAACGCCGCTGTGGGCCACGCGCTCAAGGACGCCTACGGCCAGGGCCACCCGATGGCCCGTCTCGCCGACGGCATCTACGCGGTGCTCGTTGATCACGGACCGGCGCTCGGCGTCGGCATCGCCTCGCTGCGCGACCACATCGCCGAGCGTTCGATTCAGATGCGCGTCGGCAACCTCATGCGCCAACCCCCGCGAGTGTGGGTGGAGTCTCTACCCGCGTCTCACGCATACGTCCAGGAACTCCTGGAGTCCGTCTACCGCTGAGCTTGTGACGGATACGAGGGTCGGCACCGAGCTGAGGGCGGTGCCGGCCTTCGTGCGTCTGAGGAGCTCTCCGCGCCGCCGGTAGCATCGACGCATGGCCCGCCCGTCGTCGTCCGCGTCTCGCGAGGATGTCTTGAGCGCGGGGATTGCGACGCTGCGAGACGCGGGTCCCTCTGGCCTGACGGTCCGGGCGGTGGCCGCGGCGGCAGGGTGCTCGACGATGGCCGTGTATACCCATTTCTCGGGCAAGTCTGGACTCGTCGACGCGATCGTCGCCGAGGGTCACGCGGGACTGAATGCCGCTCTGCAGGCGGGGGCCGAGGCCAATGGCTACGGCGATGAGCTCGTCAGCGTCGCGATGGCATATCGCGAGTGGGCCTTGCGCAATCCCACGCATTACCAGGCGATGTACCTCGCGCTCGTGCCTAAATTCGAGGCCAGCGCGGAGACCAAGGCCGTAGGGGAGGCGGGATTCGTCGCGCATCGCGAGCGGGTCAGTGAAGCACTTGGCGTCGACCTCGCGACGGCCGATCGCGTCGCGCGCCACTTGTGGTGGGCTGTGCACGGACACGTCCAGTTCGAGTTGCTTGGCGGTGCGCATGGCACCGACGACGAACGCACCGCGGTCTTTCTCGAGGCCGCACGCTGGCTGCGCCGCGGCGTCGAGCAGTAACAATTACATAACACTGTTATAGAACCGCTGGCGTGGCGTGCGGACCTGAGGTCTGCTTGGACCACGCGAGGCACGGGGCCTCGTATTGGAGGCAACTATGACAACTCGCGCACTCGCAGCACTGCCGATCTCGCTCGCCGTGCCGCTCCTGCTGACGCTCGGCGCGTGCTCGCCCCAAGCGTCGGACCCATCGCCTAGTCCCACCCCCACAGCAGTCGGTGCCGCGACGATCTCCAAGGAGCAGTGGCTTGCGGCACTCGATCCCGACGACGGCGCGCGTGTCGCCGCCCTGCTCACTGAGCCTGGGGTCGCGACGGTCGTAGACGTTAGGGACGCCGAGGGCATGAGCGCGCTGCTGTACGCGGCCCAGCGCGGTGACGCCGAACTCGTGGGAGCGCTCCTCGACGCTGGCGCGGACCCCACGCAGCGAGAGATGTCGGGCTTTCCGGTGAAGGGGGCGATCCACATCGCCGCTGCGGCGGGCGACATTGCGACGCTCACGGTGCTTCTCGACCACGGTCTTGACGTGAACACGCTTGATGGAGCTAGCGGGCACGCGTTGCTGTGGGCGGCATACAAAGGTCAGGCGGACGCCGTCACGCTGCTACTCGCGAAGGGCTCGGACACGACGCTCGTCGACGGCAGCGGCATGAACGCTTCGGAGCGCGCGGCGGGTGAGGGCTTCACCGAGATTGCCGCGCAGATCGCGGCGGCGATGCCGGCCGAGTAGCGGAATCCGCCGGGCACCAGCGTTAGTTCAGCGGGGACCACACACCGAGCTCGTTGCCGCTTGGGTCGGCAAAGTGGAAGCGCCTGCCATCGGGGAAGTCGAAGATCTCGCGCGTAATGGTGCCCCCAGCGTTCACGACGGCAGTGCGGGTGAGTTCGAGGTCCATCGAGTAGAGCACCACGAGCGGGCCGTGGCCCGGCTCGAGGAATCCCGTGAGACTGATCCCGCCTGCCTCGTGCCCATCGGAGGTGACGATGCCGAGGTAGCCCGGACCGTAGGCGTTGAAGGTCCATCCGAATGCCGCTCGGTAAAAGTTCTCGGCCGCCTCAAGGTCGAGCGTAGGAATCTCGATGTAGTCGAATCCGTGCTGAACGTGAGTGTCTGCCATGGAGCCATGCTGGACCGTGCGATGCGAAGCCGCAACCGCTCAGGCGTTGTCTCTCCACACGACCACGGCGCGCCCTTCGGTTCGCGCCGCGCGCTGGCCCCGCTCAACAATGACCACGGCGCCCGTTGGGCCGCTCGTGAAGACTCGCGCGCCGACGTCGGCGCGGGGCCGCAACTTCTCGACCTCGCGCTCGAGCTCGGTGACCCGCTGGGCGAGTCCGAGGATCCGCGCGATGCCCGCAAGGTTGATGCCCTCGTCATGGCTCATTCGCTGCACCTCGCGGAGCGTCGCAACATCCCGCAGCGAGTAGCGACGGCCGCCGCCGGGACGTCTCTGCGGCACCACGAGTCCGAGGCGGTCGTATTGGCGCAAGGTCTGGGCGTGCATCCCCGCGAGCTCCGCCGCCGCCGAGATCGGGAAGACCGGCTCGTCGACATCGGGCTGTTGCATCAGCGCGCCGCATCCCGCATGAGCGACTCGCGCGGGTTGTCGCCCAACTGCTGCGCGAGTGCCTCTGCTGCTTGCTTCGCCTGTCGCGAGAGCTTGCGCGGCACGTCGACCTGAATGACGACGTGCAGGTCTCCTGTCCTGTCGCGCCCCTTGAGGCCGCGCCCCTTAACCCGCAAGACCTGGCCCGACGGCGTGCCCCCGGGCACCTTTACGCCCACCGTGTCGCCGTCGAGGGTAGGCACCTGAACGGTTGCGCCGAGCGCGGCCTCCGTGAACGTCACCGGCACGGTGACGCGCACGTTGAGGCCATCGGCCGTGAACACGGGGTGCTTGGCCACGCGCACGGTGAGCAAGAGGTCTCCCGGGGGACCGCCGTTCGCGCCCGCCCTGCCCTTGCCAGCGACGCGGATCTTCTGACCGTCCTGCACCCCCACGGGAATGCGGGTTGTCACGCGCTGGCCATCGAGGCCGAGCGTAACCGTGGCACCGCTCGCCGCCTCTCGGAACGAGATCTCGGTCACGGCGCCGATGTCCGCGCCCTTTTGCGGTCCGCGCTGGAACCCAGCACCGCCGCCGAACATCTGCCCGAGGATGTCTTCGAAGCCCGCACCACCGGTCTGCGCGCCACCGAACATGCCGCCGAAGACGTCCTCGAAGCCCTGCGAGCCTCCCGGGCCGCCGGCCTGGAAGCGCGCGCCGCCGCCCATCGCGCGGATCGAGTCGTATTGCTTGCGCTGGTCGGGGTCAGAAAGGACCGTGTACGCCTCCGTGCCCTCCTTGAAGCGCTGTTCCGCCTTGACGTCGCCGGGGTTGCGATCCGGATGTGATTCCTTCGCAAGTTGGCGATACGCCTTCTTGATCGCCGCGTCATCCGCGCCCTTGGGGACGCCGAGCGCTGCGTAGAAGTCCTTGCTAAACCAGTCTTGGCTCGCCACGGTGCCTCCTCTCGGTGTGGTTCGTCACGGCCCTAAGCGATTACTCGGGCTGCGCGACGATGACGCGCGCCGGACGCAGCACGCGCTCGCCCGTGCGGTGGCCTGGTTGGGCGACGACCTGAATCGTGGGCTCCGTGACCTCCGCGCTGGGCTGAGACAAGAGGGCCTCGTGCAGCGCTGGGTCGAAGGGCTCGCCGACCGCACCGAAGCTCGACCACCCGAGCTGTCCAAGAGCCGCTTCGAGCTTCGCGGCGATCGCGGCGAACGGCCCCTCTGCGAGGTCGCCGTGCTCGCGCGCCGCGGCGATGTCGTCGAGTGTGGGGATGAGCGCCTCAATGGTGCGCGCAGTGGCGACCTCCGCCGCGATCGCGCGGTCCCTGTCGACGCGCTTGCGGTAGTTCACGTACTCGGCCTGGAGTCGCTGGAGGTCAGCCAGATGCTCCGACGCCATCTGTTCGGCCTCGTTGAGCGCGGAGTCCGCTCCAGCCTCGTCCATGGTTGCAAGCTCCTCGGCCGAGATGTGGCCGTCGTTGTTGGCGTCGAGCACGTTCGCCGCGTCGTTGATGATCGCCTCTGCGTCGGTGAGCGCGTTCTCCGCGTTCTCGTCGTCCGGGGTGTTGAATCCCGTGTGGTCGTTCATGAAAACTCCTTGCGCTACGCCTAGTGGAGGGGCCGACGGGTGGTGACCCACCCGCCGGCCCTTGCCAAGTTACTTGCTCTGGTCCTCGTCCACGATCTCCGCGTCGACGACGTCGTCGTCGGCGGAGGCGCCAGGCTCGGACTCAGGAGCTTCTCCCGCTGCTGCCTCGGCCTGCTGTGACGCGTAGACCGCCTCGCCGATCTTCTGCGCCTTGGAGACGAGCGTGTCGTGCGCGGTCTTGACCGCGTCGACGTCGGTGCCCTCGAGCGCGGCCTTGACGTCCGCGATCGCAGCCTTGACGTCGTCGGCGACCTCTGCGGGGACCTTGTCCTCGTTCTCCGCGAGGATCTTCTCCGTGGAGTAGGCGAAGGTCTCTGCATTGTTGCGGGTCTCGGCCTCGTCGCGACGCTTCTTGTCCTCGTCGGCGTGCTCCTCGGCGTCCTTGACCATGCGCTCGATGTCTTCCTTGGACAGTGCAGAGCCGCCGGTCACGGTGATCGACTGCTCCTTTCCTGTTCCGCGGTCCTTCGCGTGCACGTGGACGATGCCGTTGGCGTCGATGTCGAACGTGACCTCGATCTGCGGGAGGCCGCGAGGCGCGGGAGCGATGCCGCCGAGCTCGAACGTGCCGAGCAACTTGTTGTCGCGTGCGAACTGACGTTCACCCTGGTAGACCTGGATGAGCACGGAAGGCTGGTTGTCCTCGGCCGTCGAGAACACCTCGGACGACTTGGTGGGGATCGCCGTGTTGCGCTCGATGAGGGTGGTCATCACGCCGCCCTTGGTCTCGATGCCGAGGCTCAAGGGAGTGACGTCGATGAGCAACACATCCTTGCGCTCGCCCTTGATGACGCCGGCCTGGAGGGCGGCGCCTACGGCGACGACCTCGTCAGGGTTGACGCCCTTGTTGGGCTCCTGACCGCCGGTGAGCTCCTTGACGAGCTCGGTGACGGCCGGCATGCGGGTAGATCCGCCGACGAGCAGCACGTGGTCGATGTCGCTGAGCTTGATGCCAGCGTCCTTGATCACCTGGTTGAAGGGCGCCTTGGTGCGGTCGAGCAGGTCCTGCGTCATCTGCTGGAACTGCGCGCGAGTGAGCTTCGAGTCGAGGTGAACGGGACCGTTCTCGCCGATCGACAGGTACTGGAGGGAAATCGTCGTCTGCTGCGCGGACGAGAGCTCCTTCTTCGCCTGCTCTGCGGCCTCGCGAAGGCGCTGGACGGCGGCCTTGTCCTTGGACAGGTCGATGCCCTCGGCGTTCTTGACCTCCTTGATGAGGTGGTCAACGATGCGCTGGTCCCAGTCGTCCCCGCCGAGGCGGTTGTCGCCTGCGGTGGCCTTGACCTGGATCGTCGAGAAGGCGTCCTCGTCCTTGCCCACCTCGAGGAGGGAGACGTCGAACGTACCGCCGCCGAGGTCGAAAACGAGGATGTGCTCGTCCTCCTTGCCCTTGTCGAGGCCGTACGCGAGTGCGGCCGCGGTGGGCTCGTTGACGATGCGAAGCACGTTGAGGCCCGCGATCTCGCCGGCGTCCTTGGTCGCTTGGCGCTCGGCGTCGTTGAAGTACGCGGGGACGGTGATGACGGCGTCCGTCACCTTCTCGCCAAGGTACTCCTCTGCATCGCGCTTGAGCTTGCCGAGGATGCGCGCGGAGATCTCCTGGGCCGAGTACTTCTTGTCATCAATCTCCTGGCTCCAGTCGGTGCCCATGTGACGCTTGACCGACGCGATGGTGCGGTCGACGTTTGTGACGGCCTGGCGCTTGGCGATCTCGCCAACAAGCACCTCGCCGGTCTTCGAGAACGCGACCACCGACGGAGTGGTGCGAGCGCCCTCGGCGTTTGCGATGACGGTGGGTTCGCCACCCTCAAGAACGGCGACCACAGAGTTGGTGGTGCCGAGGTCGATTCCTACTGCTCGTGACATGGTTGTCCTCCTTGTTGCGGATACTGCCAAAGATTTCCGCCCAATAGTTGAGCGGCCTACACTCAAGTTACGACTCCAGTCCGACGCTGTCAAGCCGATTTCCGAAAACTTGAGTGGACCACGCTCAACTCTCTTGGTGCCACCGCTTTCTGGACTGGCCCGCCTCGGTCCGCGTAGCGTCGGGCGCATGACAAACCCGGCCGACGCCGCAGCCCACTTCAGCGCAAAACTCGCCTTCGAGACCGACGTCAGTGATGCGCATGCCGCTCTCGACTCCGGAGTACCAGGGTTCGTGCTGATCGATACGCGCAGCGAGGAGGCGTGGCGTCAGGGCCACGCGCGTGGCGCGGTGCACATCCCCAAGCTAGACATGCCCGCGCGGATACCCGCCGAGTACGCGTCCGACGCCCAGTTCGTCGTCTATTGCTGGGGTCCGGGGTGCAACGGGGCCACGAGAGCGGGGCTCATCATCAGCGAGCTCGGGTACGCCGTGAAGGAGATGATCGGCGGGTTCGAGTACTGGGCGCGCGAGGGTCTCCCCGTCGATGCCGTGGTGTCCGACGCGAACGGCACCCTCGTGACCGTCGACGCGACGCGACCCGTAGACCCGCTGACGAGCCCACTGCCGACGCGCGGCGCTCCCGTCGCGTGCGACTGCTGACTAATTCGCGGTGAAGGTGACCGTCTCACCGGTGAGCGTTGCCGTGCCCTTCGCGAAGACCTGAGTGGTCACGCCTGCCTTCGTTGTCGGCGACGCCGTGGGCCAGCCCCACGTTCCCAACGGGCCGCCTGCGTCCGCGTAGGCACCCACAAGGGCCGTGGGAACCCAGCCCTTCTTCGTGCCTTGAACATAGATACGCCCACCCTGGAGGTCCTGGTAGAGCACGCCCTTGGCGTCGCGCTGCGAACCAGCGAGTGGCCATCCGAGCGAGCCCTTGGGGCCGCCGTAGGTGGTCCATGCCGCTCGCACGGCCGAGCCGACGGATACCGTTCCGCTGGCCTCCGTCCACGTGAACGAGCTCGTCGCGAAGTCTTGACGCACGCCGCCGCCATGGGTAGCAGACACCCACGGCTTGGCGGTTGGCCAGCCGATGCTTCCCGTGACTCCGCCCGCGGCACCGACCGCCGCGACGAACTCGTCGGCGACCCAGCCCGACTTGGTGCCCTTGATATACACGGTGCCAGCCTGGAAGTCCTGAGCCGAGAGACCCGTGACCGCATCCTTGTACAGGCTCGTCACCGGCCAGCCGGGGCCCGAGGTACCGCCGTTGAGGACCCAGGCCTTGTACATCCCGCCGAACACGGAGAACACCGGCCCGTCGCCCACTCGCGTGAGGGTCGCCTTGTCGAACTCTTGGCGAGTGCCGCCTCCGCTCGCCGCGTCTTCGACGGGACCGAGCTTTGGCCACCCGTAGGTCCCCGTGAGTCCCCCGGTCTTCGCGTATTGGGCGCGGAAGGCGTCGGCAACCCAGCCCAGCTTGGAGCCCAGCGCGTAGACCGTTCCGCCCTGGAACTCCTGGACGGCGGCGCCCGTGGCGGCGTCTCGCGTCATGTCGGCCGTGGGCCATCCGAGCGGGCCGGTTGAGCCTCCGTAGGCGAGCCACGCCTTGCGCACGCCGCCGAAGACCGAGCGCACTCCGTCGGCCTCAGTCCACGTGAGCGTCGCTTTGGCAAACTCTTGCGTGTAGCCAGAGTCGCCGTAGACCGTGGGCGTCGACGAAGGCCAGCCATACGTCCCCTTGGGGCCGCCCGCCGCGTCCACACGCGCCTTCAACTCGACCGGAATCCACGTGCTTGCCGTGCCGTCGAGGTAGATGGTGCCGCCCTCGAAGTTCTGGGCCTGGAGGCCCGAGAGCGTGTCTCTGTAGAGGTTGCCCAGAGGGAAGCCCAGCGGACCATCGGTGCCCTCAGTCCACTTGTAACGCTTGAGCGAGTTGCCGTAAACCTTGAACGTTCCCGTGACGCCGGACGCGACGACCATGCCGCCCGCGAACTCCTGATAGCGCCCGCCTGCGTTAGCCGTGGTCTTGACGTTATCGGCGAGCGGCCATCCGAGGGCGCTCGAGGGTCCGCCCGCCGTCTTCCAGAAGTTGTAGATGGCGCCCCAGATCACGTGAGCGCCGCGCGCCTTGTTCCAGACGACGTACCCACCCTCGAATTGCTGGATGAGCCCACCGCCTCCGGCGCTCACCTGCTGCAGTTCGCCGACCTTGGCGCCCAGCCATCCGCTCGCACCGCCTTCCGCGAGCCACAGGTCCTCGACGTCGCCAGCCCCGACGATCGTGGGGCTGCCGAACCAATCGGTGTAGAGGCGCCAGAAGTTGCGGTTTCCATAGGCTGAGCAGCTGTTGCCGAGGCCGTAGAGGTTCGAGAGCGCCGCGCTGTTGGGCGTGTACGGCGTGTAGACGTAGAGCGCGTGGGTCGCCTGGTTCCGCACGTAGACGGACTTGGTCCCGCACGACTTCTTGGGGTTGTAGTAGATGGGCGAGGTCTTGCCGGCCTGGTAGCGCGTGTAGTTGCTCGAGGTGGGCAACGTGTACGACTTCAGCAGCTTGGCGCCGTAGTAGACCTGCTCGTAGAAGCCCGCGTAGTCGACGTCGCACGGGGCGGTGTCCGGGCAGCCGGCACCCATCGCGTACGCAAACGCGCGCGCGCTCGGAGCGGTGCTCGTGATGAGGCTTTGCTCCTTCTGAAGGATCACCAGAATGGCCTTGGGGCTGATTCCGCATGCCACGGCAACCTTCGCGATGATCTGGCCCGCCGTCTGGTTCGACGCACCGGTGATCGCCTTGCAGCCGTAATACGTGGTCGCAGCCTTGCTCGTCACGGACTCGCGGTAGTTCTCGATGCACTTGCGTCCGGAGGCGCAACCGGGGTTCTTTGCGGCGATGAAGGCGTCGATCTGGGAGGCGGAGAGGGCGTCGCCATCGAAGAACAATTTGTCGTCGATGATGTAGCCGGCCTCGAAGTCCGACGCGTCGGCGGCGGCCGCGCGCTCGAAGGGAACCGTTACCAGCGTGATCGCGCTGGCAACCGCGAGCAGGGCCGCTAGCCAACGACGGTGTCGTGGCGCGGTCGCGCTGGGTCGCATCGAGTCCGCCTTTCGCCGGCCGGTGGTTGGTCGAGTGCCGAGCGTAATCGAGTTATCGGCGTTATTGCAGAGACTCTTGAGCCCGCGTGGCGCATTCCACACGCGTCGGCGCGGTCTCAGCCAAACGTGACGGAACCGCCCGCGGAGGCCATGTCGCCCATGGCAGCGGCGAATCCGTCCGCGCTCGTTGTCGCCACGCCGGACACGATTGACTCTGGTGTGAGCACAAAGAACATCGCTTGCGCGTCGCCCCCAAGCCCACCCGCGGGCGAGATCCCTACCGTGAGCATCGGATCGCCCGCGTCCGTCGTCGTCACGGTGTGGGTGACCTCCACACCGTCCGACTCGCCGAGCGATCCGAACTCGGCCTTGAAGTACGCCTCGGGATCGAGCGTTCCGTTCTCGTTGGCGGTCTCGACCACAGAAATGTCCGCGCCTGCGGGGTCCGTCCAGACGCCGACGACGGCCGTCACCTCTGGATCGGCGGCCGCCTCTGCGAGCGCCCTCTTGGAGCCCTTCTTCCAGCCCGACGGCGCGGTCACCGACGCGGGTCCTTGCACCGTTGGCGTGGGGCTCGGTGACGGGGTGGCGCTTGGGCTCGGGGCAACCGAAGGGGAGGGGCTAGCGGTCGCGCTCGGCTGAGAGGTCGCGGTCTCGCTGGCTGTGGGGGCTGGGTCGGGCGTGGTGCACGCGGCGAGCGAGAGCGCGGCGATTGCCGCGGTTGTCGCCAGCGCGGCGAACGGTCGGAAGTCCTTCACGACTCTCCTCGAGGTTGGGACTGCCAACGCTACGCGCAGAGGAACATTGCGCCAGGCATGCGCGCCGTGTGTCGGGAGTTACGCCGTGCCGATGCGTCCGTCGCTCATGCGCAGCGTGCGGCCGGCGATCCGCTCGGCCTCGTGAGGATCGTGGGTGACGAGCAGCGCCGTCGTGCCCGACGCTGTGAGGACATTGCGCAGATCGTCGGCAAGGCGCGTGCGTAGCTCTGCGTCGAGCGAACTGAGCGGCTCGTCGAGGCACAACAAGCGCGGGCGCGGCGCTAGCGATCGGGCGAGCGCGACCCGTTGGCGCTGGCCCCCGCTCAGTTCCGTCACCTTGCGGTTGTCGAGACCTTCGAGTCCGACGAGCTCGAGTAGCTCGGCGACGCGCTCCGCGCGCGCGGGCTTGGGGAGGGCCGCGATGCCATATGCGATGTTTCCCGCAACCGTCAGGTGCGGAAAGAGCTGGCCGTCTTGGAAGACAAGGCCGAAGCCTCGCTCGTGGATGGGCGCGTTCGTGATGTCCTCATCGTCGAAGGAGATGCGCCCAGCGGCAGGCTCGACGATGCCGACGATCGCACCAAGTAGCGAACTCTTGCCGCAGCCGGACGGCCCCAAGAGGGCCACGATCTCGCCCGTGGCGACCTCGAGGCTCACGTCGTCAACGGCCGTGACGGGAGGCCGGCCCGCGTACGTCACCGTGAGATGCGCG
>Ga0247755_1000038_pt1 | contig 24495 bp, 14 predicted proteins | sample UWRJL096311B4_FD_180948 | JGI IMG/M metagenome (GOLD analysis project Ga0247755, IMG submission 180948) | Plant litter microbial communities from Arlington Agricultural Research Station in Wisconsin, United States - UWRJ-L096-311B-4 | ecosystem: Environmental > Terrestrial > Plant litter >... | reverse complement strand
ATAGAGAAAAAAAAAAAATGAATGAAACTACTCAGGACAAAGAAAAAAAAACACGGGGGTATAGGGAAAGAAAGAGAAAACAAAGAGACATTATAAAACAGGTCATTAAAGATCATGAAGAAAGGCTAGCTAGAGAAAGGCTAGCTAGAGAAAGAGATAACGGAAATAATAACTAATCCATACTATTTAGATACTTTTCCAATTCATGAGGAGAAGCAAGATAGGTAAAAAAAAAACCAAAAAAAAACCCCCAAAAATTTTGTTGTTGGCTCAAGGCGAGGGATAGCCAAGGAAAGAGGCGAATTCGTGAATACTATGAGTGAGTGTGCTGAATCTTGAAATCGACCGGTCGGGATATTATTCTAATGAGGTATTTAATAAGCTAGCTCTCGCACTTTCTCTACCAAACGTGATCAGGGCATAATTCCATCAATCAAACTTATTCTAAAGCTGGACTAGGCAGTCCCATCTTCGGTGCGGACAGTCTACTATATTAAATCACCATACATCTAGTCTAATTCCTGGTAATTTTGCTAACAGAACCCAAGTTATCTTAGAACAATAATGTATTATTGGAGATTTCCGATGTTTCGGATATCCCCTTTGAAACTATTCAAGTGTATCATCTATCTAACCAGATGAGATTTAATGCTTCTCAAATTATCAGCAATACAGAAAACCTGATTTCAGCATGTCTTACGGAGCGTCGACGTGGGACTTGCGATTGTTTTTCCCTTAGCTATTAAACCCTAGGACAACAGATCTTGGCTACGATTCTATGAATGGGGAAATCAACTCGTAGTAGTTTAGTGTTAAATCGGAAGTTCGTAACAAGTAGTCATTGATTATATTACAACCAATTAATAGATTGTTTAGGTCCTCCGTTCAGCCTATTACCACAGCCGAATCACCTAATATTTCCGCATGAGATCTAATTATCCTTAGCATTCCAATATCTAAACTAGTGTAGTCTCGAACTTTTTCTAGTAGTTCAAAACTTTCATTGAATAGTCTTAAAGTCCCGGAAGCATCATATGATAGATTTACTTTCTGACTAGAGAGTTGAGAAATCAGATCGTTCAAGGTATCGGTTAGTTCTTTCACCTTATCTTGACTCGCGGATAGTAATTGATTAGTCGTTTCCAATTGGTTATTGGAGGTTGCATTTAAATTGTTAAGGTGTAAATTATCCATACGCATGTGTAATAATGTGCCCTTAACGGATTCATATTTGGAATTCATGTTCTCGAGAGAAGCTTTCATACTAGTGAACTGTTCCGAATCGGATAATGTTATCTGTAACGGATTATTCAGCGAATCTGTGAGTTTCATCTTTTCTATCATTAGCTCCGTTTTGATATCCGCTATCTGTTGAGTCAGCCTTTTATTCTCAATGTTCAGATGATCTAATTTCTCGTCCATGTAGTTCAACAATCTATCCCGCAACCCACTGCGTGGACGTGAATTTCACAGGTTATCTATAGAATAGATACCGGTGATGTGTAGAATTATTAATCCAAACAATAAGAAACTAATGATTATCAAAAACATACCGATTTATTCGGAGAATTCCCGTTCAGCTAAAAAAAAAAACACAAAACACGGATGTCTGCTCGATTAGAATGTATCTAACGTTGTTATTATTGACTTCCAGTTGATTCTCTAACGTAGATATTCTAGGTTCTCGGTAAAGAGTAAAGAAAGTGATAGTGAAAGCGGATATCAATGTTCGTATCCACTTCATTGCTTGTATGTATTTCGTGTGAATTTCCGTATTACCGACAATTCTTTTATATACTTTCGCATCTGCTTCTAAAGTTCTTATCTCCATATCCTTCTCTCCCTGTCGTTGTTTCGTTCCGTCCCCTAATACCTTGATCTTTTCTAATTCTAGAGGGTCAAAGATGGGGGATGTATTGATCAGGTTTCGTATATAATTACCAAACGGCGGATATATGGAATTTCTTTTAAATCATTCCAGTATACTGTTACTAGAAATCAGATTGAAACAGGCTTTCAAATCAAATTCGTATAGTGACTTCCCAGCCTTAACCTTCGATATGATTATCTTCCAAGCATCTTCATAGCTTCGTCTAGGACGAAACCCAGTCTGATAGTCTCCTATGAGTGGTTCGATAACCAAATATAGTATATCATTTATCATCTTTAGTATGAACAAAATTTATCTATATGTAAATGAGCATAATTTATTATTAAGTATTTCGGATTAAAAAAAAAACAAAAAAATAAGCGGCTATAGGATAACTGGCTATTCCACTCGTCTTCCAAACGATATGTACCGATTCGAATTCGGTTAGCTGTATAGGGTTAGTAACTTAATGGTAGAGGACTTTCCTGTCACGAAAGTAGATATCGGTTCAAGTCCGATCTGACTCGCACTTTTACACTCGCACTGTTTGCTCACACAGTCTTTTACTCGCAGTTTAATTTAAATGATACATTAGGGTTAAAAAGAGAATAAATAAAAAATGAAATTATTAGAGCTAAAAAAAAGGGAAAAGTTGCCATTGGCAGGGCGAGATATTTGCTAAATATTGTGTTAAACACCTGGTGGTTCAAATCCACCCTTTTCCGAATTCCCAAACCACCTAAGCTATAAAAGATAATTATTATATCTAAATGGGTGAATAAATTATGCATCATGATAATGTTAATAATTTTTAATTTACATTATTTTATACAATATATGGATTAATAAAAGAAAGAGGTCTTTTAAATAAAAGTAACGGGTCTTTTAGAGTGATTAATAAAAATCCAGAGGTATTTATAAGAATAAATCCATTAACAACTAATATATTATATAGTAATTTATAAAAAAAAAACCTAAAATTAACTATAACACAGATGGGTATAATCCCTTTATTATTGACATAATATTTTGTTTTATGATTAACAATCTTATTTTTTATTAATATGATTAGCATTTAATAAGTGTATAGAGGTTTTTATTTATAATATTTTTGGGTGTATAAATAGGTGAATTACCCTTAAATTATTCATGTAATTATGTTAATAACATATTTATTTATGTAAAATAACAATAAGGTTAGACTTAGTATAATAAGGTTTAATTACATAAATATTAAGTTATACTAATATGCTATTACTAATATTATTAAAAAAGAGTATAGTTTAATTGGTAAAATAGGAAGCTTCAAACTTCAAATTTCCAGTTCAAGTCTGGATGCTCTTGTAATAGTGTTATTTAAACATAACATTTAAATAATAATATTTATTTGATGAAAATAATTTAAACACTAAACACTATAGTAAATAATTTTGTATATAAAAACTATTTAACGTTTTTCTACTATTTGAATTTTTTTTACTATTTAAATGTTTGTACTAGGTTATATGAATTTTTAACCATTATATTTTTTTTTACTAATTAGTATATTGCATATAAATGTGCCTCGTTACATAAAGATTATACGTATCGGTTTATAAAATTTATGTTTAAACTTTCCTTTATTTTATAAATTTGACATTATAAATCTAACATTAATCTAACATTATAAATCTAACATTAATCTAACATTATAAATTTAACATTAATCTAACATTAATAAAAAAAAAATAAACGGTTTATAAATCTAACAAAATTTTAAAAGTATTATAAACACTTTGTTAATTTAACTATAATTTCCCTGTTATTTTTGTTTAGTATTTTTTAATATCATATATACAATTAAGGTTCCTTAGCTTAATAGGTAAAGCGCGTTTTTGATAAGGATGTGATCGACGTTCGATTCGTTGAGGAATCAATAAAGTGCGTTAGTTAAATTGGTATAACAGCATGCTACGGACATGTTTTTACAAGTTCGAGTCTTGTACGCACTTATATAGTAAGGATTAACAATATATTATATCTTCTAATTAATAGGGTATGTTGTACTATAAACAGGCATAATATACTTTAAGATAAAGATTTATTTGGAAGATATATTTTTTTTTTAATAATAAGAAATTATAAGATTAGGTTTAAATTAATAATTTGTTTAATTTTAATTTTACGGTTTAATGTCTTTTTAACGTTTAACATATAAATTTTATAATTATTAAAACAAAATTTTTGTTTTACTATACACAACCAAAAGGATACAAACCTTTTCGGTTTTAAAAAAGATAATAAGAGAATTGACTGAGTGGTTTAAAGTGATAAGCTTGAAACTTATTTTGGTGTGAACCAACATCCGTTCGAATCGGATATTCTCTGCATAAAAAATGTACTAGTGTTTTGCAGGCAAACAAAGAAGGAGGGTATGGAGGAGGCTCCAAGGCTTTGGAGTAACTCCTAGTTCTCTAACTGGCCAATAATTATATGTGGGAGGTTATCGATTATTGTGGCGGTAATTCGCTGAGGGTTTTAGAAAATTAGGGCTACTAAATGTAATATGAGAATAATGTTAAGATCTCACCAGGGAGTAGTGGAATGGAAAGACAAACGAGCTATTCTCTAAGATTCGTTGCGTTAGCGGATGAAGGTGAATAAATAAAAAAGTTTGTATATAAGCTCTTAATTTAATCTAATTAGGAAATTCAATGTATAATCTGCCGCGATGGGTCCCAGCACGATGGGTGGCTCGGGAGGGTTTCAGGAAGTAGTGTGTTATAAATGTGGAACGTTACAATACGTTGCGCGGTATTCCTGAGGTGAGTGTATAGCATGGAAATCTGAAGTAAATTAATTTAAACTTAAAAGCTAGCAATCGAAATAGTCTGACGTATGGAAGGCGTTATCCAGCTCGTCCCAGCGGACCGATGCTTGAATTCGGTAGGTTTTGCGTCTTTACCCAACACTGTTGATACTACATGGGATCTCTCTGTCCGATATGGAGCTAGTGGAAGTGAAAATGGAGATAGAATTTTTTTTTAATTTAACATGAAAACAAATAGAATATTTTTTAAAACGCTAGCACCGCGTATAAACAGTGTAAAATATATTACTTTTGGATTTACTAATATTTCTGGTCTTCGTTCTTATCTTTATTTGGCTTTAAACAAGAAATCCATTAGATGTTTTTCTACGAACGAGGGGAAAAATACAACTAATAACAACAATTTAACATCGAAAGAGGTAAAATCTCTATTTTTTTACGAATTTCCAGTAGCTTCCAAAAAAGATATATATAAGAATAATAACAGGAAAACAGGTATATATCTATGAACACACAAAGCCTCGGGTAAAAAGTATGTAGGGTCTAGTTTGAATATATCACAAAGATTGGTAAAATATTTTTCAAGGTCTTGTTTGCTAAGAGAAACAGAAAGAAACCAGAGTGCGATATATCGTGCTATATTAAAATACGGTCTATCAGAGTTCAGCTTTGAAATTATTGAGCATTGTGAACCGAGTATTTTGATTGAAAGAGAACAATATTATATTGACTTAATAGATCCTGAATACAATATTTTAAAGTTTGCAGGTAATCGTCAAGGATTTATTCATAGCGAAGCAACAAAGGAGCTACAACGGTATGCTAGATTAGGAACAGTTTTATCCGAAAGAACTAAACTAATTATGTCTAATTCTAACCCTAAGTCTACTGCAATTACTGTATACAACAAAGAAATAAATGAAACTTATGAGTTTTCAACTATGAGAAAAGCAGCAGAATTTTTTGGTGTATCTCATTCTCAAATAATATATTACATAAAAAACCAAAAGCTTTTTAGGGGTATGTACTCTATTAAGAAAAAAGACCCCACAGAATAATTAGCTAGTCCCCTACAAACATGGGCTAAAAAAAAAAAAAAAAAAAAAAACAGAGAGTAGTGTATATGGCTACACTTATTTGGTTGAAAAACCACATCCGTTCGAATCGGATATTCTCTGTCATGTAATATAAATATATAAAATTTTATAAGCGGGTTAGAGCCAGGTTGGTTAGGCGCCTCATTTGGGTTGAGGAGTAGTTATGTTCGAATCATAATAACCCGATATATCATTTTAATTATTGTATATAAAAATATATAGGAATGTATTGGATATGTACTGTATTATTTCATAATCTTAATAACTTAAAAATATTATTATATAATTTAAGGGTTAACTTTATGGCAAGTATATAAAGAGACTATTAGGGAAAATATTCTGTATATTAAAATGTTAAAAAATAACTTTATAAAAACGAAGTGAATCGAAATATCCTAGTAACTTCAGGAAAATAAATCAAACGAGATTCTGTTAGTAGTGTGAATGAAAATAGAGAAAGTTGGGCTTAAAGTAAAATGGGTAATCTGTTTGAATATAGGGGAACCTTCCTCTAAGCCTTAATATAGTATACAAGTGATAGCGAATAGTACTGTGAAGGAAAGTATATATAATTAGTAGTCTTATAAGCAGCTCAAGGTAAGTTTAATAAACATATGAGAGCGTACCTTTTGTATATTGCGACAATGAAGTCGTATTTAGCAATGAAGTGGAATTCTTCCAGGATTGCTCTGTCCTGATCCTACCTAAACATGCGTTCGAAGTAATTCGGGGGTCTGAAGCTTTAGGGACAATGGCGCAAGCTTAGGATAAATGCAAACTATGGTAAATGTAAGTGAAGATATGGTTATGGGATCGTAAAAGGTGTCCTCAGAAATGGGGAATTGGACAAGGAGGGAACGTCTATACAGGGAACTCAGGGCCAGATAAAGTCCACGGTCTATAGTATCTACCTAAGGTTTGATATAAATTGTGCTAAATACGGAACATGGTAAGCCCAATAGTCCCTCAAGCAAAAGAAAATATATAAATCTTAAAATTGAGAGGTCGGATATAGCGATGAAATGGGGTTGTGCCCTACGTAAATGAAGATAACGACTAGTGGGTATGAGAGAGGCTAAAAAGCGAACGCTACGTTGTAATGACGGAGATAGGGTCTATGATCCGCGTCGAAAGACGGCAGACTTAGTCATCAGTGTCCGAACTTCTCTATTGGATGTTATCGATACTAAACCCCAGCTTGGGTTCGAACCTGCTCACAACAGGTAAAGAAACAAAGCAGTACGATCATAACGATCGCGGGGATGCGAGAAGCAGACCAACAGAAAGGTGATTGATGAAATTAGTAAGTGGCAATTTCAGAATCCCAGTGAATGAAAAGACGACTCCCCAGATTGGAGGGATAGGGAAGTAAAACACTGACAGGAGGCTCGAGCCGTATGCGTTGAAAGGCGCACGTACGGTTCCGAGGGGGGAAAAGCTTGTGAAAGCTGGACCTACCCGGTATGGGTCAGCAAGTTCTAATTAGATGCAAGCAAGTAAAAAGTATTAAACTAAAATTTAATAATGTTTGCCTAGATAATCCAGTTATTAATTAATGATAAGTATCTAAATAGAGACCCGAAGAGTAGTGATCTTACTATGGTCAGGATTATAAAAGTCCGAATGGGTAACACAGAGAAATGAGCCTCTCTGTTAGCTCAAGTAGAAGTGAACCTTCTGCTAAAGATTGTCAAATTGACGGAAAACCCCTAAAGCAATCTTAACTAACTTAGTATGGTAACATAACTAAGGGCGCAGGTAATGACTCGCGAAATAGTAAAATCAAGATTGATTATGAAAGTAAATGGGCAATCCGCAGCCAAGCAGCATAGTTTTTATGGTGTGCAGTTCATCGACTAGATGGCGATCGGCGAAAGCTTAAGATATAGTCAAGCCTCTATGGAAACATAGCAGGATAATATAATTTTATAAAGTTTATAATATATTTAGTTTTGTTGTGAGCTAAATATGTTTCAAGTATCTCACAACAGTTTTCTTAGACATTCTTATTTTATTACCTTCAAATTATACAAATTTGAATAATAGACGAATAAATTATAGCGAGTATATACCCGTAGCAGCTACAAGCAAGGTACACCGTAGAAAGGTACTCGGGCCATTGACGGGCTAGCACCCCAACTTAATGATAGAATAGAAAGGATAATCTCTAAAATAATGAATGTCAACCTTGGTATTAAAAAATGAATTTAAGAAAAAGCTACAACTATATTCTTTCTACAAACAAAAAAACTAACTTTTTTTTCTTGCACTGGCCACCCTTTTTTTTCTAGACCCTTTTCTTCCAAAAATGTTGGGAATTTTAAACCAGTTGTTATTTATGATAACGCTGATGTGGATAAAGTACGTATTTTAAGTGAGAATCGTAAAAAAGTGGCTGTATACCGTTGAGTGAATAAAATTAATGGTAATTGTTACATTGGAAGTTCTAGTAATTTACATGTTAGAATGTATACCTACTATAGTTTACGTTCACTAGCAACAAGTAATAGACCTATTGATAGAGCTCTTTTAAAACACGGATTTTCTAATTTTAGATTTGAAATATTGGAATATTGTTCATCTGAAGACGTACTTAGAAGAGAGCAATATTACTTAGATCTTATTAAACCCCAATACAATATAGCTAAAATTGCAGGTTCTACGTTGGGATATAAACATTCTCAAGAATCAATAGAAAAAATGAGAAACATTATTCTAAGTGATGAAGTAAGAGAAAGAAAAACTCTTGCTACTGTGAATGCTTCTGAAGCTAATAGATTACCTATTAGTGTTAAAAATATTATTACTAATGAAATAACAATGTACCTTAGCTTAACTGAGGCAGGTAAAGCACTAGGTGTGTCAAGATCAGCCGTAAGTCAAGCATTATTGCATAATAGATTAATAAAAAAAACATATAAACTTAAAGAATAAAAACTTAAAAAATAAAATTATATTATCTGTTAAATGGATAGTAGTAAACCTACTGTTTAGGGAGAAAAGTCTCAGCTCAGCCTTAATTGGAATAAATAAAATTTTCAAAGGCTAAAGAGATAATCTGTATCGTTGTAGAGATATCCAAAGAACTGTGGTAAGTTAGTGAAAGACAATACTGACTACTATAGCTGGTAAAAAAATAAATTGAGCATTTATTTAGGCCAGTGAGTGGAAGTGAACCTTCTGCTATAAACCATCAAATTGACGGGAAAGCCCTAAAGCAATTTCAACCAAACAAGAGTGGTAACACATCTTGTGGCACAGGTAATGACTCGTGGTAAGGTAAAATCGAAATTGATAGACGAAAGGAAATGGGTAATCCGCAGCCAACCACCCATATTTATAATAACAAATTGTAAAGGGTGCGCAGTTCATCGACTAAATGTTGGTTGGCGCAAGCTTAAGATATAGTCAAGCCCCAATGGAAACATTGCAGAATAATAAAACAAACTTTTATCCTATTCCCATCAGGGATTAGCATATACTCTCTTTTCTGCCTTTAAGGCCCATATTCAATCCTTTATTACCTTCGTAATGATTTAGATCTTTTATTGAATAATAGCAGATAAACTATCGCAAGTAAATACCCGTAGCAGCTACAAGCAAAGTACACCGTAGAAAGGTACTCGGGCCTGAGGAAGGCTAGCACCCTACCCTTAGATAGAATTGAAAGGATAGAGTCTATAGAGATTGGATATGTTTTTGCACAAAATTAATAATTAAAAAGCTACTAACATAAATTTCTTTCTACATTTTTATATAGGACTCCGTCCTTACTCAACAAAACCAGTAAATAGCTCTTCAGGTGTAAAATCTGTAGTTATTTACCATAACTGTGAACTTGAAAAAGTTCATATACTTCGTGATAATAAAAATAAACCAGGTATATACCGTTGGATTAATAATATTAATAATAAAGCATATATAGGGAGTTCAATAAACTTAACTGTAAGGCTATATAAGTACTTTAGTATTAAACACTTAACTAAGTATAAAACTCCCATACACAATGCTCTTTTAAAGTATGGATTTAATAATTTTAGTCTAGAAATTTTAGAGTACTGTGAAAACGGAGTAGACCTTATAACAAGAGAACAATACTTTTTTGATCTCTTAAAACCTGAGTATAATATATTAGCAATAGCAGGTTCACCCTTAGGCTTCAAACATAGCGAAAAAACCTTAGAATTTTTTAAGAATGACCGTATAGTGAGCGAAGCTACCAGAAAGAATCTGTCTTTGGCAGCAACAGGTAGAATATTAACTGAAAGTGATAAAATAAAAATATCTATAGCACGTAAAGGTATTAAACTTTCAGATGAAACGCGAGCTAAGATTTCAGCAGCTACTATAGCACTTATAGGTGTACCAGTTACAGTAAAAAATGTAAATACTAATGAAGAATTAGAATATGCAAGCTTAACTGACGCAGCTAAAGCGATAGGTGTTAGTAGAACAGCTGTTAGAAAAGCTCTTGACACAGGTAGAACTGTAAAAAAACAATATATAGTGGCCACAAAAAATTAAAAAGTTTTATTATTTGTTAAATGGATAGCTATTTGCTATTTAGGGAGAAGGACCTCAGCTCGGCCCTTAAAAAAGGCATATTATTCACATTTAAAATATATTTGTACTTGAGATATTAGTGCAAAAATATTAATTTTACCTTAATTTGGAAAAATTATCTTAATTTTTCTTTAATATTCATATTTATTACCTTTTAAGATTTATATATAAAATAGTTACTATAACTATAAATTCACAAAAGTCGACTCTTACAAAAGACATGGTCACGACAGGCAACTACCTTTCGAAGGGGAATCAGGCGTAGTTGGGCTAGCACCCCATACGTAGGATGTTAATAGGGTCATGGTACTGTAGGATGCGATGTCAATCAGCGTGTTGATTCATGTGTAATCAGCCAAACCTAGGGGTGACTCTAGTTCCCTCACCTAAGGGTAGAGTAAATAAGTAATTTGAGAAAGGAGCTTGGTAGAAATATCATGACCCCTGTGGAGTATGAGATCCACACTACGCTGTCGACATATTCTAATAAATTCATTAAAAAAAAAAAAGCTACTAACACAAAATTTTTATTACATTTAATTAAATATGCATCTTTTGCAACTTGTTCAAGATTGAACAACAATATAGATTCAAAGAGCCATTCAGAGTTTACTATGGTAAACCCTGTTCTTGTATACACTAACGCTGATATTGATAAATCTAAAATTATTGAAGATAACAGGAATAAAGTAGGTATATACCGTTGAGTAAATAGTATAAATAATAAAACTTATATAGGTAGTTCTACAAATTTAAGTGAGAGATTTTTAGATTATTTCCAATCAAGAGTTCTCTTAAAAAATAAGACACCTATTCATAATGCTTTATTAAAATACGGTTATTCAAGGTTTAGATTGGAAATTCTTGAATATTGTGGAAAACAAGAAGCAATAACAAGAGAACAATATTATTTTGATTTACTTAAACCAGATTATAATATTTTAAAAAATAGCAGGTTCATCTTTAGGTTATAAACATCGTAAGGATACGATAGAACGTATGAAATCTCTTCATTTATTGGATGAAGAAGTTAGAAATAACAGAATTAAAGCCAGATTAGGTTTTAAATCTTCAGAAGAAACTCGTTTAAAAAATTCTGCAGCTACTACAGCACTTATAGGTATACCCGTGGTGGTTAAAAATATTAATACCGGTGAAGAGACTGATTATGAAAATTTAACTGAAGCGGCTAAAGCTCTTAATGTTAGTAGAACAGCTGTTAAGAAAGCACTTGACTTAAACAGGTGTATAAAGAAAACATTTAGTATATTAAAAAAAAGATAATCTGTTTTTTTTAGTTTTCTTTAAAATTAACTTATGTTAGGTATTATTACCTAAATATAAAAATAAAAAATATGAATAAATAAAGGTGAATATGGATAAATAAATATGGTAATGTGAATAAATGCCACAGGGTAAAGAGTGTCGTATCTGTTTCCGCGAAACATATGTAAGTATGTAGTTTTAAATTACATCATAGCAGGTACAGAACTGTAATCTCGGACAATTTGTGCATTAGTATTCTAAGGGATTTTATTACCTTTCGGGGTTTTTCCTTTTTAGGGTTTTAATGCCTTGTGCATATGGGGGGGTCGTGAAGACTCTATTCGCGAGTATTTGCTCTCGGAAGGGCAATGATGAATGTTGAACTATCAGACATTTAACGATAAGGTTGTATAAGCTTGAGTAATTTATATAAGCAGCCTAAAGTGGGAGTGAACCTCCTGCTATAAACTCTCAAATTGACGGGGAAGCCCTAAAGCAATCTTAACTAACTTAATATGGTAACATGATTAAGGGCGCAGGTAATGACTCGCGAGATAGTAAAATCAAGATTGATTAACGTAAGTTAATGGGTAATCCGCAGCCAAGCAGCATAAAAATTATATATTTTTATGGTGTGCAGTTCATCGACTAAATGTGAGTTGGCACTAGTAGATAGTGCTTAAGATATAGTCAAGCCTCACCTGAAAGGGTGCAATGGCAATAAAATAATCCATCTTTTTTTTCTAATTTAATTTAATCTAAAGTCGACTTTTGCAAAAGACTTAATACCGACAAGCGACTACCTTTCGAAGGGGAATTAAATGTAGCTGGGTTCACACCCCATACAATTAATGTTAATAGGGTTAAGGTACTGCAAGATGCGATGTCAAACAGCTTGTCAAGTAGGGTACTTGGCTGGACCTAGTGGAGACACTAGTCATCTAAGAAATGAGCTTGGTTAAAACACCATGACCCATGTTTGGTATGAGACAAACACTAGGCTGTCGACATACAAATATACATAATTTAAACCGTGAACAACAAAAATATAAAAAACAATAATTTAGAAAATAACTATGTCGGCGTAAAATTGGTATCCCCAATTAAAATTTATAATAATTCAGAGGTGATGAAAACAGAATTATTGAAGCACAATAAAGGTCAATCAGGTATTTATCGTTGGGTAAATGTTGTTAATGGTAATACATATGTAGGTAGTGGAGTGAACTTGGGAAAAAGATTAGCTAGCTATTATAATATGAAAGAGTTAACTAGAAATACTAGACCAATTAAAGATGCTTTACTAAAATATGGTCACAAGAATTTTTCTTTGGAAATATTAGAGTATTGTACTATAGAAAATCTTATGGAAAGAGAGCAATTTTATTTAGATTTACTAATTCCAGAATATAATGTACTGAAATACGCTTATTCTGTACTTGGGTACAAACATACTCAAGAAACAATAGAGAAACTGAAAAATAAAATTATATCTCCAGAACATAAAATGCTTATATCTTCAATACACAAAGGAAAAATTGTTAGCGAGGACACTCGAAAAAAATTAGCTGCTGCTACAGCTAATCATAGAAAAATAAATCCTTTATCTCTAGAAGCTTTAGCGAATTTAAAAACTAAAAGCATTTTACGTGAAGGTGTAGCAGTTTCGGTTTTAAATACTCAAACTAATGAAACAAAGGAATTCACAAATCAAACTGAAGCTGGTGAATTTATAGGTATCTCTAGACAAGCTGTTTATAATGCGATTAAAAGAGGTTCATTAGTTAAAGGAGTATATCAATTAAGAAAAATATAGGTTGTGCTTAGAATTTTTACATAAATTTGGCAAATTAGAAAAAAAAAAGAGAGATATTTTATTTTCAGTTAATACTGAACCAGGTTAGACCTGTGGTCTAAATGGATAGTTGTAAAAACTATTTAGGGAGAATGGCCTTTACTCTACCTTATTATATAAGGTTAAATAAGGCAGATCTGTGTATGTCAAAAGGGAAACAGCCCAGAACAAGTGTTTAAGGTTCCAAAGTTTTTGTTAAGTGAAAGTAAGGAAGTATTTAAACTATACAACCAGGAAATAGGCTTAGAAGCGGCCATTTTTTAAAGACCTCGTAACAGAGCACTGGTTCAAAAGGTTAGTTATTAATTAACCTAATTAGTTAAAAGCGCCGAAGATATAGCGGATCTAAACAAAACACCGACACCTTGTCCATAATTATTATAGGAGGTTAAATGCTAGAGTGAAAAAAGAAATTACAGATCATAATCCTTATGATTTTTTACTATTTGCCAGCACTTGTGTGCTATTCTGCATTAAAAAAATTTTACATCTTATAGTGCAGAGGTATAGACTTTTTTACGTTAGACTTAACACTATTTTAAAAATACTTGAATAAGATTTAAGAATTATTTATGGGGTAGCGGAACATTGGGTACATTAAGACATAATTAAATTTTTTTAAGTTTTAATTATAAACAACATGGATAAAAAACATTAATACGGGAGTATTAACAGGAGCCATTAAGAGGTTGTGTGAAATATCCCAAGTGAGAATGCTGACACGAGTAACGAAAAAGAGGAACATTCCTCTCGCCTTAAGCTTATGGAATTAAGTTGTTAAATCGGTCTCTAAATTAAACCTATAGGATAAAATGATGAGGTGTATATGGCATAACATAAAGTAGATGCTTTATTACAGTAAATATTATATGTTTAATATGATAGGTAACAAAGATTTAAAACTAGAAACCATTTAAATAAAAGTTATGGTATTAGATCTACTTTTCTTATATTTTTTATTATAGGGAAAGAAAATACATGAAGACTATATTGAATATGTAAATTATAAATTTACTGTAGAGAAAGCATTTGAGTAAAATGTTCTGGAAATACGAAATATACGATTAATTTAAAAAAGTAGTCTAACAAACTAAAAAAGATGAAGACTAAACTACCAATGAAGAAAAAAAAAATTCTTATAAACTCTATAGATGCGGATTTTTTTTTTTATATGGTAGTAATGGTAATAACCGTACCTAAAAACTAACACAAGTAAGCTAGTAGAGAATACGAAGGCGTTTGAGCTAACAATCATAAATTTAGAGTAGGCTCCTACATATTTGTGATAAAGAACCAAATTCCGGGGAAGCCCTAAAGCTTTAACAACTAAGCCTAGTTGGAAACAACTAACGTGGCCCCATTAATGCCTGGGGGTATAGTAACATCGTTAAAGATTCTAGTAATAGAAATGGGTTATCGCGGATCTAAATCAGATAGCATCTGTAAAAGAGCAACGAGTAGACGGTTCTTCAGTTTATACACAATCCTGGATAACAAGATTATGTTATAATTGTAAGGTGTACTCTAGTCGCCGGTGAAAGCCGGGGTTTAACATTTTATTTTTTGAATTTTTAACATTTTATAAACCAAAATTTTTTTTTTTTAGAAAATTAGGATTTTTTTCATAGGTTTTTAAGATTGCACCCTAAAGTCGACTCTTGTAGAAGTCTTAACACCGACAAGCGACTACCTTTCGAAGGGGAATCATAGGGAGGGCTGACACCCCAAACCCACGTTGATGTCAATAGGGTTAAGAAATTGCAAGATGCGATGTCAATCAGCTTGCCAATTGAAGGATTTTTGGCCGGACCTAGTGGAGACTCTAGTAATCCGAGAAGTGAGCTTGGCTAATTTAGCTATGACCCACGTTTGATATGAGACAAACACTAAGCTGTCGACATACAAAAATTTTTTTAACATTAAACCGTCACTATGAATAATATTTTAAATAACAAATTAAACCCAACCTTTGTATCAGGATTTACAGATGCAGAGGGTTGTTTTCACGTTTCCATCATAAATAAAGCAGATTTAAAGTTAGGAAAAAGTGTAAGAGTGTTATTTCAGATTTCTTTACATAGAAAAGATAAAGCACTTTTACATCAAATAAAAGATTATTTTGGTATTGGTGAGGTAATAGATCGTAAAGATGGAGCCTTTTATTACAAAGTTTCTCAAATTAGAGATTTGATGAGGATTATTGATCATTTTAATAAGTATCCCTTACTTACAGAAAAATGTGCAGATTTTGAATTATTTAAACAAATAGTTGAGATTGTTTCAAGAAAAGAACATTTGAGCGAGGAAGGATTACAAAAAATAGTTAATATTAAGGCTTCAATGAATTTTGAAAAGCTCTCGGATAGTTTAAAGGCTTCATTTCCTAATACTGTGCCTGTAAACAGACCTGTAATAAAAGATACTGCAATCTATAGCCCCGAATGGTTAAGTGGTTTTGTAGATGGTGAAGGTTGTTTTACTATTAACATATACAAAAGAAAAGATACTGTATTAGGAGAGGGAGTTAAGTTGGTTTTAAAAATCACTCAGGACAAAAGAAATGAAGAACTATTAGAAAATTTTGTTAAAGTATTAGGTTGTGGTGGTCTCTATAGTCAATCTAAAACAGGTAATGTTATAGATTTTATGGTTACAGGTTTCTCTAATATTACAGATAAAGTAATACCCTTTTTCTTAGCACATCCTTTACAAGGAGCTAAGAGAAAAGAATTAGCAGATTTTATTAAAGTTGCTGAACTAATGAAACTAAAAGCTCATCTAACTAAAGAAGGTTTAGAGCAAATTCGTACTATCAAAGATGGTATGAACACTAAACGTTTATAAAATTTACATTGTAACACAGGTGTGTATGCAATGTTCCTATTAAATTAGGAACTATTCAACTAAATATAAAAAAGTCATAATTATAATTTTCCTCTCTTATCCTTTTATTTGAAGGGATTAGACCTTTTATAAGGAGCAGGGAGAAATTATATATTTTATAAAATGTTAAAATTAAAGTTTCCACATTAGCCTATTCCTGTTTAGCATTGTGGTAAATATTTTACCACGTTGGCAGTCAGGATGAATTTGTGGTCGTAAGGAACTCGGCAAATTGACACCGTAACTGAGGGAGAAGGTGTGCCATTCCTACTGATTAATATCAGGCTAGGAAGAGGAGACATAGAGTGGTGTTGTACGACTGTTTAATTAAAACACAGCACTTTGCGTAAGATGTAAATCAATGTATAGAGTGCGCTATCTGCCCGATGATGGCTGGTTAACGGATTTTCTTAGTTGTAAAGGCTAGGTTTTGAAGGAACCCCCATTTAATGGCGGCCTTACCTGCTTTGAGATGTAGGATATCTCATATGTGGGTTAAACTATCAAATTACGGGGAACTCCTAAAACTTCTGATACCAAGCAGTATTCGAAAGAATATTTGTGGCTGAACTAATTACTCAGATATGGTAACAAGTCAGAAGATGATCGAAAGAGAAATGGGATATCGCGTATCTAAGTCAGTTACAGGTTAAAATACACCCACAAGCCACAAACCTGGAATTGTAAAAGAGCAACGAGTAGACGGTAGTTGACATTTTAATGTAAAATGTTTAAGGTATACTCTAATGGTTTTCGAGAGAATTCATCAAATAAAAGTCCTTTCTAACCAAAAAAGATTTTACACAACTAATGATTCAAACCAATTTAATCCTTGATTTATTACAGGATTTACGGATGCTGAGTCAACTTTTAACATATTAATTCAACCACGTTCTGACAGTAAAACTAAGTGAAGAGTAAAAGCTATATTTGCTATTGGTCTTAATCAAAAAGATTTAGCAATTTTAGAAAATATTAAAACTTGATTTGGTGTTGGACAGACTTACAGTTCAGGTACAAAAGTTTATTATAGAATTGAGTCATTTAAAGACTTACAAGTTATAATATATCATTTTGATAAATATCCATTAGTAACGGCTAAGAAATTAGATTATGCTTTATTTAAAGAAAGTTTCAACATTATTAAACTTAATCAGCATTTAACTGAAAAAGGTATATCTAAATTAATTGAAATTAAAAGTTCACTTAATAAAGGATTATCTGAAGAATTAAAACATAACTTTAGTGATATAGATTTACTTGAAAGATTAGAGTTTAAATTCGAAGGAATACCTAGCCCTTATTGAATTGCTGGTTTTGTAAGTGGAGATGGAAGGTTTAACATTAAGACTACAAAAACCCGTATAGGTAAAGTACAATTAAGATTTGCTGTTCATTTGCATATAAGAGAAAAAAAAGTTATTAAAGGATTAGCTCAATTCTTTGACTTTGAATCTGGGAAATATATTTATTTTACAGAAACTTCAGTAGCAATTCAAATTGTAAATACTCTGGATATATTGAATATTATAATACCATTTTTTGATAGATATAATATCAAAGGAGCCAAAGAATTAGATTTTATTGATTTTAAAAAAGTAGCTGAAATTATTAATTCTAAAGACCATTTAACAGAAGATGGTTTTAATAAAATTTTAACTATTAAAGATAATATGAATTTAAAAAGAAAATAGGAGTGTATAAATCTTTTTTGTATGATAAATTTTATCTGCTATGATGAGGGTCCTAAGGTAGCGAAATACCTTGGCATTTAAATGATGTCGCGCATGAATGATCTCACGATGCAACAGCTGTCTCAATGATTGGCTCAGTGAAACTGGAATGGCAGTGAAGATACTGCCTATCTCTAGATAGACGAGAGTGCGACTAGAAAGCGCTTTATAGCAATGTGGTGAAAACCCACCTGACAGTCCATTGTCAGAGCTCATACGGCATGCATTAAAAGTAATTTTTTTGTGTGAAGCCCGTAAATTAAGTTAATAAACTGTCCTGCCTATTTTAAGGGAGGTGAGCTATATTACTATGGATAATATTTCTGAATTCACGTTTGAGGCGTACTAGAGAGTAATTATACCACAAAGAAAAGTATAAAAAATAATTACTGTTGATTGTATAGGCAGATTTCGTCTGTCTATTAATGGACCTTAAATCAACATACGTATAGTGAAATCCTAAGGTAATAATAAAGGTGCTATTAAGTGAACTAGGTAAGCCCAATAATGTCCTCTTAAGAGGAAGTGCAACTGTAAAGTTGTATATACATTAGTGGGTAAAGGATGTTCTAAAAAGCGAATGTCTCACCGTAATAGTGGGAATAGGTCTCTTTTCAAAAATTACTAAAATTTTAAAAACTAAATATCAAATAGTAATTAAAGAAGAAATTGACTAATTCGAAAGAATGCTGACTTAGAACTGGTTTTATATTTACACATGAGCACTGATGATTAATTAATAGATTAGAAATAGATTAATAGAAATTTAATTGTACTTTTGATTTTCATTTTTTTTTGCATTTTAACTATCAAAAAGAATATGAATTCTAATAGATCTTTTGAGGAAAGATGAAATTACCTAAATGGTACTACAATAGATCTAAAAAATGAATGAGTACAAGCCTTTGTAGATGGTGAAGGTTGTTTCCAATGTGGTATAGGAGTGCATAAGAATAGAGATAAAACTCGCTTAGCTATTACTAACACATTAGAAATAGCTCAAAATACCCATGATGTTAAGGTATTGGAAAGTATAAGATTATTTTTTGGTTATCTAAAACCTAAGTATGATATAACATCATTAAATGAGTGTAAAAAAGTAAGGTCCGTTTCAAGATATATTGTTTATGGAGATAGTTCTATAACAGATTTTTTGGATAAACACCCTATGTTTACACGTAAAAACTTAGATTACTTAGACTGAAAATATTTGATAACATTGAAAGAGAATAAAGCTTATAAAACTGAAAAAGATTTAGAGTCTATGATTTCTTTAAAGAAAGGTATGAACACAGGAAGATTAATGAATAATAGTTTAGTTTCTAACTCAGATAAATTAAATATATTCAGATGGTCTGAAAACCAAGATAGTAATAGAGATAATAAAAATTAATGTGTATTTATATGACTTGAGCCGTATGCGATGAAAGTCGCACGTACGGTTCTTGGAGGGGGAAATCTTAGTAATAAGACGACCTATCTCGACAGACCCCATGCAGCTTTACTGTTACTAGTTAAAGGGTATAACTGAACAGGTTTTAGGGTATAAGGTAGTTGATAGTACAAAATTGAAACACCTTTACTCTGGTTGTTATATTAGTAGAATAGGTTTACAAGTCTTCTTGTTTACTGACGTCTGAATAATCCATAAAAGGAGAAGAATTTCTCAGGAGACAATGGCTAGCGGACGGTTTATGCGGGGCACAGATCCCATAAAGAGTACCTGGGAGTATCCAAATTTAATTTCGTAATTATGCTACACGCAGAATTTATAGAGCTTTTGTATTAAATTACGGCTTTATAGTTTGATATATTTATATTTTTAATTATTATATTTTAGTTTGTGATTTTTTATATTTACTTTTTAGAGCTATAGATAAGAATTTGTGAAGTTAATAGATGTTTATTGACCAGAAAATATAGGATAGTTATACGACTGTAAAATAAATAAACCATCTAAAAAGTATCTATAATTAATTCAGTTATATTTCTATTTGAGTTAGAACTAAAACAATTTAAAATAAGTAAGATTTTACCTATGTGGAAAATAGGTGTATATGAAGTGTTAATGATTAATATATTAAAATGTTTTAGTGAAATATATTTAAATATGATGAGTAGGTGAGAGTAATAATTTAAATATGAAGATATTATAGTAATAATTTAAATATGAAGATATTATAGTAATTACCTATTAATTGTAACACAACTAGTTATTTTTTAGTCTTTAAACAATTTTACATGAAAATATTATATTGTTAATAATTTCAAATTTTATATTGTGTAGTTAATAACAAATTTTATATTGTGTATTATTATGTAAAGAAAAAAAAAATGATATTGATATATACTTCCAAAGTTTAATGGCTTAATCTTGCTTTACTGTTTGACATACACGTCTATCAGTTGCGTAAGCAGGGCATAAAGATCGCAAGACACATATAATATAAACCTTGGCAGTTTATTAAGTGTATAAGAGCCAAATTCCGGGGAAGCCCTAAATACTTAGTTACCAAACACTAGATCTAAAAGGGTCATGGTGCGGCTGAACTAATCACTTAGGTAGGGTAATAACACTAGGTTAATCCCTTTGCTCACTCAAGATAATGATTGAGCGGGGGCTGCAAAAAAATTGTTTTTTTGCTGCTGAAAAGATTATGGGTTATCGTGGATCTAAATCACCTCTATTGTAGTAGGTAAATACCACTCTATAAATATGTGTAAAAGAGCAACGAGTAGACGGTTCTTCAGTACTGTAGTGCTGTAAGGTGTACTCTGAGTGCATCGGGAAACCGGTGTATTGTAATTAATATATGCTTTCTTTTTTTTTCTTATTAATATTCGAAAAAACTTAATGAGTTTTTCTTGTTTAAATTTTCGTATCATCTTTTTCCAGCGGGTCCCCCATAGCTCAGCGACCCCAACTACTAATAGTTGAAGGGCTACTTTTTTATTTACTTTTTTTTATTATCATTCATTTTTCTTTTGGTAATAACTAAACACTAACGTCTGAGCTAGCGAGGGTATATTTAGGCGGCGAGCTGTCGCGCAGTTAAATATGGCAAGCTGGGCTCGCACCCCATTGTACATATTCCGATAGATTATCTGAGTGGAAGCTGAAGACATGGAAGTCACTAGACTCAAGATCTTTAAAAGATATAAAATTAACAATAACTAGTTTTAACCGTTGTTGCCGCTCTTAAACAGGAGACATTCACAAGATGTCCTCCCGCCTATGTCCACACTCCTCTCATCAAGTTAACAGAGGAATTAGGGATATAAGCGAGAGGTGTAGTAAGAGATAAAAGGCCTTTTGTTATACCTGTGTTTAATTGAACCTAAACAAGGATCAAGAGATAATATAATGTTGCTTAAATTTCTAATAAAGAATAGGACATTATACGGTAACCGAGAGACTAAGTAGGAGTTAAACGAGTTACCTTTTACTAAACTTCCGTTTTAGTGACTAATAAATTAAACTTATACAGCGAACAACACAATGAACAACACAATGAACAACTTTTTTATAGAACTTAACCCTTTCTTTGTGACAGGGTTTGCAGACGCTGAAGCGAATTTTTATATCAGAATTAGCCCCAAATCTCTATCAAAAACAGGTTGAACAGTGGAACCTACATTTTCTATTCGGTTACATGACAAAGATCTAGATGCGTTAAAATTAATCCAAGCTTATTTTGGAGGAATAGGTACGATTGTACAGGATAAAAAAAGAAATGAAGCTATATTTAGAGTGGGTTCTATTAATGAAATGGGTGTAATAGTTAAACACTTTGATGCTTATCCCTTAATAACTCAAAAATATTCTGACTTTATTCTATTTAAACAAGCTTTAACTTTGATAAAGGATAAAGAACACTTAGTTTCAGAAGGAATATTAAAAATAGCTAATATAAAATCATCTATGAATAATAAAATAGAGGTAGCAGATATTGCTGGTATAGTCCCAGTAAAACGTCCAGTTTTACCAGTGAATGCCTATCTAAGTATTAATCCATATTGAATATCTGGTTTTACTGCAGGAGATGGCTGTTTCTCTGTAAGTTTGCTTAAATCTAAAGCTAGATTAGGTGAAACTTCTTGAATAAGATTTATATTAACTCAACACAACAGAGATTATAATTTAATGAATAGTTTACTCCAATATTTTGGGTGTGGTACATTAAATAAAGACTCGAAAGCAACTTATTTAGTAGTCCAAAAAATTTCAGATATTATCGAGATTATTATACCTTTTTTTGATAAATATCCAATAATAGGTGTAAAAGCTAAAGATTATGAAGACTTTAAAGAAGTCGCTCAATTAATGAAATCAAAAGCTCATTTAACAAAAGATGGGTTAGAAACTATACGAAAAATTAAACAAAAGATGAATACATTTAGAAAATAAAAGTAAAATATATTAATTACAAACACCACTATAGCCAATCCGTATAAAAGGATAAAATAGTGGTCGTAAGGAAAGGTCTTGTATCATTGAAAAAGCTACGCTGGGGATAACAGGCTAATTGCGCCAGAGAGTACAAATTGAGTGCGCAGTTTGGCACCTTGACATCGGGGATTTCTTATAGTAATATAAGATTAGAAGTAACCTATATGCTGGGACATCTTTAAATATAGAGACAATCAGCAGGGAAGTTTAAATTTTTGTGTTTTAAACCCCTCAACGACTACACGGTTACATCCAGAGTCACATTTCTTACTCTCGAATTTTGGATGAAGATATAGTCTGAACCGTCAGCGGAAGCTGATGAATGAAAAAGTTTTTAATTTTCTTCTTTAGATAACTTCATATTTAAAGTGTATTAATATACAATTTATTAATTTAATCATATTTTCCGTATGAGACGTGGCTCAATTATAGCGATAAGCGGTTGTTGACTATAAGTGGGTAAATCTTTGTCGCTATTTGTTTTAACATGGTTAAAATAGTTCAATTCTAACTTTTGAAGTGAGGTTAATTAAGATATTTTACATTTTAACATGAAAAAAGTTATTTATACATTTTATAAATGATCCTGATAATTTAAAACAAATTGGATAATAGAAATGAGATTTATATTAATAAGTAAAAAAATTATATTTTATTTTTTTTTTAGCTACATAGATTAAGAGGACTTATTTTTTTTTAATAAACAATGATGATAAAATTTTTAAACCGCACAGTCAATATATGTGACTTTAAACTTATAATACCTTTTTACGTCGCAGGAAATAGAGCTTTTTACTCTACAGATAGAGAAACAGAAATTAAGATTAACTTCACGAAGGTTTATTCTAATGCTGATTTGCTAAAATTAGAAATTTTTAATGAAAATAGAAATAAATCTGGTATATACATGTGAAAGAATAATAACAATGATAAATTCTACATAGGTAGTTCTGTCGACCTAAAACGTCGTTTTACTTCTTATTTTAATTTAAATTATCTTGTTAAAGAATCTAGACTGCATCTTCATAGAGCTCTTTTAAAAGAAGGTTATTCTGCCTTTAGTTTATACGTATTAGAGTATTGTGAGAAGGAAAACCTTATTGAAAAAGAACAATATTACTTTGATTTATTGAAACCTACTTATAACATTTGTTCTATAGCTGGATCTACTCTTGGAAGATTTCATGATGAAAAGACAAAAGAAAATATAAGTAAATCTAAAAAAGGTACATATTCTGAAGAGGACAACCATTTTTATGGAAAAACTCATACTTTAGAAGCTAGAAATAAAATGGTAGAAGCTAAATTATTTAAAGCCCTCTCAGAAGAGACAAAAGAAAAAATTAGTACTAAGATGAAAGGTAGAAAATTAACCGAAGAACATAAAATTAATTTGTCTTTATCTAAAAAAAATACAATTATGTGTGCTAGATATTCGTACAAATGAAGAAACCATTTTTGATTCTATAAATCAAGCAGAAAAATCTCTAGATTTACCTAAAGATTCTATAAGAGCTAATCTTAGATCAAAATCTGAGGCTCCTTATCGTGGAATATTTAAATTTAAAGTTTTAGATTAATCTATCTAAATCTGAGTCCCTTTACCGTTGAATATTTAAAATCTTAGATTTATATTGTGTATTAATTCATTCTTCCAACCCTTTTTATATTATTTATAAGAATAATAAACAGGGTAGGATTCCGTCATTAAACGACGCTCGAATTGGTTAATATATTTTAATCATATATAAAAAAAATACATTTATAAAAGAGGAAGGAATGTAGCTGCCTACTCTATCTTAACCCTATGTTAAACAATATTCATGTGATGAAGCTAGTAAGCGATGTCGGCTTAGCTCATCCACATGAATGTAGGAATCATGAAGGGTACGACTGTTCGTCGATTAAAGAGCTACACGAGCTGGGTTAAATACGTCGTGAGACAGTATGGTTTCTATCTTCTAGAGAA
>Ga0247755_1000037_pt1 | contig 24574 bp, 21 predicted proteins | sample UWRJL096311B4_FD_180948 | JGI IMG/M metagenome (GOLD analysis project Ga0247755, IMG submission 180948) | Plant litter microbial communities from Arlington Agricultural Research Station in Wisconsin, United States - UWRJ-L096-311B-4 | ecosystem: Environmental > Terrestrial > Plant litter >... | reverse complement strand
CTCGTCCTCGGCGTCAAGCAGCTCAAAGACGCGCTCGGCACTCGCGACACCTGACTGCAGCAGGTTCGCCATCGAACCAAGTTGCGAGAGCGGCTGCTGGAATTGGCGCGAGTACTGAATGAACGCTTGTACATCGCCAAGAGGGAGCGAGCCGTTGGCTACCATGATGCCGCCAACCACCGCGATGCCGACGTAGACGAGGTTCCCAACAAACATCGTCGCGGGCATGATGATGCCGCTGACGAACTGGGCACCGAAGCTCGCCGTGAAGAGTTTCTCGTTGGTCGCGTCGAACTCCGCTTGTGAGCGCTGCTGGCGCCCGAAGAGCTTGACAAGCGCGTGGCCCGTGAAGTCCTCCTCGATCTGGCCGTTGAGTTCGCCCGTGCGCTTCCACTGCTCGACGAACATGACCTGCGAGCGCTTGGCCACGACGGTGACGATCACGAGCGTGAGAGGGATCGACACGATCGCGATGAGCGCGAGCCACGGCGAAATGACGATCATCATCACGAGCACGCCGATGACCATGAGGATCGACGTGAAGAGCTGGCTCAGTGTCTGCTGCAGGGTCTGCGAGACATTGTCGATGTCGTTCGTGACGCGACTCAGCAGCTCGCCGCGCGGGTGGCGATCGAAATAGCTGAGCGGCAGCCGGTGAATCTTGTCCTCGACCTCTCCGCGCAACCGGAGCACCGTGCGCTGTGTCACGCCGTTGAGGATCCAGCCCTGCGCGAGCGACAACAGCGCTGAGCCAACGTAGATCACGACAACCCACAGGAGGATCACGTGCAGGTGATGGAAGTCGATGCCCGTTCCGGAGGTGAGGCCCTCGAAGATGATGGTCGTCGCGTTGCCGAGCACCTTGGGCCCGATCACCGCGAGCGCCACCGACGCCGCGCCGAGCGCGATGACGGCGTATACGAGCCACTTCTCTGGGCGCAGCATCCCCGCGAGCCGCTTGGCAGAGCCCTTGAAGTCCGATGCCTTCTCGGCGGGAAGTTGGGCGCCCCCGAAGGGTCCGCCACCCGCGGGGCGCGCGCGGCGCTTCGTCTCGTCGTCGACCCGACGCTCTGTCGATTGCTCGCTCATGCCACCTCCTCCGCTCGGAGCTGGGTACTGACGATCTCCTTGTAGGTCTCCGAACTCGCGAGGAGCTCGGTGTGGGTACCGCGCGCGACGACCTCGCCGTCCTCGAGCACGAGGATCTGGTCAGCGCCGATGATCGAGCTCACTCGCTGGGCAACGACGACGACCGTGGCATCGGCCGCCGCGTTCGCGAGGGCCGCGCGAAGACGCGCGTCGGTCGCGGTGTCGAGGGCAGAGAACGAGTCGTCGAACACGAGCAGGCGTGGCTTGCGAATGAGCGCCCTCGCGATCGACAAGCGCTGGCGTTGGCCGCCGGAGACCGTTGTCCCTCCCTGCGCCATCGCCGTCTCGAGGCCGTCGGGCATCGCGCGCACAAAGTCGGCGGCTTGGGCCACCGTGAGCGCCTCCCACAGCTCGTCCTCCGTCGCGTCTGGGGCTCCGTACTTGAGCGTCGAGGCCACCGTGCCGGAGAAGAGGTACGGACGCTGGGGCACGAGGCCGATCTCGGCCCACACGGCCTCGAGCTCGAGCTGCTTGACGTCCACGCCGCCGAGCAGCACCTGTCCCTCCGTCGCGTCGTAGAGGCGCGGGATGAGGTTGACGAGCGTTGTCTTGCCCGCGCCGGTAGACCCGATGATCGCCGTCGTGGTCCCTGGAAGGGCGGTGAAACTCACGTTCGAGAGCACGGGGTGCTCGGCCCCTGGGTAGGAGAAGGTGACGTCCCTGAACTCAAGCGAGCCAACGTCGGGCACCTCTGCAAGGGCGCCGGGCGCGGACGAAACCGTCGTCACGGTGTCAAGGACATCGGCCATGCGGTCCGCGGCCACGGCCGCGCGCGGTATCAGCACGAACAGGAAGGTCGCCATCATCACCGACATCAGGATCTGAATCAGGTACGTGAGGAAGGCCGTGAGGGCGCCCACCTGCATCTCGCCGGACTCGACGCGCGGGGCGCCGAACCACAGCACGGCGACCGAGCCAAGGTTCACGATGAGCATGACAACCGGGAACATCATCGCGAAGTAGAAACCCGCCTTGTATGCGGACTCCGTGACGTCCGCGTTCGCGCGACCGAAGCGCTCGCGCTCTTGAGGCTCACGCACGAAGGCGCGCACCACCCGGATGCCCGTGAGCTGTTCGCGGAGGACGCGGTTGATGACATCGATGCGCTTCTGCATGCGCCGGAAGTGCGGCACCATGCGCGCGATGATGAAGGCGACAAAGCCGAGCAGGAGCGGAATCGCTACGACCATGATCCACGACAGCGCCACGTCCTGCCTGAGCGCCATGAACACGCCGCCGATCGCCATAAACGGGGCTGATACCAGGAGTGTTGCGGTCATGAGCACGAGCATCTGCACCTGTTGGACGTCGTTCGTTGAGCGCGTGATGAGGCTCGGTGCACCAAACCTCTGAACGTCCGACTCCGCGAAGGTGAGGACCTTGCCCATCAGTTTTGCGCGCAGGTCGCGGCCAACGCTCATTGCGAGCTTCGCGCCAAAGTAGACGGCGATGATCGCGCAGATGACCTGGCCAAAACTCAGCGCGAGCATGATCCCGCCGGTCTTCCAGATGTAGTCGATGTCGCCCGTGGCGACGCCGTTGTCGATGATGTCGGCGTTGAGGCTCGGCAAGAACAGGTTGGCGATCGACTGCAACAGTTGGAAGATCACGACCCCCCAGAACAGCGTCGCGTATGGGCGCACAGACTCGACAAGTAGCTTCCAGAGCATTCAAACGTCCTTTGCGATTCCGTTGAGGATGAAGTGTGTGAGCTCGCGAGATTCGAGCGGCTTGACCCCTGCGAACGGGGTGACGGTGCTGCCGAAGACGGTGACTCTGATGAGCGACATTGCGGTCTCCGGCGTCACGCCCAGCTCGTCACGGTGGCGGTCAAGGACCGCGAGGGCAACGGACTGCGCGGCGTCCGCCGTGACGTGCGGAGGGTGCTGGGGCGGCTTGCGCATGCCCACCGCGTGCATGATCCCCATGACGCCGGCGATGCGCTCGCGCAGGATCTCGACGATGGCGGTGATGGTGGCCTCAAGGGTGAGCGCGGGGTCGATCTCCGCGAGGCGTTCGAGGGTTGGGCTTGGGTCCATGAAGCGCGCCACCGCAGCGTCGATGAGCGCGTCCTTGTCCGCGAACGCGCGAAAGATCGTGCCCTCCGCGATGCCGGCCGCGTCGGCGATCTGGCGCGTCGTAACGTCCGAGCCCTGCGCCATGAAGAGCGGGACGGCGGCGTCGAGGATCGACTCGCGCCTGTCATCCGGAGATAACCGTGGCGCGCGCAGGGACGTGGACACCCGATCACCCTAAGTGAGTGAGCACTCACTCCGCAAGCGATAGGCCCGACGCCATGGCTGGCTGTTCTCTCCGCTCCCCTACGCTTTGACCATGGCTGCAGAAGCGCTCGAGATTCCGCTCGCGATCAATGTCGCGGCGGTGTTCGTCGGGGCCCTGGGCGGGGCCGTTCGCGCGGGAGACGACGAACGCGTGGACATCGTTGGGGTGCTCACCCTTGCCACCGTGATGGGCTTCGGCGGCGGCATCATCCGCGACATCCTGCTCGGCAATCTGCCGCCCGCCGTCTTGCAAAACCCCTGGTACGTGGCCTCAGTGGTGCTCGCGGCGGCCATCGGTGCGTTCTTCCTCTACTACCTGCGCAAGCTCGGCAAGGCGCTCTGGGTACTCGACTCGCTGAGCATCGGCCTCTTTGCGAGCGTCGGTACCAATGCGGCTCTCATCGCCGGGCTGACGATCCTGCCCGCGGTGCTCATCGGCACCCTCGCATCGGTGGGCGGACTCATCCTCACGGACATGTTCCAGGGCAGGCCGTCGTCGATCATGCACCAGGGTCCGCCTAACGCCGCCGCGGGGCTCGCGGGCGCGTTCGCGTACGCGGTCCTCTATACGGGCGACCACGTGCTCTTGACGACGGGCGTCGCAATCGCCGTCACCTTTGGCGTTCGGCTCCTGGGTCCCGTGCTCCACGTGCAGGTGCCGCAACCACGCCGGCGCTCCTACGAGCTCGAGCAAAAGCTCCGCGCCAAGGCGGCGAAGGCCGCCAAGCGCAAGCCCAAGTAGCTACCGAACGCTTCCCCTGATTACTCGCTGCTGAAAGCGGCGTCGAACGCAGCGTCGGGCGCATCAAAGGCGAGCCGACGCACAAACTCGAGCGCCTCCGGTGCCCCAAGCAGGCGATCCATGCCGGCGTCCTCCCACTCGACGGAGATGGGACCGGTGTAGCCGATCTGGTTGAGCATGCGGAACGCGTCTTCCCACGGCACGTCGCCGTGGCCCGTGGAGATGAAGTCCCAGCCGCGGCGGGGATCCGCCCACGCGAGGTGCGAGCCCATGCGGCCGTTGCGCCCGTTAGTCATGCGCTTGCGCGTGTCCTTGCAGTCGACGTGATAGATGCGGTCCTTGAAGTCCCACAGGAATCCAACGGGGTCGATGTCCTGCCACACCATGTGGCTCGGGTCCCAGTTGAGTCCGAAGGCCGGACGGTTGCCGATGGCCTCGAGCGTGCGGACCGTGGTCCAGTAGTCGTAGGCGATCTCGCTCGGGTGAACCTCGTGGGCGAATCGCACGCCAACCTCGTCGTAGACGTCGAGGATGGGGTTCCAGCGGTCTGCGAAGTCTTGGTACCCCGCGTCGATGTCCTCTTGGCCAACGGGCGGGAACATCGCGACGTACTTCCAGATGCTCGATCCCGTGAAGCCGACGACGGTGTCGACGCCGAGCTTCGCGGCGAGGCGAGCGGTGTGCTTCATCTCCTCCGCAGCGCGCTGACGCACGCCCTCAGCGTCGCCGTCTCCCCACACCTGCGACCCCACGATCGCCTTGTGGCGATGGTCGATGGGGTCGTCACACACGGCCTGACCCTTGAGGTGATTGGAGATCGCCCAGACCTTGAGGCCGTAGCGGTCGAGCAGCTCGAGCTTGCCCTCGACGTATCCGTCCTCGTCCCAGCGCCAGGGATCGAGGTGGTCGCCCCAACACGCGAGCTCGAGGCCCTCGTAGCCCCAGCCCGACGCTAGGCGGGCTACCTCTTCGAGCGGCAGGTCTGCCCACTGCCCGGTAAACAACGTGATCGGTCGCGTCATTGCGAGTCCCTTTCTAGTTGGCTTCTAGTTGGCGGCGTCGGTCGAGGTCCACGCGCTGCCCGCGTTCGAGCTGCGCTCGACGGCGTCGAGCACGCGCTGCACCTGATAGCCGTCCGCGAACGATGGCGACGGGTTTTCTCCCGCGCTCACTGCCTCGACGAAGTCTTTCACCTGGTGGGAGAACGCGTGCTCGTAACCGAGCATGTGTCCAGCTGGCCACCAGGCCTTGAGGTACGGATGGTCCGCCTCGGTGACGAGAATCCGCCGGAAGCCCTGTTCGGTTGCCGGGGCCGTTGCGTCGTAGTACTGCACCGCGTTCATGTCCTCAAGGTCAAAGAGGATCGCACCCTTGTCTCCCGAAACCTCGATGCGCAGCGCGTTCTTGCGACCCATTGCGAATCGCGTCGCCTCGAACAGCCCCGCCGAACCGCCTTCGAGCTGTGCGTTGAACGCCGCGTAATCGTCAACCGTCACTGGCCCGCGCTCGGACCCGGCGGAACCGGAAAGGCCGTGACCCTCGCCGAGAACGGGGCGCTCCTTTACGAAGGTGCGCAGCACCCCGGAGACGTCCGTGAGGCGCTGCCCGGTGATGAACTGCGCGAGGTCGACGGCGTGCGCGCCGATGTCGCCAAGCGCGCCGGAGCCCGCCTTCGACTTGTCGAGGCGCCACGTCAAGGGTGCCTCGGCGTCGGAGAGCCAGTCCTGGAGGTACTGGCCGCGTACCTGGCGAATCTCGCCCACGGCACCGCGCTCGACGAGTTGCTTGGCAAACGCCGCCGCCGGCACCCGTCGGTACGTGAAGCCGACCATCGAGCGGACACCCTTGGCTGCCGCGGCATCCGCGGCCGCGGCCATGAGCTTCGCCTCAGCCGCGGTGTTCGCAAGCGGCTTCTCGCAAATGACGTGCTTGCCCGCCTCGAGTGCCGCGATGGCCATGTGCACGTGCGTGTCGCCCGGTGTCACGATGTCGACGATGTCGATGTCATCGCGAGCTATCACCGCGTCGAAGTCGACGCTCGCTTCCGCCCATCCCCACACGTCGGCAAGGTGTGCGTTCTTGTGGGCGTCACGGCCGACGAGCACGCTCATGTGCGGGAACTGCGGCAGTTCGAAGAACCGCGGAGCCACCCTCCACCCTTGCGAATGGGCGGCGCCCATGAATCCGTTGCCGATCATCGCAACTCGTAGTGGCGCAGGCATGGGAAGTCTCCTTGTCTCAACTAAGAACGGGGTGACGATTGGGCGGCCGCGCCCACCCGGATGACGCGGCCGCCCTTCGCTCGTCTAGGACTCGAAGCCGATGGCCAAGTAGTCGTCGACGTTGTCCTTTGTCACCACAGGTGCGTCAAGCACGATGCGGTGAGGAACCCCGGGAGACGCGAGGTCGGACAGGCTCTTGCCCTGGACGAGGAGTCGCGCGAGCGCGATTCCGTCTGCTGCCTGGGTCGACGGGTAGATGACCGTCGCCTCGAGGACAGTGTCGCCAGCCTTAATCGCGTTCATCGCGTTGAGCGAACCAGCGCCGCCCACCATGAAGAACTCGTCGCGGCCAGCCTCGTCGATAGCGGCGAGGACGCCAACGCCCTGGTCGTCATCGTGGTTCCAGATGGCGTCGATCTTGGGGTTGGCGGAGAGCAGCTGCTCGGTGACGGCCTGGCCGCCAGCGATGGTGAAGTCGGCCGCGACACGTGCGTCGACGTTCAGTCCACACAGCGCGAGTGCATCGCTGAAGCCCTTGCTGCGGTCCTGCGTAAGCGGCAAGGAGTCGATTCCAGCGATCTCCGCAACGATGGCGTCGGGGTTGTCGCCGAGCTTGCCGCAGATGTACTCGCCTGCGCTCACACCCATGCCGTAGTTGTCACCGAGGATGGTGACGCGAGCGGCGTCGTCCGAGGAGAACTCGCGGTCAACGTTGATAACGGGGATGCCCGCGTTCATCGCGTTGATGGCCGCCTCTGTGAGGGCTGCGCCGTCCGTTGGGAGGAGCACGATGGCGTCGACGCCGTCGTTCACGAACTGCTCGACCTGGCTGATCTGCAGCGCTGCGTCGTTCGTTCCCTCTGCGATACGGAGCTCAACGTCGGGGAAGCTGTCTCCCATTTCCTTTGCTGCGGAGTTGATCGCTCCGAGCCAGCCGTGGTCAGCGGCGGGGCCCGAGAATCCGATCACTACGGTGTCGCCCGCCGCGGCGTTGTCGCCGGGGTTGGCGCTGTTTGCAGGGCCTTCGGGGGTGTCCTCGCTACAACCGGCAAGAAGTGCGGCCACGGCGACAGTCGTCACCGCCGCAATCCCAAACCGCTTGCGCTTCGAGAGGTTCGTGTACATGGTTTTCTCCTCAATCAATCACTGTCGTCTTTGCCAGCAATCAGAGTCCACCCATAGCGCAGTCGCTGTGACCGGCCTTCGATGTCCACACTGACTCCGCCAACATAACAGAACGCGACGCCGCGCGCGCAACTTATGTATGCGACTCGACATAACGATTTCGCAACAACAAATCACCGTGTCTGGGCTCCCGGGGGCCTATCAGCGCCGGTAAACAGGCTCTCACTACGTGGGTTGCGTCCCGCTGACCGCGAAAGCCGTCTGTGTTATGTTTGCCCCGTGATCGAAGACGACCACCCCGCGTCATTACTTGAGGTGCGGGGCCTCACCAAGTCCTTCGGCCCCGCGCGTGCACTCGCCGGGGTCGACCTCGACGTGCGAGCGGGCGAGGTTCACTGCGTGCTCGGACAGAACGGCGCTGGCAAGTCCACGCTGATCAAGGTCCTGTCCGGTGCACACCAGCCCGACGGTGGAGAGATCCGCTGGCTCGGCGAGCCCGTGAATATCGGCAGCCCCGTCGCCGCACTCGAACTCGGCATCGCCACGATGTACCAAGAGCTCGACGTCGTCGACGGCCTGACAATCGCCGAGAACATCTACCTCGGCCACGAGATCTCCAGCGGTGGCGTTCTGAGGCGCGGCGCAGCGAACAAGGCGACGCGCGACCTCATGAAGCGGCTCGGCCACCCGGACCTCACGCCATCGCGCGAGGTAGGCACGCTCTCCCCTGCAAACAAGCAGATCGTCGCGATGGCGCGCGCGCTCAGCCACGACATCAAGCTCATGGTCATGGACGAGCCGAGCGCCGTGCTCGACTCCGAAGAGGTCGACAACCTGTTCCGCATCGTCGGCGAACTGACGGAGGAAGGCATCGCCGTCATCTACATTTCCCACCGCCTCGAAGAGATCGAGCGCATCGGAGACCGGATCACGGTGCTCAAGGACGGAGCGAGCCCCGCCTCGAACCTCTCCGTCGCCGCGACGCCAACCCGCGAACTGATCGCGCTCATGATTGGGCGCGACATCGACCAGGTCTTCCCGCCGCGCGGCGTCGTAGCCGCGGACGCCCCTGTGCTGCTCGAGGTCGAAGACCTCGCACTCGGCAAGCACTTCAGCGGAGTCAACCTCAGCGTTCGTGCGGGCGAGATCGTGGGTCTCGCCGGACTCGTCGGCTCCGGTCGTTCGGAGATCCTCGAGACCATCGCGGGCTACCGCAAGGCAACCGGAGGGTCGGTGCGCGTTGACGGCGTGACGCTCCCGCATGGATCCGTGGAACGCGCTGTCGAGGCCGGCATGGGCCTCTCCCCAGAGGAGCGCAAGAGCCAAGGCCTCCTCCTCGAAGAACCGATCTTCAAGAATGCGACGCTGTCGACGTTCTCGCGCTTCGCGAAGGGTGGGCTGCTCGACGAGCCCGCCGAGCGTCGGGCCACCGCGGAGCAAATGACCGCGCTGCACCTTCGTCCCGCGGAGCCCGACCGGGTCACTCGCACGCTCTCTGGTGGCAACCAGCAGAAGGTCATGCTCGCGCGCTGGCTGATCCACGGCACGAGGGTGCTGTTGCTCGACGAGCCCACGCGCGGTGTCGACGTTGGCGCGCGCGTGGAGATTTACGGGCTCATCCGCGAGCTCGCCGCGCGCGGCACCGCGATCGTGGTGGTGTCGAGCGAAATTGACGAAGTACTGGGACTCGCTGACAACGTGGTCGTCATCTCCGACGGCGGCGTCGTGGCCAAGGTCCCGGCAGACCAGATCGACGAGCACGGAGTGCTCGACCTTGTGATGAAGGGAAGTGCCGCGTGAGCGAGCAGGTAACAACGACGGGCGAGGCGGCGAGCGCCGACGAGACGCCGTCATCAGGCGGGCGCCGCATGCGGCTGCCAAGCTCGGCGGGCCGCAGCGCGGGCCTCGTCATCGCGCTGTTGGTCCTCATCCTCGTTGGCTGGATCACCGCTGGCTCGAATTTCATGAGCCTCGATAACATGCTCGTCATCCTTCGCCTCGCGTCAGTCATTGGCGTCGTTGCGATTGGCGTCACGTTCGTGATCACGGCCGGCGGGATCGACCTCTCGGTGGGTTCCGTACTCGGCCTCGCATCAGTCGTGGCTAGCCTCGGAGCGATACAGACGGCGTCGGAGGGCTTCTGGCCGCTCATGGTGTTCGCCGGCATCGCAACGGGTGTGATCGCGGGACTCATGAACGGCCTGATCATCGCGTACGGCAAGGTTGTCGCGTTCATTGCGACCCTAGCGATGCTCGTTGCCGCGCGCGGCGTGGCCGAGCTCATCTCGCAGCGCCAATCGCAGGTGGTCGTCAACCAAGGCTTCAAGTCGTTCTTCCGTCAGGAGCCGCTCGGCATCTCGATCGTCATCTGGATTTTCGCGGTCGTCGCGATCGTCGGCTGGTTCCTGCTCAACCGCACCACCTTCGGTCGCCGCACGGTGGCCATCGGCGGCAACTCGACGGCTGCTCGCCTCGCGGGGGTCAACGTCAAGCGCCACACGATGTACCTGTACATGCTGTCGGGTGCCGCTGCGGGCATCGCTGCCACGATGCTGCTATCGCGCACCACGGCAGGCATCGCGACGCACGGCCAGTTGTACGAGCTCGACGCGATCGCGGCGGTCGTTGTCGGTGGAACCCTGCTCATCGGCGGCCGCGGCACCATCGGTGGCACGGTTCTCGGCGTGCTGCTCTTCGCGACCCTCACCAATGTGTTCACGCAGAACAACATGTCGACGTCCGTCCAGCTCGTTGCCAAGGGCGTCATCATCGTCGTCGCGGTTATGCTGCAGCAGCGGTTCGCCAACCGCGAGGGCATCACAAGTCCGTAGCGACTAGGGGCGTCTCGCGAAGGTGACGACGGTGTCGTTGTCGTCGATCGCCGCGAAGCCGACGCGCGGGTGGTACGCCTGCGCGTCGGCAGTCCCCTGCTGCGCGCAGGCTAGACGCGCTTGCCGCCCGCGCCGTTGACTCGGCCCGAGGTGTGCACAAGCGACCACCGTTCGCCGCCGATGCCGTCCGGCCATGTGAGCTCCGCGAGACCCGTGCCCATCACGAGCACTGACGGCCCGGCGCCTGACACGACCGCGGCAAAGCCCTCGCCACGGAGGTGCTGGAGCATCGCCACGGCCGGCGCCATGACATCCGCGCGGTAGTTCTGGTGGAGTTTGTCCTCGGTCGCGGGGAGCAGGAGCTCCGGGTGCCCGCCGAGCGCATTGACGAGAAGCGCCGCGCGGCCGACGTTGAAGGCCGCATGCGTGTGCGGCACCTGGGGCGGGAGGACGGCTCGTGCCTGCTTGGTTGGGAGCGTGGACTCCGGGATGAGCACTGCAGTCTCGATGCGCGGGTCGAGCGCGAGCTCGGAGGCGTGCGCGCCGTCGGCGTCCACCCACGCGACGGTCGCGCCGCCGTGGATCGCCGGCGCAGCGTTGTCAGGGTGACCCTCGAAGGCCGTCGCTATGCGCAGGGCGACGGCGGCGTCGAGGGCCTCGGGTTCGGCGATCAGCGCGCGAGCTGCGGTGATGCCCGCAACCACCGCGGCCGCCGATGAGCCGAGCCCCTTGCCGTGCGGAATGCGGTTGATGGCGCGAATCTCGAGGCCAACCTGCGAGGCGCCCACGTGGTCGAGTGCCTCGCGCAAGGCGCGGACAACAAGGTGCGATTCGTCGCGCGCGAGGGTGTCGGCGCCCTCTCCCTCGATCGTGATGATGGTCTCAGCGGACGCGAGCGCGTGGACGTGCACCTCATCGCGCACCCCGAGCGCCATGCCCAGTGCGTCGAAGCCTGGACCCAGATTTCCCGCCGTGGCAGGGACGGAGACCATGACGCGGTCGGCGGCGAGGCGCATGGCTAGAGCCCCAGCGCCGCGGCTGCGGCCTCAACGTCCACGGGGATGACGATGGGCTCTACCGAACGCTCGCCAAGCGCGGTTGCGGTGTCCTTGAGGCCGTTGCCCGTGACGGTGATCGTGATGGTCGCTCCGCGCGGCACCTCGCCGAGTGCGGCGGCGGCAAGCAGACCGGCCACGCCGGCCGCGGAGGCCGGCTCCACGAATACGCCGACATCGGCCGCGAGCCTCGCCTGCGCTGAGAGGATCGACGCGTCCGTGACCGCGCGGATCCAGCCGCCAGAGTCGTCGCGCGCGGCAACGGCGAGGTCCCACGAAGCTGGCTTGCCGATGCGGATCGCGGTCGCGACAGTCTCGGGGTCCTTGATGGGGTGTCCGGCAACGAAGGGCGCGGCTCCGGCGGCCTGCACGCCCCAGATCTTGGGCAAGCGCGTGGCCATTCCCGCATCCGCGTACTCGCGGAAGCCCATCCAGTAGGCGGAGATGTTGCCCGCGTTGCCCACGGGAAGCATGTGAATATCAGGGGCGTCGCCCAGGGCGTCGACGATCTCGAAGGCACCGGTCTTCTGCCCGTGAAGGCGGTATGGGTTCACCGAGTTCACGAGCGCGATGGGGTACTGGTTCGAGAGATCGCGCACGATGTCAAGGCACTCGTCGAAGTTGCCGTCCACCTGAACGAGGTCCGCTCCGTGCATGATCGCCTGCGCCATCTTGCCGGCGGCAATCTTCCCTTGCGGGATCATCACGACGCAGCGCAGGCCCGCGTGGGCCGCGTAGGCCGCCGCCGACGCCGAGGTGTTTCCTGTCGACGCACACACAACCGTGTGGTCGCCGTCCTTGACGACCTGCGTCATGGCCGCGGTCATGCCGCGGTCCTTGAACGAACCCGTGGGATTCATGCCCTCGACCTTGACGAAGACCTCGGCGCCGACCTCGGCGGAGATCGACTTCGCGTGCACGAGCGGCGTCCCTCCCTCGCCAAGCGTCACGACGCGGTCCTCCGCCGCAAATGGCATGAAGTCGAGATACTCGCGGACTGCGCCGCCCCACTGGTGAGCCATCAGTCCCCTTCAATCCTCAGCACGCTGACTACGGAATCGACGGCATCCGCGACCCGCAGGTCCGCGACGGTGGCCGCAAGGTCGCGCTCCGCGGCCCTGTGCGTCGAGATCACGAGTCCCGCGGTACCGCGATCCGCGATTTGCCGCACGGTCTCGATGCTCACGCCATGCGCGGCGAACACCTCGGCAACTCGCGACAGCACGCCGGGGCGATCGGGCACGTCGAGGCGGACGGAGTACCTGGTAAACACGTCATCGATGGGCAACACGGCATTGTCCGCGTACTTGGATTCGCGCGGACCGCGGCCGCCAGACGCACGGTGCCGGGCAACGCTCACCACGTCGCCAAGCACGGCCGACGCCGTGGGCACCCCTCCCGCTCCCTGCCCGTAGAACATGAGCTGGCCGGCAGCGGCCGCCTCGACGAAGATTGCGTTGTAGGCGCCGTGAACGCCAGCGAGGGGGTGCGAGGCCGGTACTAAGGCGGGGTGAACGCGAACGGCGACCGCGCCGTCGGCCCTCTCGGCTATGGCGAGCAGCTTGATGACCTGCCCGGAGTCGCGAGCCGCCGCAACGTCGGCCGCGGTGATCGCGGAGATGCCCTCTCGGTGAACGTCGGCGAGCGCCACCCGCTGGTGGAACGCGAGCGAGGCGAGGATGGCGGCCTTAGCGGCAGCGTCGAAGCCCTCGACATCCGCGGTGGGATCGGCCTCCGCGTAGCCGAGGTCTTGCGCCTGCTTGACCGCGACGTCGTAGTCGAGGCCGCGCTGGGTCATCTCGTCGAGAACGTAGTTGGTTGTGCCGTTGACGATGCCGAGAATGCGCTCCACCTGGTCGCCGGCGAGCGACTCGCGCACGGGCCGGACGATGGGGATGGCTCCCGCGACAGCCGCCTCGAAGTAGAGATCGGCCCCGGCTGCATCGGCGGCCTCGAAGAGCTCCGGGCCATGCGCGGCGAGCAGCGCCTTGTTCGCGGTGACGACTGAGGCTCCTCCCGCGAGCGCCGCAAGGATCAGCTCGCGCGCGGGCGAGATGCCACCCATGAGCTCGATGACCACGTCCGCGCGCGCAACCAATCCGTGGCCGTCAGACGTCAGGAGCGAAGAGTCAATGCCTTGGCGCGGAGCCGACACATCCCGCACATACACACCGACGAGTTCGAGCGGGGCGCCCACTCGCGCGGCGAGGTCTTCGGAGTGCTCGGCGAGGAGTCGCACGACTTGCGAGCCCACGGTTCCTGGACCCAGGACGGCTACGGCGATGGGCCGCTTGGAAGGCTCGGACACGGCTCAACTCTAGCGGGGTGCGGCCACGCGCTCGTGCGTGCGGCACTATGGGCGAATGGCGGAGCGCGACGTACTCGACTCCTCTCGCTGGCGTCCCCGTCGCATCGCGCGCTTCGCGTACTACTTCACGATCGTCGAACTGCAGTCACTCGTGTTTGCGATCGCGATCTTCGCGGCGCTTGCGGCTTCCGCCGTGGTGCCACTTCCCATTCCGAGGTACGACGCTCTGCTGATCTTCGGCGTGACGCTCACCCTTGCGCTGTGGGCCATTGGGTGGGAGACCGGTCGAGAGGTGCTCGTGATTTGCGCGTTCCACCTCATAGGACTGGCGCTCGAGCTCTTCAAGGTGCACGAGGGATCGTGGTCCTATCCCGAGGACGCCTTCACGAAGGTTGCGGGCGTGCCGCTGTACGCGGGCTTCATGTACGCGGCAGTTGGTTCGTACATCGTTCAGGCGTGGCGGCGCATGGACCTGCGCGTGACCGACTTCCGTCTCGTGACCATGGCGATCCTCGCGGTGCTCGCGTACGCGAACTTCTTCACACACCACTGGATTCCGGATCTCCGCTGGTGGATTGCGGTCGGATTCGTGATCGCGCTATGGCGGACCCTTGTGCACTTCACCGTCGGCGGGCACCGGTACCGGATGCCTCTCGTGCTGTCGTTCGTGGCGATCGGCGCGGCGCTGTGGTTCGCGGAGAATGCGGCGACGTTCCTTGGAGCGTGGAAGTACCCGGATCAGCTCGACGTGTGGCGCTCTGTGCACGTGGGCAAGGTGGGCTCGTGGTCGCTCTTGGTGAGCCTCAGCTTTGTGCTCGTCGCGATCCTCAAGTACATCGAGGGCGAGCTGTTTGGGCATCCGAGAGACAAGCGCGCGGTCGAGCCGCACCGGCGCAGCGACTAGCTACGACGAGTAGTCGACCCATTGATCGCTCACGGGGTCCCCGTACGTGTTGGTCACCGCTCGATCGCCTAGCGGGGCCTCCAAAGGGACTGTCGCCTCGCAGAAGCGCGCCATGTCGTCGTGGACCTCTGTGCGGCCGAAGGCCCGAAACGCCACGTCGACGACGACCTCGGTCTCTGTCTCGTGCGCGCGCGTCCACAACGCTTTGTCGCAATCGCGGCCGGCCGTGTACTGGATCTCGAGCGACATGCCGTCGGCAGACTCCCTGTAGGCCTGAATGGACGCGGGTTGGGTCCCGGCCGGCCAATAGACAAGCACTGCCCAATAGGCGATGAATGCGAGCGCGACGGAAGCGGTTCCGACGCCGATCCAAAACCATCGGCGCTCGCGCCGACGCTCCGCCGGGCTCGGCGCGGGGCGGTCGGCAACGTGCAACGGGATCAGGAGAACGCCTGATTGCCGCCCGGCGCGACACCTGTCGAGGCGAAGCCCACAACAGACGCAAAACGCCGCAACCATGGTTGCGGCGTTGACATGTCTTCGTGGGGCTCGTCCCCCTCGAGGTCCGTCATGATCGGACGTTCGGCGTCACTCGTGTCCATCGCGGTCCCCTTTCACCGGTTGGGAGAATTGTGTGCCCAAAGGGCGCACACCGCAAGTGCTCCGTTGATGCGTTGTTGGCGGGGCCTTTACCCAACATCCCAGCTGAGCAGGTCCTCGAGCGTGTCGCGGCGAATGTGCAGCGTCGCCTGTCCATCCCGCACCGACACCACCGCGGGCCGGAAGACCGCGTTGTAGTTGCTCGCCATGACCCGCCCATACGCACCCGTAGCAGGCACTGCGAGCAGATCGCCGCGTTCGATGTCCTCGGGCAGGTCGACATTGCGCACAACGATGTCCCCGCTCTCGCAGTGCTTACCCACCACTCGCGACAGGGCCGGCACAGCGTCGGACACGCGCGAAGCGATCGCCGCGGTGTACTCCGCGCCATACGTGATGGTGCGCATGTTGTCGCTCATGCCACCGTCGACCGCGACGTATTGGCGGCGGCCGCCCTCCTCGAGCTCGACGTCCTTGACAACGCCAACTCTGTAAAGGGTGAGGCCCGGGGGTCCCGCGATTGCGCGGCCGGGCTCTATCGAGAAGCGCGGCCACGTGCCACCAACGTTGTCGAGGGCCGACGCCACGGCCTGGGCGATCCCGCGAGCCGCCTCGGGCACGGGGAGACCCTCGGCGCCGTCCGTGTAGGCGATCGCGTACCCGCCGCCGAGGTCCACCTCTGGGAGGTCAACCCCCGTCTCCGCCGCGAAGGCCGCGCGAAGGCCGAGCATCCGCTCCGCCGACTCGCGGAAAGCGTCGAGCGAGAGGATCTGGCTGCCGATGTGCGTGTGGATGCCGAGCAGCTCGAGGCCAGCGGCGTCGTGGCACGCGGTCAGCGCCTCGAAGGCCGCTCCCGTCGCGAGCGAGAGGCCGAACTTCTGGTCCTCGTGGCTCGTCGCGATGTACTCGTGACCCCCCGCGTGGACGCCGGTAGTGACGCGGACCATGACGGGTGCGGTGACGCCGAGTTCGCGCGCGATCGTGTCGAGGACCTCGATCTCGGTGAAGGAGTCGACGACGATCCGGCCAACGCCAACCTCGAGCGCGCGGCGAAGCTCCTCGTCGGACTTGTTGTTGCCGTGCAGTCCGATGCGGGCAGCAGGCATCCCGCCGCGCAATGCGAGCTCGAGTTCTCCACCGCTCGCCACGTCGATGGACAAGCCATCCTCGGCCATCCATCCCGAAACCCGTGACGACAGGAACGCCTTGGACGCGTAGTAGACGTCCACCTCGGCGCCATGCGGCGCGAACGCCGCCGCGAACTCGTCGCGGAATTCGCGAGCGCGGCCGCGAAGGTCTTCCTCGTCAACGATGTAGAGGGGCGTGCCGAACTGGCCGGCGAGGTCGCGGACGTCCGCTCCCCCAACGCTCAGCGCGCCATCCTCGGTGCGCACAACCGTTCGCGACCACGGCTCAGTCACGACGCACCCACTACATCCGCTCCGGCGCGGAGACGCCGAGCAGCCCGAGTCCGTTGCGCAGCACCTGACCCGCGGCATCATTGAGCCACAGCCGAGTGCGGTGAAGGTCGGTGACCTCCTCGTCGCCGAGTGGGGTCACCCGAGTGCGGTCGTACCAGGCGTGATATGCCGAGGCAACCTGTTCGAGGTAGCGCGCAACGCGGTGCTGTTCGCGGAATTCGACGGCCTGGGTGACGACCCGCGGGAACTCGCCGAGCACGCCAAGAAGCGCGGACTCGGACTCGTGCGTGAGGTGTTCCGGCGCGAAGCCGTCCTCGCGGCGAATTCCGTACTCGGCGGCGTTGCGGGCGACTCCCGCGGTGCGCGCGTGCGCGTACTGCACGTAGAACACGGGGTTCGCGTTCGACTGCGACGCGAGCACGTCGAGGTCGATGTCGATGTTGGAATCTGCGCTCGAGCGCGCGAGGGCGTAGCGCGCGGCGTCTACACCGACAACCTCCACGAGGTCCTCGAGCGTGACGACGGTCCCCGCGCGCTTGGACATCCGCACCGGCTGGCCGTCCTTCACGAGGTTCACCATCTGCCCGATGATGACCTCAACGGCGTGGGGGTCGTAGCCGAGCGCGGCCGCGGCGGCCTTGAGGCGCGCGATGTACCCGTGGTGGTCTGCACCGAGCAGGAAGATAAAGCGATCCGCCCCACGCTCGTGCTTGTCGCGGATGTACGCGATGTCGCCCGCGATGTACGCGGGGCGCCCGTCGCTGCGGATGACGACGCGGTCGCGGTCATCGCCGTAGTCGGTCGAGCGCAGCCACCACGCGCCCTCGGCCTCGTAGAGCGCGCCGGAGGCTTTGAGCTCCGCGATCGCCTTCTCCACGGCTCCCGACTTGTGCAGCGAGTCCTCGTGGAAGTAGACGTCGAAGTCCACGCCGAAGTCGTGGAGCGACTTCTTGACCTGCTCGAACATGAGCCCAACGCCGCGCTCGCGGAAGAACTCGAGAGCCTCCTCACGGGGAAGCTCGATCGGGTCAACGTCGCCGCCGGCCATCGCCTCGACCATGACCTCGTTCGCGATGTCCTGGATGTACTCCCCGCCGTAACCGTCTTCCGGCGCATCCTCACCAGTGACGACTGCCAACAGCGAAGCAGCAAAGCGGTCGATCTGCGCGCCGTGGTCGTTGAAGTAGTACTCGCGAATGACCTTTGCGCCGTGAAACTGCAGCAGGCGCGCGAGCGAGTCGCCGACGGCCGCCCAGCGCGCGCCGCCGAGGTGCACGGGCCCAGTGGGGTTGGCGGACACGAACTCGAGGTTGATCGTCGTGTTGTAGAGCGACTCTCCAGAGCCATAACCCATGCCGAACTCGACGATCCCGCGCGCGAGCTCGCCCGCAGCGTCGGCCCGCAAGCGAATGTTGAGGAAGCCGGGACCCGCGATGTCGAGCGACTCGATGCCGGGCTCGTCGGCGAGGAGACCCACGAGCTTCTCCGCGAACTCGCGCGCGGTCAGCCCCGCGCGCTTGCCGAGTTGCAGCGCGATGTTGGTTGACCAGTCGCCGTGTTCGCGCTGGCGCGGGCGCTCAACGCGCACCTCGCCGATGTCACCGTCGATCGCGAAGGTGCCCTCGTCGACGCCCCTCTCGATGGCGGTAAGGATGGTCGCTGTCAGTTCCTCTGGAGTCACCCTGCGAGTCTAGTCGGCGGCCCGACGCTTACTTCAGTTCGGTTCGCAGGCCCGGCTCGAGGAGCAACAGCCGGTCCGACGGCCCCGCCCAGTTGGCGGTGAAGGTCTCGCGGGGCTCGCTGAAGTGGGCCCAGTCGTCGATGTGAACGGGGACGACAAGTGCGTCGGGCCAGAGCGCCGCTACCTCGGCCACGCGCGCGGCGTCAAGGGTGAGAGGTTCGGGACCCCGGTTCGCGACGCGTGCCGCCCCAGCGCACAGGATCGCGACGCCAACATCGGGGAAAGCGGCAGCGATCTCCGTCACCACTGCGACCTCGGAATTGTCGCCGGAGAAGTACACGGTGGGCCAGCCGTCGGCCTCAAGCACGAAGCCGAGGACGGGGCCAGTGTGCTCCGCAACGTCTGGCGGCCCGTGAAGAGCGGGAACCGTCGTCACCGTCACCGCGCCGACCGTCACGGTGGTCCACGGCTCAAGGCCGAGCGCCCCCGATACCCGCGCGGCGCCCGCGGAGGTTGTCAGGACGACCGGAACCTGCGACAGCACTGCTATGCCATCGGCGTCGAGGTTGTCTGGATGGTGATCGTGGGAGACGAGAGCGAGGTCGAGCGCGCCGAGGCGCTGCACCGGAACCGCGGGTCCGCGCGTCTTCGTGAGCCCGCCGTATTCGCCGGGAGGGCTGAACGTGGGGTCGGTGATGATGCTGAGGCCGGCGTACGTGAAGACGAGCGTGGGGCCGCCCACGAGGGTCGCCGAGATCGGTGTTGCTGAGGTCACCGTCCCATCGTGGCACGCTGTGTCGCCGCCTCAGTCCTCCGCGAGCACGATGATGAGGTCACCCGGCTCGTACACATGCTTGGCGGTCTTCTCGGGGTTGACGTGGATCGCGGCCTGGCCGTCGCCCGCACCCGCCGGGGTCGCGTCGCGATAGCCGAACGCGGTCTCTGCCCTGCGGGATGCGCCCTCGATGACCGTGTAGAAGTCAACCGGCTCACCGAGCGTGACGTACCACTCTGCGGGACGCAGGTAGATCTCCGAGCCTTCCGAAGAGAACAGTTGCGTGTAGACCTCGTTGAGCGCAGCGTTCTCGGAGATCTGCGCCATCATCAGGCTGATGATGTTGTCGCTGACGATGAAGTCGTCTGCGCGCGTGACCTCCGCAAGGCGGCGGTTCCTGTCGTCGAGCATCTCCGAGACGATGTTGAAGTCAACGCCGAGTCCCGCCGCGATCTCACGCAAGTGAAGCAGCGTGATGAGGGTCCGCGAGTCCGCAGGCTCCGCGGCAAGGTGGTCGCGATAGGCGAGCACGAGGATGTGGTCGAAGCCCTGCGGCTCGAGAGATTCGAGCAGACCGCGGTCCCATGTAGCGCCCTCTCTCGTGACGACCTCGAGGTGCTCGATCGTGCCGAGCTTGGGGATCTTGCGATCGCTGACGATCGTGACGTGCGAACCCGGTGCGGTGTACTCGTCGAGCTCGGACACGATCAGTGGGAGCTGAGAGTGTGAGCCAAGAATCAGGATGCGCTCTGGTGTCGCATCCTCGGCCGCGATGCCCGTGACGAGTATGGGATCGGCGTGACCTGGCTCTGCGAGCTCGATCGTCGAGTCGTCCTCCGCGATCACGATGAGTTCATCGCCCGCAGCCAGAACGCGGTCACTTGGGGGATTGAGAATCGCGCCGTCCGCGGTCATGACCCCTACCGCCGACGAGGTCGCGAAGTTCAGCTGTGCCTCGAGGAAGGTCTTGCCGACGAGGCTCGGCTGCTCCGTGAAGTACATCTCGTCGCCGTCGAACTGGAGCAACTCGGAGTACACGCGAGAGAGCCCCGATTGACGGCACGTCTGAACCGTGAGCTTTGAGATGGTCTCGAGCGGCAGCACCCACTGCGCCTCGTCCTTGCCGACGAGCTCGGCGACGCCGAGGTTTGCCGGGTTCCGGATCTCGCCAACGACGTGGATGGGGCGTTCGGGGCGCGCAGGGTGGTTCGTGAGCGAAAGCGCGGTCTTGATTGTCGCCGCGTCGGCGTCTCCCGCGTCCTCGTCGCCAAGAACGATGATCGATCGCGCGGCATAGGGGTTCGCCCGCAGCAGCTCGTCTTGATCGAGCGGATCGCCGCTGCGGCACACCACACGGGTGTTCTTGGTGTCTGGGACCTTCTCGCGAATGAGGTCCTCCATGTCGACGCGGTCGCGATCGGCGAGCACGACGATGGCGGGCTTGCGCTCGGACTCATTGGCGACAACAAGCTCGGCGATGATCGCAAAGACCTTGCTGCTCCAGCCAAGGATGACGGTGTGGTTCGTCTCGAGCACCGCGGAACGGCCCTTGCGCAACTCGGTGATCTTGTCGTCGAAGGCAGCAGAGACCACACCGATGAGGCTCGCAACGACGAGCAGTCCAAAGAGTGTCGTGAGGAGTGACAGGATGCGCCAGCCGGGACCGAGGTCGCCCGAGAAGGTTCCAGGGTCAAGCGTGAAGGTCAACTGGCGCCAGATCGCCTCGATGATGTCGTACCGCACCTGCTCGCCGGCCTCGTCTTCGGGGAAGACCCTGAACACCAGGGCGACGAGCCCCGCCACCAAGACCCACGCGAGGCTAATGAGACCGAGCAACCCGATGATCGCGACGTTGCCTCGCGCCATGACGTTGTCGAACCAGTACCGGATGCGTGCGCTAAGGCTCGGCTTGTCCATGAATATCCCCTCCACGTTGCGCGTCGTCGCGCGGTAGAGAGATTAGCGGCACACCCCCACCCGCCGTCTAGTCGCGTGAGAAAGTCGGCATCGATTAGACGCCCTGGTAATCGCTTACTTGCCGGTAACTTCTACCGACGTCGCTTGGCACTGGGCGGGAATCGATAGTGTGCAGGCCTCGGCCCAGACCTTGACCGCATCGCCCCGCTCAACCTCGCCGGGCTCTGCACCCTCGAGGTTCCGGGCGGACACCGTGATGACGGCGGCATTGAGCGAATTCTGCGGGAGTGTCGAGATCGAGAACACCAAGGGGTCTCCCGATTCGATCACCTCGAGCACTGTGCCCTCGGCAGCCGGCTCTCCCTTGCCACCGCTTCCGCACCCCGCGAGCGCAAGGATCGCGAGCGTCGTACCCACCGCCGCGAGCGCGAGCCTTCTGTGCGTGGCTGGTATTCTCGACTGCCGCGGGTCACCCGCGTGACGCCCCCGTAGCTCAGCGGATAGAGCGCCGGTTTCCGGTACCGAAGGTCGCAGGTTCGATTCCTGTCGGGGGCACTCTGAGCTCGTCCTCATGCCTCTCAGCCTAGAACGAGAACTCCCCCGCCGCGTGGATACGGGCCTGTCCGCCGATCCACACACGACCGTCGGAACCCTTACGCGCGAACACCCTGCCGTCCCGCCCAAGCGACGTCCCCTGCCGTGCCACATAACTCTGTTCCGCGTACCCCGACTCGAAGATCCAGTGTGCGAGCGAGGCGTTGAGGCTTCCCGTGACGGGATCCTCAATGATCGCGCCACGGTGATCGGCGAAGAACGCGCGCACCTCGAAATCCGCGACCCCGCCAGGCTTGTGCGGCCCAACGACGCCCACGTCGATGCGCCGCGGCCACGACCGAGCCGGATCCAGCGCGAGCACGTCCTCGCCCGAGCCAAGCCTGACGGCTAGCCAGCCGGGTCCGTTGTCGGCCCATGTGGCATCCACCACCTGCGAAGCCTCGACTCTCAGGAACCGGACGGCCTCGTCGAGCTCTTTGTCTGTCGGCGGTTCGTAGCGCACTAGGGGCGGAGCGGCAAAGGCCATTCTGTCGTCGCGGCCCGCACTCGGGTCGCGCCACAGCGTGACGAGGCCCGCGCCGCACTCCTGAACCACCTCATCGGCAGTGTGCCCGTGCCCGACGCTGTCGAGCCACACCCTGCACGTCCCCAATGTGGGGTGCCCGGCAAATGGCAGCTCGCGGTCGAGGGTGAAGATCCGCACGCGGTAATCGGCGGCGGGACCAGTCGGCGGCAGGAGAAAGGTCGTCTCGGACAGGTTGAACCAGCGCGTGATCCGCTGCATCTCGTCGGTGTCGAGATCGTCACCCCCGGTGACCACCGCCACCGGGTTGCCCGTGAACGGCCCGCTGCCGAACACGTCCACGATGTGCAACGCGAGCGGCATGCCACACCTCCTGTTGGCTAGATTCCCACCGACGCACTCAGCGCGGCAAGCTCCTCGGCAGTCAGCTCAAGCTCGGCCGCTTGGGCGGAATCGGTGATCGACTCAGGACGTGACGCTCCAGGGATCGGCACCACAGCGTCGGACAGCGAGAGTTCCCACGCGAGCGCTACTTGTTGCGGAGAAGCCCCGTGCGCGTCTGCCACCGCGCCGAACGCCGCGTGGCGAGCGCCAAGGGCGCCGGCAGAGGAAATGCCGCCTAGAGGGCTCCAGGGGAGGAAGGCCATCCCGTTGTCGACGGTGTACTGAAGCTCGCCATATGTCGTCGCAAAGCGTGGCGAGAACTGGTTCTGAACCGACACCAACCGACCGCCAAGAACATCCTGCGCGGCGGCGATCATCGCGATCTCCGCGTTGGAGACGCCGGCCATCCGGATGACGCCCTCGTCGAGGAGGTCCGCGAGCGCGCCAACGGAGTCCGTGTACGCGACCGTGGGGTCCGCGCGGTGGAACTGGTAGAGCCCAATCGCCTCGACGCCGAGCCGCTTGGCAGAGGCCTTCGCGGCCTCCTTGATGTACTCGGGACGTCCGTCGCGCAGCCACGAACCGTCGCCGGGCCGGATCAGCCCGCCCTTTGTCGCGACCAGCACGTGCGAGGTGTCCGAGCCATACGAGCGCAGCGCCTCCGCGATGAGCGACTCATTGTGGCCAGTCTCGTTGACGTCGCGGTTATACGCGTCCGCGGTGTCGATGAACGTGACGCCCGCGTCGATGGCCGCGTGGACCGCGGCGATGGATCGGGACCTCTCGGGCCTGCCCTCGATCGACATCGGCATGCCGCCAAGTCCAATCGCGCTGACCGCTACTCCGCCGATATTGCGCTGCTTCATGCTCACTCCTCTGCTTACGAGCTTGGACTTGGACTCGGCGACGGAGACGTCGCAGGTTCAACGAGGTCAGTGATCGTCGTCGACGTCACCGTTCCATCCTGCACCTGCGCGACGCACGTGGTGTGGGACTGGTCGTCGAGCTGCCACACGATAGTCATGAGGTCGCCACCGGTCTCCACGAGCGACTCCGCCTCGTGATCGCGCGCGTCCTGCTGCTCTCCCGTGAGTTCGGCGTCCTCCGCGTAGCCGAGTCGCACGAGCGTTGCATCGAGATCCGCCCATTCGATCGCGGAGTAAATGTCGCCGCCGATGATCGCGGGGCCATCGGGATTCTGCTCCTTGTACTCGGCCTCGCACGCCTTGACGGCGGCTCGCTTCTCAGGCTCGAGATCCGTGCGGACCAGGTGGGTCACGATCGCGCCGACGACCACGAGCGCGGCGATCGAGCCCGCAATGATCAATGGCAGCCACGTGCGCGGGCGCTCCTCGGGCTCTGTCACCGTCCAAGCCTACGGCGCGCCTGGCGCCCCAACGCACGCGTCCGTACGATTGCGGCATGCCTGGGGTGGACCTCCGATACGAGCCGAACCTCGGCCTCGCCCTCGGCGGAGGCGGGGCCCTTGGTGCGGCCCATGCCGGCGTGCTCGAGGTGCTCCACGAGCGCGGCATCACCCCGTCTATCGTGGTTGGCACCTCTGCGGGATCGATCGCGGGCGGCGCATACGCGAACGGCCGCGACCCCTACGAGTTCACTGAGATGGTCACGAGCGCGAATTGGGGCGACTTCGGCACCTTCTCCATGACTCCTGGCCTCGGCCTTCTCGACACCGAGGGCCTCCGCGAGACGGTCGAGCGCGTGGGCCACGACTCACGGATCCAGGATCTGCCGATTCGTTTCGCCGCGGTCGCCACGGACGTGACAACGGAGCAAGCGGTGCTCATCGACCACGGCTCCCTCGTGGACGCGATCGGCGCATCGATCGCGGTGCCGGGCCTGTTTCGCCCCAAGCGGCTCGATGGGCGCACCTTCGTTGACGGAGGCGTAGTGCAGAACCTCCCGCTCGAAGCGGCCTTCGCCATGGGCGCTGCACACGTGATCGGCGTGCGGCTCGCGCCGGAGTGGGATTACCTACCCAAGATGCGCACCGCGATCCAGGTTCACGAGTTCGAGATTCGCGACGACGTCACGATGATCACCCCGCGCCTCCGTCACCGCTCCCAATGGGTCGCGCGT